>Ga0081538_10004411_pt1 | contig 12979 bp, 11 predicted proteins | sample TabmetS5T2R1_FD_71022 | JGI IMG/M metagenome (GOLD analysis project Ga0081538, IMG submission 71022) | Tabebuia heterophylla rhizosphere microbial communities from the University of Puerto Rico - S5T2R1 | ecosystem: Host-associated > Plants > Roots > Rhizosphere ...
CGGGTGCTGATGTTCGGGGTCGCCAAGGTCGGCGACTGACCCTCCGATCTCCGCGGCGCCGGCCCAGCTGGCCGGCGCCGTTCCCGTGCCGGGCCTTCGCACGATCGCCGGGTTGGGCCAACCCTCCGCACCGACCAGGAGCTTCGGGTGCCTGCGATCCGTCAGGACCTCGGCAACATCCTGGCGCACGTCGACCACGGGGACCTGTCTCCTCGCTGTCGCAGCAACCGCGGGCAGCTCGAGCGTCCCCACATGATCGGGACAGCCAGGCCAAGTGCTTGCCGACGAGCCGTTGCCGCAGCAAATCGGCCATTCTCTGCCATGAGTTACTCCGCGAAGCGGAGCGTCGGCCACATAGATCGAGGGACGATCTGGAACCGGTAGCTGGAGGATCTGTACGACTCGGTTGCGGCCTGGGAGGGGTGGACTGCGCCCGCCCTCCCAGGCGTCGGTCAGGCGTGCGGGCCGACCGTCACGGCGCCCACCGTCAGCGTCGGCTCGGCCTCCATGACCGCGCCCACCAGCTCGACCTCGTCCTCCAGCTGCCGGCGCTGGGCCGCCGTCAGCTCACCCAGCGGCTCCACGGTGATGGCCAGCCTGCGCCAGGAGCGCCGCTGATGCCACACCCCACCGACCACGCCATCCACGAGCAGCACCGGGTGGTTGCCGGCCTGCCCCGAAGGGCTCAGCGCTCTGTCACCGGCCAGGACCCAGCCCGACGCACCATCCACCTCGACCTCCTCCAGCTCCGCCGGTTCGGAGCCAGTCTGGTCTGGCTAGCCCGTATCAGCGCCCACCAGTCGCAAGAAAGGGCCGGGCTTCCAGCTGCTCATCGACTGCTCTCAATGCCCGGGGGGATGTTGCGGTTGACGCGGAACAGGTTGTCCGGGTCGTAGTCGGCCTTGACCCGTTGGAGGCGCTGGTAGTTGCTCCCGTAGGCGGCGGCGGTTCGGGTGCTGTCATCCTCGGCCAGCTGGAAGTTGACGTAGTTGCCGCCGGTGGAGAAGGGCCGGATCCGCGCCCACCCGTTCCGGGCCCAGGCCACATGCGGATCGGCGGGAGCGCCGGGCGGCCAGGTGGCGTTGAACCCACCGATGTAGTGAGCGCCGCGGTTGCCGACCGCCCCGTCGTCGTCGGGGTGGTCGTTGAGGGCGCCGGCCAGGTGGAAGATGACCGACTGGGACAGCGGCGACGTCACGTTCAGCGCACTGCTCCGCCAGGCGTCCAGGAACCCGCTCGACAGGCCAGGCAGAAACTCGGCCTTCCAGTAGCGATGCAGCCACTTGGGCTCCATGACATTCAGCATCGACTGTACGGCGACGTAGGGCTTTGGGCTGACCAGGTTGACGATCGGGTTCCCGAGCGCGCGAACTGGACCAAGATCGGCCTCTGGATTGGCGCCGCTGTGGCACACCTGAATCCCGACGATGGGCTTGCCATGCCAGACCTGGGGCAGAAACGGGGCCGGCGGCGCCAGGCGCACGATGGTGGCGGCGGTCAGCTCTCGCGGCGCCGACTCGGTGAGGTCGCGGTAGGCGGCCAGCACCTCATCAGCCCGCTCCGCGCTCCAGATGGTGAGCCCGCCGGTGATGGTGGGGCCGACCGGGTGCAGGCGGAAGCTGAACCGGGTGACGACCCCGAAGTTGCCACCGCCACCCCGCAGGGCCCAGAACAGCTCCGGGTGCTGGTCGCGGTTGGCGGTGCGGACCTGGCCGTCGGCGGTGACGACCTCGACCTCGGTGAGGTTGTCGACCGTCCAGCCAAAGCGGCGGGTCAGATACCCGAAGCCGCCCCCCAGGGTCAGGCCGGCCACCCCGGTCTCGGACACAAACCCGAGCACGGTGGCCAGCCCGTGGGCCTGGGTGGCCCGGTCGACGTCCCCAAGCAGACACCCCGGGCCGACCTGGGCGAGCCTGGCGTCGGGGTCGACGGTGACCTCACGCATGCCCGACATGTCGAGGACCAGGCCATCCTCGGCGATCGAGGTCCCGGCGATGTTGTGGCCGCCGCCCTTGATGCTGACTAGCAGCCCATGCTCGCGGGCGAAGCTGACCGCGGCGGCGACGTCGTGGGCCGAGGTTGGCTGGAGGACGAGGGCGGGGGTCTTGGCTGCCATGCCATTCCAGATCGCAACGGCCTCGTTCCAACCCTGGTCGCCGGCCACCAGCAGCCGGCCCTGGACCCGCGAGTCCAAATTCTCCAGCTGCTCCGATGTCAGCTTGATATGACCGCCGTCGAGGCCGGCGATCTCGATGGTGCCGGTGGTGGTCATGACCGGGCCTCCTCTGAGCCGGTCGGTTGTCCCCGACCCCAGCTCACCGATATACTCTAAACGCCAGTAACCGTATGCTTGCGTTTGGAGTATGTCAAGACCCCCTGACGACGCGCCGCCGGGCCTGACGACGACCTCGTACGCCGTCCTGGCCCAGCTCGCCGTGCGCCCGTGGTCAACCTATGAGCTGGCCCGCCAGCGGGTCCGCTACTTCCGCTATGTCTGGCCGCGGGCCGAGAGCGCGATCTACCGCGAGGTCAAGCGGCTGGACGTCATGGGGCTGGTCGCGGCCAAGCGCGAGTACGTCGGGAAACGGCCGCGAACCCTGTACTCGATCACCGAGGCAGGGCGGCAGGTGCTGCGCGAGTGGCTCGACACCCCGGTATCGCCGTTCGCGATGGACTTCGAGGCCATGATCCGGCTGTTCATCGCCCCGCTGGGGACCAAAGAGCAGCTCGTCGCCACCTTGGAGCAGGTCCGCGACGACGCCCAGGAGATGCTGGCCTTCGGCGGCGCCGTGAAACAGGAGTTCCTGGACGGCCGGGCGGCGCTGCAAGACCAGGTCTACATCCGCGCCCACGCCGTCGACTTCTTCATCAGCCTCCTCACCACCGTCGACGGCTGGGCCGAGCGGACCCTCGCCGAGATCCAGGGATGGAAGGATCTCTCCCCCGACGGGAAGAACGAACGAGGCCTCCAGATCATGGCCCAGCTCCCGGCGCCGACCCCCGGCGAGCCCACCGAGCGCACCCCGGTACCGCCCCGCACCCAGCGGCGACGGCGGTGGTCGTCTGGATCAGGCAGCACGCGCTGAGTCAGTTGCCGCCCACGTTCCGAGCGGCCGGAGCGCGCCCCGCGAAGCAGCGTTGACGCAAGACGTCGTGGGCCTCTGTGGCCGGTTAGAGCCGGTTGAAGCAGACAACCGCACAGGCCAGCAGCACAAACGCAAACCACCGTCCCGCGTCGCGGTCCCAGCGCACCTGCATGCGCCTGAAGCAGCTCATCCACGACAACGCCCGCTCGATCCTCCAGCGGTGGCGCCCAAGCCGCACCGACGATTCCACCCCGCGCCGGGCGATTCGCGGTCTGATCCCACGACGCCGCAGGTACGCCCGGGTCGCGCCGCTGTCGTATGCCTTGTCGGCGTGGACCTTGCCCGGTCGGGTGCGCCGACGACCCGACGGCGTCCGGATCGGCGGGACGTCGTCGAGGACCGCCTGGCGTTGGGGCGACGGGACCGAAACCATCGTCCGCCTGAGCACCTGACCGGTGCGCTAGACCGGTGCCGGGCGAGCAGGCGCCCCCGGTGTCGCGGTGCCGTCGCGGATCACACCGCGGACCTGGCCGACCGAGACGGGGACCCATGGGAGCTCGACCAGCCACCAGGTGGCGCCCACCGCGGCATAGGGGGCGGGGTCGCTGCCGGGCGGCAGGGCGACGACGACGTCGTAGGGCTGGGCGGCGTCCCCGCCCGCCGCCCTGCGCAGCGCGGTGACCTCGGCGACCGTCTCGGCGAGCTGGTCGGGGTGGTCGATGCCCAGCGGGAATATGCCCTGGTGGCGGGCTGCCCGGCGCAGCGGCCTTGAGTTGCCGTAGTACCCGGCGACCCAGACGGGCACGCCCGGCCGCTGGACCGGCCGCGGCAGGAACCGCATCCCGGCGACCGTGTAGTGCTCGCCTCGGTGGTGCACCGGCGCGCCCGACCAGGCCGCCGCCAGGATCTCCAGCGACTCGTCGAGCATGCGTGCGCGCCGCCGGTCGTCGAGCTCCTCGCCGGTGATGGAGAACTCGCTGGCGAAGCGGTCGCTGCCCAGGCCGACCCCGAGCGTCAGCCGGCCGCCCGAGAGCCGGTCGAGCGTGGCGGTCTCCCTGGCGACCTTGACCGGCCGGCGCCGCGCCAGCGGCGTGACCATGGGGCCGAACCGGATGCGCTCGGTGGCGGTGGCGATCGCCGCCAGCGTGATCTGTGGGTCGGCCACGTCGGCCACCGGCTCCCCCCAGCGCACCTGGTCCCAGACGAAGACGCCGTGCCAGCCGGCCTCCTCCGCCTCGGCGGCCAGCCGGGCGACCATCGCCGGGTCGGCGAGCTCGTCGAACAGGGGCAGGAACAGTCCTGATCGCATGGGCGACACCTCCGGGGTCACGTGGTTGGCTCGCCGAAGCGCCAGCGCGTCGGGACGAACGTCTCGTCGGTGCCGAAGCCGAAGGCGGCCGTGGGCGCTGCCTCGTACACGTCGTAGGGGGGCGGGCCTGCGGTCGGAGCTCCCTCGGTGTCGTGGAAGGCGCCGTCGCGGACCGTGACGCGCCAGCCGTAGACCCTGGCGTAGGCGTCTGCGACGCGCCGCAGCGTGGGCGCGTCGCGGACCTTCACCGCCCTGCCTTCGAGCACCAGGTCGAGCGGTTCTTGCTCGACTGTGACGACGCAGCGGGGGTCGAGGACGAGGTTCCTGGCCTTGCGGGTGTTCTCTCCCGCGCAGAAGTACAAGCCTCCGTCCACCCAGACGGCCAGCACCGGCCTCACGTGGGGCGCCCCGTCGGGCCGCACCGTCGCCAACCAGTAGGTCGCCGGCACTGCTTCCAGGATCGCGCCCGCCCTTGCCCACGGTGTCGGGGCCATGGCGCCCGCGGTCATGGGATCGGCAGACACCGGGTTACGCTCAGACATGTCTCCTCACCAGCATGGCCGGTCCTCCTTCCTGCGGCTGGTCCGCTCCGCGTCGGTGGTGTGCTCGACGATCGCGCCGACGATGGTCTCCCAGTCGGCCCGGTCGACCCCGTGCCCGGCTCCCTCGAGCGGCAGCAGCCTCGCCCCGGGGATCTCGCCGGCCAGCGCCTGGCCGTGCCCGAGGGGGAACATCGGATCGGCGGTGCCGTGGATCACCAGCGTGGGCGCGGCGATCGACGACAACGGCCCGGGGGGCAGCCGGCCCTCTTCGAGGAGGTCGTGGTTGTGTGCCGCCGCGATGTCGCGGGCACGCTCGACCTCGCGCCGGGCCAACTCGCGGGCAGCCTGCTCGTCGAAGGGGCGCCGGCCGCCGGCGAGCACGCGGTAGTAGCCGACCAGGTACTCGACCACCGAGGTGGCATCCGACCAGTCCACCTCCGCCGTGGCCACGAACCGCGTGACCTCCCCGGTCGGCGGCGGCAGCCCGCGAGAGGCGGGCAGCGCGGGGGAGGTGCTGATCAGGACCAGCGAGCGGACGCGGTCGGGGAAGTCGAGCGCCAGCAGTTGCGCCATCGCCCCGCCCGCCGAGACGCCGACCACGTGCGCGGCCGCGATGCCGGAGGCGTCGAGCACGCCGGCGGCGTCGGCGACCAGGTCGGCGCCGGTGTAGCCGGGGCGTCCGGGAGGGTAGGTGACCGACCGGCCGGTGTCGCGGTGGTCGTAACGGAGCACGAACCGCTCCCGGTCGGCGAGCCTCCGGCAAAAGCCCTCCTCCCACCACAGCATCGACGCGCCGATGCCCATGACCAGCAGGACCGGCGGGTCGGCCGGGTTGCCGAAGGGCTCGGTGCAGAGGTCGACGCCGTTGGCGCGGACGATCCGCTCGGCGGTGGTGTGACGCCTCATGAGCTCCTCCTCGAGGAATCGCTTGCGAGCAGGCTGCCGCGCTCCCATGGGTTGGCCCGGTCGGTGAGCACCGCCGTGGCCGCGACGAACGAGAGATTCCAGCCCAATCCCAGGCCGAAGAGGGCGGCCGCGGTCGCATGGCCGAGTGGCTGGCGAGCGCGCCGACAGCAGCGCGGTGTTGTGGACGATGGGCAGCGCGGACGAATCCCGCACGATGGTGGCGTCGTCGCTCGGGTGGGTCATCGTCTCTGCCTCTCGTGTGGCTGCCATGGGCCCCATGGTAGGGTCCACTGGTACACGGACCAGATCCAGTTTTCGCGCTATGGACGAGACCAGTCAGCCGATCGAGCTGCTGCTGTCGGTCACCAGGGACGGCTCCCGGACGCTCGGGGCGCAGATCGAGGATCAGCTGCGGCGTGCCATCCGGGAGGGAGCGCTCAAGGGCGGCACGCGAATGCCGTCCACCCGGGACCTGGCGCGCCAGCTCGGCGTCTCCCGCCGGGTCGTCGTCGGCGCCTACGAGCAGCTGGCCGCCGAGGGCTACCTGGCGCTCCGGCAGGGCGCCCGCCCGAGGGTCTCCGAGGCCGCGCTGCGCGGCGACGTCACCGCACCCGAGCCGCTCGGGCCGGCACCGCCGCCCCGCTACGACTTCCAGCCGCGGGCCCCGGACGTCTCCCACTTCCCGCGGACGGCCTGGCTGCGCTCGCTCCGCGAGGCGCTGGCGGTGATGACCAGCGCCGATCTCGGCTACGGCGACCCTCGCGGGGTCGAGGCGCTGCGCTCGGCCCTGGCCGGCTATCTGGGCCGCGTGCGCGGCGTGGTCGCGGACCCGGCGCGCGTGGTGGTCACCTCCGGCTACTCGCAGGGCCAGGGGATCGTCTGCCGGGTCCTTGCCGCCCAGGGAGCGCGGCGGATCGCCTTCGAGAACCCCAGCCATGCCGAGCAACGCCGCATCGCCGCCCGCGCGGGCCTCGAGATCGTGCCGGTCGCCGTCGACGAGGCCGGGATCCGCGTCGAGGAGCTCGATCGGGCCGACGTCGACGCGGTGGTCCTGACCCCCGCGCACCAGCACCCGACCGGCGCGGTCCTGACCGGCGACCGGCGCACGGCCCTGCTGGCCTGGCTGCGAGCCCGCGGCGCGGTCGCCATCGAGGACGACTACGACGCCGAGTACCGCTACGACCGGGCGGCGGTCCGGGCTCTCCAAGGACGAGAGCCGGACCGCATCGTCTACGCCGGCTCGGCCAGCAAGACGCTGGCGCCGGCGCTCAGGCTCGGCTGGCTCGTGGTGCCACCCAGGCTGCTGAATGCCGTGGCCGATGAGAAGGACCTGGACGACTGCGGGACGGCCCACATCGAGCAGCAGGCGTTCGCGGACTTCCTGGCGCGCGGTGAGCTGGACCGCCACCTGCGCCGGATGCGCGCCCAGTACCGCCGGCGGCGGGACCTGCTGGTCGAGGCCCTGGCCGACGCGCTCCCGGAGGCCACCGTGCGCGGCATCGCCGCCGGGCTGCACGCCACCGTCCAGCTCCCCGACGGCTACGACGAGCAAGCCATCCTCGACCAGGCCCGCCGGCGACGCATCGGCCTGACCACCATGCGCGACTTCTGGGTGCAGCCCGGTGACGGACCGCCGACGCTGCTGCTCGGCTACGGCCGGATTCCCCAGCACGCCATCCCGGCCGCCGTGCGGAAACTGGCCGAGGCGGCCCGGGCAGCCCGCACGCCGGCGAAGGACCAGATGACCAGGCGCGCCCCTCTCTGAGGCCGGCTGGCTCAGCCGCCGGCCGCGGCGCGCTGGCCAGCAGCTCGTCCGCGACCTGGCCGAACATGGCCGGCGCGATCGAGGGGTGGCCCTCCTCCGGCAGGAGGCTGGCCCGAGATCTTCGAGCGCAACCGTGATGTGATGAGCAACCCGACCGGATCTGCCCTGACCAGGTCCTCATCCTCCCGACCTAGCTGTTCTCCGCACAGAGGTTGTTGAGGGTCACCATCAGTCATGAGTAGCTGCAGGTCAGCGGTGCTACCGAGCCACGGCCAGGCGGTCCCCCAAAAGGCGGGCCAGAGTTCGAGTCTCCCACCTGCTGCCGATCCCTTCGGGTGCATGCCCAGCATGTGAACAAGCATGGGAACGTCGCCGGTAGTAGCGATGGCTACGTGAGCCTTGGCTGAAGATCCGCTGTAACCAGAGATGAAGCCGTCCTGAACGTAGCAGCATGAAGATTGCCGCATAGATGACTACCAGCCCGATCCCAGCAGAGATCAAGATGAAGCCCTCACCCCACCGATTTCGCCAGGTGTCGAACTTGACCTGCTGGGGGTTCGCCGGGTCGTAGAGAAGTCTGATCGAGCCGCCGACCCGGTGGTGGGGTGGATTGCTGTTCGGAGTGGCCTGGAACTGCACGACCTGCCCGCGGGCAGTGGTGAACCGCACGACCGGGTACAACTGGGTCTCCTCGACCACCTGCACATGGGTTCCCGACCCCGTCTGCCTGCGCTCGACCACGTCCTTGACGCTGACCACCACCCCGTCGGCGACCGCGGCCTTGGCCAGGAAGCGTTCGTTGTCCACCAGCGCCTTCACGCCAAAGCCCGCCATCCCCATCCCGATCAGCGTTACCCCGACCAGCCCGGTGAGAACGATGGGACCTGGTTGCCCTGGCAGCTCCAGCTCGGCCTGGCCGTCGGTGGCTTCAGGCCGTTCATGTCGGCCGACATGGGGTCGAAATCTGCGCAGAAGGCGCCGCAGCCGTTGGGACCGCCGGCCCAGTCCGGTGTGATCCGGCTCGCCAGCAACGATCCCCTTGCGCGTCATGGCCCCTCCTCGCTGGCCAGCATAACCAGCAACAGGCCGAGGAGGAGGCTCGTCCTCGGGGTCTCGACGGCTTGCCAGGAATCGCAGGTCATCGACTCTAGCCGGTTGCGAGCAGGCGGCACCTGAGGAGGCGGGCCAGGGTTGGAGCATCCCCACCGCTGCCGGGAGCCCTTCAGCGCTCACGTTTGCTTTGCCTGGGCCGCAGCCATAAGTACGCCGTGGTGGGCTGCATCGTCTGGTCGACCACGGCAAGCAGCTCGCCCGAGAGAGTGTCCAGATCGACCTGGTCACGGAGGCGGGTGCTGAACACATCAATGGTCTTGGCCGCGTTGTACTTGCGCCGGTTGAAGCGCCGGTCCACCCCGGCCTGGATACGGCGCCGGGCCGGCTGGAACAGCGCGGCCACAGCCAGGGTAGCGCCGGCCACTGCCCAGCTCGGCGGCTCCCCACCGACCGCACCGAACACCTGGCTGAGGACTAGGACGGCGCCGACGTAGCCCAACCCCAGGATGGCGGTTAGCAGCCCGTAGGTCAGGGTGCGGTTGATGATTCGGTCGATATCGTAGAGCCGGTACTTGAGGATGGCCATCGCGATCGCGGCCGAAAAGCCCGTGAACGCCAGGGTCGTGACGATCACGTTCACCAGGGGGGGAGCCAAGATCGGCGCGATAAGCAGCACAGCTCCAAGAAGGACTGCGGCGTACGCTACCCACTTGAGCTGCTGGCGCTCCTCCCCTCGGACACGCCGGAAGCGCACCGGCAGCGACAGCGTGGCTAGCAGCAGAACGATGAAGGTGACGAGCGAGAGCAGTTCAAAGACTGCCGGGGTCACCGCCGGGATGCCGACCGGGTTCGGAATCGTTGGAAAGTACTCCAACCCTCCGGACCGAAACGGAACCACGAGCAGAAACAGCCCATTGACCAGGCCAGCGACCCAGGCGAAGGGGCGCCAACGAGGCGACGGCAGTCTGCCGTCGGGGAACAGCAGAAAAATGAACGGCAGGATTGGGTAGATGAAGGCCCAGATCCAAGTGGACACCCAGGCGATGGCCAGCCCACCGGGTAGCGCTCCCGGCTTATAGAACAGGGTGTATTCGGCGTAGGCGCGCATGAACTCGTTTGCGCTCAAGCTGATTCCGAAGAACAGCAGCAGCCACCCGAGCGGGTTGGAGGCGCGGCGGCTGGCGATGATCAGCCCAATGGTCGGAAAGGCAAGTTGTCCTGACATCCGTAGCAAGACAAAGTGCCACTGATCGTAAGGGGAATGCGGCACTGAGCGGGTCACGACAACCAGGATCATGGCTGAGAGAGCCAGAACGACCGCGACCGCCCACAGGCTCCAGGGGATCCAGGCGGCAGCGCGTGGGCTGGGGCGGCCACGACTCCGGGAGGGTCGCTGGGCGGCCGTCATCACCGATCTCCTCGGGCCATAACGGTGCTGGCCGTCACCGCTCTCGGCACCCCCTGCCGAGCCAACGCTCACTCTGTGGTCATGGGTCAGAATGGCCGGTCACCGTCTCGGGATCGTTACGAACGCCATAACAGCGCCGGAGCTACCAACCCTCCACAAAGTGCGTCCCAGTTCGCCGTGCTTGTTTCACACGGCAGCGGCCCAGGGTTCTGTTTCCAGGTGGGTGGGGCCATTCTGACCGGAGCTTGCCCGCTGGGTTCTAGCAGGAGGGATGCTGCATGCTTGGGACTGGGAGGCATGGTTTGCCGCTGACCTCGGTCGCGCGGGCGGTCCTGCCGCTCCTGCTGCTGGCCATGGTGGCCGCCATGGCCGTGCCAGCAGCCGCGTCACAATCCCCCCAGGTCATCGTGCTGCCCGGCGCCACCTCGGCCGAGGGCATCGCCGCCGGCCGCGGGGCCACCTTCTATGCCGGTGACCTATTCGCCGGGGACATCTTCCGCGGCAATATCCGGCGCGGCACCGCCGAGTTGTTCATCGACGCCCCCGAGGGCCGCATGGCCGTTGGCATGGCCGCCGATCTGCGCCATGACCTGCTGTTTGTCGCCGGTGGGTTCACCGGACAAGCCTACGTCTATGACCTCGGTACCGGTGCGACCGTGGCCACCTACCAGTTCGCCGCTCCATCCACCCCGGCCGCCCCACCCACCACGGTCATCAACGACGTGGCCGTCACCCGCCGCGGCGCCTGGTTCACCGATTCCCGGCAGGCCCAGCTGTACTTCGTGCCGATCAGCCGGGCCGGGATCCCAGGGTCATCGTTCAGGACGCTGGCCCTCAGCGGCCCGGCGGCCGACACCAGCGGGGAGTTCAACCTCAACGGCATCCAGGCCACGGCCAACGGCAAGACCTTGATCGTGGCCCACTCGGCCAACGGTCGGCTCTACACGGTCAATCCGAGGACCGGTGCCAGTGCGACCATCGCCGGGGTCAGCGTGCCCCAGGTGGACGGCCTGGTGCTGGCGGGTCGGCGGCTGTGGGCGGTGCAGAACACCAACCAGGTGACCCGGATCCGGCTGGCCCCGGACCTTGCCTCGGGGATGATCGAGGAGGTCATCACCAGCGACCTGTTCCAGGTGCCGGCCACTGCGGCCCGCTTTGGCCGTCGCCTGGCGGTGGTCAACGCCAAGTTCGACACCGGCATCCCGCCTACCGCCGACCAGTACGAGGTCGTCCTGGTCAAGGCGTGATCGGTCACGCCTACCGGCGTCCGGTAGAGGGAATGGGCCGTCGTGGGGCCGCGAAGCTGCGGTTACCCAGGGTCAACCACGGTGCCCAGCCGACAACCAACCCCGCAGCTGGTGAGCCGTAATCGACCGTGATGGGGCCGCTGGCGGTCTCGGTGGCGGTCTCAGGGGGTCAGCGCAACGCCTCCGCGAGTGCCTGTGGGGGTGTCTTGAAGCCGAGGGTTTGTCGAGGGCGGCCGTCGAGGCCAACCGGCCTTGGCCGAGACCTCGAACCTTCGGCATTGCGTCATGGAGGACCCGGCAACGGGTCAGTACGGGTAGAGAGCGTTGGTCAGCTCGAGACCGGTGCCGAGGCCGTGAAGGACAAGGGCCCCGCCACCGCACCATGACCCGCTCCGAGGAGGAGTCGACGTTGAGGACTCAAGTGGAAGGCGTTGAGGAGGTGCCATGACCCTTCCTTCGGTCGAGACGGCCCGCAACTGGTCGGGCCTGACCGCGGTGGACAGCGACGACCAGCCGCTCGGCAGGATCACCGACATCTACCTGGACCACGACACCGGGCAACCGGAGTGGGCCTTGGTGGCCCCCCCGCAGCGCGGTCGCCGGGCGTTCGTGCCGCTGGCGGGCGCCGCCCGCAAGGGCGACCGGGTCACCGTGGCCGTGCCCAAGGCGACCGTAGGCGACGCGCCTGCGGTCCGGCCGGGCCGGGAGCTCTCCGACAACGACGCGGCCCGGCTGTACGGGCACTACGTTGGAACGTCCGGCGACCGCAACCGGGGCGCCCGCCGGGCACGGGGTCGAGGTCCGGTCGCCCGGCGGCGGACGGCGAGCGCCCCGCCCGCACGGTCGGCGTCGGCGCGACTCCGGAAGGCCGGGGGATCGGGCCGCCGACTGCGGTGGCTGTCGCTGGCCGGGTTGAGCTCGGCGCTGCTGGCGGTTGGGATCCTTGCCGGGCGACGCCGGCGCCGCCGGCCACCGAGCGCCGGCGAGAAGCTCCGCCGGGCGTCCGGGGAGCTGCTGGCCGCCTTGCAGGCCGCTCTCCCGCGTGGTCGCGTCCGCCGGTGACGCGGGCGCATCATCAACATCAGCTCATGCAGCGGAGCGGACGTCACGCGCCGACCGGCTCGCTCTCGCTGGTCTTGGGACGTCGGCTGGGGGTGCGGGTGGCGATCTGACGGGCGAGGTAGGCGGCGTCGCGGCCGACGCCGTGGATCATCGCCGACGACATGGCGTACAGGAAGTGCAGGCCGACCAGGTACAGGCCGGGCTGGCCCTCGACCACGCCGCGGCGGTGGGGCGGCTCGCCGTCGTCCAGGCCGGGCAGGTCGAGCCAGGTCCAGTCGTGGTGGAAGCCGGTGCACCAGACGACGTTGGCCACCGGGAGCACGCGGCCGTCCTCCAGCAGCGGCCGCCCGTCGCGCACTCCGGCGACCCGGGGGACCCGCTCGACGCCGGCGGCGGTGATCTCCTCGGGCCGGATGCGGATCAGCGGCGTGCCCCGGGAGCCCAGCCGGGCCCGTGCCTTCCTGCCCATCGGCGTCCGCACCGTCAGGACCCGGTGGAACAGGCCCCGCAGGACCAGCCGGAACAGGCCGAGCCGGGACGGCAGGCCGCCGGTGCGGAACGGGATGGCGCCGACGTCCCGCCCCGCGAGCCACACCTGGTG
>Ga0081538_10004412_pt1 | contig 12978 bp, 14 predicted proteins | sample TabmetS5T2R1_FD_71022 | JGI IMG/M metagenome (GOLD analysis project Ga0081538, IMG submission 71022) | Tabebuia heterophylla rhizosphere microbial communities from the University of Puerto Rico - S5T2R1 | ecosystem: Host-associated > Plants > Roots > Rhizosphere ...
CGGCGGTGCGCTGGCGCAGCCGCACCAGCAGCCAGGGGGCGTGCTGGTCGTACAGGACCCCGAACGCCTCCGGGTCCCGCTCGGCGACCGCCGCCAGCAGCTCGGCGTCGGTCGGGACCCGATCGGGGTTCGCGGTCATGCCCAATTGTCCGAGCAGACGACGCCGCGGTTCACGCAGGCCGCACGGATGGCCCGCCGGCCCGACCAGAATCTAACCGGCGACCCCGTCCTTGCCATCGATGCGCGGGTCGCTCATGTGGGTGACGAGCACGTCCCGGGCCTCGAAGACGTGCTCGCGCATCAGCGCTTCCGCGCGGGCGGCGTCCCGCCTCTCGAGGGCCCGCGCGATCCGCTGGTGGTAGTGGAGCGCGATCTGCTTGTCCTTGGGCGAATAGTGATAGTACGAGCGGTACACGAGTGGCACCCGGGTCACGATGCTCACCAGCTGCGCCAGGGTGGGGCTCCGGGAGGCCTCCAGGATGACCCCGTGGAAGACGAGGTTCTCCTTGACGAGCGGCACCACGTCCCGCTCGTCGAGCAGCGCCTCGAACCGGTCGCAGCTCGCTCGCAGCAGCTCGATGTCGCCCTGGGTCACGAACCGCGCCGCACGTCCCGCCGCGTAGCCCTCGGTCAGCGCTCGGGTCTCGTAGAGATCGGCGATCTCGGCGGCCTCGTAGGTACGGACCACCGAGCCACGCTTGGGAGCCGCCTCGACGAGCCCCTCGGTCTGGAGGATCAGCAACGCCTCCCGGATCGGCGTGCGGCTGATGCCGAGCTCGGCGGCGAGCCACTCCTCGCGCAGGGGCTCGCCCGGATGCAGCCGGCCCTCGATGATCGCCTGCCGGATCAGCTCGGCTGCGATGTCAGCCGCGTTCCGGACGACGTGCGGCGTGCCCGCAACCGGGAACAGGGCTGTTCGCGACCCGTCGGCCGCGCCCTCCACCGCCTGTCCTCGTCCTGACCGCATGTTCGTATATTGACCTGACTGTATACAATATGCAAACTGGTGGCGTCGAACCACATCTGGCGGAAGGAGCGCCGATGACAACGGTGCAGGACGCCCTCGACGAGTACCTCATGACCATCGGTGGGTCGGCGACCGGCGCGGCCTCGGGCCGGACCTACGAGTCGCTGGACCCCTTCACCGGCAGGCCCTGGGCCCGGGTCCCCGACGCCGGGCCCGAGGACGTGGACGCCGCGGTGGCGGCGGCCCGCGCCGCCCTTGACGGCCCCTGGGGCCAGCTGACCGCCACCCAGCGGGGCAAGCTGCTGCACCGGCTCGGGGAGCTGATCGCCCGCGAGGCACCGCGGCTGGCCGAGCTGGAGACCCGCGACAACGGCAAGCTGCTGCGGGAGATGGCCGGCCAGATGGCCGGCCTGCCCGAGTGGTACTACTACTTCGCCGGGCTGGCCGACAAGCACCAGGGCAGCGTCATTCCCTCGGACAAGGCGAACTACCTTGTCTACACCCGCCACGAGCCGGTCGGGGTGGTGGCGGCCATCGTCCCCTGGAACTCCCCCCTGCTGCTGCTCACCTGGAAGCTCGCGCCCGCACTGGCCGCCGGTTGCACGGTGGTGGTCAAGCCGAGCGACTACACCCCGGTGAGCACCCTGGTCCTGGCCGAGCTGGTCGGTGCGGCCGGCTTCCCGCCCGGCGTGGTCAACGTCCTGACCGGCTGGGGCCCGGAGGTCGGCAAGGCGCTGACCAGCCACAAGGGGGTCGACAAGATCGCCTTCACCGGCTCGACCCAGGTCGGGAAGCTGATCGCCCACGCCGCCGCCGACAACCTGACCCGGGTCACCCTGGAACTGGGCGGCAAGTCGGCCCAGGTGGTGTTCCCGGACGCCGACCTGGACGCCGCCGCCAACGGCGTGGTCGCCGGCGTCTTCGCCGCCACCGGGCAGACCTGCATGGCCGGCTCCCGCCTGGTGGTGCACGAGGACGTGAGGGACGCCCTGGTGGAGCGGGTGGTCGCCCGGGCAGGGACGATCAAGATCGGCAACCCGCTCGACCCTGAGACCGAGATGGGCCCGATGGCGACCGACAAGCAGTACGACACGGTGCTCAGCCACTTCGCCTCGGCCCGCGAGGAGGGTGCCACCATCGCCTACGGCGGCGCGCCGGTCGAGGGCCTCGGCGGCTGGTTCGTGCAGCCGACCGTGCTGGTCGACACCACCTCCGAGATGCGGGCGGTGCGGGAGGAGATCTTCGGCCCGGTGGTGGCGGTCACCACCTTCCGCAACGAGGACGAGGCCGTCGCCATCGCCAACGGCACCGACTTCGGCCTGGCCGGCTCCGTCTGGACCAAGGACGTCCACCGCGCCCACCGGGTCGCGGCCAAGCTGCGGGCCGGCACCGTCTGGGTCAACGCCTACCGGGTCGTCGGCCCCCATGTGCCCTTCGGCGGCTTCGGGGCCAGCGGCATCGGCCGTGAGAACGGCGTCGACGCCATCCGCGAGTACACCGAGACCAAATCGGTGTGGGTTGAGCTCAGCGGCGCCACCCGCGACCCGTTCACCCTCGGATGACCGACGCGCATCCCAACGGCGCGCCGGCCGGGGGCGCACTGGCCGGCGTCCGAGTCCTGGAGCTCGCCCACGTGATCGCGGGACCGTTCTGCGGGCAGGTCCTGGGCGACCTCGGGGCGGACGTCATCAAGATCGAGCCGCCGGGGGCCGGCGACGTGCTGCGCCAGTGGGGCTGGGGCGGTGACGCCGGCGACTCGCTGTGGTGGCGGGTCACCGGCCGCAACAAGCGCAGCGTCACCATCGACCTGCGCCAGCCGGAGGGGCAGCGGCTGGTCCGCCGGCTGGCCCGGGAGGCCGACGTGATGGTGGAGAACTTCCGGCCCGGCACCCTGGAACGCTGGGGGCTGGGTTACGAGGAGCTGTCGGCCGCCAACCCCGCCGTGGTGCTGGTCCGCATCAGCGGCTTCGGCCAGGACGGCCCGTATGCCGCCCGGGCCGGCTACGCGGCCATCGGGGAGGCGATGGGCGGCCTGCGCGCCCTCACCGGCTACCCCGACCGCCCGCCGGTGCGCGTCGGGGTGTCCATCGGCGACTCCCTGGCCGGGCTCATGGGTGCCCTCGGCGCCCTGGCCGCCCTCCACGCCCGCCGGCGCACCGGGCGGGGGCAGGTGGTCGACGCCTCGATCTACGAGTCGGTGCTGGCCGTCACCGAGGCGCTCGTGCCCGAGTGGCAGGTGACGGAGCGGCGCCGCCAGCGCACCGGCCCCACCCTGCCAGGGGTTGCGCCAAGCAATGTGTACCCCACCCGCGACGGCCAGGTGCTGGTCGCCGCCAACCAGGACTCGGTCTTCGGCCGCCTGGCCGCCGCCATGGGCCAGCCGGAGCTGGCCGACGACCCTCGCTTCGCCAGCCACCAGGCCCGCGGCCGGCACATGGCCGCCCTGGACGAGCTGATCGCCGCCTGGACCGGCGGCCGGGCGGCCCGCGAGGTCCTCGACCAGCTGCACGCCGCCGGCGTCCCGGCCGGGCTGGTCTACGAACCGGCGGACATGCTCGCCGACCCCCACTTTGCCGCCCGCCGCTCGCTGGTCGAGGTGCCCGACCGGGACCACGGCTCGATCGCCATGCCGGCGGTGGTCCCGCGGCTGTCGGACACCCCAGGCGCCGTCCGCTGGGCCGGGCCGCCGCTCGGTCAGCACACCGGCGAGGTCCTGGCCACCCTGGCCGGGGTCGGCGGCGCCGAGCTGGGGGAGCTGCGCCGCCATGGTGTCGTCGGCGCCCCCGCCCAGCCGCCAATGCCCCGCTCCGACCTCAAGGAGGCCGCTCCATGACCACCGAGACCGCTGCGACCACGCTGGCCGACGCCGCCGCCACCGCCGACACTGCCCTGGAACGGCTGGAGACGGTGCTCGGGCGCATCTCCGACGGCGACCTGCACCTCGCCCATCCCGATGGCGGCTGGACTCCGGCCCAGCTCGTCTCCCACATCGGCCTCAGCACGCTCGTCTGGCTGGGCGACATGGAGCGCCTGCGCCAGGACCCCAAGCTGGAGTTCTTCTACCGGGAGGAGATCGGCCACGACGCCGTGGGCTACCCGCCGCCGACCACCGAGCTGGCCCGGGGCCGCCTGGCCAGCACCCGCTGGACGATCAGGACGTGCCTGCCCAACACCGACCCGGCGATCCTGGACCGGACGGTGGAGATCCCCGACCTCGGCACCATGACCGTGCTCGAGTGGATCCCGATCATCGTCGGCCACGTCACCATGCACGCCGAGCAGGCGCTGGACGTGCTGCGCAGCCGCGGTGCGTTCCCCGAGGGGGCCTGAGTGCGCGCGGCCGTCCTGACCGGGCTGCACGAGGTCCGGGTCGAGGACCATCCCGACCCGGCCGCCCGGCCCGGCTGGGTGGTGGTCCGGGTGGAGTCGGCCTCGCTGTGCGGCACCGACGCCCACCAGTACGAGGGGCGTATCGACACCCCCTTCCCCCGTGTCCCGGGCCACGACTTCTCCGGGCGGGTGGACAGCGTCGGCGCAGGGGTGGAGCCGTCGCTGGTCGGCACGCCGGTGGCGGTGAAGCCGTCGCTGCCCTGCGGCGAGTGCGCCGACTGCGCCGCCGGGCGGCTGGCCGACTGCCCGCGCAAGCGGCTGATGGGCCTGTGGTCGGACGGCTGCATGGCCGAGAAGGTCGAGGTGCCGCGGGTCAACCTGGTCCCCCGGCCCGAGGGGGTCCAGGCGTGGCAGGCGTCGCTGCTGGAGCCGCTGGCGGTGGGGCTCAACACCGTCGACCGGCTCCGGCTGGCGCTGGGCGAGACGGTCCTGGTGCTCGGCCAGGGACCGATCGGGCTCGCCCTGACCCGCCTGTGCGCCCTGTCGGGGGCCGGGCGGCTGATCGTGACCGACGCCCGCGAGGCGCCGTTCGCCGTCTCGCGCCGGTACGGCGCCAGCGACTGCGTCAACGTGGCCGAGACCGACGTCAAGCAGGCCGTGGCCGCTCTGACCGGCGGCCTCGGCGCCGATGTCGTCATCGAGACCTCCGGCTTCCCCGCGTCGTCGGCGGTCGTGCTCGACGTCGTGCGCAAGGAGGGCCGGATCGCCCACATCGGCTGGGCCAACGACCTCCCGCCGCTGCCGGTGATCCCGATCATGGCCAAGACGCTGACGGTGTTCGGGGTCGGCGGCAACGGCGGCCGCGGCCAGTACGAGCGCAGCCTTGAGCTGGTCCGGTCGGGCCGGGTGGAGCTCGAGCCGCTGGTGACCCACACCTTCCGCCTGGAGCAGGCGGCCGAGGCGTTCGCCACGGCGTCGTCCAAGGCCGGCGGGGCCATCAAGGTGCTGGTCGAGCCGTGACCCGACCCTCGGCCGGGTGGCGGTCAGCCCGAGGCGCGCTTGTACGGGTCGGGCGGGAACCAGCCCTTGTCGATGATCCGCTGGGACCAGCCGTCCAGGGTGCGGACGAGGCCGGGGAGGTCGTCGCCGAGGGCGTCGACGACCGGTTGCACCAGGCGGTCGGTGGTCTCCTCGAGCTCGGCCCGCAGCCGCCGGCCCGCGTCGGTGAGCGCCCCGCCGGCCGCCAGGCCGCGCGCTTCCAGCGAGGCCATGCCGGCCTGCATGGCCTCGGGCGACCAGCCCCGAGAAGCCGTGTAGGCGAACGGTTCCCAGCCGACGAGCAGCTCGGTGAGCAGGTTGGCCTCCAGGCCGTTGAGGCCGGCGGCGACGCAGGCGGCAAGGTGGCCGTCGCCCCGGTGCTCGCGCAGGATCGTGCAGGCGTGCCAGAGCTGTCCCAGTGGCTCCTCCGGCCAGGGCAGGGCGGTCAGGCCGGCGTGCATTGTCCGGCCGTAGGGACTGGCCGCGGCGGCGGCGTGGCGCAACTGGAGCACGGCCTCGTCGAGGCCGGCCGGCTGGCCGAGGGTCTGGCGCAGCGACTCCACCGCGCCGGCTTCCTTGGCCGAGCGCACCTCGGCCAGGCCGCAGGCCGCCCGGGCGGCGTCGTAGAGGCTCACCACCAGGCCGGGCTCGAAGACGCCGAAGGCCGAGGCCACCACGGTGCCCTCGGGCTCGCCGAGCACGCAGGAGCGGCCCCAGACGTAGCCACCGAGGAAGTCCAGGCCGAGGACGGCGTAGCGTTCGTAGGCCGGCTCGGCCCAGAAGCAGATGGTGGCGATGGGCTCGATGGCGTCGCGCAGCGCCCGGCCCGGGGTGGTCAGGTCGGCGGTGCCCGGGCGGGACGCACCGGCGGCCCGGGGCTGGAAGAAGGCGGCTTGCGCCTCGGCGTAGTCCATGCCCGGATTCTGCCCAAACGCCCGTCTGGCGCACAAGCGGGGACCGCCTGATGCGCCAGCTCACGGTCGTGGAGGTCAGCCCGCGCGACGGGCTTCAGAACGAACCGGTGGTGCTGACCACCGAGGCCAAGGTCGAGCTGATCGCCCGGCTGGTGGCGGCCGGGGCCCGGCGGATCGAGGCGGTGTCGTTCGCCCACCCCAGGCTGGTCCCGGCCATGGCGGACGCCGAAGCGGTCATGGCCCGAGTCCCCCGCGGCGACGGCGTGTCGTATGCCGGGCTGGTGCTGAACCGGCGCGGCCTGGACCGCGCCGTCGACGCCGGCGTGGACGAGGTCAACGTGGTCGTGTGCGTGAGCGACACCTTCAGCCGCCGCAACCAGAGCATGTCCACCGAGGAGGCCATGGCCGTGGCGGAGCAGGTGGCCGCCGACGCCGACGCCCACGGGCTGTTCACCACCCTGACCCTGGCCACCGCCTTCGGCTGCCCGTTCGAGGGCGAGGTCCCCCCCGATCGGGTTGTGGAGCTGGCCCGGCGGGGCGCCGCCGCCGGGTTCCAGGAGCTCTGCCTGGCCGACACCATTGGTGTGGGCACCCCCGACCAGGTGCGGGAGCTGACGGCCCGGGTCCGCGAGGCCGTGGGCGAGGGGCCGCCGCTGCGCTACCACTTCCACAACACCCGCAACACCGGGCTCGCGAACGCCTACGCGGCCGTCCTGGACGGCGTCGCCCTCCTGGACGCCAGCGCCGGCGGCATCGGGGGCTGCCCGTTCGCGCCCAGGGCGACCGGCAACATCGCCACCGATGACCTCGTCTACATGGCGGAGCGGATGGGGTTCAAGACCGGTGTCGACCTCCGTGCCCTGCTGCCGATCGCCGGGTTCCTCACCGACGGGCTCGGCCACCAGGTCCCGGCCATGCTGCCCAAGGCCGGGCCGTTCCCCTGAGCCATGCCCGACTCCCTCACCTCCAAGCTGCTCCGGGCCCACCTGGCCGAGGGCGAGCTCGTGGCCGGCCAGGACGTCACCGTCGTCGTCGACCAGGTCCTGGTCGAGGACGCCACCGGAACCATGACCGCCATGCAGTTCGAGCAGCTCGGTGCCGGCGAGGTCGCGGTGCCGCTGGCGGTCATGTACGTCGACCACAACGTCCTCCAGATCGACGACAAGAATATGCAGGACCACCTGTATCTCCAGTCGTTCGCGCGCCGCTACGGCATGCACTGGTCGCCGCCGGGGAACGGGATCTCGCACTACCTGCACCTGGAGCGCTTCGGCCGGCCGGGCGAGCTGCTCGTCGGCGCCGACTCCCACACCACCATGGCCGGGGCGCTTGGGATGTTCGCCACCGGGGCCGGCGGGCTCGAGGTGGCGGTGGCGATGGCCGGCTACGGCTTCGAGCTGCCCTGCCCCCGCGTGATCGGCGTCGAGCTCACCGGGCGGCTCGGTCCCGCGGTCGAGCCCAAGGACGTCGTCCTGGAGCTGCTCCGCCGCCATGGCGTCCGTGGCGGCCGGGGGGCGGTGTTCGAGTTCTTCGGCGACGGCGTGGCCAGCATCTCCACGACCGGCCGGGCGACCATCTGCAACATGATCATGGAGACAGGTGCCACCACCGGGGTCTTCCCCGCGGACGCCGAGACCCGCCGGTGGCTGGCCGCCCAGGGCCGCGAGGGTGACTTCCGCCCGCTGGCCGCCGACCCCGGTGCCACCTACGACGAGGTGGAGCGGGTCGACCTGTCGCGCGTCGAGCCGCTCGTCGCCGTCCCGCCGTCGCCCGGCGACGTCGTCCCTGTCGCCGAGCTGGCCGGCACGGAGGTCGTGCAGGTCTGCGTCGGGTCGTCGGTCAACAGCTCCTACGAAGACCTGGCCACGGTCGCCGCCGCTCTCCGCGGGCGGCAGGTGCATCCCGACATCCAGCTGACCGTCACCCCCGGGTCACGCCAGATCCTCGACGTCATCGGCCGCTCCGGCGTCTACCAGGACCTGCTGGCGGCCGGGGCGAGGATGCTGGAGCCGATTTGCGGGCCCTGCATCGGCATCGGCCAGGCTCCAGTCGCCGGCCGGCCGTCGCTGCGCACCTTCAACCGCAACTTCCCCGGGCGTAGCGGCACCTCCGGGGACGCCGTGTACCTGTGCTCACCGTCGACCGCGGCCGCGAGCGCCCTGACCGCCAGGATCACCGACCCGCGAACCCTGGACTGGCCGCCCCTGCGACCGGCCGTGGCCCCGGACCGGACGCTGCGCGAGCGTCAGATCGGCGGTGCGCTCCCCGAGGCCGAGCGGCTCGGCGTCCAGGTTGAGCGCGGCCCCAACCTGGTCCCGCCGCCGCGGCCCTCCCCGCCCCCTGTCGACCTCGACGGCCGGGTGCTGATCGTGGTGGGCGACGACATCTCCACCGGGGACATGGCTCCCGACGGCGTCATCGCCATGTCGGTGTGGTCCAACATCGCCGAGTGCGCCCGGTTCATGTTCCGCCGCCTCGACCCTGGATTCCACGACCGGGCGCTGGCCTGGGGCGGCGGCCTGGTCGTGGGCGGGGACAACTACGGGCAGGGCTCCTCGCGCGAGCACGCCGCGCTTGCCCCCCTGCACCTCGGGGTGCCCGCCATCGTCGCCCGCAGCTACGCCAGGATCCACCGGCGCAACCTGATCGCGGTGGGCATCGTCCCGCTGGTCTTCGCCGAGGACGGCGACTGGTCGGTTGCCCAGGTCGGCCAGCGCTGGCGGATCCCCGGCCTGGCCCGAGCGGTCCGCGCCGGCGCCGAGACGGTGACGGCGGAGCTGGACGGCGACCGGGCGCGCATACGGCTGGCGATGCCGCTCTCGCCAAGGGAACGAACGGTCCTTGGGGCCGGCGGCCTGCTCGCCCTGATCGACCAGGGCGGCCGCCGGCCGATGCTCCCCCACGCCCCGCTACGTCCGCCACAGCACCCGACCTCCTAGCGAGGAACGCCTCGGCGTCGCAGCAGCAGATGCCGGCGCTGTGGGCGACAGAGACGGTTGGGCCGAGCCACCAGGGTGAGGCGCCGGACCTCCTCGTGATAGCCGGGGCCGCGGCGAATGAACCCGACACTGGTCATCGCCGGCTCGGCCAGAACCAGCGCCATCGCCAGGCTCGAGCGCCGCCCCAAGCGCTGCCACGTCGTTGAACTTAAATGACGCGGGCGTGATCGAACGTTGCGGCTGGTGGACGCTGCCGACCTGCTGCTGGTCCACGGGCTTCTTCGCCGCCTCCTGGTCGATCGGGTTCCTGCTCCTGGTCGCCACGCAACTTCCAACCGAACGGGAGGGTAAGGCTGGACACCGGTGCGGTCAGCCGGGCTAGACTTGCTTCTTCTGCGACCGGGGGGGTGCCATGGGAACCGTGCAGGTGCGGAGCCTGGATCAGCCGGACGAGACGCGTTCATTTCCGAACGGCGCCGTCGAGATGGTGACCATCGCCGACACCATGATCGGACGGGCCCGCTTCGAGCCGGGCTGGCGCTGGTCCAACGACGTCAAGCCGATCGCCGGGACCGACTGGTGCATGTTCCTGCACGAAGGCTACTGCGTGTCCGGGTCGGCGATCGTCCAGGCCGAAGACGGATCCGAGACCAGGATCGGGCCCGGGGACGGCTACGTCATCCAGCCCGGCCACGACGCCTGGGTCGTCGGTGACGAGCCATGGGTGACGGTCGACTTCTCCCAGGCCATGGCCGACTACGCCAAACCCGGAGGCGCGCCATGAACCTGAACGGCGTCCTGCTCGGGGTCCGAGGACCCCCAGCTCCCGAGGTAGCCCGCCGGATGGACGAACCCACCACCAGGGTCAGCGACCTGCTGCACGAGGCGGCCGAGACCCACCACCGGGTATTCCGCATCACCGACGGGGCCGATGACGACTGGGCATCCTGGTATGCCCAGTGGCTGGTCACCCTGTCCGAGCTGCCGGCGCTGCTGGGCGGCAGGGTGGTCCGCAGCGAGCTGACCTACCTGCTGGTCAGGTTGGACAAGGAGTACACCGAGCGCCGCCCCGACCAGCGCTGGGAGGACTACTACGCCCAGGAGCTGGTCCACCACTTCAGCCACGGCTGACCCCTGACCCCGCCGGCCGGACCCAAGGAGGTTCGATGACCGATCCCGTCGGCACCGATGGCGAGTGGCGGTTCGACGACCTGCGGGCGCTGTACATCAACTGCACCCTCAAGCGCTCCCCACAGCGCAGCCACACCGAGGGCCTGATCGACCGAAGCCGGTCGATCATGGAGGGCCACGGGGTCACCGTGGACGAGCTGCGGGCCGTCGACCACGACATCGCCACCGGGGTATGGCCGGACATGACCGACCATGGCTGGCCATCCGACGAGTGGCCGGCCATCTACCAGCGGGTTCTGGCGGCCGACATCCTGGTGCTGTGCGGCCCCATCTGGCTGGGTGACAACAGCTCGGTCACCAAGCGGGTCATCGAGCGCCTGTACGCCTGCTCCTCGCTGTTGAACGAGGCCGGCCAGTACGCCTACTACGGCCGGGTCGGCGGCTGCCTGCTCACCGGCAACGAGGACGGGGTCAAGCACTGCGCCATGAACATCCTGTACAGCCTCCAGCATCTCGGCTACACCATCCCGCCCCAGGCCGACGCCGGCTGGATCGGTGAGGCCGGCCCGGGCCCGTCCTACCTCGACCCCGGCTCGGGGGGGCCCGAGAACGACTTCACCAACCGCAACACCACCTTCGCGACCTGGAACCTCATGCACCTGGGAGCGATGCTGAAGCGGGCCGGCGGCATCCCTGCCCATGGCAACCAGCGCTCGGAGTGGGAGGCGGGCTGCCGCTTCGACTTCGAGAACCCCGAACACCGCTGACCAGGAACCCCGGCCCTTGGAGCCTCCGACCCATTGGTCCAGCGTCGCTAGACGATGTAAGCTGCCCATGCTGCCACGAGGAGTGATGGGACAGCTACAGAGGGGGGTATGCGATGCCACTGTTCATGGATGTGCACGAGCGGCTTCCAGAGGGTGCGACCGCAAAGGACGTCGCCCAAGCGCATGCGGCCGATGTCCGGACCCAGGACCAGTACGGGGTGAACTACCTCAAATACTGGGTGGATGAGCAGGGCGGCAAGGTCTTCTGCCTGGTCGAGGCCCCAGACGCCGAGACAGCGGTGCGGGTGCACCGCGAGGCCCATGGGTTGGTCGCCGACCACATCTACCCCGTAGAGGAAGGCTCCTAGCCAGAGTCCACCGCAGCGGAAGGTCAGGCTACCGCCGCCGATTCTGGCCAGGTCGCCGTCCGCATGGCGCGAACCACACGCTCCCACGCCCCACCCTTCATGGGTGATGTGGTGGGTCGCCGGACCCGGAGCATGAAGAACCCCGGCTGGCGCTGTGGGCCGGCGTGGCCCAGCTTGTCGCCTGGGGCGTCGCCTACGCGCGCCGCCAGTGGTGGGGCTGGCCCACGGCCCTGACCGCAGGCGCGGTCAACGGGACGCTCGGGCTGAACGTCGTCACGCTCGAGGTGCTGATCCACTGACAAGGGTGGCGAGGCCGCCGACATCCAGGAGGTCAGCAGCATGGTCTTGCCCGACCCGGCCGGGGCGGCGACCAGGGTCACCCGTCGGTCGACCCACTGTCGAGCAGCTTGAACAGCCGGGGCCGCTCGACCACGCGACCCGGCATGGAGGGAGCGACCAGCTTGCTGGCCAGCAATAGCATTGACGCTGACCAGCTCCAGCCCGAGCTCTCCGACCCGGTCCAGGAGGCCGTGGAGCTGCGACTGGTCGACGACCATGCCGCTGATGGCCGTCTGGCCTCCGGTGCAGCGCAACGTCATCCCTTCGAACGCCGCTGCGAAGCGGCGACTCAACTCGCCCGCGACCACGATCCGGTAGCGCCTCGGTCCCCTGACGTGCTCCTGGGTGGTCGATCACCCGCATCGGGTGATGCCGGCCGCATGCCGAACGGCGATGGTGCCGGGGAGGACCAAGGCCGCGGGACCTCGAGGCGGCCCGATCGCTGTGAGGCGAGAGGAGGCACATCGTGCCAGACGACATCCAGCGGGAGATCCTTCCCATACCGGACCGTCCCTACGGCGGCTTCGTGGCCTATGACGCCAAGAGCCCGGATTCCGGGTTCCCGGCGATCGAGCCGCTGCGGCCGCCGCCAGGGGCGCCGAATGTGCTGGTGGTGCTGCTCGACGACGTCGGCTTCGGCGCCTCCAGCGCCTACGGCGGTCCCATCAGCACGCCGACGGCCGAGCGCCTGGCCACCGGCGGCCTGAAGTACACCCGGTTCCACACTACCGCGCTGTGCTCGCCCAGCCGGCAGGCGCTGCTGACGGGCCGCAACCACCACTCGGTCGGCATGGGCGGCATCACCGAGATCGCCGCCTCGGCCCCGGGATACAACTCGATCAGGCCCAACACCGCCGCCCCGCTGGCCGAGACCCTGAAGCTCAACGGGTACTCGACGGCCCAGTTCGGCAAGTGCCACGAGGTCCCGGTGTGTTAGACCAGCCCCGCCGGGCCGTTCAACGCCTGGCCGACCGGCGGCGGGGGCTTCGAGTACTTCTACGGGTTCATCGGCGGCGAGGCCCACCAGTACTACCCGGCGCTGTACGAGGGCACGACCCCGGTCGAGCCCGGGAAGACCCCCGACGAGGGCTACCACCTGATGGAGGACATGACCGACAAGGCCATAAAGTGGATCCGCCAGCAGAAGACGCTGATGGGCGACAAGCCGTTCTTCGTCTACTTCGC
>Ga0081538_10004413_pt1 | contig 12976 bp, 10 predicted proteins | sample TabmetS5T2R1_FD_71022 | JGI IMG/M metagenome (GOLD analysis project Ga0081538, IMG submission 71022) | Tabebuia heterophylla rhizosphere microbial communities from the University of Puerto Rico - S5T2R1 | ecosystem: Host-associated > Plants > Roots > Rhizosphere ...
GCCGCGCCGCACCGCCGGGCCGGTGGCCTCCCAGCGGACCTCGAAGCTCACCTTGGCGGCGACGTTGTTGGGGCCGAGGAACTGGAAGCTGTCGACCACGCACACGTCCTCCGCTTCCAGGGTCGCCCGACGCCCGTCGTGGCTGACCCGGAAGGCGTCGCGGGGCAGCTCGACCACCCAGAACAGGCCGGAAGGCTGGATGCCGCCGTTGTAGTCGTGGAGCTGGTTGGCCGGCGAGCCCGTACCGGGCTCGAACAGGTCAATTCATATCATCGCGAACAGGCCGCGGTTGCGGGACCCGTCCTCGGCGATGTAGGTGCCTTCCATGGCCCGAAGGTCGGCCTCCAGGTCGTACTGGCGGCCGTCGCTGCCGGTGGCGGTGCCGACGTGGTAGGCAAGGGCGGTGAAGCCCCGGTAGTCGGTGATGACGCTCGGCTCCACCTCCAGCCCCTGGAGGGTGATCCCGGTGAACGGCAGGGTGATGGTCTCCGGGCCCGGAACGAAGACGTGGATGAGCGGGGGCAGGTCGATGCCGCCGGGGATCGGCTTGGGCGCCGGCAGCACCCGCGGCGGCCGGTGAGCGTGGGCGTGGGCGGCCGGCATGGCCGTCCCGACGGTCGCCACGGCGCCGGTCGCGGCGCCGTACTTGAGCAGGTTCCGACGGGTGATGGTCGACCCGACAGTCATCGCACTCCCCCCTTGTCCGGCACAACCGCCTCGAAGCGGCGCCATCCGTGGGAGCCTGCTCCGACCTGGGCGGGCTGTCAACGCTCAGCCGGTGAGGTAGCCGGAGCCGGGCCAGGACACCTGACCGGCGGCCGCCCGGGACAGCCGGCGCGCAGTTGGGAGGGCAGGCCGACCGGTCAGGGCGCTGGACCGGTTCGCCGGCGGGCGGCCTGGATCGCTGATCGGGCGCGGCTGAGCGTCGCTGCGCGGGTGAGCGCCGCCCCGTCGGCAAGGGCGGCGTCGGTCCGGCTGGGGCCGAGGCGGCGGCGGACCCGAGCGAGCGTCGCCTCCAGCCGCTGGACGTCCGCCGCCAACGTCGGGTAGCGGTCCCGCGCGGCAACCACCGCACCGGCCAGCAGCGCGGCGTCGGCGTCGGCGTCGATCCGGGTGAGGAGCATCACCAGCTGGAGCAGCATCCACCAGTGCGCCGCCTCGTTGCCCAGGCGCTCCCACTGGTCCAGGACCTGCTGGAACTGCGCCAGCGCCCGCTGCGGGTCGCCGCTGCGGGCCAGCAGGGCGATCGACGAGCTGCGCGCGAGCGTCACCATCAGGCGGCTGTCGGCTCGGCTGCCGTGTTCGATCGCGGCCGCGTAGGCGATCAGCGCCCGGTCGGCGTCGGCGTCGGCGTTGGCTTCCCCGGCGATGTAGTACGCCCAGGACAGGGTGGTCGGGTTGCCGGTCCGGTGGGCGCGAGCCAGCAGGTCCTCGACGGCGGCCCTGGCCTCGGCTGCGCGGCCTGCGTAGGTCAGGACCTGCCCGATCGAGATCTCCTCCAGCAGCGCGTGCACCGGCTCGCCGGCCGCCTGGTACAGCTTGATGGCGGCGCGGTAGCGGGCCACGGCATCGTCGCTGCGGCCCTCGAACATCGCCAGATCGGCGCTGACGGTCAGCGGGAGGACGGCCCGCGGGCTGCCCTCACCACCCCCGACGGCGATGCCGCGGGCGGCGTACTCGTGTGCCGCGTCCATGCGTCCCCCCGCCCAGGCCGCGGCGGCGGCCGCGGCCAGGGCGCGCGGCAGGTCGGGATGGTCCAGCTGCCAGGATGCCACCCGCTCGCCCCAGCCCAGCAGGTCCAGGCGCTGCCGGACGTAGGCGAAGTCATAGGCGTCGGCGGCGAGCTGGACGGCCAGCGGGGGGTCGTGGTCGGCGGCGTACGCCCACGCGGCGTGCAGGTCGACCACCAGCTCGGTGAGGGCCGCCACCGCCGCCGGCTCGTCGGCGCTCCACAACTGCCGGCCGACCGCGGCCAAGCGACCGGCGGTGTCATGGGCGTGGCGGCTGCGCAGCGCCGGCGCCTCGCCGCCGGCCTCCAGCCGTTCGGCGGCGTAGGCGCGCAGCGTCTCCAGCAGCCAGAACCGTCCCTCGCCCGCCTGGAGCAGGGACTGCTCGACCAGCCGGGCGACCAGCGGCGCGATCGCCGCCCGGGGCAGGGACTCGTCGCTGCAGACCGCCTCGGCCTGGTCGACCGAGAACGCGCCCGGGAAGACCGCCAGCCTGGCAAACAGCCGCGCCTCGTCGTCGGTGAGCAGCCGATAGGACCAGTCCACCACCGCGCGCAGGGTGCGGTGGCGCTGGGCGGCGGTGCGTCGGCCGCCCGCGAGCAGGTCCAGGCGCTCCTGGAGGCGATCTGCCAGCTCCCGCAGGCCAAGTGCCGCGGCCCGCGCCGCGCCAAGCTCGATCGCCAGCGGCAGCCCGTCCAGCCGCCGGCACACCTCGGCGACCAGGCCGAGGTCGTCCTCGGTCAGGGAGGTCGCTTCCAGGCCGGCCACGCGGTCCAGGAACAGCCGCACCGCCGGGTTGGTGGTGTCCGCACCCTCCGGCAGGGGCAGCGGCGCCAGGGCGCGGACGGCCTCGGCATCGAGCGCGAGCCGCTCGCGGCTGGTCACCAGGACCACCAGGTCCGGCGCCGCATCCGTCAGCCGCTCCACCACCGGGGCGAGCTGCTCCAGCAGGTGCTCGGCGTTGTCCAGGCACAGCACCCCGCGGTGGGCGGCCAACGCCGCGCACAGCGAGCCGGTGGGGTCGGTGTCACGCTGGACATCCACGCCGGTCGCCTCCGCCAACGCATCGACGACCCGCTCCGGGGAGACGGTCGTCAGGTCGACCCACCACACCAGACGGCGCTCGGCGGCCAGCCGGTGAGCGGCCTCCAGCGCCAGCCGCGTCTTGCCCACCCCGCCCGGACCGGTCAGCGTCACCAGCCGCCTGGCCGCCAGCAGCCGCAGGAGCAGCTCCAGCTCACGCTCCCGACCGACCAGCCGGGAGGGCCGAACCGGCAGACCGCGTCCGGGCGGCCGGACAGGCGCCTGGGCGACGCGAACGTCGGTCGTCCCCGGCGGCGGCACGTCGTCGCGCAGGATGCGCGCCTCCAGCTCCCGCAGCCCGGAGGAGGGATCCAGCCCGAGCGCGCCGGTCACCAGCTCCCGATGCCGCCGGTAGACCTCCAGCGCCTCCGGGGTCCGGCCGGTGGCATGCAGCGCCCGCATGAGCAGCTCGACGGGCCGCTCCCGCAGCGGCTGCGCCGCCGCCAGGTCACCGGCGGTCGCAACCGCCTCCTCCAGACGGCCCCGTTGGAGCAGCAGGGCCGTCCGATCCTCCAGCGCCCCAAGGCGCAGCTCCTGCAGTCGCGTGGCGGCGGGGCGGGCAAAGCCGTCGGCGAACTCGCCGTAGGCAGGTCCACGCCACAGCGCGAGGGCCTCCTCCAGCAGGTTGGCGGCGGTGGCGGGATCGTCGGCGAAGCGCGCCCGGGCCTCGCGGTAGCGCGCCTCGAAGCGCGAGGCGTCGATCGCCGACTCGCTGGTCACCAGCACATAGCCGGGCGGGCGGGTGACGATCAGCTCGCCGACCCGGCCCAGCGCTCGCCGCAGCCGCGCCACGGTGGTGTGCAGGGCACCCTCGACCCGGTCCGGCAGCTCCTCACCCCAGACCGCCTCGGCGAGCCGGTAGCCGGGCACCACCGTGTTGGGCTGCAGGAGCAGGGCGGTCAACAGCGCGCGCGGTCGAGGGCCTGGCGGGACGGTCGGGACGCCGTCGAGCTCGACCTCGAGCGGACCGAGCACCCGGAACAGCATGGGCGGGCTTTCGTCGCTGACAGGGGACTGTCATCGCGCTGTAAGCGCGAACCGGATCCTTGTGGCCACGGCGGCCGGGACAGCCCCGGCCCAAGACCGGAAGGGTGCCACGATGCCAACGACCACGTCCACAGATCACCCGCGGGCAGGGACACCACCAGCGCGTGTCCCGACCGCCGTCGAGCAACCAGCCACCGAGGTCGCCGCCGACGGCATCGCCATCCACCGGGCCCGGCAGCATGAGGCGCCCGGCATCGCGGCGGCGCTCGGGCAGGCGTTCTTCGACGATCCCGTGATGCGCTGGGCGATCCCCGACGACGGCCGGCGACGCCGCCTCCTGCCCGACTTCTTCGAGCTGTTCGCGCGCACGATCCAGCCGTACGGCGAGACCCTTGTCGCCGGCGACGCCGTCGGCGCGGCCTTGTGGGTCCCGCCCGGCCGGCAGGCGGTCGGCGACGACGCCGAGGCGTTCGGCCGGCGGATGGAGCAGATCGCCGGGAGCGACGCGGCCCGCATGTTCGAGATCGCCGCGCTGCTGGACGAGCACCACCCGCACGGGTCCTTCTTCTACCTGCAGTTCATCGGCGTCCAGCCCGACCAGCAGGGCCGCGGCATCGGCGCGGCGTTGCTGACGCCGGTGCTGGAGCGTTGCGATCGCCTGGGGCTGCCCGCCTACCTTGAGGCCACCAGCCCTCAGAACCGGCGGCTGTACGAGCGGCACGGCTTCCAGGCGGCAGGCGATCTGGCACCCCTGGGCGGGCCGCCGCTGTGGCCGATGTGGCGCCAGCCGGCGACCGCATGACCGCCAACCCCACAACCGAAAGGAGCATGACATGACCACCATCACGACCTCCACGCCGGCTGCCAGGACCCCGGCGGCCGGCAGCGAGCTTCGCCGGGACGCGCTTGGCATCTCGACGCTGTTCTTCGCGACCGCCACGGCCATCGCCCCCCTCACCGCCGCGCTGCTCGGGGTGCCGCTGGTCGTCTTCGGGGTGGGCTGGGCGGCGCCGGCCGGGTTCCTCGTCGCAGCGGCGATGCTCGCCGTGTTCGCCGTCGGGTACGTCGAGATGGCGCGGCGCCTGCGCTCGGCCGGCGGCTTCTACACGTTCGTCTCCGCCGGGCTCGGCCGGGTCCCCGGCCTTGGCACGGCCAGCATGGTGACGACGGCCTACGCCGTGTTCACCGCATCCCTCATCGGCGCCTTCGCCTACTTCACCAGTACCACTATCGAGAGCTGGACCGGGAGCTCCATCCCCGTCTGGGCGCTGCTCGTGGGCGCGCTCGTGGTCAACCTCGTCTTCGCGTACTTCGAGGTGCGCATCACGGCCCGGGTGCTCGGCGCGTTCTTCGTCGCCGAGCTCGCCGGCCTCCTGGTCTTCGCCCTCGCCGTGCTCGTCCAGGGCGGGGCCGAGGGCCTGACCGCCGCTCCGCTGAACCCGCTCGCGATCCTCGACAACCAGGGGGCGATCGCCGTCTTCGGCGCCGCCGCGCCGGGGATCGCGCTGTACAGCGCGTTCTCGTCCTGGCTCGGCTTCGAGATGGCGCCGAGCTACAGCGAGGAGACGCAGAGCCGGCGTGGCATCGCCCGGGTCACGCTCGGGACGCTGCTCGCGATGGCCGTCGTCTACGTGCTCGTCTCGTACGCGTTCGTCGTCGGCCACGGCCTCGACGGGGCGGCCGCGGCCGTCGCAGGCCAGTTCCAGGGCGAGGTCGCGTCGGCCTTCTACCCGCTCACCGACCGCTACGCGGGCGCGGCGCTGACGCACGCGTTCGAGCTGCTGATCGTCACCAGCGTCTTCGCCGCGCAGCTCGCCGTCTTCAACGTGGCAGCGCGCTACCTGTTCGCCCTCGGGCGCGACGGCGTCCTCCCCCGGGCGCTGGGACGGACCCACGGGCGGCGGGGGACGCCGCACATCGCCAGCGGAGTGCTCGCCATCGCGCTCGCTCTCTACATCGGCGCCTTCCAGGTCCATGACGCGAGCCGAGACGCGGCGCTGCTCAAGCTCGCCATCTGGAGCTCGCTCCTCGGCATCCTCGGCGTGATCGCCGCGCAGGCGCTGACCTCGTTCGCGATCGTCGCCTACTTCCGCCGGATCCCTGGTGCCAGCCGGTGGCGCACGCTCGTGGCCCCGCTCGCGGGCGCCGGGCTGATGCTCTTCTCGGCCTACCTCGTCGTCCACAACCGGGAGACCCTCGCGGGCGCGGAAGGCGCGCCCTTCGTCGAGGCGATCCCATGGACGGTCGTGGCCGCCTTCGCGGCCGGGGTCGCCGCGGCGCTGTGGCTCCGCGCGCGTGACGCGGCGGGCTACCGGGCCGTCGGGCGGGTCGTGACCGAGGAGGCGCAACCGACGCCGTACCACACATGAACGGACGGAGAAGCACACGACCAACAAGCGAGTCCGGCTGACCGGCATCATCGCGGGCGCGGCGGCAGGTGTGGCCAGCCGCCGCCCCCGCCGTCTGGGCGCGGAACGGGCCGACGCTCGCCTCCCAGCCGAACCCTACTTGAACGCCGATCCGGTCAGCCGCAGACTGGCTGGGGGAGGTGGGGGCATGACGACACTCGAACAGCCGGATCCGGGCGGCTGGGCCACTACCGGGGTCGACCTGGAGACGCGTCGGGTGCGTGTCCTGTGGGGCCTTGCCGCCCTGGGCCGCACCGCCCAACAGCAGCAGTTCCAGGCTCGCTACCAGGCATTCATGGAGATCGACGAGGGCCTTGCTGACGGCTACGTCCAAGCCAGGTATCAGCACGTCATCATCTCGCTCACCACGCCACGCCGGCCCCAGCGATCGGACGCACCGAGCCGCCGGCGTGACCCGCGGGCGTTCCAGCCGCAGGCCTCCATGGAGGTGGACCCGTCCCCCCAGAGGATCCAGACCGACGACAACACCGACGACGAGCTTGAGGCGGCCGCCGACCCGCTGCGGATCATCCTCCGCCAGCAGGTCGCCCACATAGCCGATCAGGCTCTGAGGGATGCAAAACGGCGGACGCTGCCGACCGAGGTCCTGCTGGAACGGCGATTGGCCGCCCACCGGTCCAGGTCCAAGGGCGGGCCGCCGGCAGGCGCTGCCTAGCGGTCGGCCGGCAGCGCCGCGTCTCGCGGCGCAGCCGCGCGACCTCACGCCGCGGGCGCGTGCGACCGCCCGGCGGCGACAATCCGCCCCACGGGCGCTCGGCGGGCGGTCCGCGTTTGCTGCTCCTGATTAGGTCGGGTGCGGGCCGCAGTATTAGACTCCGCCGCTCCAGGGGTCTTTCCCGCCTTCTGGGTCAAGCGGGTGAAGGGGGGCGAATGTCGACGTGGCGTGCGATGACACGTCGAGCCCCGATGGCGATGCCGTCCGCATGGCTCGTCGCCCGGTGACCGGTCCCCGTACCAGCCGCGGCAGCACCGCGCCGACTGCCGATGGAGGGCTCATGCGACCTGTCCGTCTCGGTGTCCTGATCGCGTCGACCCTGCTTTCCGTCCTGTTCCTGGCTCCCGGCGCCGTGCTGGCCCAGGCCCAGGCGCCGGTGAGCTTCTCCGCCCCGACCAGCTTCGCTGCCGGCGACAGCCCCGTCTCGGTCGCGACCGGTGACTTCAACGCCGACAACGACCCCGACCTGGCAGTCGCCAACCGGTTCTCCAGCGACGTCTCGGTGCTGCTCGGCGGCGCCGCCGGCAGCTTCACCGGCCCGACCAGCTTCCCCGCCGGCTTCTTCTCCAGCTCGGTGGCGGTCGGGAACTTCAACGCCGACCAGGACCCCGACCTGGCAGTCGCCAACGCCTTCGACGGCACGGTTTCGGTACTGCTCGGCGGCCCCGGCGGCTTCACCGGCCCGACCGACTTCGCCGCCGGCTCTCCCTACGTGGTCGCGGTGGGCGACTTCAACGGGGATGGGGATCCCGACCTGGTGGTTGCCGACCACGGCGCCGGCGACCTCTCGGTGCTGGCCGGCGGCCCGGGCGGCAGCTTCAGCGGTCCGACCACCGTCGCCACCGGCACCGGCACCGCCGCCGTGGCGGTGGGGGAGTTCAACCAGGACGGCGATCCCGACCTGGCCGTCGGTGACTACGACACCGGTCGGATGCTCGTGCTGCTGGGCAGCTCCGGGGCCACCTTCGATGCTCCGACCCTGGTTGGCAACGGCGTCGACCCCATCTCGGTGGCGGTGGGCGAGTTCAACCAGGACGGCGATCCCGACCTGGCCGTCGCCGAAGAGTCCGGCCGGGTCCTGGTGCTGCTTGGCGGCTCCGGCGGCGGCTTCGCCGGCCCGACCGCCGTCCTGTCCGGATCCCAGGCCGAGGGTGTGCTGTCCTCGGTGGCGGTGGGGGACTTCAACCGCGACGGGGATCCCGACCTCGTCGTCGCCCACCGCTCCGGGGACCAGGTCAGAGTGCTGCTCGGCGGCCCCGGTGGCAGCTTCGGCGCCCCGAACGACTTCCCCACCGGCACCCTCCCGGCCTCGGTCGCCGTGGCCGACTTCAACGCCGACGGCAAACCCGATCTGACCACCGCCCACCCCACCACCAACGCCGTGGCGGTGCTACTGAACACGACCGTCACCAACCAGGCCCCGACGGCGGCCCCGGATACCTACAGCACGGCCGAGGACACCCCCTTGACGGTGGCCGCCCCCGGGGTGCTGGCCAACGACGGCGACCCCGACGGGGACCCGCTGACCGCGGTGCTCGCCTCGCCGCCGAGCCACGGCAGCCTCACCTTGAACGCCGACGGCTCGTTTACCTATACCCCGACTGCCGACTTCAACGACACGGACTCCTTCACCTACCGGACCAGTGACGGCAGCTTCAACTCAATCCCGGCCACGGTGACGATCACCGTCACCGCCGCCAACGACGCGCCCACGGTGGCGGTGGCCGCCGGCGGCACGTGCGGCAGCAACGACCGCTCGGGGACGATCAACCTCACCGTCGGCGACGTCGAGAGCTTGGCGGCGTCGTTGCAGCTCAGCGCCGCCTCCTCGAACCCGGACCTGGTACCCGCCGGCAACGTCGTCTTCGGCGGCAGCGGCGGCAGCGGCGCCGCCCGCACGCTGACCGCGACCGCGGTGGCCGGGCGCGCCGGCACCGCCATCCTGACCGTGACCGTCAGCGACGGGCAGGCCACCGGCTCGGTCCAGGTCGCGGTCCGGGTCGGCGGCGGCCGCGCCGACACGCTGGTCGGCGGCCCGGCCACCGACCTGATGTTCGGCCAGAACGGCAACGACACGCTCACCGGCGGGGACAGCTACGACCTTGTGTGCGGCGGCAACGGGGACGACACCCTGGTCGGCGGCGGGGGCGACGACAGCCTGGCCGGCGGGGCCGGCAACGACCGGCTCGATGGGGGGCCGGCCGCCGACAACCTGAGCGGCGGCGCCGGCAACGACCGGCTCACCGGCGGGCCGGGCCCGGACCGCTTCAGCGGCGGCACCGGCACCGACACGGCGATCGACTTCAGCGCCGCCGAGGGCGACACCGCCGACCGCACGATCCCCTAGAGAGGCAGGTCATGTATCCGGCGCCGCATGCCGCGCGGCCACCGCCGCGGTGGCCCGGCCGTCGCCGTCGCCGCACGGAGGGCCGCCCGCGCCTACGGACCCGGACTACCGGGGCGGGCGGGCGGGCCGGCTCGCTGGGCCCTGCGCAGCAGCCGGTCACCGCTTCGCCGGGCGGTCCCAGCGGCCACTCACCTCCTGCCAGGTGGGTGGCGGACCGGCCAGCGGCTCCGGTGACGGGCTGCGCAGGGCGTCCAGCAGCAGCCCCAGGTAGCGGTGGCGGAGCTGGCGGGTGCGGTCGAGGTCGCCGAGGCGGACCGACGCCACCTGCTCGAACACGAAGGTGAGGTCGTTGACGTCCAGGTCGGCGCGGACGGCGCCGGCGGCCTTGGTGCGCTCCAGCAGCCGCACGTTGAGCTCGTGGGCCCTGGTGGCGTCGCGGTACAGGTCCTTGGTGGGGGTGAAGGTGCCGGCCAGCTGCAGCGTCAGCGCGTGGGTGTCGGCGTCCACGATGCGGCGCATGAACCCGGCGAAGGCGGCCCAGGGGTCGCCGTGGTCGGCCAGGGCGGCCTCGGCCTCGGCGAGGTAGCGGCGCAGGCCGTCGCCGGCCAGCCGCTGAAGCAGCTCCTCCTTGCTGCGGTAGCGGCGGTACAGGGCGCTCATGCCCACGGCGGCCCGCGCCGCCACCGCGGAGATCGGCGCGTCGGGGTCGGCGACGAACACGGCGCGGGCGGCGTCCAGGATGCGCTGGTCGTTGCGGGCTGCCTGGGCCCGTCGGCCGCTCAGCGGGCTGGTGGTCGGTTCCATGCCACCAGCGTACTTGAACGGAACGCTCTATTCCATTATAGTGGAGTGGAACAGTCCGTTCCGGCCCTGCTTGGGTCCATGCAGAAGGGAGCCTCTCATGTCCGACACGGCCAACCCCACCGCCGACGCCCAGGTCCGCCCGTTCCGCATCCAGGTCCCCCAGGCCGACCTGGACGACCTGGCCGAGCGGCTGGCCCGGACCCGCTGGGCCAACGAGCTCCCCCTGGACACCAACGGCCCCCAGACCGGCCCGGTCCCACCGGGCTGGGAGTACGGCGTCCCCGTCGCCTACGTCCGCGACCTGGTCGACCACTGGCAGCACCACTACGACTGGCGCAAGTGGGAGGCCCGGCTCAACGACCACCCACAGTTCACCACCACCATCGACGGCCAGAACATTCACTTTGTGCACGTCCGCTCGCCCGAGCCGGACGCCCTGCCGCTGATCCTCAGCCACGGCTGGCCCAACACCTTCCTGGAGTACGTCGATTTCGTCGCGCCGCTCAGCGACCCGCGGGCGCACGGGGGCGACCCGTCCGACGCCTTCGATGTGGTGATCCCGGACCTGCCCGGCTTCGGGTTTTCCGGGCCCACCACCGAGCCGGGCTGGGACGCCCAGCGGACCGCGCGGGCGTGGGCCGAGCTGATGGCGCGGCTCGGCTATGACCGCTACGGCGCGCACGGCAACGACGCCGGCGCGATCGTCGCGCCCCTGCAGGGGCGGGTCGACCCCGACCATGTCATCGGGATCCACGTCAACCAGATCTTCTCGTTCCCCTCCGGCGACCCGGCCGAATTCGAGGGCCTGAGCGCCGAGGATCTCGGGTATCTGCAGTTCCTGCAGGGCTTCGTCGAGCACGCGGTCCACGACAAGCTGCAGCAGGCGCAGCCGCAGACGGTCGCCCACGCCCTGGCCGACTCACCGGCCGGGCAGATCGCCTGGAGCGGCCAGCTGTTCGGCGACGCCCTCTCCAAGGACCACGTCATCACCAACGTCGCCATCTACTGGCTGACCAACACCGCGGCGTCGGCGGCCCGCTTCTACTACGAGAACAAGCACGCCGAGCAGCCGACCGGGCCGACCACGGTCCCGATCGGGCTGGCGAGCTTCGCCTTCGACTTCCGGCCGATCCGCCGGTTCGCCGAGCGTGATCATGCCAACATCGTGTCCTGGAGCGAGTTCGACCGGGGCAGCCACTGGGCCGCCCACGACGCCCCCGACCTGCTCCTCAGTGACATCCGCCAGTTCTTCCGCCGGTTCCGTTGATGTGGGCTGCACGGCTCACGCGATCCCGGCGTGCAGCAACGCCGCAACCGCGATCGCCCGCTGTCGCCGGGCAACCACCCGCAGGCCGCCCTCACTTCTCGCCCTGGCCTGGGCTCACTGCTCAAGATGCTCGGGCCAACCCGGCATGCCGCTAACCCACTCAGGGACGCACCACTAGGGCAGTGCGCTGCGTTACCGGCCCAAGGCCAACGCCCCACGAGGACCGCCGGATGGTGAGCCGTCAGACCGCGACTGGGCGTGTCCGATGGAGCGGTCTGGTGGCGGTCGCCTGTGGTGACTTGGTTGCTAGGTTGGCGGGTTGCTTGGGAGCAGGGCGGCGGCCAGGCTGGTGGCGAACCACTGCTGGTAGTCGTCCAGGGTCCAACCGCGGTCCAGGACGAGCAGTCGGTAGATGTCGGGGGCGGTGTGGAGCCAGATCAGGTCGCGGGCCCGCTCCACGGTGAGGCCGGGGGCTAGGGCGCCGGTCTCGGCGAGGTGGGTTGCCAGGGCGGTGGCGCCGGTCAGCCGCTCGCGGTCGATGGTGGCCGCGAACGCCTGCAGGTCCCGCTCGCCGGCGCGGGCGGCGGCCAGCAGGGCACTGACCAGGGGGCCGGCCCGTTCGGCCATGGCCCGGCTGAGGGCGGCGTAGCGGGCGAGCTTGCCGCGGGGGTCGGGGTCGGCGGCCAGCGCCCGGATCGCGGGCCGCTGGGCGACCGGCACCGGGTCGACGTCGCCGGCCAGCAGCACGTCGTAGACCCGTTTGACCAGTTGTGGCTTGGTCCCGAACACCTTGTAGAGCAGGGGGACCGAGACGCCTGCCTCCTCGGCCAGGTCGGCCATGGCCAGCCCGGCGTAGCCGCGTTCCAGCAGCAGCCGGTGGGCGGTCTCGACCACGCGCCGCTGGGTGCGCCCGGCGGCGGCGGCGCGGCGGGCGTTGTACACGCAGACCGCGACCGCCCACGACCTGGCCCGCCGCAGCCTGCTGCTGATGCAGCGGTGGGACGACGCCGAGGCGGCGGCGATCATCCACCCGGACGCCGCCAACGACGAGGCGGTCAGCGAGCCGCCCGCCGCCCGGGGCCGTGGCCCGGCCGCGTTCAAGGCGACCCACGACTGGCTGCACGCCACCTTCGAGGGGCTGCGCTGGGACGTGCAGGACCTGGTCGCCGAGGGGGACCTGGTCGTCGCCCGCACGGTGATGCACGGCCGGCAGGTGGCGCCGTTCGTGGTCTACGGCCCCGACGGCCAGGTGGCGCAGGTGTTCGCCTCCAACGGCCGCTCCTTCGCCGCCTCCCAGACCCACTGGTACCGCCTGGCCGAGGGCCGCATCATCGGGCATACGGCCAACCGCGACGACCTCGGCCAGGCCCGCCAGCTCGGCTGGGTCCCGCCCAGCCCGGCCTTCCTGGTCCGCTCCGCCCTGGCCAGGCGACGCCTGCGTCGCGCCGGCGCCTGAGCGGACCCGCCGCAGGCTACCCACCAACCGGTCGAGCGCCCTCATCGGAGGCGCTCCTCCCGGCGGGGCCGTCCCCCCTCGTCCGGGCGGCGGCGCGCCGCGGCCGCGGCCCCCGCGGGGGGGGCCGCCCCCCCGGCGGGGGGGGGGGGGGGGGGGGGGGC
>Ga0081538_10004415_pt1 | contig 12972 bp, 13 predicted proteins | sample TabmetS5T2R1_FD_71022 | JGI IMG/M metagenome (GOLD analysis project Ga0081538, IMG submission 71022) | Tabebuia heterophylla rhizosphere microbial communities from the University of Puerto Rico - S5T2R1 | ecosystem: Host-associated > Plants > Roots > Rhizosphere ...
TGGCCGAAGATGAATCCCTGACCGTTTCAGATATCTGCAAAGCCCTAGGTATCGGCAGAACTACGTTCTATCGGTATGTAAAAGCAAATCAGGGGTAGCTAAGAATCGAGTTCGCCAGCGAGATGTCGGAGTGCCTTCGTGAGGTGTTCGATCCGGTTGTGGCCGACGAGGTCGATCTGTGCCACCGCACCGCTGGGGTGAAGCGTGCCATCAAACCTTTCGCTAAACCACGTTGCCAATTGGCGAAGCCCATCGAGTGTGAACGTAAACTCATCGAAGATGATGTTTCCCCGTTCACGGTTTCGCTCCATCCATGCAGGAGCGTCCTCGTAGGAGAACACGTCTGTTCCCGAGTGCTCGAAACCAAGGCTCGTTAAGAGTCTTAGGGGAGCGTTATTGTCATTGCGGACGTACGCCAAGATCTTCTGAACCCACTTGCCTTCCTGCAATAGAGCCCCGTACACAATGGTGTGAGCTAGCGCAAAGCGCACCAGAAGCTCTCCGATTCCCTGTTTCTGGATGGTGACACTCAGGCCACCCAGCTGCCAATCACTTTCAGCTGAAACTTGCACTACGTAGCATAGGCCGACGAATTCATTTGTATTCTTTCGATGAACACCGAACAAGTGTCCGCTTTGAGCAAACTCTTCTATCTCGGACTCTATCCGAGGATGGATATGTGAATCTTTGCTCGCGAAGTTCCGGTGGAACTCAAATGCATTTTCCGCGGCAGTCGATGGTACCTGGGCGAAAATGAAGGAGTTGGGTAGAGCACTCATGGAACAACCCTGGTCGACACGAGCAGTGCTTGCCTATTTGTTCCGTGCGCTTGCTGAGAGTTTGTGAGCTACCCACGCGGCAATACCCGGTCTCATAACAGGATGAGGAAGATCTTTGCCCCGAAGCCACCGATTGAGCCTTGGATGACCCACGCGGAGTTCGTCAGCAAACTCTTTCTCAGACATCTTGAGCAGCTTCAGTCCGTCATGAAGAATGGCTCGAAAGTCGGAATCTTTGATCTCTTCCGCTTGTGCAGCATCTGCAGCTTTCTTGTGTGCTGCTTGTAAATGTTGTTCTCTTTCTAAGTTTGTCATCGTCGTACCAGGCGTTGGTTCAGACATTGATTACCTCCTCTACTCGGCTCCGTTTTCCTCAGCGTTCCGTTGGAGCAGCTCGTACACCGGCAGCGGGCTGAATTGCTGACCAGCTCAAAGAAAAGAGGGCCGGAGAGATCCGGCCCTCCGCCAGCCTCGTGAAGGGGGATGGACAGCCCTCGAACGTCTCCATGAGAGACTCAGGGGTCTTTACTGTGCATCCCCCTTCATGGGCCCTTGCTATTCGCGCCAACCTACATCATGCCGCGCAACTCGGCAACCATATCCAGGCCCTGCTGCTTGCACAGGTCCTTGGGGCGCATGATCGCCTGCTCGTCCAGCAGGTTGCGGGTCCTGGCCTCCTTCTCGAGGTGACGCTCGATGACGTCTATGGCCCGGTCCACGTCCTCGCGGGTGACCTCGCGGGTCTTCTCGTGGGTGATGATCATAGTCACTTGTAAACTCACCTCCTTCCCGTCGCGGATTCGACGGAGTTTGTAACATTTGATCCGCCTTCGCTGACTCCAGGGTAATCGCGCGCCATCCCCATGTCAAGATGAAATCTCGGCTTTTTGTGTTGGCCCTCGGGCCGAAGATCGGCGAGGCCACCGGGACCCTGCGACCCACCCGGCGAAAGCATCGTTGACGAGGCGCGGAACCACGGGCACCGTATCCTCCGCGAGGCAAAACTCGAGGTCCCCCTCGTACCCGAGACGCTTGAGTCTCCGCGCCGCACTGTTGTTCCGCAGCGCCCCGACGGGGCGAGACAGATAACCCTCGACGACGCTCCTGGCCCGCCCGTCCAGTTCAACGCCACGAGAGTGCAGCCGGTAGAGGATAGCTCCCGCCGCAGCCTCGTCCTCCGAAGCGCGGCGACCCTCCCAGCCGCACCCGACGACCACTACCTCTGCGCCGTCGTGGGCCACTCCGGCCAGCTCCTCGGCCAGGATGCCAGCGTTGACGAAGGCACCGGTCACGATGGTGCTCGCGCCGCGGGCGGCCTCCAAGACACGGGTCCCGTTCGTGGTCGAGAGGGCGACCGAGGAGCCTGGAGGCATCTCCGAACCCAGGATCTCCGTAGGAGAATTGCCGAAGTCGAAGCCGGCCACCTTCGCGCTCCCCCGCTCCCCGATGCGGAAGTCCGTCTCTGCGGACGCGGCCTCTTCCACCGAAGCGACGGGCACCACCCTTGCACCCTTCGAGACGAGGACTGCGATGGTCGTGCTCGCCCTGAAGGCGTCGACCACGACCACCACAGAACCGGAGCGGGCCGCACTCCGCGCTCCGCTCTCCCCGCCCGCGTAGCGGGCGATCACGACGCGGGATACAGGGGCATCTCCAGCATTGTGCGATTATAGACCCGCGCGGATTGAGAGAAAGTCAACAGCGTCCGGGGCTAGAATGTAGTAGATGTGATCCAGGATCCGAACGCGAACAGGGAGCGGAAGATGAAATACCGTACACTGGGCGGCACCGATATAGCGGTCTCCGAGGTCGGCTTCGGAGTGTGGACGGTCTCGACCGGCTGGTGGGGAGAGGTGGACGACGAGAGGTCCGTGAGGCTGCTCAGAGAGGCCCGCGAGCGGGGCATCAACTACTTCGACACCGCGGACACCTACGGCTCGGGCAAAGGAGAGACGCTCCTCGCTGACGCCTTCGGGCACGTGCGCGACGAGGTGGTGATCTCGACCAAGATCGGTTACGACTTCTACAATCATACGGCCCGACGCGGCCAGCAGGAGCGCCCCCAGGACTGGTCCGAAGAGTTTATCCGCTTCGCCCTGGAGCAGAGCCTGAAGAGGCTCGACACGGACTACATAGACCTCCTCCAGCTCCACAACACCAAGATGGACGCCATCGAGGACGACGGGCTGTTCGCGCTCATGGACGAGTTTCGGAACGAGGGCAAGATCAGGGCCTACGGCATCGCCCTCGGGCCCAAGATAGGCTGGCTCGAAGAAGGCGTAAGGGCGATGCGCGAGCGCGAAATAGAAGGCGTGCAGATGATCTACAACGTCCTCGAACAGGACCCCGGCCGGGGCCTGATCGAGGCCGCCAGAGAGACGGACACGTCCCTGATCGTACGCGTCCCCCACTCCTCGGGGATGCTCGAAGGCCACTACGACGAGAACACGACCTTCGCCAAAAACGACCACCGTCGTCACCGTCCGAAAGAGTGGCTCACGACGGGCCTGAAGAAGGTGGAGCAACTCTCCTTCCTCACCGAGTCCGGCGGGCGCACCCTCGGCCAGGCCGCGCTCAAATTCGTCCTCGCCTCCCCCGAAGTAGCCTCTACCCTCCCCAACATCTACGGCAAAGAGCAGATAGAAGAGTTCGCGGCGACCTCGGAGACGCCGGACCTTACGTCAGAAGAGCTCTCCCGCGTCGCCGAACTATATGAGGACAACTTTGGGTTGGAGGCCTCAGGCGCAGAGGCTTCAGGCTTCAGGTAAGGGATGAGGGACGCGAACCGATTGGATGCCAGAGACAAGGGGCTACACGACCAAGAGCGACGCCTGCGCGCATGCGCTTCGTTCACAAAACCTGATACCTGAAGCCTAAATCGACACAAGGAGAGATCCGATGACCGAGACAAGGACACGCCAACAGCAGGCGCAAGAAGAGAAGCTTCCGGCCCAGTACATAAACTACGTCTTCTTCGGGTTGGATCCCTTCTGGCGACGCCTCCCTGACGAGGAGCGCGCGCGGGGCAAACGGGAGTTCCTGGAAGCCGCGGAGATGCATTCCGGCGAGATGCTCTTGCGCACTTTCTCGCTCATGGGTCTACGCGCAGACGCGGACTTCATGTTGTGGAGGATCGGTTACGACCTCGACGCCTTCGAGAGCATGACCGGCGCCCTCCTGAAGACGGGCCTCGGGAAGTACCTGCGCATCACCTACTCGTACTTCGCCCTCAGCAGGCGCTCCATCTACGTCGGCGAGCATACGCCAGGCTTCGAGAATCGCACGTACATCGTCCCGGGAGAAGGCGAATACCTCTTCGTCTATCCCTTCGTCAAGACGCGGTCGTGGTACGCCTTGCCCATCGAAGAGCGCCAGCGCATGATGAACGAGCACATGCAGATCGGACGCAAACACTATCCCGTAAAGAACAACACGGGTTACTGCTTCGGCATAGACGACTACGAGTTCATCCTCTCCTTCGAGGCCGAATCTCCCGAGAAGTTCCAGGACCTGATGATGGAACTCAGGGAGAGCGAAGCAAGCTCCTACACCGAGCTGGATACCCCGATCTTCACCTGCCGCCGCCGTACCCTGCCGGAAATTCTGGACACGTTGGGATAATCGGCATTCTCGCCGTAGAATAGCTGCACTAGATTCAGGTACAATGTTCCGCAACGCACCAACCATAGCCGGGAGGTTCCCATTTGCCTCTCGGCTATAACGTCGGTCGGGTATCTCATCTCGCTTCTCTGGACGCTGATCCTACACCCTGTATAATCAATCCCGACATGATTACTCGGATTTATGAGCGGGCGGGGACGAACGTTACGGAGCTTGTCGGCGGCACCCCGCTCCTGGAGTTACCTGGCATCTCGGCCGAGGTCCCTGGTGTCGACATCCTTGGCAAGGCCGAGTGGTATACGCCAGGCGGATCGGTCAAGGATCGTCCTGCCTTGTGGATGATCAGGGACGGCGAGAAGACGGGCTCTCTGACGCCCGAGAAGACCATCCTCGACGCGACGAGCGGAAACACGGGGATAGCGTACGCCTGGATCGGCGCCGCGCTCGGCTACAGGGTAAGGCTCTGCATGCCGAAGAATGCCAGCGAGGAGAGGAAGAAGATCCTGCGCGCCTACGGTGTGGACTTCGTTCTGACCGACCCTGACGAGGGCTCGGACGGGGCCATCCGTGAGGCGCGGAGGCTCTACGCCGAGGACCCCGAACGCTACTTCTATCCGGACCAGTACTCCAACCCCGCCAACCCGCGCTCGCACTACGAATCGACGGCGCCCGAGATCTGGGAGCAGACGAACGGCGAGATCACGCACTTCGTCGCCGGGCTTGGCACGAGCGGCACCTTCGTCGGTACGGCGACCCGTCTCAAGGAGTACAACCCGGCGATAGAGGTTATCTCCTTCGAACCCGACTCGGCATTCCATGGCCTGGAGGGCATGAAGCACATGGAGAGCGCTATCGTGCCCGCCATCTACGACCCGACCATCGCCGATCAGAACCGGGCGGCGAGGACCGAAGACGCCTACGAGATGGTCAAGCGGGTGGCGCGCGAGGAAGGAATCCTCATCGGTCTCTCGGCCGGAGCGGCGGTCGCGACGGCGCTCGGGGTCGCGAGGGAGATAGAGTCGGGTACTGTGGTCACCATCCTTTGCGACGGGGCCGACAAGTACCTCTCCGAGAACTTCTGGGAGGAGTAAGTGCCGCTCAAGATAGGCACAGGGGATTTGGGGCAGATCCACGACCACGCCAGGGAGGCGTACCCCGAGGAGTGCGCCGGCGCGCTGGTCGGCATCGACAGCGGCGGCATCAAGGTCGTCGTCGACGTGTGGCGGGCCGAGAACACGCACGAGGAGGAGCGCAGCCGCCGCTTTCTCATCGAACCGCTGGAGGTAAAGAAGTTCGAGGAGCGGGCCGAGGAGCAGGAGATGGGGCTGCTAGGCTTCTATCATTCACACCCCGACCACCCGGCCGAGCCTTCCGAGTACGACCGTGAGCACGCCTGGCCTGGCTACTCCTACGTGATAGCCTCGCTGGGCGCCGAGAACGTAGAAGACATGCGCTCGTGGACGCTCAGAGACGACCGCTCGGGTTACGACGAAGAGACAATCGTAGGATAAGGAGACTCAGATATGCCCAAGGTCAAGATCCCAACCCCCTTAAGACAGTACACCGGCGGTAACGCCGAGGTCGAGGTCGGCGGCGCCACGGCGGGCGAGGCCCTCGGGAACCTCGCCTCGGAGCATCCCGGCCTGAGGCAGCATCTGTATACGGGTGACGGCAAGCTGCGCTCGTTCGTCAACGTCTACAAGGGCGACGAGGACATCCGTTATCTGGAAGGCCAGGACACCGGCGTCGCCGATGGCGACGAGATCTCCATAGTCCCATCTATCGCCGGCGGCTCCGCCGGTGGACGATGTAGGTAGTTTTCAGAAGGTCGTTTTTCTCACACTTCCGAACAAGAGGTTTATCTTCAAATGCAGACAAGACAGCCACTAGTCGAATCGCCCAACGGGGCACTCGAGCTAAGCAACCAAGAGATCGCACGCTACAGCAGGCACCTGATCATGCCGGAGGTCGCCCTCGAGGGGCAGAAGCAGCTCAAAGCCGCGAAGGTACTCACGGTGGGCACGGGAGGACTCGGGAGCCCGCTCGCCCTATACCTGGCAGCGGCGGGGGTCGGGACCATCGGGATCGTGGACTTCGACGTGGTCGACGAGTCCAATCTGCAACGCCAGATCATCCACGGCACCTCGGATGTGGGGCGTCCCAAGGTCCAGAGCGCCTACGAGACGCTCGAGGACATAAACCCCAACGTCGAGGTCAGGGTGCACGAGGAGGCGCTGACCAGCGAGAACGCTCTGGAGATCTTCGAGGACTACGACGTGATCGTCGACGGCACGGACAACTTCCCGACCCGTTATCTGGTGAACGACGCGTGCGTCCTGCTAGGCAAGCCCAACGTCTACGGTTCGATCTTCCGTTTCGAGGGCCAGGCGAGCGTGTTCTACGCCGAAGAAGGTCCTTGCTACCGCTGCCTCTACCCCGAGCCGCCCCCTCCCGGTCTCGTCCCTAGCTGCGCCGAGGGCGGAGTGCTTGGCGTCCTGCCTGGGGCCATAGGTACCATCCAGGCCACCGAGACGGTCAAGCTTATACTCGGGATCGGCGAGCCGCTCATCGGACGGCTCCTCCTCTACGACGCTTTAGGCATGCGCTTTCGGGAGATGAAACTCCGCAAGGACCCGGACTGCCCCGTCTGCGGCGAGAACCCGACCGTCACCGAACTTATCGACTACCAGGAGTTCTGCGGCATCCCGCAGGCCGAGACCACCGAGCGGGAGAACGGCGTGCCCGAGATCACGGTCGGAGAGCTCAAGCAGAAGATGGATCATGGCGAGGACATCAACGTACTCGACGTGCGCGAGCCGCACGAGTACGAGGTTGCCAACATCGGCGTGAGGCTAATACCCTTGGGCGAATTGCCGCAGCGCCTGGTGGAGTTGGATCAGGACGAGTACTTCGTCGTTCACTGCAAGACCGGCGGACGCAGCGCGAAGGCCGTCAAGCTCTTGCAGGATGCCGGCTTCCAGAACGTCTACAACGTCAAGGGCGGCATCACGGCCTGGAGCGATCAGATCGATCCGAGCGTCCCTAAGTATTAGGTAGGTCTCAGGCTACAGGTTTCAGGCATCAGGTCTTATGGCGGGGTCGTGAACTTCGCCGTGGCCTTTCTGCGCGAGGACGGCGGCGAGTCGTAGATACCCCGCTGGAGACGGTCGTGAGGCACGTGGACTATCTCGTAGAGCGCGGCGGCATCGACAGGGTGGGCTCCGACTTCGACGGGGCGAACGTTCCGAATGAACTTGGGGACGTATCTGGTATGCCAGTCCTTCTCGCCGCGCTCCGGGCCGGCGGCTACGATGAGACAGCGCTAGAGAAGCTTGCGCATGGGAACTGGATCAGGGTTCTGCGGACGACCTGGCAAGGGTGAGGTTCAGGAACCTGCGGGCAGGCTTAGCGTGAACCTAGCCCCGCCTCCTGCGGCATTTTCCGCGGTGACTTCACCGCCTTGGGCACGAACGAGATCGCGGGCGATGGCTAGGCCGAGGCCCGTTCCGCCGCCGGAAGGTCCCCTGCTCCTGGCCGCGCTGTGCGCGTCGTCCCTGTAGAAACGCTCGAAGATTCTATCCAGGCTCTCGGGGACGATACCTGGACCGGTATCCGTAACGATCGCCTCGACGTGTTTGTCCGTGATACGGCCCTCCACCGTTATGGTCCCGCCGGGGGGTGTGAAGCGCAGGGCGTTGTCGAGGAGGGCGGCGAGGCTCTGGCCCGTACGGGTCGCGTCGCCGCGCGCAGGAAGTTTGCCCGAGTGGTGAACCTCGAGGTGCTTCCCCTCGGCCCTGGCGCGGACGGCGAATCGCTCCGAGGTCTCGGAGATGATGAGGGCGAGGTCGAAAGGTTCGCGGGAGACGGAGACCTTCTGCGCATCCAGACGCGCGAGTAGCAGGAGGTCGGAGAGCACGGCGCTCATCCTGTCGGTCTCGCCGAGCAGATCGTCGAGAAGCTCACGGTTGCCAGTGGCCTTGTCAGGGTCGTCGATGCCGCGGGAGAGGACCTCGGCGTCGGCCCGGATCAGGGTCAGCGGCGTCTTCAACTCGTGGGAGGCATCAGCGATAAACGTCCTCTGCCTGCCGAACGCTTCCTGTACCGGACGCATCGCCCGCCGCGACATGAAAAACCCGCCGGCCGCAGCCAGTACCAGCGCTCCCAAGCCCGAGAGGATCAGCACGAAGATCAGCCGCTCCACCGTCTCCGTCACCGCCTGACGCGACTGGGCGGCCTGTACCACCGCGACCACGCTTCCGAACTCCCCGTACCTCTTTACGGGGATGCTCATCACCCTCACGGCGCCCCCAGGCCCGGGAACCGTTCCTTTGATCGTCCGCCTCTCCTGCCCGGCGCTCTGGGCCAGATACGCGTAAGGGAGGCCGAGAGAAAAGGACGTCTCGTCCAGATCTCCGTAGGTCGAACCATCGGGCAGGAGTACGATCACGGCCACGTCGTAATCGGTGGTCGCTTTCACGACGCTGTACCTGTCTTTGCCGCTCAACACGCTGTTGGCCTTATCTTCCGCCTTCTGCAGGAGCAAGTCGTCTTGTTGGTCGCTCGCCCGCAGGTAGAACATGAACACGACTACGACGCTGAAGACCAACAGGGTGAGGGCCAGTATGCCCACGTAGCCTACCGTCAGGCGCCGCCGGATGTGATCGAACATCAGCGCGGTCCTGGTTGCGGCTCGAAGGTGTAGCCGACACCGCGGACGGTTCGGATGTGGGAGGTCTCGCCGTCACCGTCGAGTTTCTTGCGCAGGTAGGAGATGTAGAGGTCGACGACGTTGGCGTAGACCTCGGGCGAGGCGCCCCACACGGTATCGAGCAAGACCGGGCGGGTAAAGACCTGCCCGGGGCGCTGGAGCAGGGTGGCGAGCAGTGCGAACTCCTTGGCCGTAAGGTCCACGGTCTCTCCTCTGTGGCGGACCACGTGACGCACGGGGTCGAGCGTAACGTCGCCGGCCCCGAGGATCGCTCCGTCTCTCTCCTCAGCCCACGGGCGGCGGGCGAGAGCCCGAACGCGGGCGAGCAGTTCGGGGAAGGCAAAAGGCTTGGGGAGGTAGTCGTCGGCTCCGGCGTCGAGGCCTTCCACGCGGTCTTCGATCTGGTCGCGGGCGGTCAGCATGATCGCCGGCGTCCCGACCTCCGCCGCCCTCAGCCTCTTGACCAGCTGGACGCCGCTCAGCTCAGGGAGCATCCAGTCCACGATCAGGAGGTCGTAATCCTCCGCCAATGCCCGCATGAGCGCCTGCCGGCCGTTGGCCTCCGTATCGACGGCGTAGCCCTCCTCGAGGAGGACCCGCGAGATCAGACGCGCCAGCCTCTCTTCGTCCTCTACTACCAGTATCCGCATCACCCTTGTATTATCGCCGCTCTGGAGCAGCTCTGCCCCCCTTGGGATCTTTCCTGTGAAAACGCTCATGGACCGCAAAGACCCTTCACATGTTGGTACTCCAGACTATGACCCAGAGATCACACAGCAAGGAGGCGTGTTGCCAACTTATCCGAGAACCTACAGGAAACGGGGGTAACGGTATGAAAGTACACACCTTACGGCGCACTTTGTTGCTGCCGCTCGTGGCGCTGACGGTGCTGGCTTTCGTCCTCGGCGTCATCTACCTCGACCCGGACACGGGCAGAACGCAGACCGCAGATCCGGTCGAGTCGGCCCGTGCAGGCATTCCTGCCGACGAACCCGTGGCCAGGGTCGCCTCCGTACTGAGTCCTTCCGTGGTGCAGATCAACGTCTCGGGAATCAAACAGACGCCGTACGGTGCGCAGAAGCAAGAGGGTCTGGGGAGCGGTGTAATCTACCGCTCCGACGGCTACATCATCACCAACAACCACGTCGTAGAGGGCTCGCGCGACGTCGAGGTCGCCTTCGCGGACGGCACCACGGAGCGCGGAGAGATCGTAGGCGAGGACCCGACGACGGACATCGCCGTCGTCAGGGTAGACCGCAACGACCTGCCCGCGGCGGACTTCGCGGGCGCCGACCCGATAGTCGGCCAGATGGCGGTCGCCGTCGGCAGCCCGTCGGGCTTCGAGTCTACGGTCACATCTGGCATCATCAGCGGCACGGGGCGTGAGGTCCCCGCCGAGTACACGGGCGGTACGCAGGCTAGCTCCCTGGTCGACCTCATCCAGACCGATGCTGCCATCTCCCCGGGCAACTCGGGCGGCGCCCTGGCAGACCGCGAAGGCCGGGTAATGGGCATAAACGTGGCCTACCTGCCACCGGCCCAGACCGGTGCCGAGAACATCGGCTTCGCCATACCGTCCGAGACGGCCGTCTCCGTGGCTGACCAGCTGATCGAGAACGGCGAGGCCGTCCACCCCTACGTCGGCGTCTACCTCTCTGACCTCACCAAAGAGACCGCGAGCAGGTTCGAAAGTCCCGTAGACTCAGGGGCCCTGATCGAAGAGGTCGAGCCCGGTAGCCCGGCCGACGAAGCCGGAATCCAGCGCGGCGACATCATAACCGCCGCAGGTTCTGAGGAGGTCCGCAGCTCGGGCGACCTGCTCTCGGCGCTGCGCAACTACATGCCGGGCGATACGGTACAGCTGACGGTCCTCAGGAACGGCGAAAAGATCACGCTCCAGGTAGATCTCGCCGAGAGACGCCAGTAGGTCACTTCGAACCCTCCCCGGCCGACCTTCGGCCGGCGAAGAGCGCGTCCCGGTTGAGGGGCGCGCTCCCTTCGTTGCTGTCTATCTGGGGCGAACGTCGGGGCGTTGCATCCGAACTCACAGGTGATGCAAACTATGATCATGCGACGCTCGACTATCTCTTTCTCGCCAGATAGACGCCGCAGATGATAACGACTGCGCCGACGAGTTGTTCGAGCCCGAAGTCCTCGCCGAGGAGTACGATGCCCGTAGTAACACCCGTCAGGGTGACGAGGTACTGGTAGATCAGGACCCGGTTCGCCCCGACGCGGGAGACCCCATACCCCCAGGCGGCGAAGCCGAAGGCGGAGGAACACAGCGCTGAGTAAGCCGCCGCCCCCCACGTCAGGCCGTCGAGCGATCCGATGTCGAGACCGCCGGGGTCCAGTGCTGCGAGCGGGAAGGCGGCGAGGCCGCCGAGGGTCATGGCGTAGGCGGCGAGGGCAACGGGGGAGTAGCGCTTCAGGAGTGAGAGCGAGAGGACGGTGTAGGAGCCCCAGAACACGGCCGCGACGAGTATGAGGGCGTCACCGGCGAGGCTGGTGCCGGCGAACTCGAGCCCGCCGTACACGATGAACCCGACCCCGAGGAGGGAGAGCCCGATACCGAGGATGCCGGCGGGCCTCGGCCGCTCCAGCCCGAGCGCGAATCCGAGGAGCATCCCCCACACGGGGGCCGTCGAGTAGACGAGGGCCGTGTTTGCCGCCGTGGTCAGGCTCACCCCGATGGTGAAGACCGTCTGGGTGAGTGTGACGCCGACCACCCCGAGGCCGAGCACGGCCAGGAAGTCCCCGCGGCGCAGGCGACTCCCCGGTTCGAGGAAGGGCACGAAGAGGAGCAAGAGGAGTCCGGCCAGGGTGAAGCGCGTTGCGGCGAAGAGAATCGGCGGGACGCTCTCGACGACTATCTTTACCGCCGTGAAGTTCGTCCCGAAGAAGAAGACCGTCAACAGCAGCGCGGCCTCGACTCCTATCGAGGTCCGCCGCTTTGGTTCCTCCTCGGTGGTCAAAAGGACTGGTGGATCAACGGACGAAGTTAGTCTCCGCGCTGAGGGTCTTTATGTAGGCGGAGATCACACGGGCGCAGTTTTCGACGTCTTCTACGTCGACGACCTCGTTGGGAGAGTGCATGTAGCGGTTCGGGCACGAGACGAGCCCCGTCGCGATCCCGGCCCTCGCGAACTGAATGGCGTCCGCGTCGGTCCCCGTCGATCGCGAGTCGGCCTCCAGCGAGTAGGGTATGTTCTCGCCTTCCGCGGCCGCGATGAGGCCTTCGGAGACGATGGGCGAGATGTTCGACGCCCGCTTTATAACGGGGCCGCCGCCCAGGGAGTGGTCCCCGTGCTCGTTCTTGGAGACGCCGGGGGTGTCCGTAGCGTGGGTCACGTCGACGGCGATGGCCGCGTCGGGGTCGAGCCCGAAGGCAGCGCCGCGGGCACCGTAGAGGCCTATCTCCTCCTGTACGCAGGCCACGGCCACGACCTCGGCGACGAGAACTTCCTCTTCGGAGAGCAACCTCAAGGCTTCGAGCACGACGAACGCGCCCATGCGGTTGTCCACAGAGCGGGAGGCCAGACGCCCGTTCGGAAGCTCTATGAGGTCCTGATCGATTACGCCAACGTCCCCGACGCGGACCATGCCTTTGGCCTCTTCACCGTCTTTGGCTCCTATATCGATCCAGAGGCTCTTTATCTCGGAGACCTTCTTGCGCTCATCGGGCTCCATAACGTGGATGGCCTTCTTGCCGATCACGCCGACCAACTCGCCGTCCTTCGTGAGCAACCGGATGCGCTGTCCCACGAGCACCTGCGAATCCCAGCCGCCGACGCCGGTAAAGCGGAGCAAGCCGTTCTCCTCTATGTGGGTGATCATCACCCCGATCTCGTCTATGTGCCCGGC
>Ga0081538_10004416_pt1 | contig 12972 bp, 12 predicted proteins | sample TabmetS5T2R1_FD_71022 | JGI IMG/M metagenome (GOLD analysis project Ga0081538, IMG submission 71022) | Tabebuia heterophylla rhizosphere microbial communities from the University of Puerto Rico - S5T2R1 | ecosystem: Host-associated > Plants > Roots > Rhizosphere ...
CGTAGCCCGTGAAGGCGGCCAGCATCACCGCGGCGGTCGCGTTGGTGGGCAGCCCGAGGGTGAGCATCGGCACCAGGGTCCCCGCGGCCGAGGCGTTGTTGCTGGCCTCGGGCCCGGCGACGCCCTCGATGGCGCCGTGGCCGAACTCCTCCTTGTGCTTGGAGAGGCGCTTCTCGGTGACATAGGACAGGAACGTCGGGATCTCGGCTCCACCGGCCGGCAGCGCCCCGAACGGGAAGCCGAGCCCGGTGCCACGCAGCCAGGGCCTCCACGAGCGCGCGAAGTCCTGGCGGCTCATGAACGCCCGACCGGTGGGGATGATGTCCGGCGGCCGGCGGCGCATGTGGGCCGCGACCCACAGGGCCTCGCCGATGGCGAAGATGCCGACGGCCACCACGACGATGTCGATGCCGTCGGCGAGCTGCGGGATGCCGAAGGTGAGCCGCTGCTGGCCGGTGGCCAGGTCGATCCCGATCAGGCCGATGGTGAGGCCGATGGCCAGCGAGGCGAAGCCGCGGATCCGCGACGCCCCGAGCACGGCCGTGACCGCGATGAAGGCCAGCATCATGATGGCGAAGTAGTCGGCCGCGCCGATCCCGACCGCGATCTCGACAATGTAGGGGGCGAGCAGGACCAGCAGCATCGTCCCGATCAGGCCGGCCACGAACGAGCCGATGGCCGCCGTGGCCAGGGCCTGGGCGGCCCGTCCGCGCCTGGCCATGAGGTTGCCCTCGATGGCGGTGATCACCGAGGAGCTCTCACCGGGGGTGTTGAGCAGGATCGAGGTGGTGGAGCCACCGAACATGCCGCCGTAGAAGATCCCGGCGAACATGATGAAGGCGGCGGTCGGCTCCAGGCTGTAGGTGACCGGCAGCAGCAGGGCCACGGTCATCGCCGGCCCGATGCCGGGCAACACCCCGACCGCGGTGCCCAGCAGCACCCCGAGCGCCGCCCAGGCCAGGTTGGTCGGCGTGAGCGCGGTGGCGAACCCGTTGAGCAGATCGGAAAGGGCCTCCATCTACAAGACCCCCTCCAGCGGCCCGGCCGGCAGGCCGATGCCGAGCCCACGCGCGAAGATCAGGTAGGTGACGACCGACACGGCCAGCGCGATCAGCGGGTCGCGGAGGAAGTGCCGGCTGCCGAGGGCGTACGCCGCGCCCCAGAACAGCACCGCGCCCGAGATCGGGAACCCGACCCGGTCGATCAGGACCACGTTGGCCAGGAAGGCCGCGATTAGCAGGCCCACGGTCCGCCAGTCGGCCGGGTGGCTGAGGTCGATGTCCTCGCCCATCTCCGATTCGCCGTGGCCTCCGCGCAGCACGTCCCTGGCCAGCAGCACGGCGATCACCAGCAAGAACACGCCGACGGCGACCGGCACCGCGGCGGGGCCCACCGGGCCCCGCTGGGTGAAGTCGGTCGGGATCTGGGACGCGTCGTAGAGGACCAGGGTGCCGAGCGCGGCCAGCAGCACCGACACGCCCAGCTCGGAGCGGCCCCGCAGCCGCTCCGACAGGGCGCTCATGTCAGCCCCAGCTCTCCGAGGATGTCGCCGACGCGCTGGTTCTCGGCCTTGAGGAAGGTGCCGTACTCCTCGCCGACCATGAAGGCGTCGGTCCAGCCGTTCTGGGCCAGGGCGTCCTTCCACTCCTGGGAGTCGTGCATGCTGGTGGCCAGGTCGACCAGGGTCTGGGTGTCCTCCGCGCTGAGCTCGGGCGGAGCGATCCAGCCGCGCCAGTTGGTGAACTCGAGGTCGACGCCCTGCTCCTTCAGGGTCTTGGCGTCCAGGCCCTCGACCGGCCCGGCGCTGGTCACGGCCAGGGCGCGGATCTCGCCGGCCTCGATCTGGTCCTTGGTCTCGCCGACACCGGTGACACCGAAGGCGACCTGGCCGCCGAGCACCGCCGCCAGCAGCTCCCCGCCGCCGTCGTAGGAGACGAAGTTGACCTCCTTGGGGTCGATCCCGGCCTCCTGGGCGATCAGCATGGGGGCCAGGTGGTCGGGGCCGCCGGGGGCGGACCCGCCGCCGACCGTGACCTTGCCCGGGTCGGCCTTCCAGGCCTGGAGGAGCTGGTCGAACGACTGGTAGGGGGAGTCCTTGGCGACCACGACGATCTCCGGCTCCTCGGTGAGCCGGGCCACCGGCGTGGTCTGGTCCAGGGTGGCCTCGGACTTGTTGGTGTAGACGCCGCCGACCAGGCCAAGCCCCATCTGCTGCATGACCTTGCCGTTGCCCTTCTCGTTGACCAGGCGCTGCAGGGCGATGGTGTTGCCGGCGCCGGGGATGTTCTGGACCTCGACGTTGCGGGCCAGCCGGGCATCCTCCATCGCCTTGGCCGCGGTCCGGGCCGTCTGGTCGAACCCGCCGCCGGGCGCCGTGCCGACCAGGATGTTCAGCCCGGTGACCGGCCGGTTGCCGCCCCCACCACCGCCGCCATCACCACCGGACTCACCACAGGCCGTCGCGGCCAGGCCGACCACCATGGCGACGAAGAGCCCTCGGAACCACGCGCGACTACGCATGTCGCCGTCCTTTCCTGCCGTCGGGAACCCTTTGCGGATAGTAGGAAGAGCCTTCCCGCCTGTCCCGCTTTCGAACGCAAGGGAGGTTGTGTTCATTGTGGTCGGGCTTCGACTGCGGCCCGAGCGGGGATAGACTGCCGTCACGGCGGCCCGCAACCCGGGCGCGCGGCCGCAGGCGGTGGCGCATGATCAGGAAGGTCTCCCTCGCCGGCCAGCTGCTCATCCTCCAGCTCGGCATCGTGCTGGTCGTCCTCGTGGCCGTGTCGGCGGTGTCCGTTGCCCAGGCCCAGGCCAGCTTCCGGGAGGTCCAGGGCCGGCGGGTCATGTCCGTCGCGGAGCGGGCGGCGGCCTCCCAGATCGTCCGGGAGCGCCTGCTGGACCCGGCCTGGCGCACCCGCGTCGCGGGGGTTGTCGACGGCTACCGTGGTGACACCGTTGCGTCGTACGCCCTGGTCGCCGGCACGGGCGGGAGGGTTCTGGCCGCCACCGACTTGAGCCAGGTCGGACGCCTGCTCGACCTGCACGGCAGCGACGTGCTCAAGGGCCGGGCCTGGGAGGGCGTGGTCACCGAGGGCGGCGTCCGGTCGGTGGTCGCCCACGCGCCGGTCATGGACCATGACAGCGCGAAGATGGTCGGCTTCGTGGTCGTCGGCGCCAACGCCCCGGGCTTCTGGGACAGCCTCGAGGGCGCCGCCCCCAACCTGCTCACCTACCTTGGGGTGGCCAGCGCCCTCGGCGTGGTCGGGTCGCTCCTGGTGGCCAACCGGGTCAAGCGCCAGACCCTGGGTCTGGAGCCCCGGGCCATCACCCGCCTGGCCGAGCACCGCGACACCATGCTCCACGGGATCAAGGAGGGCGTGGTCGGCCTCGACCCCAAGGGCCGGGTCACGCTGGTCAACGACGAGGCCATGCGCCTGCTCGACCTGCCTGCCGACAGCGTCGGCCGCCCCCTCGAGGACCTTGGGGTCGACCGGCGCCTCTACGAGGTCCTCACCGGCCAGACCGAGGGTCAGGACCAGATCGTGCTGCTCGGCGAGCGCGTCCTGACCCTCAACCGGATGCCGGTGGCGTCACGAGGCCGGGACATCGGGTCGGTCACGACCCTGCGGGACCGCACCGAGCTGGTGTCCCTGCAGCGGGAGCTGGACGTGACCCGCACCACCACCGATTCCCTCCGCGCCCAGGCGCACGAGTTCAGCAACCAGCTCCACACCATCTCCGGGCTGATCGAGCTGGAGGAGTACCACGAGGTGGTCCGCTACGTGAGCCGCCTGACCCGCTCCCAGGCGCGGCTCAACGACCGGGTCACCTCCCTGATCGAGGACCCCACGGTGGCCGCGCTGCTCATCGCCAAGGCCAGCCAGGCCGGCGAGCGGGGCATCCAGCTGCGGGTCTCCGAGGCCACCCGGCTGGGCCCGGTCGACGAGCGGCTCTCCGCCGACCTGACCACCGTCGTCGGCAACCTGGTCGACAACGCGGTGGAGGCCATCGGTCACGCCCCCGACGGCTGGGTCGCGGTCGAGATCGCCCAAAGGAACGGCCGGGTGCGGGTCGAGGTCCGCGACTCCGGGCCGGGGGTGGCGCCCGAGCTGGCCCAGGAGGTCTTCGAGCACGGCTTCACGACCAAGGCGGCCGCCAAGGGGCAGCACGGGATCGGGCTCGCCCTCATCCGGATGATCTGCGCGAGGCGCGGCGGGCAGGTGCGCGTCCACAACGACGACGGCGCCGTGTTCATCGCCGAGCTGCCCGTCTCCGGGGAAGCACCGTCGTGATCTCCACCGTGGTCGTCGACGACGACTTCATGGTCGCCAAGATCCACGCCGCCTTCGTCCGGCGGACCCCGGGGTTCGAGGTCGTCGAGATCGTCCATACCGGCGCGGACGCGCTCCGGGCCGCCCACGAGCTGCATCCGGACCTGATGCTCCTGGACATCTACCTGCCCGACCGGAGCGGCGTGGAGGTTCTGGAACGGCTCCGGGCCGAGGCCCCGGACATCGACGTGCTGGTGATCACCGCCGCCCGGGAGGTCGACACCGTCCGCCGCGCCCTCCGCGGCGGCGTCGTCAACTACCTCATCAAGCCGTTCGAGTACGACGCCCTGCGCCAGCGCCTCGAGCGCTACGCCGCCGCACACCAGCATCTCGCCAGGGTGTCGGCGGCCGCCCAGTCGGACATCGACCGGGTGCTCGGCACCGTGTCCTCGTCCAAGCCGCTGCCCAAGGGCCTCAGCAACGAGACCGCCGAGCTGGTCGAGGACGTGCTCCGCGCCGCCACGTCCGACCTGTCGGCGACCGAGTGCGCCACCCTGGCCGGCCTGTCGCGCATCAGCGCCCGCCGCTATCTCGAGTTCTTCGCCGAGACGGGCCGGGTCAAGGTGCGGCTGCGCTACGGCGCCGGCCGGCCGGAACGCCGCTACCGCTGGAGCGCCTCCTGAGCGGCGGCGGGCGGGCCGCGTAGGCTGGCAGCACGAGTGCCGGCGGCCGAGGTGAGGGCGTGGAGCGGGTCGACGGGGGGATGCAGCGGGTGTCGGGAGCCCAGCTTGTCTACGGCGAGCTGCGCCAGCGTATCCTGGACCTGCGCCTGGAGCCGGGCTCCCGCCTGCACGAGGCCGAGCTGGCCGCCGAGCTGTCGGTGAGCAGGACCCCGCTGCGGGAGGCGCTGCGGATGCTGCTCGCCGAGGACCTGGTCGAGCAGCTCCCGACCGGCGGGATGCTGGTCCGGCGGCTCGACCTCCAGGACATGCGGGAGCTGTACCTGGTCCGGGCCGCCCTGGAGGGGCTGGCCGCCCGGGAGGCCTGCCGGCGGCTGACCGAGGCCGATCTGGAGGCGCTGGGGCGGCTGGTCGAGCAGATGCGGCTGCTGGTCGGCCATCCGGCCGAGCTGACCCGCCTCGGCGGGGAGTTCCACGCCCGCATCGCCGCCATCGCCGGGAATCAGCGCTGCGAGCAGCTTCTGCGCCAGCTCCACGGCCACATGCGCCGCTACCACATCCTGTCCAGCCGGCGCGAGCCCCGCCGCCGGGCCGCCCTGGAGGATCACCAGGCCCTGTTCGAGGCCCTGCGGGCCCGCGACCCCGACGCCGCCGAGCGGACCGTGCGCGACCACGTGCTGGCCGCCTGCCGAGAGATCGAGGCGTCCGCGGCCGGCCTCCTCGGTGAGCGCCCCTCGCCGAAATTCTGAATACTTGTATACAATGGCTGCATGGAGTTCCGGACGGCGGACCTGGTCGACGAGCACGGCGAGGCGCTGCAGAGCTGCGACCTCCAGCTGCGGCAGTTCGGGCGGCGACGACGCTTCCACGGGCCAATCCGGACGGTGTCCTGCTTCGAGGACAATGCCCTGGTCAAGAAGGTCCTCTCCGAGCCAGGGGACGAGGCCGTGCTGGTGGTGGACGGCGGCGGGTCGCTGCACACCGCGCTCGTGGGCGACCTGATCGCCGGGCTGGCCCAGGACAACGGCTGGGCCGGGCTGGTGGTCAACGGCGCCGTTCGCGACACCGAGGCGCTGGCCGGCCTGGACCTCGGTATCAAGGCCCTCGGCTCCAACCCCCGCAAGAGCGCCAAGCTGGCCGCCGGCCAGGTCGACGTGGCGGTGTCCTTCGGAGGCGTCACCTTCCGCCCCGGCGAGCACCTCTACAGCGACGAGGACGGCGTCGTCGTCGTGTGAGGACGCCCAGGCTGCCGGGATGGCTGGCCAGGGTGCTGGCCGGGGTCGTGCTCACCCAGGCCGCCCTCTACCTGGCCCGTCCCGTCACCTCCTACCGGGCCCTGGCCCTCGGGGCCGACGCCCGGGCCGTCGGCCTGATCACCGCCGCCTTCGCCCTCGTCCCCCTTGTCGTGGCCGTCCCCCTCGGCCGGGCCAGCGACCGCTGGCGCCCCGGGTACCTCCTGGGCGGCGGCATCGCCCTTGGCGCCGTCGCCTGCGGTCTGCTCGGGCTGGCCGGCACCCTGCCCGGGCTGGCCCTGGCCAGCGCCGCGCTCGGCCTCGGCCATCTCGCCCTGACGCTGGCCGGGCAGAGCCTGATCGCCCGCCAGTCCGACGACGCCCGCCACGACCGGGACTTCGGGTTGTACGCGGCCGCGGCCTCCACCGGCCAGCTGATCGGGCCGGCCCTTGCCGGAATCGCCCTGGGCGCGACCGGCGGCGGCTCGCTGGAGGCCGCGACCACGCTCAGCTTCGTCGTCGCGGCCGGGCTGATGGCCCTGGCCGTGCCGACCTCGCTCGGCGCCGACCGGCAGGGGCGAGCCGGCGGACCCCCGGCCCGGGAGCCGGGGCGCCCGCTGCGGGCTGGGAAGCTGATCGGGACCAGAGGCGTGCCCGCCGGGATGCTCGCCAGCCTGGCCATCCTGGCCACCGTGGACGTGCTCACCGCCTATCTGCCCGTTCTGGGGGTCCAGCGGGGCATTTCCCCGGCGGTGATCGGGGCGCTGCTCAGCCTGCGGGCGGCCACGTCGATCCTCTCCCGGCTCCTGATCCCCTGGATGGTCAGGCGGCTCGGCCGGGGGCAGCTGCTGACCGCCAGTGCGGCCGGGTCGGCCCTGCTGACCGCGGCGCTGCCCCTGACGGGCAGCATCCCGGTCCTCACCGTCCTGCTGGCCGGGGCCGGCTTCCTGCTCGGCATCGGCCAGCCCCTGACCATGAGCATGGTCGTGCACGCGGTGCCCTCCGACACCCGGGGCACCGCCCTGGCCATCCGCCTCACCGGCAACCGGTTCGGCCAGGTGGCCACCCCGGCGGCCGCCGGGCTGGTGGCCGGGGCCGCCGGCGTCTCGGCCGCGTTCTGGCTGCTGGGCGGCCTGCTCGGCCTGGCTGCTCTGGCCGTGGCCGGACCCTACGGGTTCTCGAGCCGCCGGTAGCGGCCGCCGAAGTAGAGGAGCGGCTCACCGTCGGGGTTGGCCCGCTCGACCCAGCGGACCCGGCCCAGGAACACCGTGTGGTCGCCGCCGTCGTAGGCCGCCTCGACGTCGCACTCCAGGTAGGCCAGGGCGCCGTTCAGCAGCGGGGCGCCGGTGACCGGGCCGGGACGCCAGGGCACGGGCAGGAACTGGGCCATGCCGGTGGGCCGCCCGGAGTCGGAGAAGTAGCGGGCCAGGTCCTCCTGGTCGCCGGCCAGGACCGAGACGGCGAAGCGCCCGACCTCGTCCAGCACCTTGTGCATGAGGGCGTCCTTGACCACGCAGACCAGCACCAGCAGCGGGTCGAGGGAGACCGAGGCGAAGGCGTTGGCCGTCATCCCGTGCCCGAACCGGTCCGAGACGGCCGTGACCACCGTGATCCCGGTGGTGAACATGCCGACGCTGTCGCGGAACTCGCGGCTGGTCGGGTCGCTCGGCACGGCACTCCTCGGGGGTGACGACACCCCATCCTACCGAGGGGCGCTAGCGCGGCGCGGTGATGCTTTGCGCACACCGGGCACCGCGGGTAGCCTCACTCGACTGGCACCAATCCGGTCAGGAGGGGGCAGGCAATGGCGGACGTGGTCGAATCGACTGAGATCCCTGGCGTCTGGCTGATCCGCCCAGAGATCCACACCGACGACCGCGGGCGGTTCATGGAGACCTACCGCAGCTCATGGCTGCCCTTCGCCGCCCCCATGGTCCAGGGCAACCGGTCGGGCTCCTCCGCCAAGGTCCTGCGCGGCCTCCACTACCACCGCCGCCAGGCCGACCTCTGGTTCGTCCAGCAGGGCAAGGTCACCACGGTCCTGGTCGACACCCGCATCGGCTCGCCCACCGAGGGCAAGCACACCATCCTCCAGCAGGGCGGCGGCGAGGAGCTCGCCGTCTACATCCCCGAGGGCGTGGCCCACGGCTTCTACGCCCACGACGACGTGATCATGACCTACCTGGTCACCGGGGAGTACGACGGCAGCGACGAGCTCGGCATCCTCTGGAACGACCCCGACCTGGGGATCGGCTGGCCGGACGAGGAGCCGATCCTGTCCGAGCGCGACCAGAAGAACCCGCGCCTGGCCGACGTGGCCGCCGACCGCCGGGTTCCCTACACCGGATAGGTTTGTTCCCACCTTAGGGGGCAAGCGACGCTACCGTGGGTTGATACAGCCCGCGCATGCGGAGGAGCCCACCAACGATGCAACGCCATCCGAGCAACAAGGCGAAGTCGGGCCCGCCCCCTGACCGTCCGCCGAGCCCGGCCCCGCCGCCCCCGCCGCGCTGGCGGAGCTGGCTGCTGCCGATCGGGCTGGTGCTCAGCCTGCTCCTGCTGCTCCTCCCCAACCAGATGGAGGAGGGCCGGGTCACCGACCTCACCTACCAGCCCGAGCTCAAGGACAAGATCGAGGCCGGCCAGGTCCAGTCGGTCGAGATCGGCTCCGACGGCCACATCGAGGGCAAGCTCAAGGACGGGACCCGGTTCGAGTCCTCCTATCCGACCAACCTCCAGGACGACGAGTTCACCCGGCTCCTCAACGAGCACAACGTCGAGGTGAAGGCGGTCGGGCCGCGCACCTCGCTGGCGTCGGTGCTGCTCAGCCTGCTGCCGCTGCTGGTCTTCATCGCCTTGTTCATCTACCTGGGCCGCTCGGCCCGCCGGCAGCTGGCCGGGATGGGTGGGATCGGCCGGGCCCGGTCGCGGGTGTTCGACGCCGAGCGCCCCGACACCACCTTCGCCGATGTCGCCGGCTACGAGGGCGCCAAACGCGAGGTCACCGAGGTCGTCGACTTCCTCAAGCACCCCGACCGCTACCGCCGCGCCGGGGCCGTCGGCCCCAAGGGCGTGCTCATGGTCGGGCCCCCGGGGACGGGCAAGACCCTGCTCGCCCGGGCGGTGGCCGGCGAGGCCCATGTGCCGTTCATCTCCGTCACCGGCTCCAGCTTTGTCGAGCTGTTCGTGGGCGTGGGCGCGGCCCGGGTCCGGGACCTGTTCGCCGAGGCCAGAAAGCGCGCCCCCTCGATCGTGTTCATCGACGAGATCGACGCCATCGGCCAGCGCCGCGGGGGCCAGTTCGTCTCCAACGACGAACGCGACCAGACCCTGAACCAGATGCTGGCCGAGATGGACGGCTTCGACCCCGCCACCGGGGTCGTGGTCATGGCCGCCACCAACCGCCCCGAGACCCTCGACCCCGCGTTACTGCGCCCCGGGAGATTTGACCGGCAGGTGGTCATCCCCCTGCCCGCCCAGAAGGAGCGCCGGGCCATCCTGGAGGTCCACGCCCGGGGCAAGCAGCTGGGGCCGGACGTCGACCTCGACGTCGTGGCCCGCGGCACCCCCGGGTTCTCCGGGGCGGACCTGGCCAACCTGGTGAACGAGGCGGCCATCTTCGCCGTCCGGGCCGGCCGCGACGTGATCATGGCGGTCGACTTCTCCGAAGCCCGGGACCGGATCCTGCTGGGCCGCAGAGACTCCTCGAATGCGTTGCTGCCGGACGAGAAGCGGGCCGTGGCCGTGCACGAGTCCGGCCATGCCCTGGTCGCGGCCCTCTCGGAGCACGGGGACCCGGTGGCCAAGGTGACCATCCTGCCCGCCGGCCAGGCCCTGGGGGTCACCGAGCAGCTCCCGATCGACGAGCGCCACCTGTACACCGAGGGCTACCTGAAGGACAGCCTGGCCATCCGCATGGGCGGCCGGGTGGCCGAGGCGATCGTGTTCGGCCAGACCAGCACCGGCGCCTCCAACGACCTGGCCGGGGCGACCGACCTGGCCACCCGGATGGTCCGGGAGTTCGGCATGAGCCCGCAGCTGGGCCCGGTCGGGTTCGCGTCGGGCAGCCCCATGTACCTGGGGGGCGAGGAGGTCCGCAGCCGCCCCTATGCCGAGGCCACCCAGCGGGTCATCGACGAGGAGGTGGGCAAGCTGCTGCGCGACGCCGAGGCCCGCGCCCACAGCATGCTGGTCGAGCACCGCGACGCCCTGGACCGCCTCACCGAGCTCCTGCTGGAGCGCGAGACCGTCGACGGCACCGACGTCGACGAGGTCCTGGGCCGCATCCCCGGCCAGCGCCAGCCCATCGGCGCCACCGGCCACAGCAGCGCCACGACCACCGCCGGCACTCCGGCGCCAGACGGCGCGAGCGCCGCGGACGCCTGACCTCGGCCTAGCCCGGCCGGCGGGCCTGCACCGCCAGGACCTGGCCGCGGCCGAGGGGGTGGCGACCGGCGGTCACGCCGGTGAAGGCGGCCCGCTCGGCCAGCGCGGCCAGCTCCTCACCCTGTTCCCCGGTCAGCGCGTGGCTCTGGAGCAGGCCCCGCGGCCGGGCGAGGCGCTCGGCGATCAGCAGCCGCCCACCCGGCCGGAGCACACGGTGCGCCTCGACCAGCCCGGCCTCCGGGTCGGTCCAGTGGTGGAACGAGGCCACCGCCCAGACCACCGTGGCCGACGCGTCCTCGAGCGGCAGCCGCTCCGCGGTCCCCTCCACCACCCGCACGAGCTCCCGCAGCGATGCCGGCGTCCGCCACCTGGCCAGCCGCCGCATCTGCCCCGACGGCTCGACCCCCACCGCCTCGGCCCCCCGATCGGCCGCCTCCCGCAGGAACCGCCCCGGGCCACACCCCACGTCCACCACCCGGTCCCCCGGCCCCACCCCGGCCAGCTCTGCCACCAGCCGCGCGTACCGCCCACGCCCGAACGACATCACCAGCCCGAGGACCAGCCCGAACGGGCCCTCGAAGTTCCCACCGTGGTGCCCGTGGTGGCCGGCGTGTCCCGCGTCCATGGGCATCGGTCAGGCGCTCGGGGTCACGAGCCCCTGGCGGGACCACGAGACCACGTGGTCCGGGGTCGGGATCGACGGGTCCAGGACCGGGTCGGGCATGGGCTCACCGGGCGTGAGGGTCAGCGGGAGGACCCCGGCCCAGATCGGCAGGGCGTAGTCGGGCTCGTCGTCCTTGGGCGGGCCGGCGCGGACCTTAGCCGAGACCTCGCCGAGCGGCAGGGCGAGCACGGCGGTGGCGGCCAGCTCCCGGCGGTCGCCGCCGCGGACCGCGCCGCTCCGGCCGGGCACGATGTGCTCCACCAGCGCGCGCAAGGCCGCGTCCTTCTCCTCGGGGTCGGTCACCGCCCGCGTGCGGCCGATGGCCATCACCGACCGGTAGTTCATCGAGTGGTGGAAGGCCGAACGGGCCAGCACCAGGCCGTCCAGCAGGGTGACGGTGACGCAGACGTCCATGCCCGGCCGCAGCCCGAGCCGGCTGCCGCTGGAGCCATGCAGGAACACCGTCTCGCCGACGCGGGCGTAGCCGGTCGGGATCACGTACGGCTGGCCGTCCACCACGAACCCGACGTGGCAGATGAAGCCCTCGTCGAGGATGGCGTGCACGGTGGCCCGGTCGTAGGCCGCCCGCTCCGGCAGGCGCCGGACCCGGGTCCGCTCGGTCCGCTGGTAGTGGTCAGTGTCCATGCGCAGTTACGCTCCAGTACATATCTTCGAATGTACTAGTACAATAGCAGGCCGCTGGTGCCGCGGGAACGACGCCGTCCCTCTCCGGTGTACCAGATGCGAGGGACGGTGACCCGGTCGCGGATTGTCTGGGCGCTGCCGTACGTTGGACCAGAGGTAACCCCGCCCTCGACCACCTGGAGCTTCCCACTGCGCTGGTACGGAGCTGACCCCCCTCCCGACGGCCTCGCCCTCGGGACGCTGCGGCGCATCGTCGGCCTGATGCGGCCGTTCTGGCGCCGAGTGACGGTGGCGTTCCTGCTCGGGGTGGTGATGGTGGCCATCACCTCGTACATCCCGCTGGTGACCAAGACGATCATCGACGAGGGCCTGACCGAGCGGGTCCCCGGCGTCCTGCAACAGCAGATCGCCCTGCTGGTGGTGCTGGCCGTGGTCCGCTGGATCGTCGGCGGGCTGCGGCGCAACCTCTCCGGGCGGGTCGGCACCGACGTCGAGTACCACCTGCGGAACCGCCTGGCCCGCCACCTGCTGACCCTCGAGGCCGCCTACCACGACCGGATGCCGACCGGGCAGCTGCTGGCCAGGGTGACCTCGGACGTGCGCTCGCTGCGCTACTTCATCTCCTGGGGCCTGGTCTTCCTCGTCCTCAACCTGATCACCTTCGCCATCGCGGCCGTGCAGATGTGGCTGCTGTCGCCCCGCCTCTGCGTGGTCGTGCTCGCGCTGGCCCCGCCGCTGGTCTACGGGGCCCTGCGGTTCAACCGCCGCCTGCACCGCGTCTACTGGCAGGTCCAGCAGGAGGTCGGCGAGCTGACCACGGTGGTCGAGGAGGCGACGGCCGGGGTCCGCGTGGTCAAGGCGTTCGGGCGCGAGAACGAGCAGGCCCGCCGCCTGGAGGCCGAGGCCAGCTCCATCCTGGACCAGAACCTGGAGGCGGCGCGGCTGCGCGCCTTCTACACACCCCTGCTCGCCATCCTCCCCCAGCTGAGCCTGGCCGCGATCCTCTGGTACGGGGGCCGGCTGGTCATCGACGGCCAGATCACCCTGGGCACGCTGGTCGCGTTCAACAGCTACCTGCTGCTGCTGGCCTGGCC
>Ga0081538_10004417_pt1 | contig 12968 bp, 15 predicted proteins | sample TabmetS5T2R1_FD_71022 | JGI IMG/M metagenome (GOLD analysis project Ga0081538, IMG submission 71022) | Tabebuia heterophylla rhizosphere microbial communities from the University of Puerto Rico - S5T2R1 | ecosystem: Host-associated > Plants > Roots > Rhizosphere ...
CTGCTGGCCCCCCCCCCCCGGGCGGAGGCGCTCGGCTACTCGACCCTGCTGCTCCGCGACCACTTCGTCCCCGAGCCGTTCGGCGACCAGCTCGCGCCACTGGTGGCGCTCACGGCCGCCGCCGGCGCCACCCGCACCCTGCGGGTCGGCAGCCTGGTCCTCGACAACGACTACCGGCACCCGGTGGTCCTGGCCAAGGAGGCGGCGACGCTCGATCTGCTGTCGGAGGGCCGCTTCGAGCTGGGCATGGGGGCCGGCTGGCTGCGGGACGAGTACGAGCGGGCCGGCATGCCCTTCGACCCTCCGGCGGTGCGGGTCGGCCGGCTCGAGGAATCCCTGCTGGTGCTCAAGGGGCTGCTGGCCGGGCAGGCGCTGACCTTCAAGGGTGAGCACTACACGGTGGACGGCATCGCCGGCGTTCCTGTCCCTGTCCAGCGGCCGCATCCGCCGATCCTGGTCGGTGCCGGCAGCCGACGGATGCTCGGGATCGCCGGGCGGGAGGCCGACATCGTCGGTGTCCTGCCCAGGGCCCTGCCCGAGGGCGGAATCTCCGGGGAGCTGTCGGAGCGGTCACCCGAGCGTATCGCCGCCAAGGTGGAGTGGGTGCGGCAGGCCGCCCAGGACCGGTCCCACCAGGTCGAGCTGAGCATGGTCCTGTCGGTGGCCCTCGGCCGCGATCACCGGAAGGCGGCCGAGCGGTACGCGGTCGAGCACGGCTGGGGCGCCGCCGCGGCCGAGGCGGTGCTGGCGATGCCCTCGGTCGTCGCCGGCCCGGACGGGCGCGTGGTCGAGGAACTCCAGCACCGGCGGGAGCGGTACGGGTTCTCCTACCTGGTGGTGGCCGACGGCGACATGGAGGCCTTCGCGCCCGTGGTCCAGCACCTGGCGGGACGGTGACGCGGTACCCGCCCACTCGACCGGACGGTGATCACGTACGGGAGAACCAGGTCCGGCCGGCGGGACGGATGCGAAGCGGCCACGGGTCACCGGGTCGACGGCCCGCTACCTGCCGTCGGGGCTGGTGTTCGCCCCGATCAACGCCGGGAACAGGCAGATTCCCTCCAGAACGCGCCCACCAAGATCGGCTATCACGGGCTCGCCGGATGACGAAGCGGAGCCGTCCTAGGTAGTGGACGCCAAGGGCGACGCGACGAAGTTCGGCTCGCCAGTTAACGTCACTTGCTGGCACCAGGCCGCGAGCGTAAGTCCTGCCCGCAGGACCGGCACCCTCAAACAGTACTAATTCCCACAGAACAAGTTCCTGTTCTCGGGCACGGTCCTGGACAACATCCGCTTCGGCCGGCCCGAGGCGACCCGGGCCGAGGTCGAGGCGGCCGCCCGCGCCGTCGGGGCCGACCAGGTCATCGCCGGCCTGCCCGACGGCTACGACACCCAGGTCGGCGAGCGGGGCGCGCTGCTGGCGGCCGGGGAGCGCCAGCTGGTCGCCTTGGCCCGGGCCTGGATCGCCGACCCGGCCCTGCTGATCCTGGACGAGGCCACCTCCAACCTGGACGCGGTCAGCGAGGCCCGCATCACCGACGCCCTGCAGCGCCTGCGCTCGGGCCGGACGACCATCATCATCGCCCACCGGCTGTCCACCATCGCCCAGGCCGACCAGATCGCGGTGGTCTCCGACGGCCGCATCGTCGAGTCCGGCACCCCGGCCGAGCTGCGCGCCCGCGGCGGCCGTTTCGCCGAGCTGTTCGACCGCTGGGTCGCCGGGGCGGCCTGAGGCGTCACCTGCTCCCTCGGCCGGGACGGCGGATCCGGCCCCACGGCTTGAACACGGCCAGCACCATCGCCACCAGCAGGGCCGTCGGGGACACGATGGGCGGGAAGATCAGGTCGCCCACCTCGAGCGGTGCCGGGAACCCGGCCTCGAACTGGCGGGCCTGCTCGGCGTGGGCGGCCACCTCGGGGGCCAGGGCGACCAGGACCAGCCCGGTGAGCAGCAGGTTCAGCAGCAGCTTGACCGCCACCCACCAGTAGCGGACCAGCCCGTACCTGCTGCTGATGCCGAGCAGGACGCCGGTGAGCAGGCAGACCAGCCCACAGGCGAGCAGCGGCCCGACCGCGACCAGCTCCAGGGCCCGGAACGACAGGGCCTTGGTGGCGTCGTCGTCGCTTCCCAGGGCGGTGAACACCAGCACGGCCATCACCACGTCGATGCCGAGCCAGGCGCCGGCCGAGGCGATGTGGACCAGCAGGATGCCCTTGCGCGCCGTGGCGCCCAGCCTCCAGCGCACCGTCGGTCGCGCGACCGCCTGAGCCATGACTTGTTCCTCCTTGGGGACCAACCTAGCAGAAATCCTAGTTCCACTCTATACTTAGAGTGAGCCTAAGGAACGTAACGATCCGAGGAGCGAGCCGTGAGGACCCGCGTTGCCCAAGTCGTCACCATCGTGCTGTTCGCCCTGGTCATGGGCGTGTTCTGGGGCACCTGGTTCTCCCTCAGCCGCACCATGGACCAACTCCCGCCCCAGACCTTCCTCGCCGTCGGCCACCAGATGATCCACAACCTGGGCACCCCCATGGCCATCCTGCTGCCCTTCGCTCTGCTGAGCGCCCTGATCACCCTGGTCCTGGCCCGCCACGACGGCCACCCGGCGGCCTTCTGGTGGCTGGCCGCCGGGTTCCTGCTCATGGTCGCCGCCCTGGTCATCACCCTGGCCGTCGAGGTCCCGATCGACAACCAGATCCAGGACTGGACGGCGGCGAGCTTGCCGGGCGACTGGCGGTCGCTCCAGTCGCGCTGGCAGCTGTTCCACACCATTCGGACCTTCTTGTCGATCGCCGCCGTGGTCGCGGTCACGATCAGCGGCGTGGTCGCGGGACGGCCCGACCAACCGCGGGTCGGGGCGGTCGACGCGCAGGGCCGAGCGGTCGCCGGAGGCCGGCGGGGGTGACGGCGGGCCCGGCCGAGCGGGCCGGTGGGATGCGACGGATCGAGCTGTCCACCGGGCCGGTGGAGTACCTGGACACCGGCGGTCCCGGGCCGTGCCTGGTGCTCATCCACGGCGTGCTGATGAACGCCACGTTGTGGCGTGAGGTCGTCGCCGACCTGCGGCGGGACCACCGCTGCGTCGTCCCCACTCTGCCGCTGGGGGCGCACCGGCTGGTTATGCGGCCCGGCGCCGACCTGTCCATCGGCGGGCTGGCCCGGCTGGTGGCCGAGTTCCTGGACCGGCTGGAGCTGCGGGAGGTGACCCTGGTGATGAACGACTGGGGCGGCCCACAGCTGCTGGTCGAGCAGGGCCGCACCGACCGGGTCGGCGGCCTGGTGCTGGTGGCCTGCGAGGCGTTCGACAACTTCCCGCCGGGACCGCCCGGGCGGCGCCTGGGCTACCTGGGCAGGATCCCGGGCGGCCTGGCCCTGTTCGGGCTGCTCGCCAGGTCGGCCCGGGTCCGCCGGTCGGCGCTGGGGTCGATGGCCAAGCGCCCGATCCCCGACGACCTCCTGGCCGGCTGGTTCCGCCCCCTGACGGGCAGCCCGGCGGTGCGCCGGGACCTGGGCCGGTACATCCGCAGCGTGCCCCTGCGGCACCGCCGGGACTGGTCCGCCGGCCTGGCCCGCTTCACCGGCCGCGCCCTGGTCGTGTGGGCGCCCGAGGACCGCCTGATGCCCCCGGAGCACGGACCCCGGCTCGCGGCGCTGCTGCCCGACGGCCACCTCGTGGAGATGGCCGACACCCACACCCTGATCCCCCTGGACCAGCCGGCCAGGCTGGCCGCCCACCTCCGCGACTTCACCGCAGCCGGCTGACGGTTGAGCGCGCACCGGGCTCGGCGATCCTCGCCGAGGCCATGGTGAAGGAGGCGACACGGGCCCTGCTCCCTCCGGGCACTGACGCGAGGAGACGACATCATGCGCACGTTCAGCCCGTCGAGGGCACCTCGACCCTTGCCCACGGTCCGCGTGCCCGGCCTCCTCAAGGAGCTCTTCGGCCAGAGGACCACCAGGCTCGAGCTGTGGCTCACCCTCGGGTTCGGGGTCGCCGTCACCACCCTGCTCCTCGCGGTGACGCGGGACGAATGGCGGACCATCGCCCTGTGGCGGCAGCTCGCCCTTGCCGTCCTGGCCTTCGACTACTGCCCGGTGGCCAAGTCGGTGGAGGTTCTCGGCGACCGCTGGTGCCTGCTGCTGGTCAGGGAGATGCTGCGCGGGGTCGACCGCTTCAACGAGCTGGAGCGCCGCGTCCCCGGGATCTCCCGGTCGGTGCTGGCCCAGCGCCTGCGGCACCTGGAGCGCGAGGGCGTGGTGGACCGGCGGGTCACCGGCGACGGGCGCACCGGCTCCTACCGGCTGACCGACGCCGGCTACGAGCTGGGCGGCGTGGTCGCGGCCCTCAACGACTGGGGGGTTCGCTGGCGCGTGCCCGACGGCGGCCCGCCCGACATCGACCCCGACGGCCTGATGCTGTGGGTGCGGCGGCACGTGGTCCTCGACCAGCTGCCGGCCCGGCGGGTGGTGGTCGGGTCGCCGTCGCTGGTCCGGGCCCTCCCCCGCTGGTTCCGGCTGCGCCCCTGAGCGGCCGGCCGCTCAGGAGCGGGGCCGGAGCAGGCAGAACTCGTTGCCCTCGGGGTCGCGCAGCACCTGCCAGCGGCCGCCGTCGTAGACGTCGTCGGCCCGGGTGGCGCCCAGGGCCAGCGCCTGGTCGGTGGCGGCGGCCAGGTCGGTGCTGCGCAGGTCCAGGTGCAGCCGGTTCTTGACCGTCTTGGCCTCGGGCACGCGGACGAAGTCGATGGCCAGGCCGCCGGGGGTGTGCAGGGTGTGCAGGGTGGCGTCGCCGTCGCCGTCGCCGTCGGCGTCGACCTCGCCGCCCAGCAGCCGGCTCCACCAGCGGGCCAGGCCGGCCGGGTCGTGGCAGTCGACGGCCAGGGCGGCGATGCCGGTGACGGCCGGGGCCTGCTCGCTCATGTCCTCCCTCCTCGGTCGGGCCGGGCCAGGCTACCGCTCCTCGGCGCAGACCAGGGCCCAGGGGCGGTCGGCGACCCGGGTGAGGACGACCACGGCGCGGTCGTGGCCGCGCAGGCGTAGGCGGGCGGTCAGGTCGGCCACGTCCACGGCCGAGCCGCGCTTGCGGACCTCGACGGTGCCGACGCCGCGCTCGCGCAGCGCCTGGCGCAGGCCCTTGAGGCTCCAGGGCAGGGAGGCGTCGACCCGCAGGGGGCGGCCGAACGGGGTCCGGAGGGGCTGGTCGGCGGACAGGAAGGCGATCCGGGGGTCGAGCTTCCAGGCCCCGAGGGCCCGGGCCAGCTCCTCGACCAGGCCGGCCCGGGTCACGGCCGGGCTGGGGTCGAGCAGGAAGGCGCCCGGCGGGGCGCAGGGCACCGGCGGCGCCGCCTCGGGCCCGGCGGCCAGGGTGTGGGGGCCGGGGAAGACGGTGGCCCGGCGGGTGGTGGTGGCCAGGGCCGGCGACCACAGCACGGCCTCCTTGAGCTCGCGCCGGTCGGCCAGCAGCTCCACCTCCCAGCCGGCCGGGACCAGGCCCAGGGGGAGGCCGGGGGCGGTCTTGATCCCGACGGCGGCGACCCGGTCGGCCAGGCCGAGGCACCAGGCCAGGGGCGGGCGGCTGTCGGTGGCCGGCAGGCGGCGGCCCCCGGCCCGCCTGGCCGGGTCGACGAACACCCCCAGCGACCGGGGCAGGCGCAGGTCGCGGACGTCGCCCCGGACCGCGCCCACCTCCCCGGCCCCGTAGGCCCGGGCGTTCTCCCTGGCCATGCGGGGGTGGACCGGGTCGAGGTCGACGGCCACGGCGTCGCGTCCCGGGGCGAGGGCGCACAGGTCCCCGCCGATGCCGCAGCACAGGTCGGCCACCCGGGCGAGCCCGGCGTACCGGCCGGCCCGGTGCCCGGCCAGGGGCTCGGCCGAGGCCTGCTCGAGCCCCTCGCGGGTGAACCACATCCGCCCGGCCCGGGTGAACTTGGCCGCCGCCCGGGCCCGCAGCTCGTGCTGGGCCAGGGCGGCGGCCACCAGCTCGGCCGGGAACCGCCGGCGCAGCCGGGTCCCGGCCGCCAGGGCGTCGTCGGGGCCGAGCGGCCGGGGCGGCAGGGCGTCCAGCAGCGCCCGCCCCTCGTCCGACAGCAGCCGGCTCAGGAGGTCAGGCGGCGGGGCCATCGACCGCGTCCGGGTCGAGCTCGACCGGGCGGCCGTCGACCAGGCGGACGACCCGGTCGCAGAGCTTGACGACCTCGGGGTCGTGGGTGGCCCCGCACCGCCGGCGGGGCCGAGCCGGGCTGTCGTCCCAGACCTCCGGGTCGCCGAGCAGTCGTCCCACAGCCGATCCCTAACCTGACATGGCGCGATTGTCGAGGACTGCCGGGAACTATAGGAACGGAACCTGAGAGTTTGCTGAGCCGTCAGTTGGCCACCGTCCCCGCCCGGGTGCAAGCTTGCCGCCGGAGAGGAGCGTGTGCCCGTGGCCGACGCCGTCGCCCAGCTGACCAGCGAGTACCTGGACCTCGTGTTCGAGACGTTCCCGACCGTGGCCACCGTGTTCGGCCGCCACGAGCACGACGCCCGCCTCGAGGTCCTGACCGGGGGGCGCCTGGACGACTTCGCCCGGCGGCTGGCCGAGCTGCGCCGCCGGGTGACCGCGGTGGCGCCGGCCGACGAGGAGGAGGCGGTCGACCGCGACGCCCTCGCCGCCGCCGTCTCCGAGGCGCTGCTGACCGAGGAGCTCGAGCGCCCCTGGCGCCGCAACCCGTTCGAGGCCGCCACCGCCGTCCCCGCCGCCATCCTGCTGCTGGTCGCCCGCGACTTCGCGCCGCTGGAGCGGCGGCTGGCCGACGCCGCCGAGCGGCTCGAGGCGGCGCCGGCCTTCCTGGACCGGGCCAGGGCGCTGCTGGACGAGCCCTGCCCGGCCCTGTGGCGGCAGATGGCCGTTGGCGCGGCCGGCGGCGGGGCCGAGTTCCTGGCCGGCACCCTCGGCCCCCTGGCCGCCGGCACCCGGCTGGCCGGCCGGGTCGAGGCGGCCGCGGCGGCCGCCGCCAAGGCCCTGCGCGACTTCGCCGGCTGGCTGGGCGACGAGCACGCCGCCCGGTTCCCCGACGACGCCCCTTTCGCCATCGGCGAGGCCGCCCAGGCCCGCAAGCTGCGCGAGGTCCACTGCTTCACCACCACCCCGGCCGAGTTCGTCCGGATCGGCGAGGACCAGATCGCCGAGCTCACCGGCGCCCTGACCGAGCAGGCGGGCAAGCTCGGCGGGCCGGACTGGGCGGCCAGGCTGGACGAGCTCAAGGGCGACCATCCCGACGCCGGCGGCCTGCTGCCCGCCTACCGGCGCGAGCTGGAGCGGCTGGAGTCGTTCGTGTTCTCCGAGGACCTGGCCACCAACCCCGACGCCGAGGCCCTCATCGAGCCCACCCCCGAGTTCCTCCGCCCGGTCATGGGCTTCGCCGCCTACCTTCCCGCCGGCCCGTTCGACACCTGGCAGCAGGGCTACTTCTGGGTCACCCCGCCGCCCGACGAGGCCGGCCTGCGCGACCACGCCCACGCCGTCATCCCGGCCGTCGCCGCCCACGAGGGCTACCCCGGCCACCATCTCCAGATGACCAGCGTCAACCGCCTCCCCTCGCTGACCCGGCGGGCGATCCGCTCCCCGGTCATGATCGAGGGCTGGGGCCTGTACACCGAGCAGCTCATGGCCGACGTCGGCTACTACGACGACGCCGCCCGGCTGGCCCAGCTGGGCATGCGCCTGCTGCGGGCGCTGCGGATCGTCCTCGACATGGAGCTCCAGTCCGGCGACCTCACCTACGAGGCCGCCGTCGCCCGCGCCGTCGCCGACGCCCACCTGGAGGAGTCGACCGCCAGCACCGAGGTCGCCCGCTACACCATGACCCCGACCCAGCCCTTCAGCTACCTGGTCGGCGCCTTGGAATTGGAACGTTTGCGCGCCGCGACCCAGGCCCGTCTCGGTGACGCCTTCCGCCTCCGCCGCTTCCACGACCGGGTCCTGTCCTACGGCCACATGCCCCCGACCCTGGTCGCCCGCGCCGTCGAGGCCGCCGACGAGCTGGAGCGGCGCCGCCGCCCCGACGACTAGGGCCGGGGGCGGCGGGCCTCAGCCACCGAGGGCGTCGATCACGTCCCTGGAGTGGGTCACCGGCAGCCGGTTGCCCTCCAGCTCGATCCGTGAGCCGCTGGCGGTGTCGATCAGCTCCAGGATGCGCACGTTGACCCGCTGATGGACCCTGGTGGTGAGGCCGGCCCGCGGGACCTGGAAGACGAGCGCCGTGGGCTCGCTGCGCCGGGTGGGCGCGGCGAAGCCGTACACCATCGTGGCCGAGACGCCGACGAGCATCGACTCCGGCAGCCCGGACCGGGCGTCCGCGGCGTGCATGCCCGCGAGTGAGCCGACCCCGACGCCCGCGGCACCTCCCGCCCCGCCGAGCAGCTCTCCGGCCGTGTCGCCGGCCAGCCCGCCGACGAACATGCCCCCGCTGTGCCCCCGCGGGTTGAACTGCCCGGCGGCGACCACCTGGTCGTCGATCCCGCGGGCGGCGAGCGCCTCCCGCACCAGCTCCTCCATCCGTTGTTCTGACACGACCAACGCACCCCCTCGGCCAGGAGCCCGGTGCGAACCCCTCTGGGCGGACAAGGCTAACCTAACAGGCCATCCCGGCCACGTCAGCGGACCGGCGGCCGAGGCGCGCGGGCGGTGGGGCACGTACGCTGGGACGGCAAGGGATGGCCGAGCGCGGGAGGCGGCGATGGCGGGTCGGGGGGTTGCCGAGCGCCGGGTGGTCAAGGTCGGGGCCGGGGGCGAGGCCCGGCGGGCCCGGGACCGGTTGGCCGTGGAGGAGCCGCTGGAGCTGCGGGTGGCGGGTCGCCCGGTGGGGGTGACCATGCGGACCCCCGGCAACGACTTCGAGCTGGCCATCGGCTACTGCATCAGCGAGCGGCTGGTGGCCCGCCCCGACGACGTCGAGGCGGTGCGCTTCTGCGCCCCCGAGGGCCAGCCCCAGGAGTTCAACGTGCTCAGTGTCGACCTGCGCCCGGGCGTGCCCGTCCCCGACCCGTCGCTGGACCGGCTGGCCGTGACCTCCTCGTCGTGCGGGGTCTGCGGCAAGGCGTCGATCGAGGCCGTGACCACGGCCTGCCCGACCCTGGCCGGCGACGGCCTGGCCGTGCCCGCCGGGGTCCTGGCCGCGATCCCGGGCCGGGTCCGGGAGGCCCAGCGGGTGTTCGAGCAGACCGGCGGCCTGCATGCCGCCGCCGTCTGCGACGCCGAGGGCACGGTGCGCTGCGTCCGCGAGGACGTCGGGCGCCACAACGCCGTCGACAAGGTGATCGGGTGGGCGGCCACCGAGCGCCGGCTGCCCCTGACCGGCATGGTGCTGTTCGTGTCCGGGCGGTGCTCGTTCGAGATCGTCCAGAAGGCCGCCGTGGCCGGCATGCCGCTGGTGGCCGCCGTCAGCGCCCCCACCAGCCTGGCCGTGGACCTGGCCGACCAGGTCGGCATGACCCTGGTCGGGTTCCTGCGCGGCGACACCATGAACGTCTACAGCCACCCCCACCGCGTCAGCGTCCCGGCCCCGGCCCCGGCTTCGACCCCGGCGGCGGCCCCGGTCCGGGTGCCGGCGCCGGCTCCGGACGCGTCTCCGACTCGGGCTTGACGGGAGGGCCCGCGAGCTTGTCGTAGACGTGGAGGGCGGCCCGCTCGCCGGCCTCGGCGCCGACCGCGCCGCCGATGGCGGCCAGGGTCGGGCAGACGATCAGCCCGGCGCCCTGGGTGGCGGCGGCCTCGCCGCCGCAGGCGGCCATGCCGGCCCGGCTGCCGAGGTCGGCGCCGACCGCGCTCCCGACCGCCCCGGCCAGGGCCCGGGGCAGCGGCTCGCCCGAGCTCACCGACGCGGTGAACGTCAGCACGGGGGCGACCAGCGGCAGGGCGCCGAGGGCCCTGCCGTCGATCAGCGGCCGCCCGGCCTCCTGGGCGACCCGGGCGGCCGCCGCCCGCACCGACGGGTCGTCGGCGGTCGCGGCCAGCCGCCCCGCCGCCCGGGCCCGGGCCTCGGCGGCGACCGTCAGGTGATGGGTCGCCGCCGCCACCTCGGCCCCGAACCCCAGCACCCGGCTCATGACCGCCCGGACCGGCCCCTCGTGGCGGTCCTCACCCGGGCCGTGGGAAGCGCCCACGTGCCCCTCCGCCGGCGGCTGGCCACCTCGGCCGCCGGTGCCGGCCCCCGCCCCGGCCGGTGGCCGGCCGTGATCGCCGGCCCGGGACCGGCCAGGGGACGGCGACGGGACGCGGGTGGCCGCCTGGTCGAGGCGGGCGGCGGCGACCCGGCGGGCGGCCGCCGCCTCCTGCTCGGCCGCCGTCGCCATGGCCGCGGCCTGCCCGCCGACCAGCATCGCGGCCGGGTCGACGGCGTCGGCCGGCGAGGGCACGCCACCGTCCCGGTTCCACGCGCCCCCGGCCGCGCCACCCGGACCCGCCGAGCTGCTGGCCCCCGCCGGGGGGTGGCCGCCCAGCCGGTCCAGGTCGACCCCCACCGTGGCCGCCAGCCGCTGCGCCCGGTCCCAGGTCGCCTGGGCGTGCTCCAGGCGGGCGGCCAGCTCGGACAGGGCGCCGGCGGCCTGGTCGAGGGCCTCGGCGGCCCGGTCGAGGCCGATCTGGGGCCCGGCCCCGTCGACCAGGAACGCCTCGCTGGCCGGGCCTCGCCACGCCCCGGCGGTGACCACGAACGAGGTCGCCCCCCGCAGCCGCCCGCGCACGTCGCGCAGGGCGCCGGCGGCGGCGCCCAGGCCGCGGGACCCGGCGGCGATCGCCCCCGGCTCCCCCGCCGGACGGCGCATGCGGTCACCCCCTTCCCGGACGACAGGCCGGCCATGACCGGATGAGTTGTAGCCGGGCCCGCGGGACCGGACAACCGGCCGTCCACACCCCCGGCAACCGCCGGGCTGACCTTCTATGCGGCCATCGCGGTGGTGCCGCTACGGGGACGGCCTGGTGCGGGCGCTGGACCGGGTGGCCGGGCGGGCCCCGGCCAGGTCAGAGGATGTCGCCGGAGCCCTGGGGTAGCGGGCCCTGGGCGCGGGCCCAGCGGAGGAACTCCTCCAGGCCCTCGCCGATGTCGCGGGCGATGAACTCGGAGGCCAGCTCGTCGATGCGCTGGTCGGAGAAGCCCTCGGCCCCCAGCTGGGGGCGGGCCTGGTTGGCCAGGAGCCGGGCGCTCTCGACCTCGGAGGCCTCGGGCTCGGGGATCTCGTCGGGGGTTGCCGGGTCCTGCTTGTCGACGTCGGTCGCCCGCGCGGGCGGGTCGGGCTCGCGGGGCAGGTCGTCGTCGGGGAATCGGGTCGCCACGTTCAGGTCACCTCCGGGGTGAACCTACCCGGCCGAGCCCGGATCGGCCACCTCGGCCGGCGGGCCCGGCCCTCGGGGTCGGACAGCACCTTGGCGACCGCGTTGCGCTCGTTCAGGCCCTCCTCCATGGCCTGGACGACACCAGCGAGTCGGTCATGCCCAGCGCCCCACCATCTGGGCGGCGGTGCTCGGGGTCGGGCACGGTCGTTCCTTCCCGGTGCGGCGCTGTCCTGGAAGGCTAGACCATCACGCGCCCCGCCCGGGGTCACCACCCCGGTCACATCGAGCGAGCGGAGGAGCAGCCGATGCCGTCGACCCGCTATCCACGCCCCAGCGAGAGGGACGACTTTGGCCGGGTCATGTACTTCACCGACGCCGTGTTCGCCATCGCCATGACCCTGCTGGTGGTGGAGATCGGCGTGCCCGAGACGATCGAGGGCGCCCCCGCCGACCCCGCCGCCCTGCTCGGCGCGTTCGCCGACAAGGGACCGCTGATCTTCGCGTTCTTCCTCGGCTGCTACGTGATCGGCTTCTACTGGGCGGCGCACCACCGCTTCATGTCCTGGCTGGAGGCGGTCGACCGGGGCTTCGTTCTCCTCACCGTGGTCTACCTGGCGTTCGTGGCCCTGCTGCCCTTCCCCACCGGGGTGCTGGGCGAGTTCGGGGAGAACCCGATCTCGGTGATCGCCTTCGCGGTGAACATGGCGGCCGTCAGCGGCATGGAGACCGTGCTGTTCAGCCATGCTCAGCGCCGGCGCCTGTTCCGGGAGGAGCTGCCCACCGACGTCTACCGGTGGGCGCTGGGGTCGTCGCTGCTGCCGGTGCTGGTGTTCGCGCTCTCGATCCCGGTCGCCTTCGCCCTGCCCTGGCTGTCGATCGCCATGTGGTTCCTGGCCATCCCGCTCCAGGTGGTCTGGGCCCGGTACCGGCCGGCGGCCACCGGCCGCTACCTCGTCTGAGGGTTAGCGGGCCGGCTCGATCGAGGCCACCACCAGCGGCTCGCCCTGCTGGCAGGTGCTGAGCAGGTCGCGGTCGACCCGGCCGGTCACCGCCACCCGCCGGCCCGGCCGCAGGCTGGCCCGCTCGCCGCCGATCAGCAGGTACCGGCCGCCGTTCTCGGCGTCCAGGAGCAGGCAGTTGGGCTCGACCCCGGCCGTGACGGTGCCGACGAGGGTGACCTTGCCGGAGGGTGGGGCCGGCCCGGTCGCCGGCGGGTCGTCCGGCGTGGTGGTCGGGACGGTGGTGGGGCCCTGGGCGGCCCCGCCGCCGCCGTCGGGCCCGGCGCAGGCGACCAGCAGCAGCCCGGCCAGCAGGAGGCCGGCCAGCCCGCGGAGGTGCTTCGCGAGGTTCATGGCCTTTGGACGCCCCCGGCGGCCGGGAGGTTCCCGGCCGCGTCGGCCCTATACCTGGTCTCTCTGTCGGCTGGGCGGGATCGCGAATGAACCGCGAAGCGCTAGGCTTTTCCCCATGAAGGACGTCGGCATCGTCGGGCTGCCCCAGAGCGGCAAGACAACCCTCTTCAACGTGCTGACCCGGGCGGGCGCGCCCGCCGGCGGGGCGGCGGGCAAGGCCAGCGTGGCCGCCGTGCCCGTGCCCGACCCGCGGGTGGACGTGCTGGCCCAGCTGGAGCGCTCCCGCCAGAAGGGGGTCGTCCAGGCC
>Ga0081538_10004418_pt1 | contig 12964 bp, 16 predicted proteins | sample TabmetS5T2R1_FD_71022 | JGI IMG/M metagenome (GOLD analysis project Ga0081538, IMG submission 71022) | Tabebuia heterophylla rhizosphere microbial communities from the University of Puerto Rico - S5T2R1 | ecosystem: Host-associated > Plants > Roots > Rhizosphere ...
GCTTGACCACGGCCACCCAGCGGTCCGGGTTGCCCTTGCCCGAGCCCATGCGGGTCTCCGCCGGCTTCTTCGTGTACGGCTTGTCGGGGAAGACGTTGATCCAGACCTTGCCGCCGCGCTTGATCTTCCGCGTCATGGCGATACGGGCGGCCTCGATCTGGCGGTTGCTCACCCAGCCCCGCTCGAGGGCCTTCAGCCCGTAGTCGCCGAACTCCACCTGCGTTCCGCCGCGGGCGTTCCCGCGCATGCGGCCGCGGTGCTCCTTGCGCCACTTCACGCGCTTGGGCTGCAGCATCAGCGTCGCCCTCCCTGCGGGCCGTCCTGGCGCCCGCCGCGACCGCCGCCGCCGGGACGACCGCCGCCACCGCGGCCGCCGCCGCCCCGGCCGCCGGGACCGCCGCGGCCGCCGCCGCCCGAGACCGCCTGGGGCGCCTCGAGCTCGGTGAGATCCTGCGCGAAACCCTTGGGCATGATCTCGCCCTTGTTGATCCACACCTTCACGCCGATCCGGCCGAAGGTCGTGCGGGCCTCGTAGAAGCCGTAGTCGATGTCGGCCCGGAGCGTGTGCAGCGGTACCCGACCGTCCGAGTAACCCTCGGTCCGCGCCATCTCCGCGCCGCCCAGGCGGCCGGAGACCTGGATCTTTACCCCCTTCGCCCCCGACCGCATGGCCGAGGTGAGGGCGCGCTTCATCGCCCGCCGGAACGCGACCCGGTTCTGGAGCTGCTCGGCGATCGACTGGGCCACGAGCCGGGCGTCGAGCTCGGGCCGCTTGATCTCGAGGATGTTCACCTTGACGGCCTTGCCGGTCATCGCGTGGAGCTCCCGCCTCAGCGCGTCCACCTCGCTGCCGGACTTGCCGATCACGATGCCCGGCCGGGCCGTATGGATGTTGACCTCGACCTCGTTCTTGTTCTTCTTGATGGTGATCGTGGACAGGCCCGCGTGCGCGAGCTTGTTCTCGATGTGCTGCCTGATCGCGATGTCCTCCAGCAGGTAGTCGGAGAACTCGCGCTCGTTGAACCAGGTCGACTTCCAGTCATGGATGTAGCCGACCCGTAGCGATTCGGGATGGACCTTCTGGCCCATTGGCTACCTCCCGTTCCCTTCGGTCGTCAACTCAATGGTCATATGGCTGGTGCGCTTGTTGATGCGCGTGGCGCGGCCCAGCGCCCGCGGCCGGTACCGCTTGATCGTGGGGCCCTCGTCCACGAAGGCCCGGCTGACCCGGAGCTCGTCGGCCGCCAGTTCGTATGCGGACTCGGCGTTGGCCACCGCCGAGTTCAGAAGCTTCAGGATGTCGGTCGACACCGCGCGCGGCGCGTGGCTGAGAATCGCCTGGGCCTGCTCGACGTCCTTGCCGCGGATGTGCTCCATCACGAGGCGCGCCTTGCGCGGGGCGCTGCGCACGTACTTCGCGCGCGCGCGGACCACCAGCGCCCCGTCGGGCCGGGTGGGCGCCGGCCGGCGCGGCTCGGTGGTGGTGACCTCGGCCGAGCCGCGGCGAGGCGCCGTCGCCGGCTCCTCCGGGACGCCCTCTTCCTCCTCGTCCTCGGCCTCCTCGGCGTCGGCCGCGACCTCGTCGGCGGTGGGCTCCTCGGCCGGCGCGTCGGGAAAAACGCGCTCCTCCGCCGCCGGCTGGCCGGCGGCCTCGGACACGGCGACCTCCTCCGCCGCCGGCTCGGGCCCGGCCACCTCGTCGGCCGTCGGCTCGCCGGCGGGCTCGGGCACGGCGCCCTCCTCCGCGTCAGCCTCCTCCAGCCGGGCGACGAGCTCGTCCTTGCGCCCCGACCGCGACAGGCCGCGCGCCTCGAGCTCTTCGCGAAGCTCGTTGACCTTCAGCGACTCCCAGCCGCCCTCGGGCGGTCCCGATCTCGGCTCGGGGGGCGTCATCGCATCCTCACCCGGTCGCTCCCGGCGTGGCCGCGGAACACGCGCGTCGGCGCGAACTCGCCCAGCTTCTGGCCGACCATCGACTCGGAGATGAAGACCGGCACGTGCTTGCGCCCGTCGTGCACGGCGATGGTGTGTCCGACCATCTCGGGGAAGATCGTGGACGCGCGCGACCAGGTCTTGATCATCTGCTTCTGGCCCGACTCGTTCATCGCCTCGATGCGGCGCATGAGGCGTTCCTCGACGAACGGACCCTTCTTGGACGAGCGCGACATCTCAGATGCTCCTTCCCTGTCCGTCGTGCATCCGACTACCTCCGGCCCTTCTTGCCCCGGCGCCGGCCGCGCACGATGAGCCGGTCGGACGCCTTTCGCTTCTTGCGTGTCCGGTAGCCCAGCGTCGGCACCCCCCAGGGGGTGACCGGATGACCGCCGGGCGTGTGGTGCGCCTCGCCGCCCCCGTGGGGGTGGTCGACGGGGTTCATCGCCACGCCGCGCGTCTGCGGCCGCTTGCCGCGATGGCGCGCGCGGCCGGCCTTCCCGAGGTCGACCAGCTCGTGCTCGGCGTTCCCGAGCGCCCCGATCGTGGCGCGGCAGCGGACCGGCACCATCCGCATCTCGCTCGAGGGCAGGCGCAGCGTCGCGTAGTCCCCCTCCTTGGCCACCAGCTGGATCGCCGTCCCCGCCGAGCGCCCGAGCTGGCCGCCCCGTCCGGGAGTCAGCTCCACGTTGTGCACGGTCGTCCCGGTCGGGATCGCGCTCAGGGGCAGCGAGTTGCCGGGCGCCACGTCCGCGCCCTCGCCCGACATCACCGTGTCTCCCACGCGGATGCGGCCCGGCGCCAGGATGTAGCGCTTCTCACCGTCCGCGTAGTGGAGCAGCGCGATGTGGGCGCTGCGATTCGGGTCATATTCGATGGCGGCGACCTTCGCCGGCACGCCGTCCTTGCGCCGCTTGAAGTCAATCTTGCGGTACCGCCGCTTCGCCCCGCCGCCGCGGTGACGCGCGGTGATGCGGCCCTTCTTGTTGCGCCCGCCGGACTTCGTGAGGCCCTCGGTGAGCGACTTCTCCGGCTCCTTCTTGCTAACCGCCTCGTGCTGGAGCCACGTGGCGAACCGCCGGCCCGGCGAGGTGGGCTTGTGCTTCTTGATGGTCACTAGCCGATCTCCTGCCCCTCGAACAGCTCGATGGAATCGTCGGGATGGAGCGTCACGACCGCCTTCTTCCAGCGCCGGCGCTGGCCCGAGGTCCACCCGCGCCGCTTGGGCTTGGGCTTGACCCATGCGGTGCGCACGCCCATCACCCGGACGCCGAAGATGTCCTCGATCGCCTGGCGCACCTGGGTCTTGTTCGCACGCTCGTGGACGCGGAACGTGTACTTGTTCGCCGCCAGCAGCGCGTAGCTCTTCTCCGAGATCACGGGGCGGACGATCACCTGGCGGGAGTTCATGGCGCCACCGCCTTCTCGGTCAGCCGCGCGAGCGCGCCCGACGACAGCACTAGCCGCGCGGCTCCCATGATGTCGGCCACGCCCACGTCGTCGGCGGTCATCACCGAGACGCCGGCGATGTTGCGAAACGACCGCGCGCAGCCGTCCTCGCCCGCGGCCAGCACGACCAGCACGCTGCCGTCGCCCTCCAGGGTGTCGAGCGCGGCCACCGCCTGCTTGGTGGACGGGCCGTGCCAGGCGAATGGATCGACGGCGGCTATCGAGCCGCGCTCGGCGTGGATGGTGAGCGCGGCGCGAAGGGCGCGCCGGCGCGCCTTGCGGTTCACCTTCGCGGTGTAGTGGCGCGGCTTCGGTCCGAAGGCCACACCGCCGCCGGTCCGCTGGGGCGTGGAGAGCGCCCCGGCACGGGCGCGGCCCGTGCCCTTCTGGCGCCACGCCTTCGCCCCGGTCATGGCCACCTCGGCCCGGGTCTTGGTGGACGCGGTGCCCCGCCGGTGGGCCGCCAGCTCGGCGCGCACGGCCTCGTGCACGACGGGCCCGTGAAACGGTTCCCCGAACACCTCCTCGTCGAGGTCCAGGGCGCCCGAGTGGCCGCCGATGTACGGGGCGGCGGGCACCGCTCAGCCCTCGCTCCGAACCTCGACGACCGACCCCTTGGGGCCGGGCACCGAACCGCGAACGAGCAGCAGGTTCTCGTCCGGGCGCACGTCCACGACCGTGAGGCCCCGCTGCGTCACGCGGCCGGCCCCCATCTGGCCGGGCCCGCGGATGCCCTTGAACACGCGCGCGGGATCGGCGGACGCGCCAATCGATCCCGGCGCCCTGATGTTGTGCGACCCGTGCGAGACCGGCCCGCGGTGGAAGTTGTGGCGCTTGATGGTTCCCTGGAAGCCCTTGCCCTTGGAGACGCCCGACACCTTCACCGTCTGGCCCTTCTCGAACACCGAGTCGACCTTGAGCTCGTTTCCCACCTCGAGCTCGCCGGCCTCCCCGCGGAACTCCGCGAGGTGCTTGAGTGGGCCAACGCCGGCCTTCCGCAGGTGCCCGAGCTCCGGCCGCGTCAGGCGCGATTCGCGCACCTCGCCGAAAGCGACCTGAACCGCGTCGTAGCCGTCGCGCTCCGCGCGCCGGATGCCGGTCACGAAGCAGGGGCCGGCCTCGATCACGGTCACGCGCTCCACGTGCCCGTCCTCGGGGTCGAAGACCTGCGTCATGCCGAGCTTTCGTCCGAGCAGCCCCGGCATGTCGATTTACCTCCGCGGGGCATCCGGCCCCGCGTCCTTGATGTCGAGCTTCGCCCTCACGGCTCAGATCAATTGGATCTGGATGTCGACGCCGGCCGGGAGGTGGTCGAGGCGCTGCAGCGAGTCGACGGTCTTCGGCGTGGGCTGAAGGATGTCGATCAGCCGCTTGTGCGTGCGGATCTCGAAGTGCTCGCGTGAGTCCTTGTCCTTGAACGGCGACCGGATCACGCAGTACACGTTCTTCTCGGTGGGCAGCGGCACGGGCCCGGACACCGAGGCGCCGGTGCGCACCGCCGTGTCCACGATCTCCTTCGCCGCCGTCTCGATCGCCGAGTGGTCGTAGGCCTTCAGCCGGATACGGATCTTGTTCTGCGTGAGCGTTGCCATGGTGTCGGGACAGCGTTGGGGGCGGGCTCAGATTTCCACCCGCCCCCAAGGAAACTCCTGTAAGAGGCTCCCTACTCGACGATGTCGGTGACCACCCCCGAGCCGACCGTCCGGCCGCCCTCCCGGATCGCGAAGCGCAGGCCCTCGTCCATGGCGATGGGCTGGATGAGCTCCACGGTCATCTCGACGTTGTCGCCCGGCATGACCATCTCCGTGCCCTCGGGCAGGTTGGCGACACCGGTCACGTCGGTGGTGCGGAAGTAGAACTGGGGCCGGTAGCCGTTGAAGAACGGCGTATGGCGGCCCCCCTCCTCCTTCCGAAGGCAGTAGACCTGGGCCTTGAACTTGGTGTGCGGGGTGATCGAGCCGGGCTGGCAGAGGACCTGCCCGCGCTCGATTTCGTCACGACCGACGCCGCGCAGCAGGCAGCCGACGTTGTCCCCGGCCTGGCCCTCGTCCAGGATCTTGCGGAACATCTCGACTCCGGTGACCACGGTGCTGCGGGTCTCCGGGTGGATGCCCACGATCTCGACGTTGTCGCCGGTGTGGACTACGCCCTGCTCGATGCGCCCGGTGGCGACCGTGCCGCGACCGGTGATCGAGAACACGTCTTCGACCGGCATCAGGAACGGACGATCGAGCGGCCGCTCCGGCTCGGGGATGTAGGAGTCGAGCGCGGCGGCGAGCTCGACGATCTTCTCGATCTGCTCGGCGTCGCCCTCGAGCGCCCGCAGCGCGGACCCCTGAATCACCGGAACGTCGTCGCCCGGGAACTCGTACTCGCTGAGGAGCTCTCGCACCTCCACCTCGACGAGTTCGAGCAGCTCCTCGTCGTCCACCATGTCGGTCTTGTTCATGAACACGATCACGTAGGGCACGTTCACCTGACGCGCCAGCAGGATGTGCTCGCGGGTCTGCGGCATCGGGCCATCGGCGGCCGAGACGACCAGGATCGCCCCGTCCATCTGGGCGGCGCCCGTGATCATGTTCTTGATGTAGTCGGCGTGGCCGGGACAGTCCACGTGCGCGTAGTGACGGTTCTCCGTCTCGTATTCCACGTGCGACGTGGCGATCGTGATGCCCCGCTCCTTCTCCTCGGGAGCGTTGTCGATGTCCTCGAAGCTCCGCGCCTGGCCGCCGTACCTCTCGGCGAGCACCTTGGTGATCGCCGCAGTCAGGGTCGTCTTGCCGTGGTCGATATGCCCGATGGTGCCGACGTTCACGTGCGGCTTGTTCCGCTCGAACTTCTCCTTCGCCACTCCGAACTACTCCTTTCTCAAAGACCTTCCGAGCCGAAAGGGCCCGAACTTGCGAAACATACTCCCTACGCTCCGGCCCCGACCGGCTCCCCGGTGCGGTGCTCGACGATCTCCTCCTCGATGTTCGCCGGCACCTCCTCGTACCGGTCGAACTGCATCGTGTAGGTGGCGCGGCCCTGGGTGGAGGAGCGCAGGTCGGTCGCGTAGCCGAACATCGAGGCCAGCGGCACGCTGCCCTTGACGGCCACCGCGTTGCCGCGCTGCTCCTGACCCTCGATGTGCCCGCGCCGGCGCGCGAGGTCGCCGATCACGTCGCCGATGAACTCCTGCGGCGTGACCACCTCGATCGCCATCACCGGCTCGAGCAGCACGGGCCGGGCCCGCTTCGCCGCCTCCTTCAGGGCCAGCGAACCGGCGATCTTGAACGCCACCTCCGACGAGTCGGTGTCGTGGTACTTGCCGTCCGTGAGCGTGGTGCGGACGTCGACCATCGGGTAGCCGGCCTTCACGCCGGACTCGAGGGCCTCCTCGATGCCCTTCTCCACGGCCGGGATGAACTCCGATGGGACGGCGCCGCCCCGGATCCGGTTCACGAAGTCGAAGCCCTCGCCGGGCGCCGGGGCCAGGTCGATATACACCACCCCGTATTGGCCCGAGCCGCCGGTCTGGCGGATGAACCGGCCCTCCACGCGCTCCACGTGGTTGCGCACGGTCTCGCGGTAGGCGACCTGGGGCCGACCCACGGCGGCCTCGACGTTGAACTCGCGCCTCAGCCGGTCGACGATCACCTCGAGGTGCAGCTCGCCCATGCCGGAGATCACGGTCTGGCCGGTCTCCTCGTCGCTGCGCACCTGGAAGGTCGGATCCTCCTCGCCGAGCCGCTGCAGGGCGACCGCGAGCTTCTCCTGGTCGACCTTCGTCTTGGGCTCGATGGAGAGGTGCACGACCGGCTCGGGGAAGGCGATGGCCTCCAGCACCACCGGCGCGTCGGGGGCCGACAGCGTGTCGCCGGTCGACGTCTGCTTCAGGCCAACGCCGGCCGCGATGTCGCCCGCGTAGACCTCCTCGACCTCCTCGCGGTGGTTCGCGTGCAACATGAGGATGCGGCCCACCCGCTCGGTGCGGCCGGTCACCGTGTTGAGCACCCGCCCGCCGGCGGCGAGCCTGCCCGAGTAGACGCGGAAGTAGGTCAGCTTGCCGACGTAGGGGTCGGCCATCACCTTGAATGCCAGCGCGGCGAAGGGCTCGTCGTCTGAGGCCTCGCGCGTCACGATGGTGCCCTCGCCGTCCTGAATCTGGCTGCCGGCGAGGCCCTCGACCGCGGGGACGTCGAGCGGGCTCGGCAGGTAGTCGATCACGGCGTCGAGCACCGGCTGGACGCCCTTGTTCTTGAAGGCCGAGCCGCAGAGCACCGGGGTGATGGAGATGTCGAGCGTCGCGCGGCGGATGTCGTGGATGAGGCGCGCCGGCTCGATCGGCTTCTCCTCCAGGTAGTCCTCCATCAGCGCCTCGTCGTAGTCGGCCAACGCCTCGATCAGCTCGGTGCGGGCCTGCGCGGCGAGCTGGGAATGGGACTCCGGGATGTCGGCGACCTCCCACTCCTGGCCGAGGTCGTCCTTGTAGACGATCGCCTTCATGTTGATGAGGTCGACCACGCCGGTGAACTCGGACTCGGCGCCGATCGGCAGCTGGACCTTGATCGGATTCGCGCCCAGGCGGTCGCGCATGCTCTGCACCGCGTTGTCGAAGTGGGCGCCGACGCGATCCATCTTGTTGATGAACGCGATCCGCGGCACGCGGTACTTGTCCGCCTGACGCCACACGGTCTCGGACTGCGGCTCGACGCCGGCCACGGAGTCGAACACGGCGATCGCGCCGTCGAGCACGCGCAGGGAGCGCTCGACCTCGACGGTGAAGTCCACGTGGCCGGGCGTGTCGATGATGTTGATGCGATGGTCGCGCCAAAAGGCGGTGGTGGCCGCGGAGGTAATGGTGATCCCGCGCTCCTGCTCCTGCTCCATCCAGTCCATGACCGCAGCGCCCTCGTGAACCTCACCCATCTTGTGGGTGCGGCCGGTGTAGAAGAGGATGCGCTCCGTCGTCGTCGTCTTGCCGGCGTCGATGTGCGCCATGATTCCGATGTTGCGGGTTTGGTCTAGTGCGACTCTGCGTGCCATGGGTGTTCGGTCAGTCCGTCGGTTTCCGAGCAGAAAAAAGGCCCAGTCCGGGCCCGGTGCTACGTGCGGTGCTTGCCCGGATGAGTGTTATGTCGTAGGGGACTCCATCGACGTGAGCTACCGCCCGCCTCCGCGTGGATGAGCGGGGTCGCAGGCGAATAGGAACCGCCCGCGAAGCGACGAATGATGGTAGCAGGCGGTTGGCCCTTCGATCCGGCGTATTCCGCGGCGCAAAGCGGCTTGCGCTGGCCGTGACGATGGCCGGGGCGACCGCCGCCGGTCTCCTGGTGGCGGTCGAGTTCACGACCGTGGCATCGGTCCGCGTCGAGGGCACCAGCTGCGTGGTGATCAGCGACTCCGAGCCCGAGCTCGCGGACCGCTGTGAGCTGAGCGGCTTCGAGCGCAACGGCGGGTCCTTCCTGCTGCTCGCCGCCCTGGTGCTGGCGATGGCCTGGGGCGCGGGGGTCGGCGGCTCGCGGGCCGCCGCCGCGGCGCTCGTCGCGATCGGAGTGCTCGTGCTCGCCTGGGCGCTGCTCGTCGATCTTCCGGTCACCCGCGAGACGGGCGCGATCGGCCGCAGCTTCGCCGGCGCCAGCGGGGAGGCCGGCCCCGGGCTCGCGCTCGAGCTCGCCGCCGGCGCGCTGGCGGTGGGCGCCGGGGCGGCCGCTCTGCTCCGGCCGCCGGCCGGCCGTCTGGGTGCCGCAGCCTCGGGGGGTTAGGCGCTTTCTATACCGAGATGGGTACGAAAAGCGCCTTACCCCGCTGTAGGCGGGCCGTCCTGGGGTTGGCCTGCATTGCCGCGGCCACCACGCTGGCCGCCCCGGCGGCGGGCGCGCAGGCGCCGCCGGGCCACGTGACGGTCGGGATGGGCGACAACGGCGCCGAGTTCCTCACCGACCCGCGGTTCGGCGCCACCGGCATTCGCCATGTGCGGTTACAGGTCCCGTTCGACCTGGTGCGCGCCGGCGGCCCGGCGCTGGCGGCGGCCGACCGCTGGTTGCAGCTCGCCCGCGAGCTCGGCGCCGAGCCGCTGGTGACCTTCGCCCACTCCGGGCGCCGGCCGAGGTACCTCCCGACCGTGCGCCAGTACACGGCCCGAGTGGGCGAGTTTCGCCGCCGCTATCCCTGGGTGCGCGAGTACACCACCTGGAACGAGGCGAACCACGGCGGCGCCCAGCCCACGGGCCGCGACCCGCGCCGGACCGGGCGCTTCTACCGCGCGCTGCGTCGCCAGTGCGCGGGGGCCGGGTGCCGCGTCGTGGCGGCCGACGTGCTCGGCGGGAACTGGAAGCGCACCTGGCGCTGGGTCAGGAGGTTTCGCGGCGCCGCCGGCCGCGGCCCGCACGTCTGGGGCCTCCACAACTATCCAGACGCCAACCGCAGCCGGTTCGGCACCACCCGCCGCTTTCTGCGAGCGGTCCGACGGGACGAGGTCTGGTTCACCGAGACCGGCGGCATCGTCCGGTTCGCGCGGCGCTATCTCCCGGACGAGATCCGGGCGGCGCGCGCGGTTCGACACGCGTTCCGCCTGACCGGCCTGACGCGGCGAGTCACCCGCATCTACCTCTACAACTGGCGCTCCGACCCGGGCAACCGCCGGTGGGACTCCGGCTTCCTGGCCGCCGACGGCCAACCCCGGCGCGCCTACTTCGCCCTACTCGACGCGCTCAGCCTGCCGCGCTTCGCCCCGCCACCGCCGCCGGTGGTGGCGGACCCGCCGCCGGCCGGCGTTGTGGCCGCCCAGCCGGACGAGGACGATTAGGGCAGGGGAAGCGCGCGTGGGCGCGTTCCGCGGACCGCAGGGGCGCGAGAGCCGAGCCTGGCAAGGAAGCAGAGCGACGCGTGCTCGGCACGCGAGCGACCGATGACGCCGCCAGGCGACGGCTATCGCGGCGCTGCTACCAGCGGTAGTGGGCGAAGGCCTTGTTGGCCTGCGCCATCCGGAAGATGTCGTCCTTGCGCTTGTATGCCCCGCCCTGCTGGGACTGCGCGTCGGCCAGCTCGCCGGCGAGGCGCTGGGCCATCGACTTCTCGCGCCGGCCGCGGGAGAACTCCACCAGCCAGCGGACGGCGAGCGTCCGCGCGCGGGCCTGTGGAACCTCGACCGGGACCTGGTAGGTCGCGCCTCCCACCCGCCGCGAGCGGACCTCGAGCACGGGGGTGAGCTGCTTGATCGACTCCTCCAGCGCGGGCACCGGATCCTGGCTCGTGCGCCGGGCCAGGATGTCGAGCGCGTCGTAGACGATGCCCTCGGCGATCGACTTCTTGCCGTCCACCATGACCTTGTTGATCACCTGCTGGACGAGCCTGGACCCGTACACCGGGTCGGGGTCGATCGGGCGGACCCCCGGTGGCGACCGGCGCGGCATGCGCTAGCGCGCCTTTGCGCCGTACTGCGAGCGCGCCTTCTTGCGATCGGAGACGCCGGCGGCGTCGAGCGTCCCGCGCACGACCTTGTAGCGCACGCCCGGCAGGTCCTTCACCCGGCCGCCGCGCACCAGCACGACGGAGTGCTCCTGCAGGTTGTGCCCCTCGCCCGGGATGTAGGAGGTGACCTCCATCCCGTTGGTCAGCCGCACGCGTGCCACCTTCCGCAGCGCCGAGTTCGGCTTCTTCGGCGTGGTTGTATACACGCGCGTGCATACGCCGCGACGCTGGGGCGCCGCGATCCGCTTCTTGCGCCCCTGGCCGGACTTCAGACCGGGGGTGGAGATCTTCCTCGGCGGCTTGCGCCGACCCTTGCGGACGAGCTGATTGATGCTGGGCATGCGGCCGGTGATGGTAGCAACGGCCTGGCGGCCGATCCCCGACCCGCTGGTCGACGGTACGCGCGCCGTTCGGCCGCGGTCGTCAGGCGGTGACGCGGGCCGCCCGCAGCGGCGCCGGTGTGAGCGCGGCGGCCACGATCACCAGCACGAAGGCGAAGCTCTGGATGACGATCCCGAGCGGGTCGGTCGGCATAGGGTCACCGAACACCAGGATGCCGCCGCTGATGGCCGAGACGTTTGCCGCGGCGCTGGTGAGCGTGATGACCGGCACCGCCTCCCCCACCTGCAGGCCGCGGGCCGAGGCGTAGAAGGCGATCACGGAGGCGAGGACGCAGGTGACCAGCCACGGTGAGAGCAGCCCCAGGACGCCCGCGTCTCCCACCGAGGTGGTGAGCGCCTTGATGGCCACGTCGGAAACGCCGAACAGGATGCCCGCCGCGGTGCCCAGCATGACGCCGTGGTGCTCGTGCGACCCGAGCCGGGGCGAGAGCACCAGCCCGGTGCCGAGCACGAGCAGCGCCGACTCGAAGGCGATCATGCCGGCCATCGAGTAGCTCGCGTGCGAGCCCTCGCCGTGAGGGAGCGTCACCGCAAGGAGCACCAGGCCCAGCGCGGTAAGCCCGACCCCCGCCCACTGCCGAGTGCCCACCGTGCAGCCGAAGAAGCGCTCGGCCAGCACGGTCAGGAACACCAGGCCGCCCGCGATCACCGCCTGGACCACCGACAGCGGCGCGAGTGCCAGGGCGCCCACGTGGAAGAGCCACGCGATCAGCGCCACCAGCATGCCGACCGCGAACCACCGCGAGCGGAACAGGCCGACGGCGCTGCGCACCGGATGCTTGAGGCTTACCGCCGGGGCGGCGCAGGCGCCGCGGTGCTTGAGCAGAAAGCCCAGGTTTGTCGCGACCGCACATAGCAGCGCGAGCAGGATGCCGAGTTGAAGCGTCAACTGGTGATGGTCGAGATCTGGACTGGTAGACGCGTCCTAACGCGTAATTCGAGCTATCGGCCCGCTGGCCTCCCCCTTAAGTCCAGAAGCCGGGCCTATCGTGAACTTCAGATCTACCCCGGTTACGAATCAGCCACACCTTGGTAACCAACGCCACAAATCGGCCGATCCTTTTCGTCGACGTCGACGGCGTCATCAGCTTGTTCGGCTTCTCCCCTGGGGCCGGAGAGCTGCCCGGCCCCCTTCACTGGATTGACGGTGTGGCCCACTGCATCCCGGCCGCCGTCGGCGAGCGGTTGGTCAGGCTAGCGGAAAGCTTCGAGCTGGTGTGGGCCACGGGGTGGGAGGAACGCGCCAACGAGCATCTGCCGCACCTCCTCGGCCTGCCGTTTCGCGACCTTCCCTGCCTGACCTTCGATGGACAGGCGGTGTTCGGCTCGGCCCATTGGAAGGTGAGCTCGATCGACCGGTACGCGGGCACGCGCGCCGCGGCGTGGATAGACGACAATCTGGACGACGACTGCCACGCCTGGGCCAACGGCCGCTCCGCCGCCACGCTGCTCGTGGAGACCAATCCGGCGGAGGGGCTGACCGAGGAACACGTCGAGCGACTCCTGCGGTGGGCCGAGAAGGTGACCACTCCCGGGACCGAGCGGCGGGATGCGGGCAGCCCGTAACAGACGTCGCCGCCGCTCGCGCGCCCGGGTCGCCGGCGCGCATCGGCCGGGCGGGGATTCCCGCTATGCCGGTCCGCAGCGCACGGCACAAAGCGGCGGGGCGGCCCCGCGGGGGGGCCCCCCCCGGGCGGTACCCCCCCCCGGCCCCGGACCCGGGGCCG
>Ga0081538_10004419_pt1 | contig 12964 bp, 11 predicted proteins | sample TabmetS5T2R1_FD_71022 | JGI IMG/M metagenome (GOLD analysis project Ga0081538, IMG submission 71022) | Tabebuia heterophylla rhizosphere microbial communities from the University of Puerto Rico - S5T2R1 | ecosystem: Host-associated > Plants > Roots > Rhizosphere ...
TACGTCCTCATCAAGTGCGGCTGCGAGCCCGCGCCGCTCCTGCTGGGCTTCGTCCTCGGACCCCTGCTGGAGGAGAACCTCCGCCGGGCGCTGATCATCTCGCGCGGTGACCCCACGGTGTTCGTCACCCGGCCGATCTCGGCCGCCCTCCTGATCGTCGCGGTCGGTGCCGTGGTCCTGGCGGTGCTCCCGACGATCCGCACGCGCCGCGAGGTCGTCTTCCAGGAGGAGCTGTAGTCGGCACTGCCGTCGCAGACCAGCACCGCCGGCCGTCGACATTGCGGCGACGGTGACGTGCTGGCTGGCGAAGGTGGGACTGTCGGCCGGGGCCCCCGGCGACTCGTCGGCGGTCGCCTGGGCGACACCCAGGAGCGGCGACCGTCCTCCCGAGCCGGATCCCGAGCCGGTCCATGTTCACCGGATTTGCGCCGTCGTTTGCTGAGATGCGATCGTGCTGCGGCGGCGGGGCAAATGGGGAGTCCTGCGCGTTGTGGGTGGAGGATGCCGTGAGCGTTGACCAGGGCGACGCGGAGGCCGGGCAGCGCAACGCCGAGGGACCGCCGGCCTTCCGGGTCGTGCGGCGCGGCTACGACCGCGAGGAGGTTGATGCCTACTTCTCCCAGCTCGCGGCGCGCCTGCGGGAGGCGGTCGACCAGTACGCCAGAGCCGACCAGGCACGGGCCGAGCTGGTGGCCGAGGTCACGAGACTTCGGGAGCGGTCACCATCGTTCGAGCAGGTCGGCGGGGAGGCGGCGGCGCTGTTGACGGAGGCGGGCCGCTCGGCCGAGCAGCTGGTGGAGAATGGCAGACGCCGAGCCGAGACCATCATCGAGAAGGCCCAGCAGCAGGCCGAGCAGCTTCGGGCGGACGTCACCGATGAGGCGCAGCGGGTGCGGGAGCAGGCTCGGGAGGTGGCCGAGCAGATCCGCCGGGACGTGGAGCAGGAGCGGGCGGCGGTGATGAGTGAGACCGACCAGGTGCGCGAGTTCCGCGATGGGCTGTTGGACGACCTGGGTCGGGTCCACGGCGAGATCAGTGGTCTGTTGGAGCGGACCCGCAAGCAACGAGACCAGGCGCTGGCTGCCGGCGACGCTGCTGAGCCGGAGGCCTCGGTCGCGGCGGACGCCAAGGCCGAGTAGGTCACCGTCTCAACTGGTTCCACCCGGTGGACGGTCCTACGCTGTCGGCATGGCCTACCGCTTCACGTCGGCGGACCGGGCGGCGTTCAAGCGCTGTCGCCGGCAGTGGGACTTCGGGGCCAGGGAGCGTCAGAACCTCGAGCCTGTTGCGGCGGTCGCCGACCCTGACCTGGAGCAGGGCGTCCACGACGCCCTGGCCGTCTACTACTTCCCGGGGATGTGGGACTGGGAGCGCTCGGTGGTGCTGCCGCTGGTCCTCCAGGGGCTCGCTCGTTCGGCCGGGCGGCAGCCGGGGGTGGGCGGTCAGGTCCCGGCCGCGGTCGAGGCGATGCTGCGGCGCTACTTCGACTGGGCGCCGGGTGTCGACCGCTTCTCCCCCATCCAGGTGGAGTGCAGCTTCGAGGTGAACCTCCCCGACCCGGCCGGCGGGGGCCGGGAGCTGGTCCTGGACGACGGCCGCCCGATCCGCTACCAGGGCCGGGTCGACCTGCTGGCCGGTGACGAGCACGACCGCTACTGGGTGGTGGCCCACCGGGTCGTCGACCGCTTCGGGGCCGCCGACGACCTGCTCCTGGACGAGGAGCTGGTGGCCGCCGGCTGGGCCATGGAGCGGTTCTACCCGGGGATGCGGATCGCCGGGACGATCCACAACGAGCTGCTCCGGCCGGCCGAGCCCCCGGCCGGGACGGACCAGCCGCCGCCGGCGGCTCCATGGCGTGCCCGGCGCCGGCGGCTCCGCCGGCACCAGCGCGGCCTCCCCCAGCACGAGGCCAGCGGCGGTGGCCGGTCCCTGCCGTATGCCCGGCACGGCCTCGGCCCCCGCCCGGCCGACCCGGCGGTGGTGTCCAGCGAGGGCGACGGGGAGTTCCGGCGGACCCGGATCCTCCGGGAGCCGGCCGAGCTGGCGGCCGTGGGGGCCAGGCTGGCTGCCGAGGCCCTGGACATGGTCGACCCGGCCCTGCGGCTGTACCCGAGCCCGGCCCCCGAGCACTGCCGCGGCTGCCAGTTCGTGGCCCCGTGTGTGGCCGTCGAGCGCGGCGACGTCCGCGCCGTGCTCGAGGCGGCCTACCGCGACCGCGGCCCGGAGCGGGTCGAGCCGGGCCGCCTGGGCAGCGCGACCTGGGGCATGGGCCGCGGCGCGGCCCCACCCCAGATCGGTCCCGACTGAGCACCGCGGGCCTCCGTGCTCGCCCGCGCCCTCCCGGCCTGGAACCGCCGCCGCCCCGCCGCCCAGATGCGGCGCGCCGTCGGGTAGGCGGCGGTCACTCGGGTGCGAACGTCCCGGGGACGAGCTCCCCTGCCGGCTCCCAGGTCCCCATGACCACGCCGGTGCTCGACGTCTTGTGGTCGACGAGCCGCAGCCCGGCGGGGATGGCGCCGTCGCCGAACAGGCGCTTGCCCGAGCCGATGACCACGGGGAAGACCCACAGGCGGAACTCGTCGACCAGGTTGTGACGCAGCAGGGTCTGGATCAGGTTGGCGCTGCCGTGCACCTGCAGCTCGGGGCCGTCCTCCCGCTTGAGGGCGGCGAGGCCGTCGGCGGCGTCGCCCTCGATCAGGACCGAGTTGCTCCACTCGAGGGTGGGACGGCCCCGGGAGGCGACGTACTTGGTGGCGTCGTTGAAGACCTTGGCGCCCGCCTCCGCAGGGGCGTCCGGCCAGAAGGCGGCCATGATGTCGTAGGTCCGGCGGCCAAGGACCATGGCGAACGGCCGGCTGGTGGCCTCCCCCATGACCTCGCCCATCTGGTCGTCCCAGTAGTTGACCGACCAGCCGCCGTAGGCGAAGCCGCCGTCGTCGTCCTCCCCGGGCCCGCCCGGGGCCTGCATGACCCCGTCCAGGGTCACGAAGCTCTGCACGATCAGCTTCCGCATCACTGTGTCCTCTCGTCTCGGTCGGCCAGGGCGTGGAACAGGTCGTCCACGGTCTTGGCCAGCTCATATACAACCATTTGGTTGTATGATATCGGGGGTCCTCCCATGCTTGCAACCGCGGCGGTAGCGTTCCGGCAGAGGATCGTACGCCAGCGGCAGGAGACGCCGATGACCCACCACCCCACCGCATCGCAGGCTGCCGGCACCCGGCCGTTCCCGCTGGAGCCGGCGCCGGTCCACGTGCCCGACGACGTGCTCACCGACCTCCAGCGGCGTCTCGAGCTGACCCGCTGGCCGGAGGACGCCGGCAACGAGGACTGGTACTACGGCGTCGACCGGGCCTACCTGCAGGAGCTCGTCGACTACTGGCGCAGCGGCTACGACTGGCGCGCGGCCGAGGCCGCGATCAACGCCTACGAGCACTACCGCGTCCGGGTCGAGGGCGTGCCCGTGCACTTCATGCGCCGGCCCGGGGTCGGTCCCGACCCGGTCCCGCTGATCCTCACCCATGGCTGGCCCTGGACGTTCTGGCACTGGTCCAAGGTCATCGACCCGCTGGCCGACCCGGGCGCCCACGGCGGCGACCCGGCCGACGCCTTCGACGTGATCGTCCCCTCGTTCCCCGGCTTCGGGTTCTCGACCCCGCTGCCCGGCAACCCGGACATGAACTTCTGGAAGGTCGCCGACCTCTGGCACACCCTCATGACCGGCACCCTGGGGTATGACCGGTACGGGGCCGGCGGCTGCGACGTCGGCGCCCTGGTCACCGGCCAGCTCGGGCACAAGTACGCCGGGGAGCTGTACGCCATCCACATCGGCTCCGGTCAGAAGCTCACCCTGTTCAACGGCGACCGGGCCTGGGACCTGAGCGGCGGCCGGCCCATCCCCGAGGGCCTGCCCGCCGGCATCCACGCCCAGGTCGTCGCCCTGGAGAAGCGGTTCGCGGTCCACCTGGCCGCCCACGTGCTGGCGCCGAGCACCCTGGCCTACGGGCTGTCGGACTCGCCCGCCGGCATGCTCGCCTGGGTCCTGGAGCGCTGGGTGAGCTGGAGCGACAACGGCGGCGACGTCGAGACCGTGTTCTCCAAGGACGACCTGCTCACCCACGCCATGATCTTCTGGGCCGGCAACGGCATCGGGACCTCGATCCGCACCTACGCCAACAACAACCGCTATCCGTGGACCCCGTCCCACGACCGGCAGCCGGCGGTCGAGGCCCCCACCGGCATCACCTTCGTCGGCTACGAGAATCCACCCGGCGTCAGCACCGACCAGCGGGTCCGCCACTTCCTGGAGAGCGACCGCGCCGCCTGGTACCACCACGTGAACCTGACCGCCCACGACCACGGCGGCCACTTCATCCCCTGGGAGCTCCCGCATGAGTGGGTCGACGACCTCCGCCGAACCTTCCGCGGCCGCCGCACCTGAGCTGAGGTCGCAGCTGAGCGGTACGTCGGTAACGCCCCGGACCGCGTCGGGTCGGGCGGCAACGATGTCTGGATCAGCTTCGCCGAGGAGCCGGACTACAGCATCCTGCCGCCGAGCACGGAGTTCATCCCCGACGACAACAACGGGGTGCTGGGGCCGGCAAGGGCACGGCGGCCAGGTTCTCCCTGCTCCGGCACCAACGGCGCCTACCGGGTCGATCAGGCGGACGACCTGGCGTTCCCGGCCACCTTCGGCGTCACGCCTCCCTGACCGGGGCGCGGGGTCCGGAGGAACAGCCAGGTCACGGTGACCAGGAACAGGAGGTAGGCGACGACCTGCTCGATCGAGGGACGGGGGTCCCAGCCGAACATGGCGCCGAGGAACCGGCCGGACTCGGTGCTGACGGTCAGCCACCGGTAGGCGGTCAGGTCATAGACGTTGTTCCAGACGGTGCCGAGCTCGCCCGCGGCCTGGAGCCAGAGGACGGTCCGGGACACCAGGCCGGCCGCGAACACGATCAGGATCAGCCCGGTGACGGTGAAGAACTGGCGCATGGGCAGGCGCCGGCCCCCGAGGACGACCAGGGCGCCAAGGACCGACGCGGCGGCCAGGCCGATCAGGCCGCCGACGAGCACGGCCCAGCCCTCCTCGGTGGTGGCGGCGGCGATCAGGAACAGGGCCGCCTCCAGGCCCTCGCGGGCCACGGCCAGGAACGCCACCGTCATCACGGCGAAGCGGACGTCGTCCCGGCCGTCGATGGCCTGGTCGACGCTGTGCTGGAGCTCGCCCCTGATCAGGTGGGCCTGGCGCCGCATCCAGAAGATCATCCAGGTCAGGACGGCCACGGCCAGCAGCGACACGGCCGCGAAGGCGAGCAGCCGGGGCTCGCCGGTGAGATTCTCGACCGTCAGGTGGACGGCGATCCCGGCCCCGACCGACAGGGCCGCGGCCGCGGCCATGCCCCGCCACATCGGGGCGACGAGGTCGCGGCGGCCGATCCGGCGGATGTAGGCGTAGACGATGGCCACGACCAGCGCGGCCTCGAAGCCCTCGCGGAGCATGATCAGCAGCGCGGTCAGCACGGCTCGGCCCTCCAGCAACCGGGATCAGGAGTTAGGCGAGCCTAACACGTCCCGGTACCAGTCGCGGGCCCGGTCGATCACGGCCACCACCTCGGCGCGCTGGCCGTCGTCGGCGAAATGGCCGTGCTCGCCGAGCAGGGCCTCGAACCGGTCCAGCCAGTCCAGCAGCCAGCGGGCGCTGGCCGGTCGGCGGACCGGCCGCCCCTCGACCTCGACCCAGACCGGGCTGGTGTGGGCGAACACGACCGGCCCCAGCACCGACGGATGGCCGGGCCCGCGGGCGACCGCGCACAGCCACAGCGAGCCGTCGACCTCGACCTCGGTGTCGATCGCCGGGGCCGCTCCCCCGCCGGCCCCGGCGGCGGCCAGGGCCCCGTCGGGGCCGACCAGCTCCAGCCGCTCGACCCCGGGGCCCTGACAGCGGACCGTGACCGGAAGCCGCCGGCCGGGGGTGGCCGGCACCGGGTCGCCCGGCGCCCGGCCGTCGACCAGCAGCTCCAGGAAGGGCCCGTTGGTGGCCAGGGTGCGTCCGGCCCGGACGGCCTCGGCGAAGGCGGCCACCGACAGGGGCGCGCCCCGCAGGTCGGCGTACACCCGGCCCCACCCGGGCGGGTTGGAGAGCAGCGGGCCGCGCGAGTAGGACAGCCACACGTCGGTGCCGACGGTCGCGGCCAGCCGCAGCCCGCAGCTCAGCAGGTGGTGGTAGAGCAGGGCCGTGCCCTCGACGTCGCTGGGGCCGATCAGGTCGACCGAGTCGACCAGGCCGAGGGCGGCGTCGGCGACCAGCTCGCGGGCCTCGACCGACCGGGAGACGGCGAACGCGCCGGCCGGCGAGCCGTCGGCCAGGGGCGAGAACACCGGGTGGGTGTAGCCGACGGACGCCCCCAGGTCGTGGAACTCCTGGCAGGCGGCCGCGTTGGGCGGCCAGTCGACGGGCTCGTCGGAGCCCTCGTGGCCGCTGTGGTAGCGCGACGGCCGGCCCGCCGGGCCGAGGGCGTGGAAGTGGCCGAGCAGGTCGTTGCGGTACTCGACCCCGAAGCGGGCCACCCGGTCCTGCCCCGTCCAGGGCAGGTCCCGCCCGGCGGTGGCCTCGAACGCCTCCCGGTCGTAGACCCGGGTCTGGCCGAGGTTGGCCGCGACCAGGCTCATGAGGTGCAGGCCCTCCCCGGCCTGCATGCGGGCGGCGTCGTCGAGGCCGGCCACCTGGTCGCCCGAGTAGTTCATGTGGACGTGCAGGTCGCCGCCGTACCAGCCCCGGGCGGCGGTCTCGTACAGCCGCTCCGGCTCCAGCTCGACCTCGGCGGTCGTCCCGGCCGCGGGGGTGACGGTCGTGGTGGCGGTGCCGAACTCCATGCCCCGGGCACAGGTGACGGTGAGCGGCACCGCCGGAACCTCCAGCTCCAGGTCGTGGCCGTGGAACAGGGGCCGCTCGTGGAAGTCCCACTTGGGCAGGCACCCGCCGGGGAACCAGGCGCCGCCCCGGTCGTCCACCACCGACCAGCGGCTCGGCCCCCGGGCCCGCAGGCGCAGCCGGGCCCGGGCCGCCGGCTCGGCCACCCGCGGCCGGGCCGCCCCCACGGCCAGCGGCCCGGCGCCGGTCACGGCGCGGACGGCCAGCTCGACCCCGCCCGCCTCGATCCGCACCGGGGCGCCGCCGACCTCGACCTGCGCCGCCTCGTCCCGGCGGTTGTCGAGCAGGACGGCCACCTCGACCGGACGGCCCTCGGCCACGTAGGGCACCGGGCCGGCCCGCAGGCGGGTCCCGGCGTCCAGGGTCGCGACCGTCAGGCCGGCCGGCAGCGGGTCGGTCAGGCAGGCCCGCACGGTCTCCGGCCAGTCGTCGGGCTGGAGGCTGAACACCGCGGCCAGCAGGCGGTTGCCGAGCCAGCGGCTGTACGGCTGGGCGACGGCGTAGGCCTCGGACTCGTCGCCCCAGTCCGCCGGGCGCTCGGCCGCCAGGGCCCGGTAGCGGGCCAGCATCGCCGCCACCGGCGGCGGCAGCCGGTCAGCGGCCGGCGGGTCGCAGCACACGGCGGGCGCCGCCGGCGGCGCGGCCGGTCCGGGAGACGGGCACGGTCAGTCCTGCTCGATGATGGACAGGATGTTGCCCGCGGGGTCGCGGAACCAGGCGATCAGCGGGCCCTGGCCGCGGTTGATGCCCTTGTCGTCCTGCTCGATGCCGTCATACTGCTCGAAGCGCACGCCGCGCTCGGTGAGGGCGTCGACTGTGGCCTCGACGTCGGCGACGGGGAAGTTGAGGATCGTGTAGGTCGCCGGGACATGGTCGGGCTTGACGTAGACGACGACGTCGCGGCCCCCGCCCAGGTGCAGGGTCAGGATCCCGCCCTCGTCGCCGGGCGGGGACACCCGCAGCCCGAGAGTGTCGGCGTAGAACCGCCTGGCCTCGGCCAGGTCGGGCACGGCGAAGCCGCTGAAGGCCTCGGAGTCGGCGAGCATGGTCCGCTCCTCTCGCTAGGTCGGCCCACCCTATCGCGCCGCCGTCACACCGGCCGGGACAGCCGCATGAAGCGGATCCGGGGCACCACCCGCAGGGCCGGGCGCAGGGCGGCCGGCAGCAGCGGGGCCGCGGCGGCCGCGTCCAGCAGGCGCGGGCCGGTCAGCTCGAACCGGCGCCCGCCGCGCAGCAGGGTGCAGCGGCCGGCGGCCACGACGTTGCGGACCCAGTCGCGCTCGGCCCCATAGGGCAGCGAGACCAGGAACCCGTCGGCCAGGGGCAGCGGCATCACCGGGGTCCGGTACTGCCGCCCCGACCGGCGGCCCTGGTGCAGCATGTAGGCCACCGGGGACAGCCGGCGCCCGGCGATCCTGCCGATGACCCGGTTGGGCACCCGCCGGTTGAACCGAGCCAGACGGTCGGAGACGGTCATGGGCGCGATCCTATGCGACCACGGCGGGCCGGGGCCCGGACCAGTGCCGACCCGCCCAGGAGCGGCCCGCGACCATGGCCCCGCGGACCAGGATGACGCTCGCCTGGCTGATGTTCGCGGCCACCCTTGGGTCCGCCCTAGGCGCCGGTCAGCCTGGCGCTCTTGAGGGCGCCGTCGGTGACATTCCACTTGGTGAGGACGCGGTCATAGCTGCCGTCCTCGATGATCGTCCGCAGGGCCTCCTGGAGGACCGTCTGGAGGTCGCTGTCCTCCTTGCGGACGCCGATGCCGTAGGGGCCCGGGTCGATCTGCTCGCCGACGACCTCGAAGTCGTTGCCCTGGCCCGAGACCTTGGCGTTGTAGGCGGCCACCGGGAAGTCGGCCAGGGCGGCGTCGGCCCGCTTGTACTTGACCTCGAGCACGACCTGGGTGCCGCTCTCCAGGGGGCGGGCCCTGATGCGGTCGGCGCCGCACTTGTCCTGCTGGGCGGCGACCAGCTCCTCGTGGATCGTGCCGTCCTGGAGGGTGACGGTGGCGCCGCACAGGTCGTCCATGGAGCCGATCCGGCCCGGGTTGCCCTTGGGGACCAGGATCGAGCTGCCGGCCTGGAAGTACTCGAGGAAGCTGATCTCCTTGGCCCGCTCGGGGGTGGCGGTCATCGAGGAGATGATCACGTCGAACTTCTTGTCCTGGAGCGAGGGGATCAGCTCGTCGAAGCCGGTGTTGACGAAGGTGAAGCGGACCCCGAGGGCGCGGCCGAGCTCGTTCGCCAGGTCGGGGTCGATGCCCTTGACCTGCGGCTCGGGTTCCCCGACGGGCCGGTCGAGCACGTCGGGGGCGAAGGCGTCGTAGAACTCGACCGGCGCGTACGAGATGTCGGACCCGACCCGGATCTCCCGGGCCGAGCGGATCCGCTCGGGCAGGCGCTGGCCGAGGTCGGTCAGGCCCTCGGACACGGCCGGGCCGCCGCTGGGAGCGTCCCGGTCGCCGCCACCGGTGCACCCGGCGGCCAGAACCGCCACGACCAGCAGCGCCAGCGCCCCAGTCGCGCGCCGCCGCCGTCCCCAACCGCTTGCCCGCCCTTGCACCATCCCACCATGTTGTGACAGTTTCGCTCCCGAAGGCACGAAGCGTACACGGTCCCCGCCTGCTCCGTGCCGATCGACCCGTCGTCCCCACGAAAGCTGGGTCGGGTGCTCGGCAACCTGTCCCTACGTCCCAAGATCGCGCTGATCCTCCTGCTGCCCGTCGCGGCCCTCCTGCTGCTGGCCGGGCTCCGCATCGGGTCGAGCGTCTCGACCAGCCGGCAGGCCGCCCAGGTGCGCGGCCTGACCGAGTTCGCCCTGCGCGGCACCGCCCTGGCCCACGAGCTCCAGCGCGAGCGCGGCCTGTCCCTGGGCAGCCTGCTCAGCGGCCGGCGCGACCAGGCGCTGCGCGACCAGCGGACCGTGACCAACGGTGCCCTGGCCGCCTACCGTGACAGGGCCGCCGGGCTCGACGTCGACGCCCTGGTCCCGGCGGCCGCCGACGAGCTGGCCTCGGCCACCAACCGCCTGGGCGGGCTGAACAGCCTGCGCCAGGACGTGGACCAGGAGTCGATCGCCCCCGGGGCCGCCCTCGACGCCTACAACACCACCATCGCCGACCTGCTCAACACCAACCGGGGGCTGATCACCGGCATCGCCGACCCCCAGCTGGCCCAGCGGGTGGGGGCGTTCGTGGCCGTCTCCCGCATCAAGGAGCTGGCCGCCCTGGAGCGCGAGCAGGTCTCCCAGGTGCTGCTCGAGCGGGGCCGCTTCGCCACCGGCGACTTCCGGCGCTTCACCTCGACCATCTCGACCCGGGCGGTGCTGCTGTCGGAGTTCCGGGCCCAGGCCGACGACGCCCAGCGGGCCGCCTTCGTCGACACCCTGGTCGGCCCCGAGGTCCAGCGGGCCCGGGAGCTCCAGGCCCAGGCCATCGCCAGCGAGACCGCGCCCAGGCTGGAGCTCGACCCGGCCGAGTGGTGGACGGTCAACTCGGCCGAGATCGAGCTCCTGCGCCGGGTCGAGGACCAGCTGGGCGCGGCCGCCGTCGACGCCAGCCGGGCCGACGAGACGGCCGCCCGCACCCGGGCCGGCCTGGACGCCGCCGCCGTCCTGCTCGTCCTGGCCCTGGCCATCGGCCTGTCCCTGGTCGTGGTCCGGTCCCTGCTGCGTCCCCTCGGCCTGCTGCGGTCCTCGGCCGAGGAGGTCGCCCACAGCCAGCTGCCCGGCGTGGTCGAGCGGCTCCAGCGAGCCGAGCCGGTCGACCTGACGGCCGAGACCCAGCCCATCGGCATCCGCGACCACGACGAGATCGGCCAGGTAGCCAGGGCCTTCGATGCCGTGCACTCGACCGCGGTGCGGGTCGCGGCCGAGCAGGCGGCCCTGCGCCGCAGCGTGGCCGACATGTTCCTGAGCCTCGGCCGCCGCCTCCAGGCGCTGGTCCACCGCCAGCTGGAGCTGCTCGACGAGCTGGAGCGCACCGAGGTCGACCCCCAGCAGCTGCGCAGCCTGTTCCGCCTCGACCACCTGGCCACCCGCATGCGCCGCAACGCCGAGAACCTGCTGGTCCTGTCCGGCTCGGAGCCGGTGCGGCGCTGGAGCGACCCGGTGCCGCTGGTCCGGGTGATCCGCGCCGCCTCGGCCGAGATCGAGGACTACAACCGGATCGGGGTCATGCCCATGGCCGACGTGCGGGTGGTCGGCCACGCCGTCTCCGACGTCGTCCACCTGCTGGCCGAGCTGATCGAGAACGCGGCCGCGTTCTCCCCGCCCGGCACCCGGGTCCAGGTCTCGGGCGAGCCGGCCGCCCACGGCTACCTGCTGGAGATCGAGGACCAGGGCATCGGCATGTCCGACGAGGAGCTGGCCGAGGCCAACGAGCAGCTGGCCCGGCCGGCCTCGATCGACCTGGCCGGCGCCCAGCGGCTGGGCTTCTACGTGGTCGGCCGCCTGGCCGCCCGCCACGGCGTCAAGGTGCGGCTGCGCCGCTCCTGGTTCGGCGGGGTGGCGGCGCTGGTGCTGCTGCCCACCAGCCTGCTCGGCGGCCCCGAGACCGAGATGGAGCCGGCGGCCCGGAGGGCGCCCGGGCAGCCGGTGGTGGAGCCGTCCGGCAACGGCCCGGCGCCGACCGAGCCGGTGCCGACGCCGGTGCCGCGGGCGTTCGCCGTCCGTTCCCCGGGGGCGGGGCGCGACAATGGCGCGGCCGGATAGGCGGCGCGCGCGCCGAGGGGGGACCGATCGATGACCGGCGGCTACGAGGCCGACCCGGGCCCGTTCCTGCGGCCGTACGCCATGACCGAGGGGCGCACCGAGCGCGCCGACCTGGCCATCGAGGACCTGGTGGGGGCGGCCGCGGCCGTCGACCCGCCGCCCTGGCTCAGCCTCGAGCACCGCTCGATCGCCCTGGCCAGCCGCGAGACCCTGTCCGTGGCCGAGCTGGCCGCCCGGGTCGACCTGCCCCTGGGGGTCACCCGGGTGCTGGTCGGCGACCTGGCCGACCAGGGCGTGGTCACCGTCCACCGCGCCCCCAGCCACGCCGGCGGCCCCAACGTGGCCCTGCTCGAGCAGGTGCTCCAGGGCCTGCAGCGGCTCTAGAGTCCGCAGCAGCTCTGGGGCCTGCAGCGGCTCCAGGGCCTGTGGACAGCCGGATCCGCTCCGCCCGGCGATGGGCTACCCTCCCGTTCGGGGGCCCCGGCACCGGACCGGGCGGGTGACGGGCGCTCAGGCCGGGCGCTCAGGCCGGGCGCTCAGGCCGGCTCGGCCAGGCGCTCAGGCTGGCTCGGCCAGGCCGGCCTGCTCCATGGCGGCCAACATGCGCTCCACCGGGCCCTCGATGGCGTGGGCGGCGGCCAGGGCGGCCAGGCGGTCGCGGTCGGGCGGGTGGGGGTCGCTGATGCGGTAGTCGACGTCGATGGCCACCGCGGCCACCTTGCGCATGGCCTGGATGTAGTCGGCGGCGGCGGCGAGGGCGCCGTTGAGCCGCGGGCTGAGACGCCCCTCGGCGGCCGCGGCCAGCATGGCGTCCAGGTCGGGATGGTCGGCGACCAGGCCGGCGGCCGTCTTGGCCCCCACCCCGGGCACCCCGGGCAGGCCGTCGGAGGGGTCGCCGCGGAGGATGGCCAGCTCCACGTAGCGCTCGGGCGGGACCCCGGCCTTGGCCACCACCCCGGCCCGGTCCATGGTGGCCAGCGACGAGGTGCCCTTGAGCGGGTACAGCACGTGCACCACCGGGTCCCGGACCACCTGGAACAGGTCGCGGTCGCCGGTGAGCACGGCCAGCCGCTCGTCCGGCCCGGCCGCGGCCGCGATCGTGCCGATCACGTCGTCGGCCTCGTAGCCGGCCGCCTCGGCCACCGGCAGGCCGGCCGCGTCCAGCACCTCCAGCAGCACCGGGACCTGGCCGGGCAGCTCCGGCGGGTCGTCGGCCCGGGTCGACTTGTAGCCGGGGTACAGGTCGACCCGCCACTGGGGCCGCCAGTCGGCGTCGAAGACGTTGGCCACCGTCGCCGGGCGGCGGGCGGCCCCGGC
>Ga0081538_10004420_pt1 | contig 12963 bp, 13 predicted proteins | sample TabmetS5T2R1_FD_71022 | JGI IMG/M metagenome (GOLD analysis project Ga0081538, IMG submission 71022) | Tabebuia heterophylla rhizosphere microbial communities from the University of Puerto Rico - S5T2R1 | ecosystem: Host-associated > Plants > Roots > Rhizosphere ...
GCGGCAAGCTGCTGGACCACCCGGTCCAGCACCAGGCGGAGGACGACCTGTGCAAGGCGGAGGGTGGGACCACCGCCGGCCAGAAGCTGGTGGCCGATCCGCAGATCGTCGGGGTCATCGGCACGAGTTGCTCCGGCGCGGCGGTGCCGGCCATGGAGATCTTCGCGGGCAAGGGCATCTCGATGATCTCGGGGTCGAACACCGCCCCGAACCTGACCTCCGACCTGAAGGGCACCAAGGGGGACGCCAACCAGAAGGGTTACTTCCGCACCGCCCACAACGACATCGTCCAGGGCCAGGCGGCGGCCACCTACGCCTTCCAGAAGCTCGGGGCCAAGAAGGCGGCCACGATCCACGACGGTGACCCCTACACCGAGGGGCTGGCCAACGCCTTCGGCACCTCGTTCAAGGAGCTGGGCGGGACGATCGCCCTGGCCACCGCCATCAGCAAGGGCGACACCGACATGCGGCCGGTCCTGACCGAGGTGGCCGCGAAAAAGCCCGACGTGGTGTTCTTCCCGATCTTCCAGCCGGAGGCCGACTTCATCGTCAAGCAGGCCAAGGACTTTCCGGCGCTGGCCGACACCAAGAAGCTGTTCGGCGCCGACGGCCTGCTCTCCGACACCTACATCGTCATCGACCAGACTGAGGGCATGTACTTCTCCGGGCCGGCAACGCCGACCGGGGCAACCTACCAGGACTTCGTCGGCAAGTACGAGCAGAAGTACGGGGAGAAGCCCATCCAGGCCTTCCACGCGCACGCCTACGACGCCACCAACATGCTGTTCGCGGCCATCGAGAAGGTGGCGGTCCGGGAGGACGACGGGACGGTCCACATCGACCGTCAGCGGCTCATGGACGAGCTGTACGCGATCAAGGACTTCCAGGGTCTGACCGGGACCCTGTCCTGCGACGAGTTCGGCGACTGCGCCGACCCGAAGATCGACATCGTCCAGAACACGCCGGCGGAGAAGTCGCTCGACCAGGTCCGGGGGAACGTGCTGTTCACCTTCGAGCCACAGACCAGCTGAGCGGGCGCCGGTCGGGTACCCAGGACCGGCTGGGTACCCGACCTGGCTCGGGTGACTCGATCGACGAGGGAGCGCGTGGCCAAGACCAGCCTGGAGCCGCGGGGGCCGATCACCGTCAGGCGGGCGTTCCAGCTGCCGATCGTCGACGGGTTCCTGTGGCTCGTGCGGATCGCCGCCGTCGTGCTGATCGTCGTCGGCGCCTTCAACAGCCTCACGAGCGCACGCCTGAGCGGCCAGCAGTGGCGTGACCTGGTGGTGTTCGGGATCGCCCAGGGCTCGATCTACGCGCTTATCGCCCTGGGCTACACGATGGTCTACGGCATCCTGCGCTTCATCAACTTCGCCCACGGCGAGGTCTTCATGATCGGGGCGATGACCGGCTTCTACGTGTCCGACGGCCTCTCCCGCACGCCGCTGTGGGAGGCCCAGCCGTTCGTCTCGCAGTTCATCGTCCTGATCTGCTGCATGAGCGTCTCGGCGCTGGTCGCCCTGCTGCTGGAGCGGGTGGCCTACCGGCCGCTGCGGGGTCTCCCCCGGCTGCTGCCGTTCATCACCGCCATCGGCGCGTCGTTCTTCCTCCAGTACGCGGTGGCCACCCTGTTTGGCACCAGCGTCAAGGCCTACCCGCCGGTCGACGCGCTCGGTGGCGCCTTCACCTTCCTGGGTTTTCGGATCCTCAAGGTGCACCTGCTGGTGATCGTCGCGGCGCTGCTGATGATGGCTGGCCTGTACCTGTACGTGGAGAAGACCAAGGCCGGGAGGGCCATCCGGGCGGTGGCCGAGGACCCGGAGATCGCCCGGCTGATGGGGCTCAGCGTCGACCGCACGATCGCCCGGGTCTTCGCGGTCGGTGGCGCCTTGGCCGGGGCCGCCGGCTTCCTATTCGGACTGGTGTTTCAGAACGTGCACTTCCTCAGTGGGTTCCTGCCCGGGATCAAGGCGTTCACCGCCGCCGTCCTTGGTGGCATCGGCAACATCCCGGGCGCCGTGCTGGGCGGCCTGCTGCTCGGCTCGGTGGAGTCGCTGGGGCCCAGCCTGGTGCTGGTCGGGCTCGACATCCCCTCCGCCCACCAGCTCAAGGACGTGGTGGCGTTCCTGGCGCTGGTGCTGGTGTTGATCTTCCGCCCCACCGGCATCCTCGGCGAGCAGGTGAGCGAGGAGCGAGCCTAGCGATGGCGGAGCCGACCGTCGCCGTCGAGGCGCCCGTCGCCGCAGGGGGCGAGCTGCTCCCTGCGCGGCAGGTGGATCTCTGGCGAGCGGTCAGGCTCGGCCTGGTGGGCGGGCTCACGGCGGTGTTCGTGTCGGCCAACGGCATGGTCCTGGCGTTCTCCAAGCGAGCGCTGCTCGGCGGGGTGACGCTCGGCTCGCTGCTGCTGGTGGCCGTCCCGCTGCTGGTCGGCTACCTCGCCGGGCGGCCGCCGCCGGTCCTGCAGGGGTTCGCCACCCCTCGCCCCGGCTGGCGCAACCTCGCCGGCGGGTTGCTCGCCGGACTGCTGAGCGGCGTCGTCATGGCGGTGTTCGTGACGCTGATCGCCACGTTCGACGTCCGCCGGGTGTTCATCAACGTCACGCCGGAGCTGGTGCGGGCGGCCCCCCGGCTGCTCACTTTCGGGCTGGAGCTCGGCGCCGGCGGCCTGGTGCTGGTCCTCACCCTCAACGCCATGCTCGGCGCTGTGGCCGGGACGCTCCAGCTGCTGGGCGAGCGGTGGCGGCGGGCCGTGTTCGCCGTGGCCCTGTGGGTGCTCGCGTTTGCGATGCTGCAGCCCTTCGTCGTCCAGGTGCTCCGGGGGATCCAGGCCGAGCTGCGGATCTGGACCGCCCCGCTCGCCGAGTTCCTGTACGAGCCGAGCGGCGCGCTGAGCGTCCCCGGGGCGGTCGCGGTCGCAGTGGTGGCGTTCGGCGTCGATGCGCTGCTGACGCGGGAGGGTCGCCGGCCGGTCCGCACGCGGCTGGAGGTTCTGCCCGAGCGGTCCCGTCGGCTCCTCAGGCTGGCGGTCCTCGCCGGGCTGCTGTTCGTCCTCGGCCTGCTGCCCCAGGTCCTTGGGCCGTTCCTCAGCGAGGTCCTGAACATCGCCGGGATCTTCCTGCTGATGGCGCTGGGGCTGAACATCGTGGTCGGCTTGGCCGGGTTGCTCGACCTCGGCTACGTGGCCTTCTTCGCGGTGGGCGCCTACGTGACCGCGCTGCTCACCTCGCCCCAGTCCAGCCTCGGTGTCGGCTGGATCTTCTGGGCCGCCGTCCCGTTCGTGGTCCTCGCCGCCGCCGTGTCTGGCCTGGTGGTCGGGACCCCGGTGCTGCGGATGCGCGGCGACTACCTGGCCATCGTCACCCTCGGGTTCGGCGAGATCGCCCGGCTGTTGTTCCTCTCCGACTGGCTCAAGCCCACCTTCGGTGGCGCCCAAGGGATCATCCGGGTCCGCGACATCACCGTCGGGCCGATCGAGATCGGAGGGCCGCAGGCGTTCTTCTACGCGATCTTCTGCTTCGTGCTGCTGGCCACCTACGTCACCTACGCGCTGCAGGGCTCACGGGTCGGGCGGGCGTGGATAGCGATGCGCGAGGACGAGGCGGTGGCCGAGGCGATGGGGGTCAACATCGTGACCGCCAAGCTGTCGGCGTTCATCGCCGGGGCCATGCTCGCCGGCTTCGGCGGCGCGCTGTTCGCCACCAAGATCGGCTCGGTGTTCCCCCACAGCTTCAGCGTGATCGTGTCGATCACCGTCCTGGTGGTGATCATCGTCGGCGGCATGGCCAGCGTCCCAGGCGTCGTGCTGGCCGCCCTCGTGCTGGTGGGGCTGCCGGAGCTGCTGCGCGAGTTCGCGGAGTACCGGTTCCTCATCTACGGGGCCCTGCTGATCTTCATGATGCAGCAGCGGCCCGAGGGGTTCATCCCGAGCAGGCGGCGGGCCCAGGAGCTGCACGAGGAGGAGGTCCCGCAGGACGCCTGGCTGCGAACCCAGACCACGATGCAGCAGGAAGCAGCCCCGGCCGGGGACGGCCGGAGCGAGACGAGTTGACGGGGTCGGCATGGCGCTGTTCGAGACCAGGGCACTCACCAAGGACTTCGGCGGGGTCCGTGCCATCGACGGGCTCGATCTCGACGTCGACAACGGAGAGATCGTCTGCGTCATCGGCCCAAACGGGGCCGGGAAGACGACCCTGTTCAACCTCGTCAGCGGGATGGTCCCGGCCGACGAGGGCGAGATCCGCTTCGAGGGGCGCAGCATCATGGGTCTGCGACCCAGCCAGATCCTGGAGCTCGGCATCGCCCGCACCTTCCAGACCGTACGCCTGTTCCCCGAGATGAGCGTGCGGGAGAACGTCATGGTCGCCCGCCACTGCCGCACCCGGTCCGGCATGCTCAAGGCGATCTTCCGGGCACCGTCGTTCCGGCGGGAGGAGAAGGAGACGCGCCAGTGGGCCGAACAGGCCCTGGCGTTCTTCGGCAGCCGGCTGACCGGGTGGCGGTTCGACACGCCGGCACGCTCGCTGTCGTATGCGAACCGGCGCCGGCTGGAGATCGCCCGGGCGATGGCCTCCGAGCCCAGGCTGCTCCTGCTCGACGAGCCCACCGCGGGGATGAACCCGCGAGAGACCCAGGAGCTCACCGAGCTGATCCGGAGGCTGCGGGACGAGACCGGCGTCACGATCATCCTGATCGAGCACGACATGCGGGTGGTGAAAGGGGTCTCGGAGCGGGTCGTCGTGCTCGACTACGGGCAGAGGATCGCCGAGGGACCCTACGCCGACGTCGCCAGCAACGACCGGGTGATCGAGGCCTACCTCGGGAGGACGGCGACGACGGCATGAGCCAGGTGCTCTCCCCGCCCGGGCCGATCCTCGAGCTACGCAACGTCTGCACCCACTACGGCCCGATCCAGGTCCTCCGCAATATCAGCCTGGAGATCCAGCCGGGCGAGATCGTCTGCCTGCTGGGTGGCAACGCCAGCGGCAAGACCACCACCCTCAAGACGATCCTCGGCTACGTGGTGCCAAGCCAGGGGGATGTCCTGCTCGACGGCCAGCGGGTCAACGGGCTGGAGACCCAGCGGCTGGTCGACCTGGGCATCTCGATGGTCCCCGAGAATCGCCGGCTGTTCCGGCGCATGACGGTGTGGGAGAACCTGGAGCTCGGCTGCTCCCTCCGGCAGGACCGCGACGAGATCGACAAGGACTACGCGCGGGTCTACGCCCTCTTTCCCCGGGTGAAGGAGCGGCTCGGCCAGCGGGCGGGGACGCTCTCGGGCGGGGAGCAGCAGATGGTGGCCATGGCCCGGGCGCTGATGGCCCGCCCGAAGGTGCTGCTCATGGACGAGCCCTCGATGGGGCTGGCTCCGGTGCTGGTCGAGCAGAACTTCGAGATCATCCAGGAGGTCAACCGGCAGGGAACCACGATCTTCGTCGTCGAGCAGAACGCCAACATGGCGCTCTCGATCGCCGACCGAGGCTATGTGCTGCAGACCGGGAAGGTGGTGCTGGCCGACACGGCCACCAACCTGCTCAAGCACCCCCGGATGCGAGCGGCCTACCTCGGCGAGCTGTGATCCGGCCACAGCACCGCGGCGAGTTGGCTGACGACGGCCGGGCGGACCGAGACGAGCCAGCCTTGGGCGGGATCTCCTGGATTCACTCGCCCCTGCTGGCGTCTAGCACTTCGGCGCTCCTGGGATCCTGCCCGTGCTATCGGACACGCAACCAGAAACCACGATCGTATCGCCTCGTAGGACTCTTACCGGATCCCCAAATCGCATGTCGCAGAAGGGAACATTGTCGTTGCCGGGATCACCGTCCAGCTTGCTGAGCTGCAGCCTCCCGGCTCCGCCATGTAGGCTGATGCTGCCAACGATGTTGGCAGGAACCCCCCTGGCGCAGGCGTCAACGCTGAGACCGGTCCCGTCGGGAAGATTGACGTTCTGGACCTCCACCTGAAACGCAAGGGGTTGGCAGAAGGCGTTTCCCTGCCACTTGACCTTGCCAGCTGGGACCGTTCCGTTGATGGCTGGCCCCGAGAGCGTGCCCTCGCCTCGACTACAGTGGTCGGCTGCGGCTTCCGGGATCCGCCAGGTCATGAGCGCCGCGAGCAAAACAAGCAGTGCGAGCAAGCGGTTGAGCTTCATCAGTCTCTTCATCGCTGTCCTCGGCCTTGCATCCCCGGGAAGGTAGAGCACCCCTCCTCTTCCCCGATACCCGGCCCGAACGGTCGCCGAACCAATCCTGGACCGCTCACCGAAGCTTGGACTGCTGCTTGGACTCTACGTGAGCCGGCCGCCATCGCGGCAGGGGATGATCACGTGGAACCCGTGGCGGCAGGAGCGGGGCGATGACCAGAAGCCTTCCGCGCATCGACTGGGCGGCCCTCGGCGCCAGCGTGGGCTCAGCCGCATTGTTCACCCTCTTGCTGCTCGGCCCTTTCCTCGTGGGGGCCCACGACCGTCTGTGGCTGCTCGGGCTGGCCTTCGGGATCATCCTGGGCCTGTACTTCTACCTGCGGCGGGAGCGCTACCGGGAGCCAGGCCCCGACGCCGACGAGACCCGGTTTCCACCGTGATCAGCCAACGCGCTGGCCGGCGCCGCTGGCCAGCACTTGAGCAGGCGCAGGCCCAGCCGGCCGACCGATCGGGCGGTGGTGCTGAGCACGACCACGGCCGTGTCGGCCTCCCTGACAAAAGCCACGAAGCTGTGAAAGCCGCCGGTCCCGCCGTTGTGCCAGAGCACGGGACCGGCAGCCCCAGGCGGGCGGGCGAGCAGCCAGCCGAGCCCGACCTCCACCCGCTTGGCCACTCGGAGGCCGGGAAGTTGGGCGCGTTGGACCTGGGAGGCCAGCGGGGTGTGGGCAGGGTCGAGGTTGGCCCGTAGCAGGCACAGCATGGGGTGCCAACCGTGGTCCCGAGCAGGCCCTCAAGTCGGAGCGTTGCCGGCGCTCCCCGGCTTGTGCGCACTCCGAGGTTAGTGCGGCGGCCGGCGCTCCGGCTTGAGGGGGTGGGCATCGCTGCCACGCCTGAACCACCGCCCTGCCGGCGATCCCGATGGTCAGTGAGCCGGGTGAGACATCGCGCGGCCGAAGGGATCAAGAAGCAGGCTGACGTGAGCGCGACCATGCCGGTTCTCGCTTTCGGGCCAAGGCTGCCCGTCCGGGCAGGGCGACCGGCGGCCGCAGCCAGAGCATGATGCCGTGGGTTCCACGGGCTGGTGGTCGCAACCTGCGAGCAGCTCAGCGGTTAGAGTGTCGAGGTCGACTTGGTCATGCAAGCAGAGCTGGCCTCGTGACAAAGCACACATCGGCCAGGTGTCGCCGGGCACTGCGCTGACGCCTCGATCCCTGCATCGTTCATGTGCAGAGCAGCCGAGCTGATCGCTCTCGTTCGGGTCGGGGTATGCCATGGGCGTCGAGTCGAGCTGGGACCGGATCGGATAGGTCCCGGGCCGCCATGGATGAGGGTTGACCTGGCCGAACGTCTGTTCGATACTGTTCGGTTGAACATAGGTTCGAGTGTGTGTTTGGCACCAACGGTCATGGAGTACGAGGGTGAACGGCACGCCCAGGTTGGAGGGGATGCACGCCGCCACCGCCAGCATCACGGGGTGGATTGAGGCCCGCGCGGGCGGTGGACCGGAGTGCCTGTTCTGCGGCGAGCCGGCGGGGGCGTTCAAGCCGCTGGACCGAGGCGCGCTCACGACGCTCAAGCGGTTGTGGTGGTGCCGGCCGTGCGAGACCACCTGGGTGACCTGACCCGCCGCCAGGCCCGGGGACGGGCTGAGACGGGCGGCGCCTTGGCCGGTCACACGATCGGGCCGGCACCCGGACCGCTTGTGGGCCGTGGAGAGGTCGAACCGCCGGCCCGGCGCGTCCCGACGCCGCGAACCTGGAACCTAACCCTCGGCGTCAAGAACCCGCTCGATACGTCCCAGTTTGCGTTCTTGACTGCCCGGCCTATGGGCGTAGGTTGACCCCCTGCGAGTGCGCTGGAGGTGACTGCCATGCGAGGTTGCGGGCGACTCCCGCGAACCCGCCGCCGCGCGCGCGCCCCTCCCGGTCGACTCAACCGCCCTGACCTCATCGGCCGCCAAGGAAGGGAGCAACCCATGGCGGACACCAACCAGGGCGTCGTCTACACCGGTCCTGGCCAGGTCGAGGTCCAGGACCTCGACTACCCCAAGCTGGAGCTCCCCGAGCAGAACAACCGCCCACTCCAGCACGGCGTGATCCTGAAGGTCGTCGCGACCAACATCTGCGGCTCCGACCAGCACATGGTCCGCGGGCGGACCACCGCCCCCCAGGGCCAGACCCTCGGCCACGAGATCACCGGCGAGGTCGCCGAGACAGGCCGCGACGTCGAGTACGTCAAGCAGGGTGACCTGGTCAGCGTCCCGTTCAACATCGCCTGCGGGCGCTGCCGCAACTGCAAGGAGCGCAACACCGGGGTGTGCGAGAACGTCAACCCGGCCCGGGCCGGCGCCGCCTACGGCTATGTCGACATGGGCGGCTGGCTGGGCGGCCAGGCCGAGTACGTGACCGTCCCCTACGCCGACTTCAACCTGCTCAAGTTCCCCGACCGCGACCAGGCGATGGCCAAGATCCAGGACCTGGCCATGCTGTCGGACATCTTCCCGACCGGCTACCACGGCGCGCACAGCGCCGGGGTGACCACCGGCTCCACCGTCTATGTCGCCGGCGCCGGCCCGGTCGGGCTGGCGTGTGCCACCTCGGCCCACCTGCTGGGCGCGGCCGTGGTCATCGTCGGCGACCTGAACGCCGAGCGGCTGCGCCAGGCGGCCTCCTTTGGCTGCGAGACCATCAACCTGGCCGAAACCGACGACGTCAGGGGGGCGATTGAGCAGCTCCTCGGGGTGCCCGAGGTCGACGCCGCCGTCGACTGCGTCGGCTTCGAGGCCCGCGGCCACGGCCGGGAGGGCTCCCAGGGCGAGGCCCCGGCGACGGTGCTGAACACGGTGATGGACGTGACCAGGGCCGCCGGGCGGCTCGGGATCCCCGGGCTGTACGTGACCGGCGACCCGGGTGCGGTGGATGAGCCGGCCAAGGTCGGGTCGCTGTCGATCCGGATCGGGCTCGGCTGGGCCAAGTCGCACGCGTTCCAGACCGGCCAGTGCCCGGTGATGCGCTACAACCGCCAGCTGATGCAGGCGATCCTGCACGACAAGGTGCAGATCGCCCGCAACGTCAACGCCACCGTGGTCCCCCTGGACCAGGCACCCCAGGGCTACGCCGACTTCGACAAGGGGGCCGCCAAGAAGTACATCCTCGACCCGCACGGCCTGGTCAGCGTCTGACCGGTGCCCACCAGCAGGGGCCGGGGTCTTCCCGGCCCCTCCGCCTCCACGGGACAGCCAACAAAGGTTCCGACTGGTTGCTTCCTTGCTGAGGATGAGTCACCGGCGTTGGGTTGTGCTCCTCAGGTCGGCGACCCTCCGCGCTCCAGCAGCTCGGGATGTTCGATCTCCGGATGCGAGGCGTCGGTGAACTCGCGGAACTCCCCGGTGACAAGGAATGCCACCTGCTCGCCGATGTCCACCGCGTTGTCGCCGATCCGTTCGATCTGCCGCGACACGACATACATCCGGATCCCCCACTCCAGCATCTGCTTGTTCTCCGCTACCTCGAGCACCTGCTGCAGCATGCCGCGGTTCAGCCGGTCGATAGGATCGTCCATCCTGGGCAGCTCATGCGCGAGCTCCAGATCGCGGCGCGCGAGCGCGTCCATCGCCACCCCCACCATCCCAAGCGCGAGCGCGCCCATCTCCTCAAGGTGCTGCAGCACCTTGAGGCTCTGCGGCAGGCCGTCGGCGAGCTTGGTGATCTTGGCCATGTTCACCGCCTGATCGGCGATGCGCTCCAGATGCAGGTTGATGTGGAGCAGCGCCGTCAGCAGCCGTAGGTCGGAGGCGACCGGGGTCTGCAGCGCGAACAGGCCGAGGATTCGCCGCTCGACGTCCAGGTAGAGTTCGTCCACCTCGTCGTCGCCGCTGATCACCGCGTCGCAGACCGCCACGTCGCGATGGGTGAGGGCCTGCAGCGCCTGCTCCAGCAGCAGCCGGGCCTGGACGCCGGTCCGCTGGACCTCGCTCTCGAGGGCGCGCAGCTCCTCGTGGAAGCGCCGCCGAACCTCACCCACCAGCCCCACCTTCTCGTGCTGTCGGCCTGGGTCTCTCCGGGCTGCCATGGTGACAGTCTGAAGCGCCGCCCCCAATGCGGCGCCCACCCTTGGCGATCATCTCGCCCTCCGCGATCGGACCAGCCCTGACGACGGAGCTACTGCGCCAGAGGGTTCTCGCCATCCTTGGGAGTCCCCGACCGCCACCAGGTGCGCGACCAGGACGGCGAGCTGGTTGGCAGCCGAGGGCTGGCACCCCACGGGGCTGCTGTGGTGTTGGCTGATGGTCGCTGCTGTGACCGCACGCTCGCTGACGTCGTGGGCGCCGCCCTGGCGACCTGTCGGCGATGGCCGCTGTAAGGGCCCGGCGGTGCCTGGGTCGTCCCGCGAATGGTGTAGGTTGGCATAGGTCGTCGATGCCGACAGGACGAAGCCGGGCGGTAATAGGGGATCAGTATTTGCCTGGGCGAGGACCTCCGAACCACGGTCCCTGTTGTCAGGCGGGCCGCGCCGCGGAGGCCAGTTCCGCGTGGTCGGTATACGGGTGCTCGCCTGCCGCAGGTGAGGCGAGGGATGAGGTGCACAATGCAGCCCAAGATCGACCGGACCCAGTTTGGCTCGGTCACCATCGACGGCAAGGTCTTCACCCACGACGTGCTCATCCGGCTCGGCGGTCAAGTGGAGAAGCGGAAGAAGAAGCTGTCCAAGGCGGTCTACGGGACCTCCCACACCATCTCGCTGGCCGAGGCCAAGCACCTCTACCAGCAGGGGGCCGCGCGGCTGCTCATCGGCGCCGGCCAGCATGGCACGGTCGCCCTGTCGGAGGAGGCGGCTGCCTACTTGGAGCGCCACCGCTGCCAGGTGGAGCTGCTGCCGACCCCCGAGATGATCCCGGTCTGGAACCAGGCCGAGGGCGCCGTCATCGCCATGGTCCACGTGACCTGTTGAGCCAGCCGCGGCCCCGCGACCAGCGCTCAGGACAGCCCCATCGCAACCGGAGGGCCTTGCCGCACCGAGGCCGCAGCCGCGAGCCGGCAGCGCGGCGAGGTCCCGTGCGGTGGTCGGGCCGGCCAAGGTCGGGGCCGGCTCGGCCCTCAGCGGTCCTCCTCGGTCGCCACCAGCCGCGCCGCCGACGGATGGGCGGCGTGGGAGCGGCACACCACCGGCTCGCGGCCCTCCTGGTCCCACAGCCGGACCTGGCCGGGCCAGGGGCACGGCTCCACCTCATCCAGCGGCCAGCGCCGGCCGCAGCGGTCGAGAGAACCGCCCGGGAAGGGACCCGCCACTGCGGCAAGGCATGGAGGAGACGGAGCTGCCGTTTCAGTCGCGGCGGCGCAGCGGGTGCTCCGCCGGCACCTCCACCAGGCAGATCCGCACCCCGTCCGGGTCGGCGATCCACATCTCCAGCAGCCCCCACGGCGCCCGCCTCGGCTCCCGCAGGATCGCCACGTCGCGTTCGCTGAGCTCCCGCCGCACCGCGGCCAGCTCACGCACCTGCAGCCACAACGCCACCTCCGGGGCTGGCGGCTCCACGGCGCGGCCCGACAGCTCCAGGAACCCGCCACCCAGGAACAAGACCGTCCCCCGCTCCGGCCCGCTGCCGAACTCGCGGTCGCTGGCCAGCCCGAGGGCGTCGCGGTAGAACACCCGGCTGCGCTCGGGGTCGGTGGGGTGCAGCACCCGGCTGCTCAACACGTCCATGGCCCCATGATCACCCCAGCAGACCCACCCCGAGGGCGCAATGCCTGCTCCGGGCCGCTGGTCGAAGAGAACCCGAAACGTTATGCAGGGAAGCGTTCTCATCCCAAGCGATGGCCGTTCTTCACGATTCCGACACGAGGCTGACCACCTCGTTGCCCCGCCAACCTGCCCCGAGCGCGAAGATGACCAGCGTTTGTGCTGGTCATCGGCTTGGTGGTGTCAACGACGGAATCGAACCGGCGACCCCATCCTTACCATGGAACCACCAGGAACCGCTGTGCGCACCGCCGTTTCCCCAGGTCACGCCCGACCGTCGGGGCCAAAGTTATCGGTTCTCTTTCAGTGAAGTTATGCGTTCTCTTTCAAACCATGCGCTCCCGTCGCTGACGCGAGCCACAATCCCCGCTAGAGATCTCAAGCCCGGGCGCCTCCCCACGCACCCCGGCATCTATCTACAGAGACGTTCTACCCCCACGCTACCTGACATCTCCATCAGCACAGCTCACCTACTCCCACCAACCCACCTCACCCGCCTTCTCTCATTACCTTCCCAGGACCATCCAATTCCCAAGCAGGAAGGCTCGACCACCAAGCGGCCACCGCCCTGGTGCCCCTTGACCCAGGCTCGGCCCCATGCCGTGCAGGCGGAGAGCGGTGCCCCGAACGCGTCGGTCGTGGCCACCAAGGCGCCAAGCCGCTGCCTGGCAGCAAGGCGCCGCCCTTCCTCGAACTGAGGCGCATGCTGACGGCGATAGCATGCCGCAATGACCATTGCATCCCGCCCTCCTGAGACCGACATCGCCCGCGTCCGCCGCTACTGCCAACGCCGCGTGCCGCCGCAGGCCCGCGGCCAAGTCCGGCTCGAGACCGTCGTCCGCGGCTCGGCCATCACGATCATCGAGCGGCGGGCGCCCTGGCGCGACGACTTCGGACCCAGATGGAGCCGGCTGAAGGTCGCACAGCTTCGCTACGACCACGGCAGCTGGACGCTGCACTGGGCCGATCGCAACGGCCGCTGGCTCCCCTACCCAGACCTGGACCCCTCGCCTCGCCTGGACGACCTGCTCGCCGAGATCGATCGCGACCCCGCGGGGGCCTTCTGGGGCTGACCCACGCCGTGG
>Ga0081538_10004421_pt1 | contig 12962 bp, 9 predicted proteins | sample TabmetS5T2R1_FD_71022 | JGI IMG/M metagenome (GOLD analysis project Ga0081538, IMG submission 71022) | Tabebuia heterophylla rhizosphere microbial communities from the University of Puerto Rico - S5T2R1 | ecosystem: Host-associated > Plants > Roots > Rhizosphere ...
CCGCCCCCTCCCGGCCCCCCCGCCACGATGCGCTTCTGGAACAGCAGCACGAGCACGATCAGCGGGATCGCCACCACCACGGAGGCGGCCGACTGCGTGCCGAGCGGGACCTCGAACTGCGAGGACCCCGTGAACTGCGAGATCGCCACCGGCACCGTCCGCGCCGTGACCGACGAGGTGAGCGTGGTGGCCAGCAGGAACTCGTTCCAGGCCGCGATGAACGTGAGGATGGCCGTTGTCGCCAGGCCGGGAGCGGCCAGCGGGACGATCACCTTCACGAACGCCTGGAAGTTCGTCGCCCCGTCCACGAGCGCCGCCTCCTCGAGGTCCTTGGGGATCTCGCGGAAGAACGACACCAGGATGTAGATCGAGAGCGGGAGCGCGAACGTGAGGTACGGGATCACGAGCCCGATCAGCGTGTTGTAGAGGCCGATGTCCGACCACAGCCGGAACAGCGGCGCGGCGATCGCGATCTGCGGGAAGGTCGAGATCGACAGCACGATGCCGAGCAGGAGGAACTTGAACTTCATCTTCAGTCGCGCGAGCGCGTAGGCGGCGAACGAACCGACCACGATGCCGATCAGCGTGGTGACGAGGCTCACGATCGCGCTGTTGGCCAGCGCTCTCGTGAAGTCGTCGTTCTGGAAGATCGACTTGTAGTTCTCGAGCGACGGGTTCGGCGGGAACAGGTCCGCGTTGGACAGGTCCGCGCCGGTCTTGAGCGAGATGTTGACCAGCCAGTAGAACGGGAACAGGCAGAAGATCACGACGCCCGCGACCGCGAGCCACAGCCACCACGGCGTGCGCTGTGGCTTCGGCAGCTTCTTGGCGGTCGTCTTCGCCTCTTCCCGGGCTCCGGCGGCAGCGGTTGCAGCGCCCATGGCTACCTGTCCTCCGTCATGCCGCGGATGTTGCCCCCGACCAATCGGATGTAGGCGAACGCCACGAGCATCACGATCACGAACGTGATGATCGAGATCGCCGCGCCCTCTCCGTAGAGCCGGTTCTCCTGGAATGTTCGCTGGGCGAGCAGCGAGAGGCTGGTCGTCCCGTTGGCCCCGTTGGTCAGGACCTTCGGGAGATCGAAGATCCGCAACGCGTCGAGCGTGCGGAAGATCAGCGCCACGAGCAGCGCGGGCATGAGCAGCGGCAACGTGATCCGTCTGAATCGCTGCCACGCCGTCGCCCCGTCGACCTTGGCCGCCTCGTAGATCTCCGAGGGGATGATCTGGAGGCCCGCCAACAACAGCAGGGCCATGAACGGCGCGGTCTTCCAGACGTCGGCGATGATCATCACGATCAGCGCCTCCGGCTCCTCGCCGAGCCAGACGGTACTCGTGCCTAACAGCTGGTTCACGAACCCGAGGTTCGCGTCCACGATCGTCTTCCACATGATCGCGGTGACCACGGTGAGGACGGCCCAGGGGACCAGCACCACCGTGCGCAGCAGGCCCTGGCCCTTGAACGCCGTCGCCATGATCAGCGCCATGGCGAGGCCGAGCAGGGTCTCGAGCCCGACCGACCCGATGGTGAAGACGATCGTGGTGACGAGCGCGTCCCGGAACTCGGCGTCCTTGAACGCGTCGATGTAGTTGCCCAACCCGGCCGGTGAGGCCCACCTCGACACGCCCGCCCTGATCAGGCTGTACTCGTGCAGCGACAGCCAGATCGCGTAGATGATCGGCCACACCGCGACGAGTGCGATCAGGATCAGCGACGGGCTCGTCATGAGCCACGCCAGGCGGCGCTCCGGGACACCCCGGGAGCGCTGCCTGGTCGGACCGGCCGTTACCGAAGCGGCCTCAGCCATGACGGATCAGAACGTCTCCAACGCCTGCTGCATCTCGGACTGGGCGTTCTTCAGGGCGTCCGCCGGCGACGTACGCCCGGCCAGCGCCTCGTTGACGTTCTTGTAGATCGCCTGGGAGATCTGCGGATAGACCGGGGACACCGGACGCGCGCGCGCCTGGGCCACGGACTCCTTGAGCTGATCGGCGAACGCGTACTTCTTCTGGACGCCCGGGTTGTCGTACGCCGCCGCCACCGTCGGGGCGAGCGAGTAGTCGCGGAACATGATGACCTGCTCTTCCTCGCTCGAGAGGAAGTCGACGAGCTTCAGGGCCGCGCCCGGGTTGTCCGAGAAGACGGAGATCACGTTGTTGTGACCGCCGAGGATCGCCGCCTTCCCCGCGCCCTCGAACTCGGGGAACGGCGCGACGTCGAACTTGCCGGCCGTCTTGCTGCCCTTCGCCTCGCCGAGCGCGTATGCGTACGGCCAGTTGCGCATGTACGTCGCGCGACCGGACTCGAAGTAGCGCCGGGACTCCTCCTCCATGTAGGTCGTGACGCCGTTGGCGGCGGTCCCGTCCTTGACGCCGTTGACCATGAACTCGAGCGCCTTGAGATTCTCCGGCGAGTCGATCACGGCCTCGGTCCCGTCCTCGCTGAGGATCTCGCCGCCGGCGGCGTACGCGATCTCGAGGAAGTCACAGGTGAGGCCCTCGTACGGTGCGCCCTGGTAGACGATGCCGTCGTTCTCGGCGGCCGAGGCGTAGACCTCCTGCCAGGTGGCCGGCACCTCGTCGACCTGGTCGGTGCGGTAGTAGAGGAACGCCGCGTCGGTCTGCTGCGGCATGCCCCAGACCTTGCCGTCGTAGGTGACGGTGTCGAGCGTCGCCGGGATGAGGGTGTCCTTCTTGTCCTCGACATACGGCGACATGTCGAAGATCCACTTCTGCGACGCGAACTCCGCCGTCCAGATCACGTCCGCGTAGAACACGTCGCACTCGCCGGACTTCGCCTCCTGGCGCTGGACGAACTGCGTGCGCTGCTCGTCGGCCGACGTCGAGAACTCGAGCATCTTGGCGTTCATGTCCGGGTTCTGCTCATTGAACCGCTTGATGGCGGCCGTCTTGTCGCCCGACGTGTCCTTGCCGAGGCAATACGTCACGTCGCCCTTGGCGCTGTCCATCGAAGCGGGGTCGATGACCTTGGCGCCCTCGGTCGCGCCGCTCTCCTCCGAGGTGCCGCCGCCACCGCCACCGCCGCCATCATCGTCGTCGCCGCACGCGGCGACGAGCACTCCGCAGGCGAGTGCCATGCAGAGCAGGTACAGAAGTCTCTTGGACACGAGCTCCCCCTCTGTCCGGGTGGGTTTGATCAGGAACGTACCCTCTTGCCGTCCTGGCGTGCTTGTCCGCGTCGCTCCCTGACACGGACCTTGCGACGTCGAGCCGATCCGCCCGCTTGCCTGTCCCACTCTGCGGTGGTCGAGCGGATCACGAGCTCGATCGGAAGCTGCCTCCCGCCAGGGGCCGCGCCGTCGAGCGCGGCGAGCAGGAGCTCCGCGCCGCGCGCGCCGCTCTCCTCGAGCGGCTGCGCGACGGTGGTGAGGCCCGCGTAGCGAGCCAGCTCGATGTCGTCGTACCCGACGACCGAGAGGTCGTCCGGCACGTCGACGCCGAGTTCCTCGGCCGCCTCGAGGACGCCCAGGGCCTGGGTGTCGGAGGCGGCGAAGATCGCTGTCGGCCGCTCTTCCGCGCGCAGCAGCTCGCGCGTCAGCGCGGCCGCCGGCTCGCGCCCGTGCGCGGCTCGGCACACGAGCGTGGGATCGACGCCGTACCCGGCCTCCACGAGCGCCTGCTCATAGCCGACTCGGCGCATCGCACTCGACGTGAAGCCGTGGTAGTTGTGCTCGAAGTCGCCGAGGAAGGCGATCCGGTGGTGCCCCAGCTCGAGCAGGTGGCCGGTGGCGAGTCGCCCGCCCGCCACGTCGTCGGTGTAGACCGCCGGGAGCCGCTGGTCCGGATGGTCGACGAGGACCACCGGCATGGCGGCGGCCTCGAACCGGGCCAGGTCGGGCTCGGGCGGGCACAGCGAGATCGACAGCAGGCCGTCGAGCCCGCCGGGCAGGGTCCGGAACGACTCCCAGTCCTGACCCGGGCGCTCGACGTCGAACAGCACGAGCTGGTAGCCGGCGCCGGCCAGGACCTGCGAGATGCCACGGAGCCGCTCGATCACCGACGGGCGGGTGAAGAACGGCGCCACGACGCCGACCGACAGCGTCCTCCCGGTGGAGAGGGCACGGGCGGCCGGATTGGGCGCGTAGCCGAGATCGGCGATCGCGTCGAGCACGCGTCTGCGCGTCCCCTCGCGAACGGCAGGCGAGCCGTTGAGGACGCGCGACACGGTCGCAACCCCCACTCCGGCGTGCCTCGCGACCTCGGCGATCGTCGCCAAACCCTCCGACCTCCTCTCCCGTGGAACCGGTTCCATGGAATCAATACCACGGTCGGCCGTCAAAGAGGTTCGCACCCGCAGGTTCGTATCCTGCGCCGCCATGTCCTGGTGGCGAGAAGGCGTCCTGTACCAGATCTACCCGCGTTCGTTCGCGGACGCGAACGGCGACGGGATCGGCGACCTGCGCGGGATCGCCGCCCGGCTCGACCACCTGCAGTGGCTGGGGATCGACGGCATCTGGCTCAACCCGACGATGCCCTCGCCGAACGACGACTGGGGCTACGACGTCGCCGACTACTGCGGCGTGCACCCCGAGCTGGGGACGCTCGAGGACCTCGACGCGCTCGTCGCCGCCGCCGGCGAGCGCGGCATCCGCGTGCTGCTCGACCTCGTCCCCAACCACACCAGCGACCGGCACGCCTGGTTCGTCGACGCGCTCGCGGGCGGCCGCCACCGCGACTTCTACGTCTGGGGCGATCCGGGGCCCGACGGCGGGCCGCCCAACAACTGGCTGTCGAACTTCGGCGGCTCGGCCTGGACGCGCGACGAGCGCTCAGGCCAGTACTACCTGAACAACTTCCTGCCCACCCAGCCGGACCTCAACTGGTGGAGCGAGGACGTCCGCGAGGCGTTCGACGACGTGCTGCGCTTCTGGTACGACCGCGGGATCGCGGGCTTCCGGATCGACGTCTGCCACGCGATCGTCAAGGACCGCGAGCTGCGCGACGACCCTGCCGCCACGCCGGACGACCACCCGAAGGTGCGCGAGCGCGGCACGCGCCAGGTGTTCTCCATGAACCGCCCCGAGGTCCATGACGTGCTCAAGCGCTGGCGCCGCGTCTCGGAGCCCGACCGGATCCTGGTGGGGGAGACGTACGTGCTCGAGCTCGACCAGCTCATCCCCTACTACGGGACCGGCGAGGACCAGCTGCACCTGGCGTTCAACTTCCTCTTCGTGCACTCGCAGCTCGACGCGGCTCAGCTGCGCCCGATCGTCGAGGCGATCGAGGAGAAGCTGCCCGTCGGCGCCTGGCCGGTATGGACCGGCTCGAACCACGACGCGGGCCGGCTCGCGACGCGCTGGGCGGGCGGCGACGAGGCCAAGGCGCGCGCGGCGCTGATGATGCTGCTCACCCTGCGCGGCACGCCGTTCCTCTACTACGGCGACGAGGTCGCGCTGGCCGACGTGGCGCTCGACCCCGCGAAGGCGCTCGACCCGGTGCCGCACCGCACCGGCAACCCGGAGCGCAACCGCGACGGCTGCCGCACGCCGATGCCGTGGACGGGCGAGCCTGGCGCGGGCTTCACCGCCGACGGGGCCGTGCCGTGGCTGCCGTTCGGGGACCTGGCCCGCAACGTGGCCGCCCAGCGCGAGGACCGCGGCTCGACGCTGCACCTCGTGCGCGACCTGATCGCGCTGCGACGCGAGCGCGCCGACCTGCGCACCGGTGGGTACGAGACGCTCCCGGACGCCGGCTGGGTGTGGCGGCGCGGGGAGGGCACGCTCGTGGCCCTCAACCTGTCGGACGCGCCGGTCGAGGTCGAAGCGCGCGGGACGGTCCTCATCGGCACCGACCGCGGCCGCGAGTCGTTCGACGGTCGCCTCGGGCCATGGGAGGGCGTTGTCCTCGCTCGATGACCTGCTCTCGGAGGACGGCTGGCCGTACGCCTCGACGCCACCGGTCGAGGAAGGCGACCCCGGCCGCTTCCACGCGCTGTTCGGGCGCGACTCGCTGATCACGGCCTTGCAGGTGCTCCCGGAGCGGCCCGACGTGGCGCGGGCGACGCTGCGCGCGCTCGCCGACCGTCAGGGCCGTGCGACGCACCCCGGGACGCTCGAGGAGCCGGGCAAGATCGGCCACGAGTTCCGCGACGCGGCGCCTGAGGCGTTCGTCGAGTCGGGCTGGCCGGACGACGGCGCGTTCGCGTACTACGGCACCGCCGACGCATCGTCCTGGTTCATCGTGCTGGCGACCGCGGCGGGCGGCTTCGAGCGCGAGCGGTCGGCGGCGGGGGAGTGGCTGACCGGCGCGCTCGACCGCGGCGGCGGCCTCGTCCGCCATGCCCCCGGCGACTGGGGCGCCCTGACCCAGCAGGGCTGGCGCGACACCGTGAACCCGACCGCCGCGTACGGCGGCGGCATCCTGCGCCCGGACGGCACCGTGCCGGAGCCGCCGCTGGCCGATCTCGACTCGCAGGCCGTCGCCTACGCCGCGCTCCGGGCGCTCGGCGAGGACGAGCGCGCGGACGCGCTGCGTTCGCGCCTGTCGGCGCTCGTGCCCGACGTGATGGCGGTCGAGGCGGGCGACCGCGTCGTCGCGGGCGCGGGGTCGCAGCTCGGCTGGCTGCTGTGGGCCGACGCGCTCGACGACCGGGCGCGCGATGCCGCCGCCGAGCGGCTGTGCCGGACCGACATCCTCACGGCGTTCGGGCTGCGCACGCTGTCGAGCGAGTCGCCCGTGTTCGCGCCGCACGCCTACCACCGCGGGTCGGTGTGGCCGTTCGACTCGTGGCTCGGCTGGGGCGGCCTGCGCGCCGCCGGCCGGACCGCGGAGGCCGAGCGCGTGAGGACGGGCGTGCTCGCCGCGCTGGAGCAGCTCGGTCGCGCGCCCGAGCTCTACGCCGTCAGCGAGGCCGGAGCGGTCGAGCCGGTCGCCCTCTCCAACCGCGTCCAGGCGTGGACGGTCGGCGCCCGCTGGGCGCTGGAGAACGAGTGGGACGGGCGCGCGGCGCGCGCCCGTCCCAGTTCCCCCTAGCGGGCCTCGACGACCAGCGTGTGGTCGTCGCCGCGGCGGGCCTCGGCGGTGACCTCGAGGCCGCGGTTGGTCGTCCGCGCGTCCCAGTCGGCCCGGCGGCCGTCGAGCCACACGGACCGCACCTGCGACCCGCGCGGCAGGGTGTGGCCGATCCGCAGCTCGCGCAGCTTCACGTCCGTGTCGACCTCGGTGCGGTAGCGGTCGCCGTCACGCGAGGCGGCGACGTCGATCGACCCCTTGCCGAGCCGGATGTCGCGGCCCGCGATCGGCGCCGACGACGGCAGCTGCGGCACGACCTCGAGCGCGTCGTGGCCCATGTCCGGCCGCACGCCGAGCTGCTGGTGGACGACGGGCCAGACCGTGCCGTAGTGGCCCCAGGCCTGCACGAACATGGCGCGGCAGCTCCAGCAGCGCTCGATGTTCGCGTCGTTCGTGCCGTCGCTCGTGTCGCTCGGCCGATCGAAGTCCGGCGACGGCAGGATCTCCGGCAGAGAGCCGGGCTGCTCGTCGGGCGTCCCGCCCGTGTAGGGCTGGCCGAACATCGGCTCGGCCTCGGCGTCGGTGTAGCGCCGCTGGCCTTCCATGCGCCCGTAGTTGCCCTCGCCGACGGCCTGGATCGCCGTGTTGAGCCCGAAGATGGTCCGCTCCCCCTGGCCGTCGGCGCCGCCGCCGCAGCCCGTGTGGAAGAGGCCCAGGTTGTAGGGCCGCGAGCCGCTGTAGCAGTCGGTCTCGCGCAGGGCCAGCGCCTGGTTGCCGTGGTCGTAGGTGGCCAGGCCCGGGACCGCCATCCCGCCGATCGTCAGCTCGGCCTCCATCGGGGTCACGCCGATCCAGTGCTTGTCCTGCTGCTTGTTGTTGTCGCCGCCGACCGGCGGATCGTCGATCGAGTCGGCGTACTGCGGCCCGTCGGGCGAGCCGGGGAACCACCAGGCGTCCTCGAACCGCTGGTGGAGCCGGCGCGCCAGGTCGGACGCCCACTGCTGCGTCTCGCGGTCGCCTTCGGCGCGGGCGAGGTCGGCCAGGTCGTAGAGCCCGCGGATCAGGTAGACCGAGTTGTCGAGCTTCTCCTCGCCCATGCCTTCGCGCTCCACGTTGCCGGAGCCCTCGGGCCAGCCGTCGTCGTCGGTGTCGAGCCGGTCGACCACCGCCCGCATGCCGCGGACCGAGAAGTCGTACAGGTCGTGCCGGAAGCGGTCGTCGCCGGTCCAGCGCCAGATCAGGGCGACGGCGCTCGGGTACTTGACCGTCTCGTCGGTGTTGAAGTTGTACTTGCCGTTACGGGGGTTGACCGAGTCGTCGCCGAACCAGTTCGAGCCCTCGGAGATGACCTCGTGGGTGACGATGCCCGACCCCTCGTTGAGGATCTCGGAGACGTCGCGCAGGCCGACCAGGTGGTCCTTGATCGCCTCGAATTGGCCCATGGCCACGCTCGCGAACGCGGTGTACTCGCCGTCGGTGGCGAACATCCACGGGTAGTCCGGATAGCCGGCGCCGACCCAGCGCGCGCGGTCCACGGTGCCGAGCGGCGCCGTGTACTGGAAGCCCTGGTCGAGCCAGCGGACCTGGAGGTCCTCGGAGACGCGGGTGAGGTCGAGCACGTTCTGCTTGCCCCAGTCGACCGCGGCCTGGAGCCGGCGGTCGCCCGGCAGCGACAGCCGCGTGTGGTCGCCCCAGGCCTCGCGCGCCTCGATCTTCTCCTTCAGCGCGCGCTCGGGGTGGCGCAGCGCGGCGCGGAGCTCGGCGCGGGCGTCGCGCGGGCCCTTGTCGGAGCCGGTGACGGCGATCCACACCGTCTCGCTGTCGTGGCCGTCGACGCGGACCCGGTAGCGCAGCTGGCCGCCGGCGCCCTTGCCGAACGGTCCGTCGTCGCACTGGCTGGGCGGCTCCTGGGCGGTGCACACGTTGGTCCCCTGCGGCCCGCGGTGCCCGTTGGCGGCGGTGTTCACCTCAGCGGCGGAGGGCCGGCGGTCGGAGGCCACATAGGCGGCGTAGTCGTGCGGTGTCGCGTTGGGATGCGGCAGCGTGCCCTGCTCGCGGAAGCGCAGCGCTCCGTCCTCGACGGTGGCCGTGTCGGGGAGCTGATCGCGCGCGTGCGGGGTGTTGTCGAAGCTCCAGGGGTACTCGGCGAGCAGCTCGGAATGGGCGTCGACCTTGACGGTCACGGTGCGGTCGGCGCCGCCCGGGTTCGTCACCTTCAGGCCGATCAAGGCGCCGCGGCGGCCGTCGGGCGCGAAGTCGGTCCGCTCGAGCTGCAGCCCGGCGGTGGTCGGCAGCTTGAACTTCACGTAGCCCCAGCCGCTCCTGAACTCGGTGGCCTGGCCGACCCACTGGTCGTCGACGCCGAACCAGACGCCGTCGACGAGCTTGATCGGCTCGCTCCAGATGCCGCCCATCTCGCCGGCGATGTGCCAGCCGTTCGCGTACCAGCGGCCGTCCTGGAACCCGATGATCCGGGCTCGCTCGCCGGCGGCGGCGTACCGGCGGTCCTGCAGGCGGTCCGAGATCGCGAGCTCGGGCGCGGCCTGCGCGGCGGTGGGCGCGATCGTCGCCGCGAGGACGACCCCTGCTGCCACGGCACGTTTGAGACCCAAGGTGAATCCCCTCCCTAAAGCGCTTAAGTCACCTACGTGGCACGATACCCGACTCATGCCCGGTTCACGCCCCTCGAACGCGCCCGGCGACGGACCGGGCGCGGCGCCCGCCGACCGGCCTGGTGCGGCGCCCGCCGACCGGCGTCGCCGGCCCACCATCGACGACGTCGCCGCCCGCGCGGGCGTCTCGTCCGCCGCCGTCTCGTTCGCCATGAACGGCCGGCCGGGCGTGGCGGAGGAGACACGACGGCGCATCCTCGACGCCGCCGCCGAGCTCGGCTGGCGCCCGAGCGCGCACGCGCGGGCGCTGTCGGAGGCGCGCGCCCGGGCGGTCGGCCTGCTGCTCACCCGCCCGGTCGAGCAGCTCGAGGTCGACCCGTTCTTCGTGCGCTTCCTGGCCGGCATCGAGCGCACGCTCGCCCGCACCGACCACGCGCTCGTCCTGCGGGTCAGCGACGAGCCGGCCGACCTCGACGCCTACGAGCGGCTCTCCGGCCGCGTCGACGGCTTCCTGCTCTGCGACGTCGAGCTCGAGGACCCGCGCTTCGAGCTGATCAAGCTCCCCGCCGTGGTGGCCGGCCACCCGGTCTCGCCGTGCCCGTTCCCGTTCGTGGAGACCGAGCACGCGCGCGGGGCGGCGGAGGTCGTCGAGCACCTCGTCGCGCTCGGGCATCGCCGGATCGGGTTCTGCGGGGCGAGCGAGCGGCTCGAGCACGTCCAGGCGCGGATGATCGTCTGGCGCGAGGCGCTCGCGGCGGCCGGCCTGGAGCCCGGTCCTGTCGCGTACGGCGACGCGACTCCGCTCCTCGGCGAGGTCACCGCCATCGTCTTCGCCTCCGACCTGCTGGCCGCCGCCGGCCTGGCCGCCGCCCGCGAGCGCGGGCTCGACGTCCCCCGCGAGCTGTCGATCGCCGGCTTCGACGACTCGCCGCTCGCCGCGCTGGCCTCGCCGCCGCTGACCAGCGTCCGCGTCGACTACGCGGAGTTCGGCGAGGCCGCGGCCGCGGCGCTGCTGGCGGCGATCGCGGGCGAGGCGCCGCCGGCCTTCCGCGGCTCGCCGCCGCAGCTCGTCGTGCGCGCCTCTACAGGTCCGCCTCCGGGTTCGTGACCTGCCCGCGGCGCAGCCGCGAGTGCTGCCTGCCGTAGATGAAGTAGATGACGAGACCGACCGCCATCCAGATCAGGAAGCGCCACCACGTGGTGCCCGGCAGGTCGACCATCAGGTAGATGCAGAGCAGCGTGCCGATGATCGGGAAGACGGGCACGAACGGCACGCGGTAGCCGCGCTCGAGGTCGGGCCGCGTGCGGCGCAGGACGATCACGCCGATGTTCACGACGACGAACGCGAACAGCGTGCCGATGTTGACGAGCTTGACGATCTCCGTCAGCGGCACGACCGCGGCGAGTGCGGCGAACGCGACGCCGAGCACCCCGATGATGAAGACGGGGGTGCGCGTGCGCTGGTTGACGTGCGAGACGCGCCGCGGCAGCAGCCCGTCGCGGCTCATCGCGAAGAGGATCCGCGACTGCCCGTAGAGCAGGGTGAGGACGACGCTGGTGATCGCCACGAGCGCGCCGAAGGAGATGACGTCGGCGCCCCAGGAGATGCCCGCGCCGTCGGCCAGCACGGTGGCGAGCGGCGCCTCGGCACCGCTGAGCTCGTCGAAGGGCAGTGCGCCGGTGGCCACGATGGCCACGACGATGTAGAGGAGCGTCGCGATCGCCAGCGAGCCGATGATCGCCCGCGGCAGGTCGCGGCTCGGCTCCTTGACCTCCTCGCCCGAGGTCGACACCGCGTCGAACCCGATGTAGGCGAAGAAGATCAGCGACGCCGCCGTCACCGTCCCGCCGAAGCCCTCGCCCTCGACGAAGAACGGGTCGAAGTTGTCCGCCGTGAAGGCGGTGACCCCGAGCACGATGAACAGGGCGAGCACGGCGAGCTTGATGAAGACCATGATCGTGTTCGTGCGCGCGGTCTCGCGCACGCCGATCATCAGCACGCCGGCCACGACCAGCACGAGGAACGCGGCGGGGAGGTTCACGGTGCCGCCGTCGCCGGGCGGGTTGGCCAGCGACTCGGGGAGCGAGAGGCCGAAGAGGCTGTCGAGCAGCTCGTTGAAGTACTGGCCCCAGCCGACCGCGACGCCCGCGATCGACACGCCGTACTCGAGGATCAGGTCCCAGCCGATGATCCACGCCGCCAGCTCGCCGAGCGTCGCGTACGAGTACGTGTAGGCGCTGCCCGCGACCGGGATCGACGACGCGAGCTCGGCGAAGGCCAGCGCGGAGAACATGCAGGTGACGCCGGCGATCAGGAACGCGATCACGATCGACGGGCCGGACGTCGTGATCGCCTCGCCGATGATCACGAAGATGCCGGTGCCGATGATGGCGCCGAGGCCGAGCGCCGTGAGGTCGAGCGCGCCGACGGCGCGCCGCAGCTCGGTCTCCTTGTCGTGCGTGTCCTCCACCAGCCGGTCGACCGGCTTGGTGGCGAACAGCCCGTTCCTGGGCATCGTGGTCATGCGTCTTCCTTCCCGGGCGGCGTGATGACGAGGACCGGCCGGCGCGCGCGCCGGATGAGCTGGATCGAGTTGTCGCCGAGCAGGCGGCGCGCGAGCGCGCCACGGGTCGAGCCGCCGCAGACGATCAGGTCGGCGTCGCGGTCCTCGGCGAAGACGAGGACGCTGCGGACGACCGGCCCGCTGAGCGTGTGCGGGGTCGCGTCGACGCCGGCGGCGCGCATCCGCTCCGCCATCGCCGCCGCGGCGCGCTCGGCGGGCTCGGCCGCCTCCGCGCGCGGGAGCGTCGAGAACGCCTCGACGTCGATGCCGTCGGCGCTGACGACGTCGACCGCCGCCCCCGACTGCCCGGCCAGCTCGGCCGCCGCATCCGCCAGCCACGGCTGCTCGGAACCGGCCTTGGCCGCCACCACGATCCGCTCCACGCCACACCGCCCCTTCGGTCGCGTCCTGCGGCGCGTACTACCCGTCCGGCGCGCCCACTATCGTCTGTGGGTCCATGCCGCCTTTCAAGCTCGACGCCGTCTACTCACCCACCGCCGACCAGCCGAAGGCGATCGACGGCCTGGCCGAGGGCATCGAATCCGGCTCCCGCGGGGTGACGCTGCTGGGCGCCACCGGAACCGGCAAGACGATGACCATGGCGGCGACGATCGAGCGGCTCCAGCGGCCCGCGCTCGTGCTCGCCCACAACAAGACGCTGGCGGCGCAGCTCTGCAACGAGTTCCGCACGTACTTCCCGGCCAACGCCGTCGAGTACTTCGTCTCGTACTACGACTACTACCAGCCCGAGGCCTACGTCCCGAGCAAGGACCTCTACATCGAGAAGGACTCGGCGATCAACCAGGAGATCG
>Ga0081538_10001907_pt2 | contig 12960 bp, 10 predicted proteins | sample TabmetS5T2R1_FD_71022 | JGI IMG/M metagenome (GOLD analysis project Ga0081538, IMG submission 71022) | Tabebuia heterophylla rhizosphere microbial communities from the University of Puerto Rico - S5T2R1 | ecosystem: Host-associated > Plants > Roots > Rhizosphere ...
CCCCCGCGGTCCCGCGGGCGCCGGAGACCACAGGAGGAGCGGGCGAGCCACCACCGGGAGCGGAGCGGCCGCGGCCCGAGACGAGCGGGGTAGCGGCGCGGGCGCGCCGCCCTGGGGCGGGTGGGGCCGTGGGGCGGGCGCGGGCGGCGGGTCGGCCGCGGGTGATGCCGGTCCCGCCGACGCCGGCGCCGCCGTTGCCCGCCGACCCCGAGCTGGTTCGCCTGGCCCAGGTGCCCCTCCCGGCGGAGCTCGCCGACCGCCGCCGACCCGCGGCGGAGCGGGCCGGCTGACCGACCCCGGGGTCCGGGAGGCGTTGCGGGGGTTCGGAGGGCGGTGGTTCAATCGCCCAGCCCTGGCCGGGCCGCCACGCGGCCCGGAGCTATATCGATAAGTAGAGAAGACGCTACGTAGACAAGTCTCTAAGTCGATCCCACCTGGGGGGAGGCGCCGGGGAGGTGCCGTGCCGAGCTGGCCGGCCATCCCCGGGTCCGGGCGGGCCGACCAGGTTCCAGGAGGAGCGGTTGAGCTACCAGCCCCACACCACTGAGGACGTCGACCGGATGCTGGCCGCCCTCGGCCTTGACGACGTCGACCAGCTGTTCCAGCCCATCCCGCCCGACCTGCGCGCCCCCGCCGACCTCGACCTGCCCCGGCCCCACGCCGAGCAGGAGGTGGCGACCGAGCTGGGCCGGCTGGCGGCGCGGAACCGGCACATGGACGAGCTGACCTGCTTCCTCGGAGCGGGGGTCTACGACCACTACGTGCCCGCCGCCGTCTGGTACCTGGCCGGCCGGGGCGAGTTCGCCACCTCCTACACCCCCTACCAGCCGGAGATGAGCCAGGGCGTGCTCCAGGCCCTGTTCGAGTACCAGACGCTGATCAGCGAGCTGACCGGCCTGGAGGTCTCCAACGCCTCCCTGTACGACGGCGCGTCGGCGGTGGCCGAGGCGGCGACCATGGCGGTGGCCGCGACCCGGCGGAGTGAGCTGCTGGTCAGCGGCGCGGTCGCCCCGCGGGTGCGGGAGCTGCTGGACACCTACAGCCAGGGGCTGGACATCAAGCTGGTGGAGGTGGGCGCCCTCGACGGCCACACCGACCTGGAGGAGGCCAGGGGCAAGGCCGGCGACCAGACCGCGGGCCTGCTGCTCGCCCAGCCGAACTTCCTGGGCGTGGTCGAGGACGTCGCCGCCGCCGCGCGGGTCGCCCACGACGCCGGCGCCAAGCTGCTGGTCAGCTTCGACCCGCTGTCGGCCGGGCTGCTGGAGCCGCCCGGGCGGCTCGGCGCCGACATCGTGGTCGGGGAGGGGCAGGCGCTCGGCAACCATCCCAACTTCGGCGGGCCCGCCTTCGGCTTCCTGGCCTGCGGGCCGGCGGACGTGCGGCGCCTGCCCGGCCGGCTGGTCGGCGAGACCGTCGACACCGCCGGCAAGCGCGGCTACGTGCTCACGCTTCAGGCCCGCGAGCAGCACATCCGGCGCGAGAAGGCGACCAGCAACATCTGCACCAACCAGACCCTGAACGCGATCGCCGCCGCCGTGTACCTGAGCTGGCTGGGGCCCGCCGGCCTGGAGGAGCTCGGCCGGCTGTGCCTGCGCCTGGCCCACTACGCGGCCGAGCGGCTGGCCGCCATCCCGGGCGTGTCGCTGGCCTTCCCCGGCCAGCCGTTCGTCAAGGAGTTCGTGGTCCGGCTGCCCGCCGACCCCGCCGAGGTGTGCCGGCGGCTGGTCGGGCACGGCCTGCTCGCTGGCCTGCCGCTGGCGGGGCTGGCTCCCGGGCTGGCCGACGGCCTGCTGGTGGCCGTGACCGAGCGGCGCACCAAGGCCGACGTCGACCGGCTCGCCGAGGCGATGGCGGCGGTCCTGGCCGACCTCGGCGCCGGCGGCGAAGGCCGCGGCGGCGAAGGCGCCGGCCGCGGTGATGGGGAGGTGGCACCGTGACCGGGGCGGCGACCCACGGCGGCGGCGTGCCGGTCGAGGCGGTGCCGTGGGCGGCCGGGACGCCTGGCGGGGCGCCGGAGCGGCTGGTCTTCGAGCGCTCCTCGCCGGGACGGCGCGCGTCCACCATGCCCGACCCCGGCGAGCTCCCCGACGTCCCGCCCGAGGACGTCCTGCCCGCCTGGGCGCGCCGGACCGCGCCCGTGCGGCTGCCCGAGGTGTCCGAGCGCGACCTGGTGCGCCACTACACCCGCCTGGCCCACCGCAACTACGCCGTCGACCTCGGCTTCTACCCGCTCGGCTCCTGCACCATGAAGTACAACCCCAAGGTCGCCGAGGTGGCCGCCGCGCTGCCCGGCTTCGCGCGGCTGCACCCGGCGCAGCCGGCCGAGCAGGTGCAGGGCGCGCTGGAGCTGCTCGCCCGCCTGGAGCATGCCCTGTGCGAGCTGACCGGCCTGGCGGCCGCCACCTTCCAGCCGGCCGCCGGCGCCCACGGCGAGCTGACCGGCCTGCTGATCATCCGGGCCCACCACGAGGCCCACAACGACCCGCGCCGGCGGGTGGTCATCCCCGACGCCGCCCACGGCACCAACCCCGCCTCGGTGCGGCTGGCCGGCTTCGAGGTCACCACCGTCGCCAGCAGCCCGGAGGGGCTGGTCGACCTCGACTCGCTGGAGGCCGCCCTCGGCGAGGACGTCGCCGCCTTCATGATCACCAACCCCAACACCCTCGGCCTGTTCGAGCGCAACATCGCCCGGGTCGCCGAGCTGGTCCACGGGGTCGGCGGCCAGCTCTACTACGACGGGGCGAACTTCAACGCCATCCTCGGCAAGGCCCGCCCCGGCGACATGGGCTTCGACGTCGTCCACCTCAACCTCCACAAGACCTTCGCCACCCCCCACGGCGGCGGCGGGCCGGGCGCCGGGCCGCTGGTGGTGGCCGAGCACCTGGCCGACTACCTGCCGGCGCCGGTGGTGGTCCGCGACGGCCCGGGGGGGTCCGGGGGAACCCAAGGGGGTCCCCCGGAGGAAACGCGCTACCGCTGGGACCACGACCGGCCGAGGTCCATCGGCCGCGTGCACGGCTGGAACGGCAACTTCGGCATCCTGGTCCGCGCCTTCGCCTACCTGCTCGCCAACGGCGGCGACGGCCTGCGCAGCGTCGCCGAGCGGGCGGTGCTGAACGCCAACTACCTGCTGCACCGCCTGGAGCCCACCTACCAGCTCGGCTACCCCTCCAGGCCGGTCATGCACGAGTTCGTGCTGTCGGCCCGCAGGCAGAAGGGCCAGGGGGCACGCGGCCTGGACATCGCCAAGGGCCTGATCGACCGCGGCTTCCACCCGCCGACCGTCTACTTCCCGCTGATCGTCGAGGAAGCCCTGATGGTCGAGCCGACCGAGACCGAGAGCGTCGAGACCCTGGACGCCTTCGCCGACGCCATGCTGGAGATCGCCGCGCAGGCCGAGGCCGACCCCCACCCGCTGCACCGGGCGCCGGTGACCGCCCCGGTCGGGCGGCTGGACGAGGCCCGCGCCGCGCGCACCCTGGTGGCCCGCTGGCACCCGCCGGCCGAGCCCGACCAGGCCGGGTCGGACCCCGCCGACCAGGGCCCGGCCGACAAGCCGACCACGTAGCCACGCCGCGCGGCGGGGCGGGTGGCAAGGCCCCGGCGGCGGAGCGGGTGGCAAGGCCCCGGCGGCGGGGCGGGTGGTGGCGCCGCCGGGGCGGGGCGACGGCGAGGGCGTCCACGCGCCCCCGGGCGCGTCGGCGCCCGCTTCGCCGGGTACGCCTCCGGGACACCGACCAGGCTCGCGAAGGGGGAGCGGCGATGGCACAGCGGACCAGAACGACCGGCAGGCGGGCGGCGACCCGCGGCGACGGCAGGGCGGGCGGCGCGAAGGCGGGCACCCGCCAGGCGGGCGGCGCCGCCGGGGCCGCGGCCGAGCGGGCCACCGACGAGGCCGCGGCGGTGACCCGCCCGGAGCGGCTGGTGGTCGAGCAGCCACCGCCCGACCCCGACTATCCCCGCTACCGGGTGGAGCCCGGCACCAGGCTGCGGCTGGCCGAGGTCGACCCCGACGAGTCCGAGCACTACCGGCGCAAGAAGGACGTGGCCGACGAGCTCAAGCGGCAGCGCGAGCGGATCGCCGACCTCCAGGCCCGCCTGTACGGCGAGAAGAACCGCAGCCTGCTGATCGTGCTCCAGGCGATGGACACCGGCGGCAAGGACGGCACCATCAAGGGCGTCTTCCAGGGCGTCAACCCCCAGGGCTGCCAGGTGTGGTCGTTCAAGGCGCCGTCCAACGAGGAGGCCGACCACGACTTCCTCTGGCGCTACCACCAGAAGGTCCCGCCCAGGGGCATGATCACGATCTTCAATCGCTCCCACTACGAGGACGTCCTGATCGTGCGCGTGAAGGCGCTCGTCCCCGAGGAGACCTGGCGTCCGCGCTACCAGGCCATCAACCAGTTCGAGCAGGCGCTCACGCTGGCCGGCGTGACCGTGCTGAAGTTCATGCTGCACATCTCCAGGGACGAGCAGAAGCGGCGGCTGGAGAGCCGCCTGGCCGACCCCGACAAGCGCTGGAAGTTCTCGACCAACGACCTCAAGGAACGCGCCCTCTGGGACGACTACCAGCGCGCGTTCGAGGACGCGGTCAGCGAGTGCACCACCCCGCACGCGCCCTGGTACGTGATCCCCGCCAACAAGAAGTGGTACCGCAACCTGGTGATCGCGCGGACCATCGCCGACACCCTGGCGGCGATGGACCCGCGCTACCCGCCCGCCGAGCCGGGCCTGGACAAGGTCGTGGTCCCCGACTGAGCCATCGGCGGCCGGTGCCGGGGACCACGACGGGTGGCGGCTAGCGGACCTGCTCGCGGACCTCCTGGCCGTGCTGCCTGGCGCTGGCCGCCAGGTCCTGGCCCTGCTCCTTGGCCGCCTCGGCGGTGCTGCTGGCCGCCTCGCGGGCGACCTCCTTGCCGCGCTCCAGCGCCTCCTGCCCGGTCTCCTTGACCCGCTCCTTGACCTCGTCGGCCACCGGGCCGAGCCGCTCGTCCTCGATCCGGGTGGAGGGCACCGCCAGGCCCGCCAGGAAGCCGATGGCGGCGGCGCCGAGCGCCAGGCCGAGCGGGTTCTCCTGCGCCAGCCCGGCCGCCCGCCTGGCCTGTCGCTTGACCTGCGCGCCGCTGGGGGTGGCCTCCCGGACCCGCGAGGCGACCCCACCGGCGGTGTCGCCGGCATCGGCGGTCGACCCGGCCACCGCCTCCTTGGCCCGGCTGGCCGCCTCGCTCACCTTGGACCGTGCGGCGTCCATCTTCTCGCTCACCTTCTCCTTGGCCCGCGCCGGCACGTCGGCCTTGTAGCCGATCGCCTCCACGGTCTCGCTCATCTCGGCCCTGGTCTGCTCTATGTCCTGTCGGATCTCATCCGGTTCTTGGCCCATTCCACGTCCTCCTTCACCGTCTCGATGGTCTGCTCGGGCACCGGCGGGGTCGCCTGCTTGACCTTCTTCCTGCCCTGCATGGCCAGCACGGCCGCGATCGCGCCGTAGACGACGGCCACCAGCAGCGCGGCCAGCCACGCCGGCATGACCGCGTCCAGGGCGAGGATGAAGCAGGTCGTCAGGGCGGCCAGCGCCAGGAACCCGATCGCGCCGGCGCCGCCGAACAGCCCTGCGCCCATGCCGGCCTGCTTGCCCTTCTGGGTCAGCTCGGCCTTGGCCAGCTCGATCTCCTGGTGGACCAGCCGGGTGGTCTCCTCCGAGAGCTGCTTGAGCAGCTCCCCGAGCGGCCGCTCGCGCAGGTCGGCCTGGTCGCCTGGCGCCGGCTCTTGACGGGTTGCCATCGCCAACTCCCCTCTACTGGGCCCTTGGCGGCGCGCCGGGGCCGTCCGGGTCGTAGGTCCCGACCACCGGCACCCCTGCCGCCGGGTAGGTGGCGGTGACCGCGGTCTCCTCGCGGTAGGTGGTGACCGGGTCCTCCCGCCGGTAGCCATCGCCGGCCCGGGCCTCGCGGTAGCGGCGGCTGCTGGACGCCTTCAGGAACCGCGAGGCGGCGAAGCCGAGCGCCAGCCCGCCGGCCGCGACCGCCCACGGCTTGCTGCGGGCGAAGTCCTCGACGTCGCGCAGGATGCGGTCGCCGCTGGCCTGCTTGAGGTAGTCGGCCGCGCGGTCGGCCTGACCGGCCGCCCGCTCGACCAGCCTGGCCGGTGCGTCCTTGCCCTGCCGGCGCAGCTCCTCGGCCACGCTGCGCGCGTCGGTGGCGCTGCCGGCCAGCCGCTCACCGGCCTGGGTCGAGCGCTGGTCGACCTGGTCCCTGAGCCGGCCCCTCGCCTGCTGGGCGGCGCCCCTGGCCTTGTCCTGGGCGGCCTCCGCCTTCTGGGAGACCTGCTCCCTGACCTGCTCGGTGGTGCCCTGTTCACCACCGGCATCGGTGGGGTACTGGGTCATCTGCTGTCCTCCCCTTCCCGCGAGGCCGGACGCCCCGCCGAAGGGACTTGGCTAACCCACGATCGGACGCGGAAACCTCGAACGTTGCAGAGCGAGCAGTTCGCGGTTCCCTCCGCGCTCTCTGCGTGCTTGCTCCCGTTTGGCGGATCGCTCAGAGGTCAGCCCCAGGGCTGAAGGCGACCCGGTGCAGGGGAGGGGCAGATGGTGGACGTCGAGACCGTCCGTGGCTGGCGCGGCCATGCCTTGATCGACCGTGCCGGCGGCTACATCGGCCGCATCGACGCGATCTACGTCGACGACCGGTCCGGGCAGCCGGAGTGGGCGCTGGTCAGCGTCGGCCTGGCCGGGACCAGATCGACGTTCGTACCGATCGTCCAGGCGACCACCGCCGGCAGCGACGTCCGAGTGCCCTACCACAAGCAACTGGTCGAGGACGCGCCCGGCATCGCGCCGGACCGGCAGCTGTCGGTGGCGGAGGAGCAGCAGCTCTTCCGCCACTACGGCTTGGACTATGGCGCCGCCGACACCGCCACGCCCCGAGGACCGAGGGGCACAAGGGACGCCGACCTGCCCGCCGGCGCCGACGACGTCGGTCGGGAGGCGTCTGACCGCGCCGGCGACGAGGCGATGACCCGCTCGGAGGAGGAGCTCCGGGTCGGCACCGAGGCCCGTGAGCGGGGCCGGGTGCGGCTGCGCAAGTACGTCACCACCGAGCAGGTCACCCAGACCGTCCCGGTGCGGCGCGAGAAGGTCCGGCTGGAGCATGAGCCGGCGTCCGGCGCCGGCGCCGGCGTCGCCGCCGACACCGGCGGCCCCGAGGCCGCCGACTCCGCGCATGAGGTGGTGCTCCACGAGGAGCAGCCGGTGGTGGAGAAGCGGGTGGTCCCAAAGGAGCGGGTGCGGCTGGACAAGGAGACCGTCACCGAGCAGCAGCAGGTCACCGAGGACGTCCGCAAGGAGCAGATCGACGTCGACGACCGCAGCGGGCGTCGCCACGGCCCACGGGAGGGGTGAGAGGTGGCCGACCGGGCGACCGCGACCGTGGCGGTCGAACGCGAGGAGCCGCGGGTGGAGCGCGAGCCGACCTGACGCGGGTGGCCTCGAGCGGTTCAAGGGTTTCGTTGTCGACACCGTGGGCATCCCAGGTGGTTGGGCGAGCACAACCCGAGGAGGGGCACCCGATGGCGAAGGTAGCGCGGACCAAGAAGCAGGGCCCCGGGCTGGCCGGGCGGACGGCCCGCCGGGCGGCGCGGCTGGGGATGCTGGCCGCCGCCGTCGCGGTCGGGCGGCGGACCGCCAGCAGGAAGCCACCTCCGGGCAGCGACGGCCAGGGAACCGGCGCCGGTCCAGGCCCGCAGGGCCCTGGCGCGGCGGCCGGCAGCGAGCCGCCCGCAACCCATACCACCGACGCGGCCGCTGTCGCCGACGGCGGCCGCGGCCGGCAGGCCGAGGCCCCCCAGCAGATCCCGCCCAAGGGCTGGAAGGACATTGCCAAGCGCACCATGAAGGAGGTCAAGCAGGACCAGGTGCCGCTGCTGGCGGCCGGGGTGGCCTTCTACCTGCTGCTGTCGCTGTTCCCGGCGATCATCGCCGGTGTCTCCATCTACGGCCTGGTCGCCGACCCGAAGACGGTCAGCGACCAGATCGCCAGGCTGACCGAGACGCTGTCGCCGGAGACGGCCAAGCTGGTCGGGGAGCAGATCCGCCAGGTCACCGCCGGCGCCGGCGGTGCGCTGGGGTTCGCCACCGTGCTCGGGATCCTGCTGGCGCTGTGGAGCGCCTCCAGCGGCATGAAGGCGCTCATCACCGGCATCAACATGACCTACGACGAGACCGAGAGCCGCAAGTTCCTCAAGCTGCGGGGGCTGGCGCTGGGGCTGACCCTGGGCGCGATGGTGCTGCTGGGGATCGCGCTGGCGCTGATCGTCGCCTTCCCCGCCGTCACCGGCGACTGGCCCACGGCGCTGCGGTGGACCGCCTCGGTCCTGCGCTGGCTGCTGCTGGCCGCCCTGCTGATCACCGGGCTGGCCGTCCTGTACCGCTACGCGCCCGACCGCGACGAGCCCAGGTGGACCTGGGTGAGCTGGGGCTCGGGCATCGCCACGGTGCTGTGGGTGCTGGCCTCGATCGGGTTCTCGATCTACGCCACCTTCTTCGGCAACTACAACAAGACCTACGGGGCGCTGGCGGGCGTCATCATCCTGATGTTCTGGCTGTTCCTGAGCGCCTTCGTGGTGCTGCTCGGCGCCGAGCTGAACACCGAGATGGAGCTGCAGACCGCCAAGGACACCACCAGCGGGCCCGAGAAGCCCATGGGGGAGCGCCAGGCGCACGCCGCCGACCACGTCGCCCAGGCCCAGGCGCCCTAGCCCGTTCTAGGCGAGGGCCGCGCGCAGGGCGGCGGCGGCGTCCTGGAGGCAGGCGTCGGCGGCCGGGGTGACGGCGCGCCAGCGGAAGAAGCCGTGGACCATGCCCGGGACGCGGCGCACCTCGGCCGCCACCCCGGCGTCCCGCAGGCGCGCGGCGTAGGCCTCGCCCTCGTCCCGCAGCACGTCGTGCTCGGCGGTGACCACCAGCGCCGGCGGCAGCCCGCCGAACGCCGCCGCCCGCAGCGGCGAGGCGTCGGGCCGCAGCCCGTCGGCCCCGCCCAGGTAGTGGTCCCAGTACCAGCGCATGCCGGCCGCGGTCAGGTAGTAGCCGTCGGCCTTCTCGCGGTAGGAGGCGGCGTCCATGGCCGCGTCCATGATCGGGTAGACCAGCAGCTGGAAGCCGATGGCCGGGCCGCCCCTGTCGCGGGCGCCGAGGGCGACCACGGCGGCCAGGTTGCCGCCGGCGCTGTCGCCGGCGACCGCCAGCCGCTGCTGGGTGCCGCCGAGCGAGGCGGCGTTGCGGGAGGCCCACAGGGTGGCGGCGTAGCAGTCCTCCACGGCGGCGGGGAAGCGGTGCTCGGGTGCCAGCCGGTAGTCGACGGCGACCACCACCGCGGGCACCGCCGCGGCCAGCGCCCGGCACAGGGGGTCGTAGGTGTCCAGGGTGCCCACCACCCAGCCGCCGCCGTGGAACCACACCACGATCGGGAACGGCGGCTCGCCGTGGGGGGTGAAGACCCGCACGCCCAGCTCGCCGGCGGGGCCGGGGATGGTCCGGTCGGCCACCTCGGCCACCGGCACCGGCGGGCCGATGAGGGCGGCGCTGGCCTCGACGAAGCGGCGGCGCGCCTCGGCGACCGACTGCCGCTCCAGCGGCGGCGCGCCGGCCGCGGCCATCCGGGCCAGCAGCGCCTCGATCTCGGGCTCCAGGGACATGCAACCGAGGATACCCGCCGGCCAACCCCTGGACTGAAATCCCCGTCATCGGGTATGTGGTAGTTCGTCCCGCCGACGGGAAGGAGACACCATGGGGGCCCGACGTCGCGTTCTCGGTGCACTGGCCGCTGTCATCATCCTCCTGTTGGTCGCCTCGACCGCGGCGGCGAGCCCGCCCGCTCCCGGCGGCCCGACCCTGTCCACCAGCGAGAACCTGGCCGCCAAGCGCTACGTGGCAGCCGGCGACCGGGCCTACACCATCGGCGCCGAGGACGGCCGCTTCCCGCCGATGGGCTGGCACATCCGCGGCGAGATGGGCGGCGTCTGGGCCCACCCCGTGAAGCTGCTGGACGGCTACTGGTTCGCGGTCAACGACACCTGGCTGCCGGCCGCCGACCGCTTCACCACCGGCGCCGGCTGGGTGCAGCTCCGCTTCCCGACCACCGACGGCTTCGCGGTCACCCGCACCGAGGTCGCCCCCGACGGCCTGCCGGCGGTGCTGGTCGGGCTGACGGTCCGCAACACCGGCGCCCAGCGGTCGCTGGAGCTGAAGCTGGACACCCACAGCGAGCTGATGGGCGCCTACCCGTGGGGCTGGACGACCCCCAACGCCAAGGACGTCAACGGCAAGGACACCGGCACCTTCCGCGGCGGCACCCTCACCTTCAACGAGCCCGGCAAGCCCTGGTACGCGGTGGTCGGCGGCAAGGACGCGCCGCAGGGCGGCGCCGTCGGCGACGAGTTCTGGGGGCCGGTCCCGCCGGAGGAGCGCGCCGACTACAACGAGTTCGGCAACGGCACCGGCGGGCAGCTCCGCTGGGAGCTCGACCTGGCCGCCGGGGCCGAGCGGACGCTGTGGTTCGCGGTGGCCGGCTCCCACACCGGCAAGGCCGCGGCCGAGCAGGCGCTGCGCCGCGCGCTGGCGGCGCCAGGCGCCTACCTGGCCGCCAAGGTCGCCCAGCGGCGCGCCCTGCTGGCCCGCACCCGCGTCGACCTGCCCGACGCCGGGCTCCAGGCCGCCTTCGACTGGGGCAAGCTGAACATGGCCGACCTGCGGCGCACCACCACCCGGCTGCGCATCCGCGACGTCGACGAGGGCCGGGCCTACCCCGACCCGCTGGCGACCCTGCCGGTGTTCACCGGCATCGGCGCCGGCTTCCCCGACTACCCCTGGTACTTCGGCACCGACGGCGCCTACACCGCCCACCCGCTGGTCGCCTCCGGGCAGTGGGACACCGCCATCCGCCACCTGCGCGGCATCCGCGACGTGTCGCGGATCGTCAACGGCGGCACCGGCAAGGTCGTCCACGAGGTGGTCACCGACGGCTCGGTCTACTTCGGCGCCAACGACGACCCCGGCAACACCAACGAGACCGCCCAGTTCGCCACCGCCGTGCACCTCATCTGGCGCTGGTCGGGCAACAACGCCTTCCGCGACGAGATGTACCGCTTCGTCAACGACGGGCTGCACTACGTGACCAGCACCCTGGACGCCGACCGCGACCTGTGGCCGGAGGGGTCCGGCATGGTCGAGCGCGGCGGCATGGGCGCCGAGAAGCTCGACGTCACCGCCTACACCTGGCAGGCGCTGCGGGCGCTGGCGGAGATGGCCGCCAGCAAGGGCGACGAGACCACCGAGGCGTGGGCGCGCGCCAGGGCGGCCGACATGCGCCAGCGCTTCGACGCCGCCTGGTGGATGGAGGACTTCGGGCTGTACGCCGACTCGCTGTGCAACGAGCCGGTCGCCAACCCCGACCCGACCTGGGTCAACTACTGCCGCGAGGCCGGCCAGCAGCTCCAGCAGCGCCACTGGATCAACGCCACCCCGATGGAGGTCACCCTGGCGCCGGTGCGGCACGCCATGACCGCGCTCAACACCCTGGAGGGCAGCGACTACACCGGCGACTGCGGGCTGTTCCACACCGGCGTGGGCGGCGGGCCGACCGGCGCCGGCGAGCTGCGGTGCTGGACGCTGCCGAACTCGGTGATGGCGATGGCGGAGGCCAACTACGGCCGGCTCGGCGACAACCAGGCGCTGCGCTACATGCACACCATCTCCAACGACCTGATGCTGGAGATGCCGGGGGCGCTGCCGGAGATCTCGCCCAGCCCCGAGTACGACCCGTTCGTGGACTTCCGCGACCGCGCCATGTTCATGCAGGCCTGGTCCTCCTACGGGGTGCAGTGGCCGGTGATCAACAACTTCCTCGGCATCCGGCCCGACGTGCCCCACGGGCGGCTGTCGGTGGTCGCCGACGTGCCGGACTCCTGGCCGGGGCTGGCGGTGCGGCGGCTGCGGGTCGGCGGAGGCCACCTCGACGCCGCCGCCGAGCGGCAGGGCGGCACCTACACCACCACCGTCGGGCGGGCACCCGGCGGCTGGCGGCTCACCATCGGCCACGTCCTGCCGGCCGGCGCCGACGTCGGCGCGGTGACCCTGGACGGCGAGCGGGTCCTGCCGGACATCAGGGACACGCCCAGAGGCCGCGAGGTCTCGGTCCGGACGACCACCGGCGCGGCGCACACCCTGGTGGTGACCACCAGGTAGCGCCAGGCCGGTCGCGGCGCCCCGGGTAGAGGGGCCGCCCTGGGGCGCCGCGGCCCCCGCGCTACAGCAGCTCCGGGCGGACCCAGTCCTTGCCGAGGACGTGGTGGTCCAGGAACGCCAGCACGGTCCCGTACCAGAGGCGGGCGTGCGGCGGCGTGAGGATCCAGTGGTTCTCGTCGGGGAACCACAGCAGCTTGGCGTCGGCCCCGAAGCGGGTCAGGTCGGTCCACAGCCGCAGCGCCTCGCTGACCGGCACCCGGTGGTCGCGCTCGCCGTGGATCACCAGCATCGGCGTGCGGATGCGGGCCAGGTTGCGGTCGGGGGAGTGCCTCCGGTAGCGCTCGGCCGAGGTCTCCGGAGGACCGAACTCGCGCTCCCACCAGGCGGCGTGGTCGGTGGTGCCGTGGAACTGCTCCAGCGACCAGATGCTGGCGTGGGTGACGATGCAGCGGAACCGGTCGGTCTGGCCGGCCACCCAGTTGGCCAGGTAGCCGCCGAACGAGCCGCCCATGGCGGCGGTCCGCTCGGCGTCCAGCTCCGGCCGCTCCTCGGCGGCGTCGACCAGCGCCATCAGGTCGGTGTAGGGCTCCTCGCCCCAGCGGCCCCGGCCCCGCGCGGTGAACGCCCGGCCGTAGCCGGTCGACAGCGCCGGGTCGGGCAGCAGCACGGCGTAGCCGGCGGCGGCCAGCAGCCACGGGTTCCAGCGCCAGCTCCACCCCGAC
>Ga0081538_10004422_pt1 | contig 12957 bp, 14 predicted proteins | sample TabmetS5T2R1_FD_71022 | JGI IMG/M metagenome (GOLD analysis project Ga0081538, IMG submission 71022) | Tabebuia heterophylla rhizosphere microbial communities from the University of Puerto Rico - S5T2R1 | ecosystem: Host-associated > Plants > Roots > Rhizosphere ...
GGGCGGGGGGGGGGGGGGGCAAGTCGGGCGGGCGGGGGGGGGGCCCCGGCCCCGGGGGGAGGGGGCCCGCTCGGGGGGGGGGGGGGGGGGGGGGGCGGGGGGGGGGGGGGCGCCCCGCCGCGAGCCGCATACGCCGCCCCGGGGGAGAGCGGCCGCGGCTCGCGGCGCAGGGGGCCGCCGCACAGCGCACAGCGCCGGCGCCGGCGGGCGGCCTCCCGCCCGAAGTGGCGTTGGCCGCATGCGCTGCAAGTGAGGAAGGTCATGGCCCGCACTCCAGCGTGCGACCTCAAGGACGGGTTAAGCCTCAGTGAAGAGGAAGCGAAGAAAGCCGGTCGCTTGGCTCGCGGTTCTCCGGGTACTTGGCCAAGCCCACTGCCTCTTCGCCGAGCGGCTGGCCCGGCAGCCTGAGCCGGAAGACGGTGCCGCCGCCCTCGGCGGGCTCCACGCTGACGTCGCCGCCGTGCGCCTCGGCAGTCTGCCGGACGATCGCAAGGCCGAGCCCCGAGCCCGGCACGGCCCTGGCGGCGGCCGAGCGGTAGAAGCGGTCGAAGACGTGCGGAAGGTCGAGGGGGTCGATTCCCGGCCCGTGGTCCCGCACCGACAGCTCGCTGCCCTCGAGCGCGACCTCGACGACACCCCTGGGGGGACTGAACTTCGCGGCGTTGTCGAGCAGGTTCGCCACGGCGCGCTCGAGGCGCTCGGGCGCGCCCTCGACGACGGTTGGCTCCAGCTCTGTCTCGAAGCGAAGGTCTCGCGAGTAGCGGCGCCGCCGGTCCACGACCTCGGCCACGAGCTCGTCGAGGCGCACGTCCTGGGGCTCGAGGCGGCGGTCGTCGCCGCGCGCGATCTCGATCAGGTCGCCGACCAGGCCGCCGAGCTCGTCCAGCTGGGTGGCCACGTCGTCGAGCAGCTCGCGCCGCTGGCCGGAGCTCAGGCCGTCCGGGTCGCGCAGGACCTCGATATTCGTCCGTAGGCTCGTCAGCGGCGTTCGCAGCTCGTGGGAGGCGTCGGCGACGAGCTGCCGCTGGGCGTGCAGGGAGCTGTCGAGTGCCGCCATCGTCCCCTCCAGGGCGTCGAGCATCGTGTTGAAGCTGTCGGCCAGGCGCCCGAGCTCGTCATCGCCGGCGCCCCCGTCGATGCGCCGGCTCAGGTCCTTGGTCGCGGCCACGTGCTCGCTGGCTTCGGTCAGTCGTTCCACCGGGCCGAGCGCGGTGCGGGCCACGAAACGCCCCAGCACCAGGGCGAACGCGATCCCGAGGAGCAGGACGCCCGCGAGGATCAGCCGTAGGTCGCCCAGCACCTGATCCACTTCGTCGAGCGAGCGGGCGATCTGAATGGCGCCGCCGCCCGGCAGGGAGGCGGTGAGCATCCTGACGTGCTGGCCGTCGACCTGAGCGTCGCGCAGAGCCGTGTCGTCCTCTCCACGGGCGCTGCGAATGTCGCGCGCCTCGACCGGCAGCCGGACCTGTTCTCCGCCTCGCCCGAGGACCTGTCCGTTCTCGCCCAGGAGCTGCACGAACGGCACCGGCCCCCCGACCTCGACCTTGGGCGGCGGAATCCGACCCGGCGGGCCGAACCCTGGGCCGTGCACCACCCGGCCCGTGTCCGTGATTCCCGCGGCGCGCGTCTGAAGCGACTCGTCGATCTCGCCACGCAGCTGCCCTCGCACGAGCACGTACGTGGCCACCGAGGCGAGCAGCACCGCGACCGCGACCGCAGCCGCGGCGGCCAGTGCCAGACGCCGGCGGAAGGGCATCAGTCCTACCGTTCCTCGCGCAGCACGTAGCCCACTCCGCGGACCGTGTGGACGAGGCGGGGCTCCCCGTCCTGCTCGAGCTTCCGCCGCAGATATCCGACGTAGACCCCCAGCGAGTTCGACCCGCTTCCGAAGTCGAAGCCCCACACCCGCTCGAAGATCACGCTGCGCGTGAGCACCTGGCGGGGATGGCGCATGAACTGCTCGAGCAGCAGGTACTCGGTCCGGGTCAGCTCGATCCGCCGCTCACCGCGGCAGACCTCGTGAGTGCCCGTGTCGAGCTCGAGGTCGCTGAAGCTCAGCACCGCCGGGCGATCGCCGTTCTCCGTGTTGCGCCGCAGCAGGGCCCGAAGGCGCGCGAGCAGCTCCTCCAGCGCGAACGGCTTGACGAGGTAGTCGTCGGCGCCGGCGTCCAGGCCGGCCACCCGGTCGCCGATGGCATCGCGGGCGGTGAGCATCAAAATCGGCGTGTCGTCGCCCGCCTTGCGCAGGCGCCGGCAGACCTCGAGGCCGTCGATGCCGGGCATCATCACGTCGAGAACGAGGGCGTCGTAGCGGGCGTCGTGCGCGCGGGCGAGCGCCTCGCCCCCGTCCCCGGCAAGGCCGATCCGATAGCCCTTCAGCTGAAGGGCGCGGGAAAGCGAGCTGCGTACGGCCGGCTCATCGTCGGCGATCAGGATCTGCATTCGCGCGGCGCAACGTAGACGGCGCGCTTAAGGGCAACGTAAGAAGCGGGGCCCGTCTCGCTAGCCACCTGGGGGCAGGCGGATTCCGCAGGTGTTGTCGGGGACGGCACCGGCGAACCGCTCGGTCGTCCAAGCGAGGGCATCGCGGCCGCCCTGCCCGACGACGGCGGGGTGGGTGACGTCAGGGTAGGTGCGGAGCTCGACCTGTGCGCCGGACGCGCAGCGCCGTTTCACCCACGACCCGGTGACTCGTGGCGCGATGAGCCTGTCGGCGAGTCCCTGGCCCACGAAGAGTGGGGCGACGATGGCGCCGGGGGTGGGGCTGTTCTCGTCGAGACGCATCTTCCAGCTTGGATCCTTGGTGACGTCGACGTCGACAATGCGGTCGGGCAGCCGGAGCCCGGCCACCGCGATCCGGAAGCGGGACGGCTGGTTGACACACGAGGTGGCGATGCGTTCGGCTGGACGCCTAGCACCGCTCGTCAGGATCTCGTCGTTGATGTCGTCGTAGTAGCGCGACCACGCATGGACGGCGAAGCTCGTCAACACATTGCCGGCCTCGGTGCCCTCGATGGCCTTCAGGTTCGCTTCCAGCAGGGTCGCCGGCGACAACACGGCAACGCCAGCGAGCTCGTACTCGGGTGCGTAGGTCCGTGCCAGCTGGCCGGCGAACAGGGCGGCGTGACCACCTTGGGAGTGTCCCCAGATCGCGTAGCGGTCAGCCACGCTCATGCCGAGGTCGAGTCGGTGCGCGGCGCGCACCGAGTCGAGCACCGCTCGGCCCTCGCTTGCGCCGACGAGATACGGGTGCGGCGCGGGAGTGCCGAGTCCAGGGTAGTCCGTCATCGCGATGACCCATCCCTTGTCAAGCGGGCGGGTCATGTCGGGGATCCCTTCCAGCGGCCTGTCGGTCAGCGAGGGTGCGCACGGCGGTACGACGCCGGTTGTGCCGTGCGCCCAGGCGAGCAAGGGCCGAGGGCCCGGCGGGGGATTCTCCGGCGCCAGGATCAAGCCGCTGACCGCGATGGGGCGCCCGTCTTCCCCAGTCGACGCGTACAGCACGCGCCACGCGCGGGCGCCCTCAGGAACGCCCGCGGTGAACGGCTCGGACCTGATGATCGTCCCCGGCTTGGCCGGGAGGTCAGAGGGCGGCGTGTAGAACGAATCGGGCGACGGGTTGCGCGTCAACACGACGAACAGCACGACCGCCGCCGCCAAGATCACGGCCAGCGTCGCGACTCCCCGGACCAGCCAAGAACGGCTCGGCCGCCTGCGACCCCGACGTCGCTCGATGGCCGGCGATCATAACGGCCGACGCGAGAGCGAGCCGCTCTGGCGAGCGGACGCGCCCCCCGCCGCGGCGGTGGCGGGGCATCGTCCTGTTTTGCTGTTGCCAGGCAACAGCAGGGCAGGACGTACCCCTTACCGGCCCAAGCGCGGCCGGCGTCGCCGAACCCCGGCGAAAGACAGCGCCTCTAGCCTTGGCCCGATGAATGACGAGGGGTCGGGCTGATGGGCCGCCGCGCGCGCCGCCGGGCGAGAGAGGGAAAGGGCACCGACCGGGCCCCGGCGTCGACCAGTGACTACTCCGACGCCGAGGGCAACGTGCTCTCCCTTCGGGACGAGCTGACCGCCGGCACCCTCCGGCAGCTCGACCAGCTCGAGGCGAGGCCCGCCGCCTCGGCCGAGGACCGCTGGCAGCGGCGCGTCGAGTTCCTGTTCGAGCGCCTCGCGGTGCGCTGGGAGCTCTCGGGGCTGCCGCTCGAGGGCCAGCGCGAGCTGCTGGGCCGCTACCGGATGGCGAGCTCGGAGGAGCGCCGCTGGGTGCGCGAGACCATCGGCGAGCACCTGAGGGCCCGCCACCCGGAAATCGAGCTGTAAAGCCCGACTACCCCGCCGGCGGGATCTCGTGGTTGGCCTGGAAGATGTTGTCCGGGTCGTACTTCGACTTGACCTCGCGCAGGCGGCGATAGGCGTCGCCGCCGAACAGCCGGCTCGCATCCACTGGGCGATCGGCGAAGTTGAGCAGGCTGCCGGCATCCCATGGCGCCAACGCCTCGCGGACCTGGTCGAGTCGCTTCTCGGCGGCCTGCTTCATCTCCTCGTTCGCCGCCATGCCCACTCCGTAGAGCGCGAACGAGGCGTCGATCGCGGCGATTGCGCCACCTTCGGCGTCCGCCCGTCCGGCCGCGCCGCCCAAGTGGCGCACCTCGAGCGAGACGAGCGGGGAGTCCGTCTCCGGGCCGGTCGCGCGCACAAGTCCCCCGACCGCCTCGGTCGGGAAGTCGTCCAGGAGGATCCCGTCGCCGACGCCCGGCACCGGCTCGGGCGGATCCATGTGTATCGCCGCCAGCCCCGTCGGCGGGATCATCGCGAAGGTGTCCATCTCCGGGCCCAGCTCCCGCAGCGCCGCCAGCTGCTCGGAGCCGCCCGCCTCGTCGCCGAGCCATGCCGCTTCCACGACGACGAATGAACGCCCACGGACCGGCTCGGGTATCTCCTCCAGCGGCGGCACGTTCAGCAGGCGCCCCAGCGAGGTCATCTCGTCCGGCACGCCCGCCGCCCACTCGCTCCAGGCTCCGAGAACTTCGGCGGCGCGCTCCTGCGGCCAGAACAACACGCCCGCGTACAGCTCCGCTACCGGGAACAGCTCCAGATCGAGCGCCGTGACAACACCGAAGCTCCCGCCGCCGCCTCGTAGCGCCCAGAACAGGTCGGGGTCGCTGTCGGCGTCGGTGCGGAGCTGACGGCCATCCGCGGTTACGACCTCGGCGGCGCGGATGCTGTTGGCAGCCAGTCCGTAGCGCCGGACCATCCAGCTGACCCCTCCGCCCAGCGCGTACCCGGTCACGCATACGTCGGGTGCCGAGCCCGACAGTCCCGCCAGGCCGTGCTCGGCGGCCGGGCCGACCACATGCTGCCACTGGGCGCCGCCCTGGAGGCGCGCGCGCCGGCGCTCCGGGTCGATCTCGACCGCGTTCATGCGCGACATGTCGACCAGCACGCTGCCTTCGAGCGAGCCACGTGATGGGGCACCATGCCCGGTTCCCTGCGCGGCGACGCGCAGGCTCTGCCCACGTGCGACCTCGACCACGGCCACGACGTCCTCCGCCGACTCTGGCCTCGCCACAGCCGCCGGACGCTGGTCGACGGCCAGGTTCCACGCCCGACGCGCCTCGTCCCAGCCGGGGTCCTGGGGGCCGACGATCCGGTCTCCAAGTTGGGCCTTGAGCGCAGTCACAGTTGTCGCGAGCTGATCGGCGGTAGCCATCTGAGATCTCCTAGGGACGGGTGGCTTCGAGGCTAACGACCGAGATCGTGCTGAAACGCCCGGGGCGGCCGCTACCCTGCGCTCGCAGCACTCGTGGGGCGGACCCGCCACGGGTCTAAGGCGCGTGTGATCCCGTGAGCTTTCCGACGATCGAGTTCGCGGCCTTCTTCGTGGCCGTGTTCATTCTCTCTTGGGCCTTGATGCCCCATCCGCGGGCATGGCGGCCCTTCATCCTGGTCGCCTCCTACGTCTTCTATGGCTGGGTCGACTGGCGCTGGGTGCTGCTGCTGGTCAGCTCGAGCGTGGTCAACACGGTCGCGGCGCGGGTCATCGCGACGTCGCCGTCCCCGCGGACCCGCAAGAACGCTCTGATCGCGGCGGTCTGCTTCGACCTCGGCCTTCTGTGCATCTTCAAGTACCTCGGCTTCTTCGTCACCGAGGTCGACGACTTTCTCAACTCCCTGGGTCTCGGGTCTCCGCTGCCGATCGTCCAGATCGTCCTTCCGATCGGGATCTCGTTCTTCACCTTCCAGGCAATTTCGTACGTGGTGGACGTCTACCGCGGCGACACGCGGGCGGCCTCGCTTGGCGACGTGGCGATTCTCCAGGCCTTCTTCCCCCACCTGGTGGCGGGGCCGATCGTGCGCGCCAACGAGCTGCTGCCGCAGCTGCGCCTGCCGCGCGATCCGCGCACCGTGCTCGCGGGGCCGGGCCTGTTCCTCGTCGCGGGCGGACTGATCAAGAAGACCGTGGTGGCCGACGAGCTGGCCCGCCGGATCGTCGACCCGGTATTCAACGACCCCGCCGCTCACTCGGGCGCCGAGGTGCTTCTCGCGATCTACGGCTTCGCGGCTCAGATCTACTGCGACTTCTCGGGCTACACCGACATGGCGATCGGCCTCGCCCTGCTGCTCGGATTCGTCCTGCCGCAGAACTTCAACCGGCCCTACCTGGCGCTCAGCCTGCAGGACTTCTGGAGACGCTGGCACATGACCCTGTCGCGCTGGCTGCGCGACTACCTCTACATCCCGCTCGGGGGCAACCGGCACGGTGAGCGCCGGACATACCGCAACCTGATGCTGACCATGCTGCTCGGCGGCCTCTGGCACGGCGCGGCGTGGACGTTCGTCATCTGGGGCGGAATTCACGGGACGGCGCTGAGCGTCGAACGTTGGGGCCGGGAGCATCTGAGGGGCTTCCGGCTGCCGGCATGGCTTGCCTGGTTCGTGACCTTCCACGTGGTCTGCCTGGCGTGGGTCTTCTTCCGCTCGCCCAACCTCTCCACGGCATTCGAGATGCTGGGACAGGTGGGCGCCTCCGGGCCGTCGCCGCTCGTGACGCTGCCGATCGTGTTCCTCACCGTCGCGGCGATCGCGGTGCAGGCACTCCCGAGCGGCTGGTGGCGGCAGGCCGAGGGCTGGCTCGTCCGCCAGCCCGTCGCGGCGCAGGGCGTGGCCTTCGGCGTGCTCCTGGTCGTGGCCGATGCGGCCGTAGGCCAGCAGGGCGTGGCCCCGTTCATCTACTACCAGTTTTGAACCCCCGCACGAACAGAGAGCTCACGATGCCGGCCGGACGGGTGCTCGGGGTGATCGTGATCGCCCTGCTCTTCGCGGCGCTCTTCAACTCCGAGGCCATCGTGCGGGCAGGCGAGGGCATGGGACGCGGTACCACCCGCGACGTGGTGCTCTCGATCGGGCGCCCGCTCGACGACGTGGCGGGCGCGATCGGCTTCCATCTGCCGCGCGACGGGCTCGACCTGGCCTTCGGCCACGATCCTAAGACGGCGAGCGGGACCGAGCTGGAGGAGGGCTCGACCGCGATCCTGCGGCGGCGCCCCGGGGGGCGCGGCGCCGGGGCGCCGGCCTGGACGCAGCCGACCCCGGAGCGCCCGCTCGAGGTGCTGGTGACGGGAGACTCGGAGGCCGAGTTCGTCGGCCAGCGGGTGGTCGACCAGGCCCCGCCGGGCCTGCTGGAGGTGGAGACTGTGGCTCGCAACGCCACCGGCCTGACCAACCCGGCGTTCTTCAACTGGGAGCTGAACGCCCAGCAGGAGATCGCCGCCCGCGACCCGGACGCGGTCATCATGGCCATCGGCGGCAACGACGGCTTCAACGTCGAGGCGGGCGGGCAGCTCTACGGCCCGCACGATCCGGAATGGCAGACGGAGTACGCGCGCCGGGTCGCGGTGGTGATGCGGGAGCTGAGCCAGAACGGCAAGCGCCCGGTCTACTGGGTGCCGCCGCCGACCGCCCGGGACGACGAGTTCAACGCCATCTACAAAGCCCAGAATCGGGCCGTCGAGCAGGCGGCGAAGGCGGTCCCCGGCGCACGCTACGTCGACGTCTACAACACGATCAACGGCGGCAAGTACAGCGACGATCTGACGATCGACGGGCGGCGGGTGCTGGCCCGTCAGTCCGACGGCGTTCATTTCACCCGTGAGGGCGCCGTCGTCCCCACTCGCCTGATCCTGCGCGCCATGGCGAGGGATTATCCGGCCCTCGGCGGCGGGGGCGGCCCATGAGTCACGCCCGCGTCCGAAGCTCCGTGGCCGCCTGCTGCGCGCTGGCCCTGCTACCGCTCTTGCTCGCGGCCGCCGCGCCCGCCGGCCCCGACGCCGAGGCGACGCTCTCCCGCCGCCTGCTCGTGAACGGTGACTCGCTCGCCGTCGGGACGAAGCCGTACCTACCGCGCGAGCTGCGCGGCTGGCGCGTCGTCCAGTCGGTGGCCGTTAGCCGCCACGCTTCCGAGGGAGCGGCGGTGATGCGCGCATACCACCACTCCCTGCCGCGGGTGATTCATGTGAGCCTCGGGACGAACGACGATCCGCGCGCGGTGCCGAGCTTTCGCGCGGCCGTCCGCGCGGTGCTGGATGCCGCCGGGCCGCGCCGCTGCGTCGTCTGGACCAACATCGTCCGGCCGCCTGTTGCCGGAGCGAGCTACGCGGGCTACAACCATGCCCTCGCCGAGGAGTCGAGATCGCACCACAAGCTGCATGTGGTCAATTGGGCGCGCATGGTCCGTCAGAACCCACACTGGCTGGCAGAGGACGGCGTGCACGTCTCAGCCGACGGCTACCAGGCGCGGGCCCACGCGATCGCCCGCGCGGTGCGCCGCTGTCGCTGAGGTGGCGCTCGCGTACAGGGGGATCTCCCGCTGGATCAATTGAGCGACGGGTCGGAGGGCATCGTCGCCAGCAGCCGGTAGCCGCCGCCCTTTCGCCGCAGCGCCTCGGACCAGATGTCGCCGTCGCGGAACGGGTCGTCGGGGTGGGCCTCCTGCACGATCCAGGCGCCCTGCTCCAGCTCGCCGTCGAGCTGGCCGGGCGCCCAGCCGGCGTAGCCGGCGTACACCCGCAGACGCCGCAGCGAGCTGTTCGCCGCGTCCGGATCGAGCGTCCCGAGCGGGCCGACGACCTGAGTGCCCGCCTCGTCCGGATCGCCGAAGTCGCCAAGGGCCACGACCGCCTCCGGCGACACCGGGCCGCCCAGGCGCACGAGGTCCTCCGCGCCCGGAAGGTCGGCCAGGTCCGGGAGCACCTCGCCCACCGGCATCTCCGACTCCCGGTTTAGAACGACGCCCATGGCGCCGTCCGGCGTGTGCTCCAGGACGAGAATCACCGCGCGGCGGAAGTAGTCGAACAACGAGGGCGCCGCGATCAGGAGCTTGCCCCGCACGCTCTCGCTCATGCCGTCGCCTCACGTGCGCTGTCCAAATCGGCGAACGCCTCAACGCGGACCGCCTTCCCGCGGCGGAAGGTCCAGGCCTGCACGACGCGCTGCTCGACCTCGATGCCACTGCTGGCGCCGCGCGCGCTTAGGACGGTCGGCACGAGCACCCGCTCCCCATCCTCAATGAACTCCTGGGGGGTCAGCAGGACGTCCTCCATTCCCTCGAACCCCGCAACGTAACGGCGCACTCCCTCGTGGCCGCGGTAGATGTCCGGCTCGGCGGACAGCTCCGGGCCTATGACCGCGACGAAGTCCGGGTCGATGAACTCGAGCGCGGCCTCGACGTCGCCCTGCTCGAAGGCGGCAAATATCCGCTCGAGCACCTCGATGCTCACACGGTGGAGGCTACGCGCTCGCGGCCTCCGCCAGAAACCGGTGCGCGATCCCGCGCCCCAATTCCATCTGCGCGTCGATCCTCCCCCGGCTCTCGTGGCGGATCTCCTCCGGGTCGAGACCGCTGGCCGCGGCGTCCTCACTCTCCTCCCAGCCGTCGAGCCAGGCCTCGAGGATGGACGGCGTGACCTCGGCGTGAAACTGCACGCCCCAGGCGCGCGCCTCCCCGAGCCGAAACGCCTGCAGGCAGAGCGGCGTGGCGGCGAGCCGGACGGCGCCCGGCGGCAACGGCGCCTCATAGCTGTGCCAGAGGAAGGCCTCGAAGGCGGGCGCGAGCGGGCCGACCAGCGGATCACCGGCCCCGTCCGGCGTGACCTCCACCCGGTGCCAGCCGATCTCGGGCCGGGCGGCCCGGCGCGGCCGCGCACCCGCCGCCTCCGCGAGCAGCTGGGCGCCCAGGCAGACACCGAGCAGCGGCAGACGCCTGTCGAGCAGCTCGCGGAGAAGCTGCTTCTCCCCACGAAGCCAGGGGTGCGTGGGCTCCTGGTCGATGTGCATGCTGCCGCCGAAGACCATCGCCGCGTCCACTCCGTCGAGGGCCGGCGGGGGCCCCTCACTTGGGACCCACTGCACGAGCTCGGCGGCGTCGTCCGCGAACACCCCGGCGTGGGCGTCCGGCTGGTGGACGATCGAGAGGACCTTCAACGTTCTACTCCGGCGTGACGTAGGCGCTCGTCAGCCCGCCGTCGACAAGAAAGGCCGACGCGGTGACGTAGGACGAGTCGTCCGAGGCCAGGAAGAGCGCGCCCTGGGCGATCTCGCGCGCCTCCGCGAAGCGGCCCATCGGCAGGTGCAGCAACCGCCGCCGCGCCTTCTCCGGATCCTTGGCGAACAGCTCCTGCAGCAGCGGCGTGTTCACCGGACCCGGGCAGAGCGCGTTGACCCGCACCCCCCGCCGAGCGAACTCCACCCCCAGCTCGCGCGAAAGCGCCAGCACGCCCCCTTTCGAAGCGGTGTAGGAGATCTGCGACGTCGCCGCCCCCATGACGGCGACGAACGAGGCGGTGTTGATCACCGAGCCGCCGCCGGTTTCGAGCAGATGAGGGATGCCGTGCTTGCAGCAGAGGAAGACCGACTTCAGGTTCACGTCCTGCACGCGCTGCCACGCTTCGAGCGAGGTTTCGAGGACCGAGGCGTCGTCGTCGGGAGAGATACCGGCGTTGTTGAAGAGCACGTCGATGCGGCCGAACTCGTTCCTCGCGCGCGAGTACATGCCCTCGACCTGTGCGGGTTCGGTCACGTCGGCCGCGAGGGCGAGGTCGCCCCCGCCGTCCTCGCTCAGGTCGACGCCCACCACGGTCGCTCCCTCCTCCTTGAAGAGGCGGGCGGTCTCGGCGCCGATCCCGCTGGCGGCGCCGGTGATCACGCAGACCTTGCCGTCGAGTCGCCCCATTAGTCCCCCGTCGCGTAGTACACGCTCTTGACCTCCGTGTAGTGCTCGAGCGCGTGCGGGCCCAGCTCGCGCCCGTAGCCGGACTGCTTGAAGCCGCCGAAGGGCGTGGACACGCGCACCGAGGTATTGGAGTTGATGGAGATCACTCCGGTGTCGAGCTGCCGCGCCACCCGGAGCGCCCGCGCGCCGTCGCGGGTCCAGATCGAGCCGGATAGCCCGTAGATGGTGTCGTTGGCCAGCCGGACCGCTTCCTCCTCGTCTCGGAACGGGATGACGCACGCCACCGGGCCGAAGATCTCCTCGCGCGCGGCGCGGTCGTCGTTCGAGACCGGGCACAGCACGGTCGGCGGAAACCAGAAGCCCGCGCCCTCGGGAGCGGAGCCGCGGATTGCCACGGGCGCGTCGGCGCCAACATACGAGGCGACCGTCTCCCGCTGCCCGGCCGAGATCAGCGGGCCCATCTCCGTCCCCTCGTCGAGCGGGTCGCCGACGTTGATCGCCTCGACGGCCTCCTCGAACGCGTCGAGGAAGCGGTCGAGCGCCGAGCGCTCCACGAGGATGCGCGAGCGCGCGCAGCAGTCCTGACCGGCGTTGCCGAACACCGCCATCGGGGCCGACGCCGCCGCCCGCTCGAGGTCCGCGTCGGCGAAGACGAGGTTCGCGGACTTCCCGCCGAGCTCGAGCGTCACGCGCTTGATCGTCCCGGCGGCGGCCTGGGCGATCCCGCGGCCCACCTCGGTCGAGCCGGTGAAGGCGATCTTCGCGACGTCCGGGTGCTCCACGAGGCGCCGGCCGACGATCCGGCCGGGACCGGCCACAACGTTCACGACCCCCTCCGGGATTCCCGCCTCGAGCGCGATGCGCTCGAACTCGAGCGCCGTCAGCGGCGTCAGCTCGGCCGGCTTGAGGACCACCGTATTGCCCGCCGCCAGCGCGGGGGCCAGCTTCCATGAGGCGATCGTGAGCGGGAAGTTCCAGGGCACGATCAGGCCCACCACGCCGAGCGGCTCCCGGAATGTCATCGCCGTGCCTCCCGCCACCGGGATCGTGTCGCCCAGCAGGCGCTCGGGGGCACTGGCGTAGTAGCCGAAGGTGTCGACGACCATGCCCATCTCCCCGCGGGCATCGGAGATCGGCTTGCCCGCGTTGCGGGCCTCCAGGACCGCGAGCTCCTCGCGCCTTCCGTCGAGGGCCTCCGCCAAGCGGCGCATCAGCGCGGCGCGGTCGCCGGGCGAGACGCGCCGCCAGTCCGGGAACGCCGCCTTCGCCCGCGCCACCGCCTCGTCAGCCTCCTCGGCGCCCGCGCCGGGCAGCTCGCGGAGGACCTCCTCGGTCGCGGGCTCGATGACCGTGATGCTCGCCACGAAAAGGTCTCCCTGGCGGACCTTAGCCTGGATCCACCGGACTGGCCAGGGTTTCCGCGCCGGAGGCCGCCTGGCGAAGGCAATCCGGCGAGGAAACGCCGTCAGGGCGGCGGATCCAGTAGTAGACGGCAAGAATCAGCCGACGCCGGCGCGAGACTGCTGCGCTGATGGAGCAGAACCCGGAGTTCTACGACGTCGCTGCGCAGGTGATCCCGGTACTGCTGATCGTGACTGTGCTCGAAGGCCGGTGGCCCCAGCCGATATAGCCGCCGCCTCGGCCTCGACGCAGAACGTGAATGACTTGCCGTCCGGGAACTCGCACTCGGGCCGGACCAGGCCGACGTAATCCCCCCCCCCCGGGGC
>Ga0081538_10004423_pt1 | contig 12955 bp, 12 predicted proteins | sample TabmetS5T2R1_FD_71022 | JGI IMG/M metagenome (GOLD analysis project Ga0081538, IMG submission 71022) | Tabebuia heterophylla rhizosphere microbial communities from the University of Puerto Rico - S5T2R1 | ecosystem: Host-associated > Plants > Roots > Rhizosphere ...
CTAGCCATCTCAGTTTTCCACAGCAGCAAACCCGTCATCCAGCCGATCTCTCGCGCCTGTGGTTTAGCCCGGTAACGTCGGCGAGAGGTCATCGGCCAACGAATCAACGATCAAGTCGGCCTTCCGTAACTGCTCGCGTGCGACCGAGTTGGTTACAGCGATACAGCGCATGCCAGCGCGCTTGGCAGCCTCCACGCCGGCGGGCGCATCCTCGATGGCGATACATGCGGCCGGGGGAACCCCTAAGCGCTGAGCAGCCGTCAGGTAGATCTCCGGGTCAGGTTTGCTGTGGGATACATCATCCCCGGTAACGACTGTCTCGAAGACGCAGGGCAGCTCCAGGGCTTGCATCCCAAACGCGACTTTTACTCGGTCCCCGGAGGAAGCCAGGGCTAGACGGTACCCATGGTCGCGTAAGCGCTTGAGGAGGGGCATCACGCCGGGGAAGGGTTGCAGATGCCCGGCGGCGAGATGATAGTACCGTGCATGCTTGTGCGCGATCGCGATGTCGACGTCGGCCGTCACACCATACCTGGAAAAGTAATCGACGAAATCATCCCGCACCCTTCGGCCGTATGACCGGCGCACATCGTCTTCCGTAGGCTCAACTCCGTACTGGCGCAGGATATCGATCAGGGCCTGCATGCTATATGGCTCGCTATTCACGATGACACCATCCATATCGAAGATCACCGCCTCGACGGCCACTCCGCTCCCCCTTTGAGTACTGCGCGCCATAAACACTCCGCCAGCGACGCGGCCCCCCACCCAGCCCTCCCCCTAGTGCGGGTGAAATGGTGGCGCATGGCACTTAGCCCTGCATCACCCACAGGAAGAGCACTTGCAAGACGCCGATGAGGAACCCCAGGATTCCCCCCGAGATCTCAACCCAGAAGAGCTCCGTCCGCGCCACCCGGTAGACGATCCGCTCCAGTCGGTCGAAGTCGAATTGCTCCACCCGGTCGGCGACGATCTTGCGAATATTGACCTTCTCGACGAGCTGTTTGATGGCAGCCTCCACCTCCAGAGGGAAGAGGTTGACCAGTTCGGTGATCAGCCCACGCTTCACCCGTTGCACCGCCTCACGCGATACTATTCTTTCGTAAAGAAACTCGCCGCGAAAGATTCTTTCGCGCAGAAAGCGATCGAGGCGCGTCTCGATCACGGTGGCCAGGTAGCCACGCAACTCATCGGTATCGATGGCGCTGAGGATGTCCTCGGATTTGAGGAGTTCCTCTTCGACCACCTCGCCGATTTTGAGCGCCAGATCGCGCTGCCGTCGCGGGATCACCCCCTGTAGGAGCAACCCAAAGATGAATTTGGGTTCACGGGGCCGAAAGAGCATCTTGATGGCGAGATAGTTGGTCAGCCACCCGATCAGGGCGCCAACGAAGGGTGTTATCCAGACCCAGCCAGTCATCATATCCTCATTGTTGCGATGGTCGCTAAAGTGCAGGCCCCCGGAGGGATTGACGGAGGGCGTGCACCTTATCCGTCAGGTCGTTGGGGAGGTTCAGCGTGCCACCAATGTTCGAATAGGTAAACTGACGCGAGTTCACGTGGACGTGGAGGGGGATGCCCTCACCCTGGTGCACCTCATAATCCAGGGCAGACGGGCCGAACAGCACCAGCACTTGATGCAACGCACGCGCAAAGCGTTCGATAACGTCGTCCGGCATCGCCGTCAGCGGCCCCCAATGAGCGAGGTCGATGACGTCGAAGCAGCGGGGAAACTTGCCAAACGGACTCCAGCACGTGACCAATGAATCAGCCTCATGAATCGTCCAGCCTTCTCGACGGAAGCATTCCGCACATTCCGCCCAGATGTGGGGTTCCCGAGCGGTGACCTGCATCTCCGCTTCGATGTCGGGGAATAATGCGCTCGAGGCGATGACCTGGTTATGAATATGCGGTTGCGACGCTCCCGACTCGCGCCCCTGATTTTTCCGAATGAGCACCGAGCCCACGGTCTCGTTGGCGTATGCCAGGTGCACGATCCGTACATTAGCCTTCAGCAACGCCACAAATTGCTTGACGGGCAACGCCCCAGACCACTGGAGATCACGGGGGGACCGGGCATTTACCATGAAATGCCTGGCATCTTCGACGACCACATAGGATTCGTTGCGGCCGCCGGTGCATTCCTCGGGAATCCGTGGAATGAGGTTACGGAAGACACGAATCGCCCAATCGCTGGGGGCCACCCCGTCGGGGATGTCGTCGAGCGCGAAGATCTCCCCATAGGTCACGCGGAACAGCTCCGCGGTCGTCTGATCCTCATGTCCAGGGCAAAAAAAGCAGCGCGCTTCCTCCTGTGCCATCTGCATGACGAGGTCGGGGCTCAACGGCATCTGCGGCTCGGGTGGCCTGGGATGCGACGCACTGAACATGGGTTTTTGCCCGCGAAAGGCGAAGATCTTCTTATGGATGTTGTTGAAATACGTGTGGGTTCCGGTGAAAGGATTGCGGATCCAAACGACTTGACCGTTGACTCGTTGGTAGAGAACTGGCATAAATGCGACACTCACCCGACAGCACACCGCGTCATCACAAGCGTCTCGACGGAGTCCTTGACAGCGGTTGGGTCTTCCATGGATAGTGAACGCTCACCTTAGCACTCCAGCGGAGAACCAGCACCACGCGGACCATTATAGAATATAGAAATGGCCCTCACAACATGCAACCGCTTCTTGGGGGCGGTATTGGCAATCTCTGCTGTCAGGGAGGCAGGAAAGGGACAGACCACGCGCCATGAATCACGCCTGGCGGCCGAATCTCGCAGAGCTCCCCGAGCAACCGGGGGTCTATCTGTTTCGTAATGCGCGAGGAGCCGTGCTGTATGTCGGCAAAGCCTTGAATCTCCGCCGCCGCATCGCCTCCTATTTTCACCATCGCCGCCGCCAGCCACCCAAGCTGCGCCGCATGATCGGTCGCGCCCGAGCGGTGACGATTCGTGAAACCGGCTCGGAACTGGAGGCATTGCTCCTAGAGTCGCGCCTGATCAAGCAAGAAAAACCCCCATTTAACCAACTATCAACCGCGTACGTCGCCCTCCCCTTCGTCAAGCTGACCCTCGGCGAAGCATTCCCGCGCTTAGTGCTCACCCGGGAGTTGAGCTCCGATGGCAGTCACTACCTCGGGCCATTCCCACGCCTCGAAATCGCTGCCGTGGTGCTCGCGGCGCTGCAGCGGCTCTTTCCCCTGCGCACCTGCGAAACCTCGGTTCTGCCAGGGGTGTTTCCGACGCCCTGTGAAGCCTATCATCTCAGAAAATGTGCCGCGCCGTGCGTCGGGCCGCATGCCGCCGCCACCTACCCCCAGCATGTCGAGGCATTACTGGCGCTGCTGGCGCGCGGTCATGGGGCGATTTTGCAGCGCCTCGGGGAGGAACGCCAGCAGGCTGCCGACGCCATGTTCTTTGAGCGGGCCAGGCATCTGCATACATTGCTGTCAGCCCTGGACGAGGCGACAGTCGGTCAGCCGCTAGCCCTCCTGCCAGTGGCGCTGCGGAATCTCGTGGTCATCTTCACACGGACGATGTCCCACACGCACGAGATGTTTTGCGTGCGCCAGGGGCTGTTCGCGGGCAGGTTGGTGAGAGAGGAGACGTCGGGTGATTGGCAGGCGGTAGAACGCTTTCTTAGGCATTGCTATGCGGCTGCAGACGATGCGCGGCGAGAAGGAGAAGCGGTGGTGGATGAGCTGCGCATCGTAGCCGCTTGGCTGCATCGTACGCGTGCACGCGCGCGATGGGTCCGCCTCGATGCGCCGCTGCATGCGACGGCGGCGCTAGAAGCGGTGAGGCGTGCGCTGCCATAGCGCCGCAGCCTGCACGCCAATGCCTGCTTACCAGTCCTTCTGGTTTATCGTAGTGATGCGTTGATGCACCCGCTTCTCGGCTCGTCGCAGTCGCCAGCCCCACGTCATCAGTGTCGCACCGGCAAAGAGCAGGACGCCGGCGACCATGTAGGCCAGCAGCTCTGGCCAAAGCAGGATCGCCAGAGCCACCAACGTCAGGACGATGCCCGGCGCCATCAGCAACCACCAGGCGCCCCCCGTGGCATTGCCGGTAAACTGCTGACCATACCTTTGCATACGGACGAATATTGGGGAACGTGTGAACATGCCGGGCTCCTCCTCTATCATTCCTCTTCCGACGAGTCAACAAGACCTTTGACACTGGAGTGTAGCAAAGGGTCCTGAGGTGATCGACTCCTCCCTCTCGTGATGTGTCTTTAGTATGGCACGGGGGAAGTCGCTGTCAAGGCACAGGTATGTGGCGCGTCGAGCCATCCGCCTCTGACTGCCAGCACGCCGGCTCGGCGCCATTGCAACCCCTGTCGCGATCCATCCGGGTCAAATCGACCTCCATGCAAGCATGAGCGCGGCTTTTATATTGACCTTTTAACAGGGTTTTGATAACTTCTACGCCAACGTTTGGCACCTCAGTGTGGCCAAGAACGGGTGACTGAAGCGGAGTGGAGCCGCCGGTGGATGAAACGCGTCGGGAAGATGACGAAACAACGTCGATCCGAGACCGGAAGCAGTACATCCGGCGGTCGATCTGCGCTGCGCGGCGTGGGTTGCCAGAGGAGGAACGCCTGGCACGCAGTCGCCGTATCTGGGAGCGCGTGGTCGCCCTCCCCTGCTATCAGCGCGCCCGAGTGGTGCTGGGCTACATGGCCTTTGATCACGAGGTGCTGACCGATGGTCTGATGCGACAGGCCATGGCGTCGGGAAAGCAGCTAGTCTTGCCCGTGGTGCAGGACGATCGAGAGAGTATGGCGCTCTATGCCATCGAGGACCTCGAGCACGATGTGGCCCCAGGATACCGTGGCATCCTTGAGCCCCAACCACGGCGTACGCGCGCGGTGGCGCCGGAAACCCTCGAACTCGCGCTCATCCCTGGTGTGGCCTTCGATCTGCGGGGGGGACGCCTCGGGTTTGGCGCAGGATTTTACGATCGGCTGCTCAGTCGGCTACCACGGGACATCCCGACGGTAGGTCTGGCATTCGATTTCCAGGTCACCCCGAGGCTACCATCCCAACCTCATGACATCATGCTCGATGCGATTGTGACCGAGAGTTGCGTCATTTGGGGGACATCCTCTGCGCAGGCCGATGAGGCGGAAGGGGCCCGGTTCTCTAACGTAACTGGGGGAAGGGGGGAGGTGTGAGCAACCTTGGACGCAACCTTTTTTCTGATAGCGGCTGGAGCGTTAGGACTGGGAGGCGGGGGCCTCCTGGGCGGATATCTGCTGCGGAAAGTTGGGGTTGAGCACCAACGACGAACAATTCAAGAGGAATCGCAGCGCCTCCGAGACGAGGCCATGAAGGAAGCTGAGAGCAAGCGCAAAGAGGCGTTGCTGGAGGCTAAAGAGCACTGGTTTCGGGCCAAAGCGGAATTCGAGCAGGAGACCGAGGAGCGTCGGAAAGAGCTGCAGAAATTTGAGCAGCGTATCGGCCAGCGCGAAAATAGCCTGGATCGGCGCACGGAGATGCTCGATCGGCGCGAGAGGGAACTGAGTCGCACGGAACGGCGCATGGCGGAGCGGGAAGAGCACATCGCCGGGATGGAAATGCGCACGCAGCGCATGCTGGAGGAAGAGCTACGGAAATTAGAGCAGATCTCCGGCTTGACGACGACGGAAGCCAAAGAAGAACTGCGGCAACGTCTGCTGTCGGAGGTCAAGCACGAAGCGGCTGAGGAGGCCCGCCGCATCATCGAGGAAAGCCGGGAGAGCGCCCGTAAGAAGGCGGCCGAGATCATCGTCTTGGCCATCGAGCGCTACGCGGCCGACCACGTGGCGGAATCGACAGTGTCGGTGGTTGATCTGCCCAACGATGAAATGAAAGGCCGCATCATCGGGCGAGAAGGGCGGAATATCCGCGCCCTAGAAGTGGCGACAGGGGTTGACCTGATCATCGATGACACGCCGGAGACCGTCCTGGTCTCGGCCTTTGATCCGATCCGACGGGAGATCGCGCGGCTGACGCTGGAGCGTCTCATCGCCGATGGCCGGATCCATCCGGCCCGCATCGAAGAGATGGTGGAGAAAGTCAAAAAGGAGATCGACGAGGTCACCTACCAGGCCGGCGTCGATGCCGCCTATGAGGTGGGCATCACCGACATGCATCCCGAGCTGCTGCGCGTCCTCGGTCGCTTGCGGTACCGTACCAGCTACACGCAGAATGTGCTTCGGCACTCGGTCGAGTGTGCGATTCTGTGTGGCATCATGGCCGCCGAGCTGGGGGTCGATCAGCGGATCGCCAAGCGCGCCGGCCTGCTGCATGACATCGGCAAGGCGCTGGACCATCAGTTGGAGGGCACGCACATCTCGATCGGGGTCGATTTGTTGAAGAAATATAACGAACCCGAGGCGGTGATCAACGCCATCGAAGCTCACCACGACGACGTCGAGGCGCGCTCGGTCGAAGCCGTGCTCGTGCAAGCGGCCGATGCGCTGTCGGCGGCGCGGCCCGGGGCTCGGCGCGAGATGCTGCAAACCTATGTGCAGCGGCTGGCGAAGATGGAGGAGATCGCCGAGTCTTTCGAGGGGGTGGAAAAGACCTTCGCGATCCAGGCAGGACGTGAGATCCGCGTCATCGTGACGCCGGACAAGGTGCAAGATTCGGAGGCGATCTTCCTGGCCCAAGACATCGCCAAGAAGATCGAGCGCGAATGCACCTATCCAGGCCACATCAAGGTGATTGTGCTGCGCGAAACCCGCGCCGTCGAGTACGCCAAATAAGCTCAGCATCGCGGCCGCAACCACAGATAGACACAGATAAATCCGGATGATCTGTGTGCATCTGTGTTCATCTGTGGTTGCCGACTTCCGAAGGGGTAGACGATGGACAAGAGTGGGAATGGCCACGTATGGGCCCTCGAGCACGCCGTCGACTTGCTCATCTCATCCCGCTATGTCATCGCCATGACCGGCGCTGGGGTGTCGGTGGAGAGCGGCATCCCGCCATTTCGCGGCCCAGGCGGCCTGTGGACGAAGCACGGCGAGCCGCCGATGGACGCCTACCAGCGCTTTTTAGCGGATCCGAAGGGCTATTGGGAAGAACGCCTGAAGGCGCCGAGCGAAATCGTCCAGGCCCTGGCTCAGGCGCAACCCAACGCCGGACACTACGCCATGGTTGGGCTGGAGCAGATCGGCATCCTGCGCCACCTCATCACCCAGAACATCGACAACCTGCATCGTGCCGCCGGCCATCAAAAGCTGGCGGAAATTCACGGCAACGCCCAACTGCTGCGCTGCATCGGTTGCAGCCAGCGTTTCGCCAAGGAAGCGATTGCCATCGCCCCTGACGACTTGCCTCCCCGCTGCCCGACCTGCCACGGTATCGTCAAGGCGGACACGGTGCATTTTGGTGAGCCGATCCCGCCGGAGGTATTGGAAATCTGCTTCCACGAGACGCGCCAGGCGGACTGCATGCTCGTGGCCGGGACGTCGGCGCTGGTCTATCCAGCCGCCTCCTTTCCGCAGATGGTGAAGCAGCGCGGCGGCGTCCTGATCGAAGTGAACCTGTACGATACACCCCTCACCCCGCTCGCCGATTGCTCCCTGCAGGGACCATTCGGGGAGATTCTGCCCACGCTCGTCGAGCAGGTGCGCGCCAAGCTCACCGCCTAGCCCTAGCTCTGCACGCTATCCGAGACTTGCTCGCGCAGGAAGCGCCGGTACCTCTCCCAACGCCCCAAGGCTTCCAGGGAGGGACGCGAATTTTGTGCCTCTGGACCCCACTTGATTTCCCCGTTTGCCATCGACTAACATAATGAGCGATCCAGGCCCATTGGGGACTACGGCAAGGAGGTGGGAGGTATGATCGAGGTCGAACAACTCAGCAAAACCTACGGGCCCATCAAAGCCATCGAGGACGTTTCATTCGTCGTGGAGAAGGGGGAAATTCTCGGGTTCCTCGGGCCAAACGGTGCGGGCAAGAGCACGACCATGCGCATTCTCACCTGCTTCATGCCGCCGACCAGCGGCACGGCGCGCATCGCTGGCTACGATATCTTTCGAGAGTCGCTGCAGGTGCGTCGCCGCATCGGCTATGTACCGGAGAATGCCCCACTCTATACCGATATGCCGGTGGTGAGCTTCCTGAAATTCGTCGGCGAGATAAAGGGGTTGTCGCGCCGCGAACGGCTGCGGCAGGTCGGCCAAGTCATGGATGACTGCGGCATCAAGGACGTGCAGCACCGTTACATCGGCAAACTCTCCAAGGGCTACCGGCAGCGGGTGGCGCTCGCCCAGGCGCTGCTCGGCAATCCCGAGGTGCTCATTCTCGATGAGCCGACGATCGGACTTGACCCACGCCAGATCATCGATATCCGTCAGCTCATTAAAGGACTTGCCGGCCAGAAGACGATCATCCTCAGCTCGCACATCTTGCCCGAGGTGAGCATGACCTGCCAGCGCGTCATCATCATCAACCGCGGACGGCTGGTGGCGGTCGATACCCCGGAAAACCTCACCACCAAACTCCAGACCTCATCCCGCTTGCTCGTCCGCGTTGAAGGACCGGCGACGGATGTCGTGCGGGCACTTGGGGCCGTCTCCGGTGTCCAAACGGTGAAAGAGGATGGCAGCGGTCCCGGCAGGGTGGTGACCTGCGTGATCGAGTCCAAAAAAGATCGCGATGTCCGTAAAGATGTGGCGGCCGCTATCGTGCGCCAGAATTGGGGCTTGCTCGAGCTGCGGCCGGTGGACTTGACGCTGGAGGACGTGTTTGTGCGCCTCGTCACCGAGGAGAAGGAGAGCCCGGCATGAGCAGTTTCTGGCCCATCTTCAAGAGGGAACTGCGAGCGTATTTTGTCTCTCCCATCGCTTATGTGGTGATGGTGATGTTCCTGACGATCGCGGGCTATTTCTTCTACAGCAGCTTCGCGTTCTTCAATTTCATCGGGTTCCAGGCCATGAGCAACCCGATGATGGCCCGCAACCTCAACGTCACCGAAGGGGTGCTGCGCCCGCTATACGGCAACCTAGGGGTGGTCCTACTGTTCATCATGCCGTTGCTCACCATGCGACTGTTCGCGGAGGAGAAAAGGCAGGGGACCATCGAGCTGCTGCTGACCTACCCGGTGCGCGACTTCGCCGCTGTCCTCGCCAAGTTCGCGGCCTGCCTGACCGTGTACACCAGCATGCTCGCCCTCACGGCCGTCTATCCGGTCTTGCTGATCGTCTTCGCGCAACCGGAGGTCGGGCCGATTCTCGCCGGATATCTGGGCTTATTCCTGCTCGGGGCCGCCTTCATCGCCCTGGGGGCGCTGGCCTCCTCGCTCACCGAGAATCAGATCGTCGCCGCCGCCATCAGCTTCGGGGTCTTGCTGCTCTTCTGGGTCATCGGTTGGTCGTCGCAATTCGCCGGCACCGGCATCGGACGGCTGCTCTCGCATCTCTCCCTGTTGGAGCATTTCGATAGTTTTCCCAAGGGGGTCATCGATACAAAAGATGTGATCTTCTACGTCAACTTTATGGTGTTCTGCCTATTTCTGACCCTGCGCTCGCTTGAGTCGCATCGCTGGAGGGGATAACACCATGGCTGAAGAACGCCCGCGGGGGCGATCCTGGGCCGAACGTTTCTTCGGCCGCAACCTGCGATTTGGAACCAACCTGGCGGTCGCTGCCATCGCGGTGCTGGGGATCATCGCCTTAGTGGAGGCGATCTCTCTCCGCCATAGCCACCGCTTCGACCTGACCGCGAACAAGCGCTACTCATTATCGCCGCAAAGCCAGCAGCTCCTGGCGGAGCTCCCGCTGCCGGTGAAAGCCACGGCGTTTTATCAGGACGCCCAGACGGGGCGGGAGTCGGCGAAGGACCTTCTGGATCAATACGCCTACTACGGCAAGCAGTTCACCTATGAGTTCATCGATCCAGACCGTAACCCCGGCCTGGCCAAACGCTACGGCATTACGTCGTATGGCACCATCGTGCTGGAGAGCGGCGAGAAAGAGGAGAAGGTGCTGGTGGCCGATGAGGAGAACCTCACCAATGCCCTCTTGAAGGTCATTCGCGAGGGCAAAAAGGTGGTGTACTTCCTCGAAGGGCACGGCGAGCACTCGATCAACAACACCGAGCGGGAAGGGTACTCCGAAGCCAAGCGCGCCATCGAAAGCCAAAATTACGTGGTCAAATCGCTCAGCCTGCTCGCTGAGGGCAAGCTGCCGGATGATGCGTCGATCCTCATCGTCGGCGGCCCGCGCAAGGACCTCTTCGAACCCGAGCTGGCAGAGCTCACGCGCTTCATCGAGCGCGGCGGCAAAGTCATGTTCCTGGTCGATCCCGAGGGTCCGCCAGGTCTGGCACCGTATCTGGCGGACTACGGCATTCAGGTCGTGGAGGGGGTGGTGGTCGACCTAGTCAGCCGCCTCTTCGGGGCCGATTATCTGATGCCGGTGATCACCACCTACGAGCAGCACCCCATCACCAAGAACTTCGAGGTCGCCTCCTTCTTCCCCCTGGCGCTGTCGGTCAAGACCACCGACAAGATGCCGGAGCGGGTCAGCGCCCAAGTCCTGGCCAAGACCAGCCCCAACAGCTGGCTCAAACGTGACATGGAGGAACTCAAGGCGGAGTTGCGCGCCGAAGGCCGTCCCCTCCTGAACGAGGGCCGTGATGAGAAGGGACCGGTGTCGGTGGTGGCGGTGGCGACGGTAACACCTCGCCGCGACGGCGCCACGGACAAAGAGCCGAAAAGGGCGCGCCTCGTGGTGTTCGGCGATTCGGATTTCGCCAGCAATAACTACCTCAACCTCTCCGGCAACCGTGACCTCTTCCTCAATACCGTGAGTTGGCTGGCGGAGGAGGAAAATCTCATTGCCATCCGGCCCAAGGAGGGCGGATCGTTCTTCACGCCGGTGACGGCAACCCAGGAGCAGCTGATCTTCTGGCTATCGATGATCGTGCTGCCGGCGGTGGTCGTGGGGTCAGGTGTGGCAACCTACATTTGGAGGAGACAGAGCGGATGAGCTGGAAGACCACGCTGGGTCTCGTCGTCGTAGCTGCCCTCCTAGGTGGCTATTACTACTGGTACGAAGTCAAAGGTGGTGAGCAACGCAAGGCGGCGGAAGAGGCGGCGCAGCGCATCTTTCAACTCAAGAAAGACGCCATCGAAGCGGTGACGATCAGCCGCGGCCAAGAAGTGATCAAGCTGGCCAAGGACGCCAGTGAGGGCTGGATGCTCACCGAGCCTGTGCGCGCCAAGGCCGAGCAGCGCACGGTGGATGAGGTCTTGGATGGCCTCGTTGAGGGCAAGCGCGACAAGGTGATCGCCGAGCAGGCCGCCGACCTCGCCGACTTCGGCCTGAAGGAGCCCAGCCTTGTCGTGGAAGCCACCGTCAAAGACGCCGGCTCCCCCACCGTCCTACACATCGGCGCCCGCACCCCTACAATGGGCGGTTACTATGCCCGCGAAGGGGAGCAGTCGAAGGTGCTGATGGTGCCCACCAGCCTGCACAGCAAGTTCGACAAGACCGTCTTCAACTTGCGTGACAAGACGGTTCTAGCCCTTGAGCCAACGCAGGTCAAGCGTGTTGAAGTGCATCAGGGAGACCAGGTCATCGCCGTCGAGTCGGAAGGAGACAAGGGCTGGAAGATGGTGGCGCCCCTGGAAGCCAAGGCAGACAAAACCAAGGTGAACGACCTGATCAGCGCCATCAACGGCGCTAAGGTGAAGGAGTTCCTCGAGGAAGCGCCCCAGGACCTGGCGAAGTATGGCTTGAACCCGCCACGCTGGCGCCTGACGTTTTTCATCGGCGATGATCGGGCCGAGAAGACCCTGCTGCTCGGCGACGAGGATACCGCGAAAGGCGGTCTCAACGCTAAGCGTGGCGCCGTGGACAACGTGTTCCTGGTGGAAACCAAGCTGCTCGAAAAACTTCCCAAAGAGGTGAGCGACTGGCGTGACCGCGCCCTCATGGCGGTCAAGCGGGACGACATGGAGCGGGTGGAGATCCGCGACGGCGACCGCTGGCTCGAAGTGGCCTGCGTCGAAAATTGTGGCAAAATCCCCGACGACCGCTGGCAGCTCAAGCAGCCGCTGGAGGCCAAGGCCGACGCGGTCAAGGTGCGCACCCTGTTGCGTAACCTCGAAGAGCTCAAGGCGAAATCTTTTGTGAGTGAGGCTGCCGCTGATCTCAGCCCGTACGGCCTGGACCACCCTGCCGCGCAGGTCGACATCTGGCTCAAAGAGAAATCCGAGCCCGTGACGATCCTGTTGGGACGGGAGGATGCCGACAAGGGCGGCCGCTACCTCAAGCTCGCCGAGCGGCCAGCCGTCTACCTGATCGATGCGAAAGACGCCGCCGACATCTTGAAAACGGCGCCCGAGTTACGCGACCTCAAACTGCTGGCCTTCAAAGCCCGCGATATCCGGAAGATCGAAGTCACCCAGCCGGATGTCACCGTAATGCTGGAGGGGGAAGGAGAAACCTGGACTCAGGTGCAGCCGACGAAGAGCAAAGTCGAAGGCCATAAAGTCCGGAGTCTCCTATGGAAGTTGGAGGACCTGGAGTTCAAGGAGGAATGGCCAGCGACGGCGGTGGCGCCGGATGCGCATGGTCTCGAACAACCGGCGGCGACGGTGACGCTGTGGGCTCAAGGCGGCAAGAAACTGGAGACCCTGAAGCTCGGCAAGAAGCTCGAAGGCAAGGAATGGGTCTACGCCCAAATCGAATCGAGCCCGATGCTCTATGCTGTCGATGCCAAAATCCTCAGCGATCTACCGAAGGGGACGGGGGATATTTGAAGGGGCGCCGCAACCCAAATCCCGTACGGTTTTCCTGTACCGGGGTCATGCTGAACCCGATCAATTTCTAATGGAGCCCTGTGCTACGCGCAGCGTAGGGCTTCATATCTTCGCAGCCGACTATGCCATCTAGGGTAAAGGAATGGCTCAGCGACGGTAGACAAGCCTATAGATTTCTGCAGGTTTCCCATA
>Ga0081538_10004424_pt1 | contig 12955 bp, 14 predicted proteins | sample TabmetS5T2R1_FD_71022 | JGI IMG/M metagenome (GOLD analysis project Ga0081538, IMG submission 71022) | Tabebuia heterophylla rhizosphere microbial communities from the University of Puerto Rico - S5T2R1 | ecosystem: Host-associated > Plants > Roots > Rhizosphere ...
TGGCTCTGTGGATAACTGTTCAACCGCCCTGAAAATTCGTCCCATGACCTCTCGGGGAAGTTTCTTGAGTTCTTGTGCGGCAGAACGCTTCCATTCAATGCTATAGGAGTCCATCTCGTCTTAACTCAGCCAGCAGTTCATCATGGGAAATGCACGGCTCTTCACGCCGTTCAGCCACAGCCGCAAGGTCTTCGATGTCTTCGAGAAGTTCTTGGAATTCCTGGATGGGGAGGATGACAGCAGTTTTTGGCCCATTTTCTCCGTGATATACGGAAATTTGAGCTGGTTTAGATCTAGCATGTGCATCTCCCTCTGTATCTGTTCAACCTTGAGAGTATGAAAGCCTCAACGCTGCGGCTCAGCCGTGCCTGGAAGCGAGAGCGCAGCGGACGCCGTAAGGCGTCGGCTGCAGCCGATGGTTGGGTGCTGCCTCATGCGCTCACGGCCGAGCCCCCACGCCAGCCTGCCCTGACGCTGCTCGCAGACGCCCTCTTGCGCGCCGGACAGGCCTCGCATGCCTCGCGCCCCGGCGCTCAGTCCAGCCCCTCGCCGGTCGCGAGCCAGCGCGCGCACGCGGGGCCGAGTTCCCGCACGGCCCGCGCCTCGTACGCTGCCACCTCCGCGGGGGTGAGGGTCTCCGCCCAGCGGCCATTCACCCCTTGATGCATGAAGACTTGGGCCCCGGCGTCCCAGAAGGCGCCCCCCAGGGGCACGCTCTTGGTGGCGTGCTGCTTCATCCACTCGAACGAGCAATATTCCAGAATCGTGTCCCAGCGCGTTTCGTTGATGGGAATGTCGAGGAACGCCGCGATGTGGCGCATCTGTCCCGGCATATCGCGCTTCAGGTTCGCGAAGTGCACGAACAGCACATTCGGCAGGTGGCGAATCGCCCACCAGGTGCGGACGTTCTCCCAGAACGACCAGAAGGGATAGCCGTCGCGCTCCACCCACTCGTGCCAGTACTGTCGGATATCGCCGGGAGGCGGCGCAATGGGCGGCCCGACGCGCCCGGGGGTGTCGTTGAGCGCCGCATACCATTGCTGGTTCGCGTGCACATGGTGATTGTACAGACTCCACACGACGTCACGGCCATCACGCCCGATGTAGAGGTACTTGGCCTGGGGTGAGAAGACGAGGGCATCCACTGGGAGGTGTGTTTTCAGGAACCGGCGGTGGGTCTGGGCCTCCACCACGGGCAGCTTCACGGCCTGCGGAGGGACGCGGAGGTCGAGCCAGGGCGACATCTCTGCCACCTCAAGGTCCGCATCCGGACCGTACAACATCTGCGCGATGATCTGCTGCATCCAGGTCGTGCCGGACTTGGCGTAGGTGGCAATGATGATATCATCGTCGCGGAACTGGAGATGGTTCCAGATCGTGGAATCGAAGTGATGATTGTGGAGCTCTCGGGTCTTCCGCGGCCAAATAATCGTGTCGGTCATGGGCACCCCTTCGTGCCGTACAGTATCTCGGTTGGTGACACGCGACACCCAACGCACCAAGCTCACCGACGCTGTCAAGCGTCCGGTGGAGCGCTTGGTTAGGAGGTGGTTGCCATTTGTCCCATGAGGCGCCTACATGTTTCCTGCAATTGTCGCTGCAGGTCGAGGTCTTCAGGATGATCGAGAAGAATCCTCACCAGCACGTCATCAGGATAGCGCTTCGGATCGTGCTTGCGCAGCGCCATGAGGCAGCCTGTGACCCGGTGTTGAATCTCATTCATGATGCGCAAACGTGAGGGATTAGTCAGGCCATCCTCCCCGACCGCATAGCTATCGCGGGCGAGAATGGTTAAGGCGTGTGCGAATTGAACCAGGAAATCAATTTTCTCTTGAGGGGAATACTTGCAGAACGTTTCAGTGGCCTGTCGCACTTCGTTCATCTTAACCTCTTGCGTTTTACGGGAGCACCTCCCGTGGAAGACTGTTCACATCAAAGCCGCGTTCTTCAAGGACTTTGATGCGCATATTGCCGTTCATAATACGCCCATCGGATTTCACTTTGAGGGCCTCAGGCTGCCCTGGCTGCAGGGAGTTCACGATGTCCTCTGTTGGTTGCTTGCGCCAATACTCCAACGCCACTCGGTTTGAGCCAGCTTCCAGGGTGTGGTCCGAGTGGATGCGGCGCAGTCGCGGGTTCACCGATAGATATTACCGTGGAATTGTTCCATATGTCTCAATCCACCAAAAGACTAGGGCAGTGTGCCGCAGAGATGCGAAGCGCAGCACTCGGCTCCAGGGCTGACTAGCGACAACACCGCCGACACATTGGCTATCCGGGGAAGCCCACCAGCCAGATCCTGGCCCCCAATGATATCTGGAGCGCCGATGTCAAGGGCCACTTCACAACGGGCGATGGGCGCTACGATGGTCCGCTCACCGTGGCCGATGGCTACAGCCGCTTTCTGCTCGGCTGCCAGGCGCGCTCATCAACCCGTGTGCAAGAGGCCAAGCCCGTGTTCACCCGCTTGTTCAAAGAGTTTGGACTCCCGAAGCGTATCCGTACTGACCATGGCGTGCCCATTGCCACGAATCCCCTCGCCCGTCTGTGTCTCCGGCCGGTCACTTATCCTTCGTCCCTTGAGCCTATTTGCCTTGGGCCTCTCGGCTCTTCAGCCATTTCTGCAGGGACTGCGGACTCTCTTCTGAGTGCCGACCGGCCAGCAGGCCTGCGACGGTCAAATCCTCGTCTAGATCCGGCCAATGGAGGTATGTACCATCCCCAAAGATCTCAAAATGACCACGCTCTCCAGGTGTGCCATGCCACAGGCGAGGGTACCAGACTAGAGGCACGATGATGGTCCGCCCATCCACGAGGTCCACGCTCAAGGCGTCCTCAGTAACCCTCACTGATTGAGCCCGCGCCTCCTGTATTTCAACGGCCGAAGAATTCATACCATCTCTCCAGAAATGTTGCGCGATGTTCATGGACGAGCTTCGTGACTGCGTTCAACTCTGCCCGATTGAATCCTCCCGCCCGCTCCAATACCACAGGATCCAGCCAGAATTTGGCCACCATATTCTCGCGTCTCACGTGAATATGGGGAGGTTCATCGCGATCAAGGAAGACAAAGAAAAAACGGTACCCACCTAATCTCAGAACAGTTGGCATTTGTCTTCCACCGGGATTCTACCCCCCATGTCGAAATCGCCTTCAGTCCCTCCTCACCAGAACCCGTTCAGGTCTTACCCGACTTGGCCGGATGACGACCTAAGATAACGGCCTTACAAACAAGCAAGCGGAATACCACCGTTTGCAAGTCCGCGTCCATCGCTGGGTTAGCCGTCCTTTCCGTTCTTGTGCAATTGTCGGTCAATCTCTTTATCGAGCAAGGCGGACTTCAAGGCTCGGTCTACGTCACCGGAATATTCTGCACTTCCCTTAACCAACCGTGAGAGCACCGAAAATGCCTCCTCAAAGAGCTTCTCCAAGCGTAGTTTCCCGCCCTGCAGTTCAGTCAGCTGAGCTTGCAGGGTAGCGCGGTCAAGATTCCAATCATCGCTCCCCCTCCACAGATATGCCGCAATGCGGCCAATATGGAAGCTCCCGCGCTTTGCAATGATTCGCAAGACCTCGTCTTCACTGGTCGTATACGGTGTGCCTCGAAGCCAATCGGAGGCACTACGGCCGATGAGAGCAGCCACAATGTATGGTTCAATTGATTGACCCGAGAAGATTCTCGAATGAAGCTCACCCCAGACCTTGTATTTCCGAGCGCGCCCATCGGAAGGTGCCTTCAGCACGATGGCCAGATAGCACTGAGCCACAGCCTCGTTGGTAAAGAACCTTGTCGGATCGATCGTGGTCTCGTCATACTGGCGCGGCTTGCGCTCGTACAAGAATCCGTAATTCCTGAATCCCTCTTCCATATCGAGCTGTACAGGGTCGTTCGCTCTCAAGTCGCGACTCTTAATCTGGTTCTGATTATTGGTCGTCAGGACGATACGGCTGACGAGCGTTGGATCGCTCGTCTCGTAGATGCGTGTGAGGACCCGCACATCTTGGGATAGCTTCCCTTCGCGCTGCGCCAAGGCGAGCGTCGTGGCCGTTTGGCAGCCATTGACGATCTGAAGATTCTTCAGCTTGACATGAGGGTGGTCGGGATCTGTCACGGGGTCGAACTGATCGCACACAATAGTGATCCCGTTATTTAAGAACCAAAACTCGTAGCTAGACTCGACATTCGAGCAGGTCGAATGGATATCTCGATTGACGCTCCCGCGCGTGCTCAGAAATCGGCGTATGTTCAAGTCAAAGATAGAGCCGTCAGGATGATCGTTGACAAACTTGGCAATTTCCAAGGCCGGTACGGAGCAGACCAGTCCCTTGAGACCTTGCGAGTAGTATTTGATGAGTGACGGGTTATTGGTATCATAGCGTATACGTAGATCGGCGTCGACACGCCTCGTTTGCCGCTCCTGGGCTTTAGAAAGCTCGATCAGCTCATCGCATCCGAGCGCTTCGATCGAGAAGTGCTCGAATGTGTCATTATCGTAATCATCAAGGATGGCTGCCCGCTCTTGCTTAAATTCCTCCGAGAGCTCTTGCGTCGAACCATTGGCCACGAACCTGACGTGAACCCGGATATTGGAGGGACCAAGACTGCTCAACGTCGCTCGGTACTCAAGGATTTTGTCCCTGAGCGCCTTATTGGCGAGGGTGTCAATGTCTTTCCTGGAGTGCTCGAAGAGCCAATTGAGGCCATTATGCAATTGGATAAGAGCATTAGACGAGAACGATGTTGTATGCTTGCTTTGGATCACATACACGTCGGTACTTTCATCATCGCCTTCGATGGTGATCAAATCCATCTGCTTGTCTTGGCCGCCGTCCACGACATCGTTTGGATCAAAGTCGTGAGTGCTCTTTCCTGTGACGAGGGAATGCACCAAGCGCATGAACGCTGCATCGATGTCTATGTGTAGCTGGCCCGCTAAAGCTTCTGCGCGGTCTTGGATAATCTGTTGACGAAGATTCATGATCGAGGGATCCTCCTCTATGGACGGCTAACGCGAAAGCTCACCGGTGCGCGCTGTTTGCGCGTCCGGTGCAGCGAGTGTTAGGCGGCTTCTCTATGCAAAAGGCGCCGCTTGGGTTCAGCCACCTGCTGCCATGAGCACCCGTTTTGCCACCTCCGGCACCTCAATCGGCGCAAACATCGCCGACGGGTAGAGATAGCCGTCAGGCTCTGACGTGTCCTCATCAATGATGCGGAGCATGTTGTGTGATGCGGCGTCTGCATCCGGCAGTGTGCGGTAGACTTTGCCAAGGATCAGGCTTGCCGGATTGCTGTGATTATCGATACAGATGACAAACTCACTCATTGAATGACCCTCTTGATTTTGAAATCCTTACGACCGATGCCATGCGCTTCAAACCAGTGTATCTCGGCTTCGCAGATCGTACCGTCCGCAAGTCGCACAGTGGCGATGCCCTTCATTTTTCGCCAACGGCCCCTGCCGTACGTGCGCTCCAGATAGCGTCGGATATATACCCCCCGGCCTGCTGCAATGGTCTCAACAGCTCTCATCTCGCCAAGGATCTCAAATGCTGTCGTCATCCATCACCGCTTATGGTCACGGACCTGTGCCGGGGATGCTTACCTCTTGATTTCTTCAAGTTGAAGAAGGGCCGATTACTCTTCAGCCATTGTACACCCTCTGGTTCTGACATGCCGCCGAACGCTGGGCGTCAGCTGCTGCCCGAAGCGGGAGCGGAGCGGACGCTGGAGGCAGTCAGCTGCACGCTTTGGTTCGGCGCGGCTTCGGTATGAAGACTCCTCCGGCAGGGCTGCGCCTGCAGCGCACGGCAGCAGCTGGGCACGATGGCCCCCACTGCGTCGGCGGAGAACTGGACGGCGATGCGATGGTTCGTGATCGAAGCAATCATCTCGTCGCGTTCGCTGCGTTATCAAATCGCTTACTTACTCACAAGAACCGACCTGACCCCTCTGCTCTTCTTTTTCCTGTTCATATTCCTCTGTGTCCTCACTCCTTTTCCTTCACACGCGTAAAGACACCCATTTCGTCATGCGTGAAACTCTCCGCCTTACCATCAGCGCCGATCGTAAAGGTCGTAAGGGTCGGCACTTGCGTCGCGCCGGGGAACTGCATGACGAATGCGCCGTTGTTCCAATGTTTCAACGTCGCAGGATATTTCGCGGGACCACATTCGACCTTGAGCGTGTCCCCATCGAGCAAAATTTCGCAGTATCCGTAATAATCATTTTCGTAAACGCCGACGAGCGATTGCAGTGTGCCGACGAATTGTCCAGGATTGGTAGGCGCGGGCGGCGGTGCCACGAGTTTCGCGAGTTGTCCATTGAGCGCCAGGATCGCTTGTTGGTCGGTTGCGGGGTCAATGCCTAGGAGTTGATTCACATAGTACGCGCGCACCGCTTCGGGGAACGCCGTGAGATTGAGATTCGCCGCGACAAAGATGCCCGCGTGTTTATCTGGCACGAGCGTCATCACGGTTCGCACGCCAGCGAGCGCACCCCCTTTTTCGATGACCTGATGCCCCGCGTAATCGTAACTACCCACTCCCAATCCATAGTAAAAACCGGTCGTCTCGCTGATCGGCGGCAGTTCGCTGATTCCGATGTCGCTGACCATGCTGCGCTTGAACATCTCTGCTATGGTTTCGGGCTTCAAGATCGGTTTGCCGCTATACGCTCCTTTGCTCAATAACATCAGCATGAATGCTGCCATGTCCGATGCGGTGGACGTTCCCGAACTCGCGGCGCCGGTCGTATCGAGGATGCTCGGTTCGACCACTTGGATGTTGCCGTCAATCAACGCGTGCGCAGCACTCCGATTGCTATCGTGCAGTCCTTTCACCACTGTCCCTGAACGCGTCATCCCTAACGGCGCGAACAATCTGTTTTCGACGAGATCGTTCCACGATTGATTTGCGGCGCGACCTGCGACTTCGCCCGCGACAAAAAAACCAGGATTGGAATACTGCGCCACTTCTCGCAAACTATAACGCGGTTTGAAATAACGCAGCCGTCGCAAAATTTCCGCGCGGTCGTAACCAAAACTGTCGAGCAGATCGCCCTGGTACGCGGGCCAACCCGTACGCATCGCCAGCAAATCGCGTTCGGTCAGCCAGCGCGTCATGTACGGATCGTAGCCGACGAATTCGGGCAAGTAATTAAAAATGGGCGTGTCCCAATTCAGCTTGCCTTCATCCACCACGCTCGCGGCTGCGGCGCCCGTTAGACTCTTGGTCACCGACGCGAGCTGGAAAATGGTGTGTTCATCCACCGCGCCCGGCTTGGTCACATCCCGCACGCCGTATCCTTTGGCCATGACCGTTGTGCCATCTTGCACGACGGCGATGGCAGCGCCGGGGACTTGATACTCTTGCAGTGCCCTGGCAATAAACGCATTGAGATCATGTAGGGCTGCGGTTTGGGCAGTGGTATAGGAATGAGGCCACATCAGCACTGCACTCAACACACTGACACAGGCGATCCAACGGATGATTCGCATGGATTTCTCCTTGAGGGCTGCCGCCCAACGCACAAGCATCAGCCGCGCACGGCGGCTCTGTCGCAAATTTCCTTTGCACGCGATCTGAGGCATGATCTCCCCTGTCATGCATGGCGAGTCCGGAGGGGAAGATCATGCTCAGCTTTAAGGGCGCCCATTTCGTCAAAGACATCATCCTGACGTGTGTGCGGTGGTATCTGGCCTACCCCTTGAGTTACCGTCAGGTGGAAGAACTCATGGAGGAGCGTGGGGTGTCCGTCGACCACGCGACCATCAATCGCTGGGTCCTGAAGTACAGTTCCCAGCTGGAGGACGCGTTCCACCGCCGCAAGGGCTCCGTGGGGCGCAGCTGGCACATGGACGAGACCTACATCAAGGTGAAAGGCAAGTGGCGGTATCTCTATCGGGCGGTGGATAAAACCGGTCAGACCATTGATTTTCTCCTGACGGAGCAGCGCGATGAGCCGGCCGCCACGCGGTTCCTGACCAAGGCCATCAAGCAGCACGGCGTGCCGGAAAAGATCACCATCGATGGGAGCGAGGCGAATGCCGCGGCCATCCGCCGCTATAACCAGGAGCACGGCACCGCCATCATCATCCGCCAGGTCAAATATTTGAATAATCTCGTGGAACAGGATCATCGCGGTGTGAAGCCCATCACCCGTCCCACGCTAGGATTCAAATCTTTCGACGCCGCCCAGTCTACCCTCGCCGGGACTGAGCTCATGCATATGCTCAAGAAAGGCCAACTGGCGGGAGCGGTAGCAGGCCTTACACCAGCCGAACAGTTCTACGCGTTAGCCGCATAAGCTCCAGCCCATCAAGCTTTCCTACGTCATCCCTCAAAATTTGCGACAGAGCCCTTTTGCGACACCCATATGCAGGGTTAGCCACCGACAATAGCTCCAACCGCTCGCCACCTTCAATCCCTTACTTGGCGTCGATCAGGATCCCCGCGAAGAAGTCGGCCAATACCTCGTGCCCGTGGAGCGGGAGCACATGCGAGACGTACTGGTCCGGACGGACGACGACCATGCAGCCCGTCTCGCGATTCACCCTGCGCAGCTCGAAGATGTTCCCGGCCTTCGGGTCGGGGCAGAACATCTTCTCGTAGTCGATGAGGCCGAACTTCCCCTTCTTCGGTAACAGGACCGACGGCATCTTGTCCACGGGGAGGTCGCGATGCCCCTGCTGGAAGATGGCCCGGACATCGATCACGGCGTCCGGCTCCGCACCCGGCGGCGTAAAGCGCGTGATCGGAGACGCGTCCGACGCGAGGAACTCGCACAGCGCGCGGCAGGAGGAGCGTCCGCTCGTCGGGTCGTGGCGGTCGGCGAAGATGTACACCCGCCAGGCGCCGTCGGCCCGGGCGACGTGGCCGAGGTGCATCGGTTTGGCGTCCGCCAACCGGACCACCGGGGCAGAGTGAAAGCGCATCCCGATCGGGAAGCCCTCCGCGAGGTGCTGGAACGTCGCTTCGGCGGTGATCATCGACGGGGCGTACTGTGTCGCCACGCCTGCCGTGAAGCGGCCTTGCGTGATGAAGTACTGCTGGAACTTCTCAGGGTCGACACCCTCTCCTCCGGCGCTCTCCGATGCTGTCGGATGGGCGCTCAACATCGTGGCGAACTCGCGGTCGAAATCGATGAGCTGCTTGGCGACCTTCTGACGTTCATCCGAGTAGGTATGCAGGAGTTCCGGCTTGGCTCTCCCTCTCAGGACGGCACCCAGCTTCCACCCCAGGTTCCACGTGTCGTTCATGGACACGTTCATGCCCTGACCGGCCTTGGCGCTGTGCGTGTGACACGCATCGCCGGCGATGAACACGCGGGGAAGGCGCGTGGCTCTCTCTGCCGCCGGCACGTCGTCGAACTTGTCGCACAACCGCTGGCCGATCTCGTACACCGTCCACCACCCGACATCTTTCACCTCGACGGTGTACGGGTGCAGGATCCGGTTCGCCACCGCGGCCAGCTTCTCCGGGGTGACACTCCGGTGCTCGAGCATCTCCTTGTCGCGGACGTTGTCCAGCTCGATGTAGAACCGGACCAGGTATCCGCCCTCACGCGGAATGATGAGGATGTTGCCCTGGTCTGCCGAGTAGATCGCGCACTTCAGCCGGATGTCCGGGAAGTCGGTGACCGCCAAGGCATCCATGACGCCCCAGGACTGGTTCATCGGGTCGCCGACCAGCTCGCGGCCGATCGCGGTCCGGGTCACGCTGCGTGAGCCGTCGCAACCGACCACATACTTGGCCCGGATGGTCGAGGTCTTGCCGGTCTCCTCGAAGTGCCTCAGATGCTGCAGGGTCACCGTCACCGGGTACGCCGACGCGCCGCTGGTGTCGATCTGGATGTCGCTGGCGTGGAGGCCGTAGAAGGGGTGCAACCTGCAGGCCGACCGCTGCATGTACTCCAGCAGGTAGGCGAGCATCCGCGCCTGGTTGACGGTCACGTGCGGCATCTCGGACAAGCCCTCTTCGACGTCCTGGATGCGCCCGGCACGCGCGATCCTGGTCCGGTCTTGCGGGTCCGGCCGCCAGAAGGCGACCTCGTTGACCCAGTACGCCTCGTGCACCAGACGGTCGGCCAGACCGAAGGCCTCCATCAGCTCCACCGTGCGGCAGGCGACGCCGTCGGCCTGGCCCACCTCGAGCGGGCCGTCCTTGCGGTCGATGATCACGGTCCTGATGTCCGGAAAGTTGGCCATCTGCGCCGCCAGCACGAGACCGGCGGGACCGCACCCGATGATCAGGACGTCCGCGTCCTCGGGCAGGCCTGCCGGCCGCTGCGTGACGGACGGATGCGGGTCCTCGATGAAGGGGTCACCAGGCTTGTAGCCGTTGAGATAGAACTGCATCTTCCATACCCCCAGTGAGCTGTCGTGGTGGCGGCGCGCGCACGCTTTGGGTAGAAACGCCTCACGCGTGGGCACGGTAGAGCGACGCCATACTCTTGTTGCACCTCACGACCGGACAGTTTTTTAAGTCATTGTAGCATGGTGGCTTACATAGAAGGACGCATCACGGACTTCAATCACCAGTACCGGCTCGCCGGCATCGATGTTCTGCTTCAGTTCTGCGGCGGGCGTCTCGTTGGCCCCGATGGCCCTCCCCGTCTGAGGGTCTCTGGGGTAGGGCAGCGACGGCTCACCCGCCAGCACTGGCAGCGCCATCGGGGCGACGACGATCGACACGAAGCAGCGAGATCTCAGCCTCATGCATCATCTCCTGAGCCATGGGCATGCACGTGCGCTCCGCGCGCCACCGGGTTGGATCAGCGTGTCGCGGACGACAGACCTGTCTGTGCACCGCCGTGACCCATCGCGCCCCTCCACGGGCGGAAATGTGCTGCATCATAGCACAGTTATAGATGGTCGCTTCGCGAATCTCGGGATCACGGCCCATGGTCGGTGACAGCTCGAGGAGCGGTTCAGGCGAGTCGGCTGAACTCCCCACCGAGGTAAAGGGGGTCTTGGCCATGTGTGTGATGTTGAACCCAGGAGGAGCCGATCCCTCCTCCGAAACGACGATCTCAGTGCCGTAGAACTGGCCCACTTTGATGGCGCCACGCTGATGGGCCTTCTTCGTGATGAAGAAGCCCGCGACACAAATGTTGAGGGCTTCTCGCAACATTTCAACATTGGCGGCGAACGCCTTCACGCCCCCTTGCTTGACAGATCCTGCCGTACACTGTCCTATAGACGGTTGGTCATCCCCCGCATCGAAGGAATTGGTCGAGGGAGTGAAACGGCTAATTGGCACAGGTCAAGAGATTTCCCCAGCAGAGTTGCGTACAGCTGGTGTGAGTGAAGACGCCTGGAGGCGGAGTGTTGTGATCGAGTTTGGCGCGAGTGAATCCGCTTTCGATGCACTCTCCCCCGAAGGATATGTTATTAAGGGTGAGTGGAAACCTTTGAGGCGACTCGATGCACCCTTCAAGTAGTGAGATTCTTCAGCTCAAGGTGAAATGCCCTGCGGGGCATTTTCACAGTAGCGGCTACTCGAACGGCCGATAGACGGACATTGGCGGCAAACCCAAACCTTCTTCGCGAATCAGACGATGCACGGCGTGCAAACGCCTCAACACTTCCTGCCCCGTCTGACCGAGGAGGCGCACCACCAGTCCTCCGTGTGCCAGCGCGGTGATCCCGATGCACTCGCCGTACTGCTCCGTCATGCGGCGGTTCCACTCAGGAGTCCATGAGTCGAGCGCCTGTGAGCTCAGGACATACAGGCTAGCCACGTAGGATTTCCCGTCCAGCACGCTCAACCCTTCATATGAGCCCTGCTCCGGCTGGAGAATCATCTGCTCAAACAGCGCCAGGTGATCGTCCACCCATCCCTCAACGCGGCTACGGACCAGGTGATAGGCGAACCGCTCGCCGCGAGCGACCCGGCCGGGCGCTAGGACCTCGGCAACCAGGCAGACGCCGCCAGACTTGACCCGGATCTCTGTATCCTGCGCGTACCGCGCGCGGGCGAATGGCATCAGCGGTAGGGGGAGATATTCGAGGATGGCCCCGGACGCCACTCGCAACCGGATGCGCTGTCGGGTGACCTCCCCATGGTCGGCGGGATAAATCTTCGTCGCCGCCTGCGTCGTGAGGTACAGATGCGCCTCGCGTTGCAAGCTGACCTCGACCTCGGCGCTATCGCCTTCGAACAGCCCCCCACAGGGATTGACGATTTGCAGGTACGCGCTGCCATGGCGGTCATCAGACTGCAGGCCGAAGGTCTGCAAGGGAGGCCGGGAGCGCTGGCGGGCGATGGCTGTGCGGCCGTCGTCGCCAACGAGTTCAAGCGAGAGATAACCGTGATGCCGCGCGGGCAGAGACATCACGCTCAGGAGATGTACAGGCGTGTGGTGAGCACGTCGCGGTGGGCGATCCCCGCCAGTTCCTGGCCGGGGGCGAAGCTCGTCATGTCGTCGATGTCCCGTGCGAGTGTGCGCTCGACGGCATCGAGCATCGTCGTCCCGAGGCGCGCGAGCAGCGCCTGCCCCTCCGTTTGTCCGAGCGGAATCAGCCTGACCCCCGCCGAGACCATGGAGGCGCAATAATGGCGAAACCAGGCCGCGAGGGCGTGCTGCAAGGGTAATTCAAGGTCATGGCAGACGAGCCCATAGGCCAGACCCATGTGCCCATGCAGTTGTTTGGCATCAATGGCCGCCAGATAGCGGCTGGCGCGTGGAAGAGAGAAGAGCTGGGTCGCCGTCCGCAGGAAGCGCGTCCCGAGCGTTCGGCTGGCCTCACGGAATTCGGTCACGGTCTTCATGGCGGTGAGACGACGATCTAACCCCTGCACGACGCCTTCCCAGTCAGTTCCAGCCCGCGCGGTGGCGATACAGGCCACGCCATCGCTGGGCGCGACCGCGTGCAGCAGCGTGTTGGCGATTAAGGTTTCGAGCGCCGCGGCGGTGGCCACGATCCGCCGCGCCACGTAGGTTTCGAGCCCGCAG
>Ga0081538_10004425_pt1 | contig 12954 bp, 9 predicted proteins | sample TabmetS5T2R1_FD_71022 | JGI IMG/M metagenome (GOLD analysis project Ga0081538, IMG submission 71022) | Tabebuia heterophylla rhizosphere microbial communities from the University of Puerto Rico - S5T2R1 | ecosystem: Host-associated > Plants > Roots > Rhizosphere ...
CTCGCCGGTCTCGATGTAGTGCTCCATCACCGCCTTCAGGCCGAATTTCTGGACCGGGCACACCTTCATACAGATGCCGCAGCCCAGATAGCGGGCCATGATTGGCCGGCAGCGCTTGTAGATCAGCTTGTTCTTCTCGACCCCGCGGTACCAGATCTTCTCTTTCATCAAGGCGCGGGCGGGGCAGCGCTGCACGCAGACTTGGCACACCTGGCAGAATTTGTGAATGCCGTAGTCGATCGGTTCATCGTACACCACCGGCGCATCGGTGCTGATCATCATGATGCGGGCGCGGGAGCCGAAGTGCGGCGAGAGCAACTGCCCATTGGCGCCCAGCTGGCCCAGGCCGGCCTGGACGAACATCGGGATGTAGGCCCCGCTGTTGTCGTTGGGACTGTTCACCTGGGCATGGTAGCCCAGCGAGCGGATCCAATCGGCCAATTCCAGGCCCGCCGCCCCCTCGACCCGATAGGTGCCGTGGTGGGTATGCTCGGCGGCCATGCTGGGGATCGTCTGCGTGGCTTCGTATTCTTGCTCCATGGCCAAGCAGATGGCATGATCGAAACGGATCCAGCGCTTCTTGCTCTTGAAGACATAATCGCGGTTGACGTAGGTGAAGCCCACCTCACAGAAGCCCATGTCGCGGGCTTTCTGGCGGATGGCCTCGGTCAACACCGCCGGGTCGACGTCGAGATTGGGGGCGACCGTGGGTTCGATCTCCCCGGTATGCCGCGCCGCTTCCACCAGAGGAGCGTTGAGGTGTTCATGCTCCTTGCGATGCGCATAGGCTTCCGGCGACAGCACGCTCATGGCCCACTGGCGGTCGGCGCTATTGTCGATGTTCTGGCTCTCGAGAGGATATTCCCGACTGTAGAAATCCACCTCATTCTGGCGCACGGGAATGCCGGGGACGGTCAACAAATCCTCGGCGATGGGAATATCAATGGCGGGATCGCTTGGCAGGCGCCCAGGACGGGTGACGATCTGACCAACTTTTTTCTTAGCCATGGTCTGCTCTCCTTGCGGTGGGTACTTCGCTCGCTCGTCGCCGGTGAAAAAACCCACGCGATATCTGGATGGCTCTAGATTTTTAGGGCTCGCTTTGCTCGGAAGACTCCGGCGGCCCTCTGAGATGCCTTGATACTCACGGCGCTTCCGCTCTTCCAAGATTCGAAACGGCATCCTACACCCACTCTGCCGAGCAATCAAGAAAAATTTATAATTGTTAGTTTTAACGTTAAAAGTTGCTTGAAATGTTAATTACAACAAAAAGGGTTAAGGGGTTAAGGGCTAGGCGTATAGTGGGAGGTGTTCTTGGAGAATGGTATCCCTTCACCAGCTTGCTGCAACGCGGTGCGAGCAGCGCGCACCAGCCTTGCCGCAGTCTCTGCACTCGTCGCCAGGGCCGTCAGATGCCCCATCTTGCGGCCGGGACGGGGAATGAGTTTGCCGTATAGGTGCAGCTTCACCTCAGGAAAAGCACAGGCGGCCAACCAATTGGGCTCGCCATTTTGCCAGAGGTCGCCGAGCAAATTGGCCATCGCCGCTGAGCGATACTGTTCCGTCGACCCCAAGGGCAGGCCACAGACGGCGCGCAGTTGCTGCTCGAACTGACTGGTGACGCAAGCATCGAAGGTCAAATGGCCAGAGTTGTGTGGCCGCGGCGCTAATTCGTTGACCAGGAGTTTGCCGTCGCGTGTGAGAAAAAATTCCACGCATAGGACACCCACCACGTCGAGGGCCTCAAGAATGCTGCGCGCGATCTCCACCGCTTCGTGTGCGATCTTGGGCGACACGGCCGCCGGCGCGATCGACACATCCAAGATGTGATGTCGATGCAGGTTCTCGATAACGCCATAATGTGCGAAGGTACCGTCTAACCCACGCGCAGCGACAACGGAGACTTCGCACTCGAAATCGACGAAAGCTTCCAGGATTGCTTCCTGGCCCTCCAGCGCCCCTAGCGCTGCCTCAGCCTCGCTGAGCGAAGTGATCTTCGACTGACCTTTACCATCATAGCCGAAGCCTGCAGTTTTTAGCACAGCCGGGAGCCCTAAGTCGCGCATGCCTGCCTGCAGCTCCCCCGGACAGAATACCGGCCGAAACGGGGTCACAGGAAATCCGCCCCGAGCCAGGAAGGTCTTTTCCCGCAGGCGGTGTTGCGTGGTGTGCAGGACCGCGCCGCTCGGTCGCACCGCCACGTGTTCGGCGACAGTGTCGACTGTGGTCACTGGGATATTTTCGAACTCAAATGTGACCACATCGACGTGGCGGGTGAAGTCACGCACGGCATCGAGGTCGTCATAGGAGGCCGTGACCTCGACATCGGCCACTTGACCCGTCGGCGTGTCGGTCTCGGGGGAGAAGGTGTGGACGCGGTAGCCCATGCGGCGCGCGGCGATGGCGAACATCCGCCCCAGTTGCCCGCTGCCGAGTACTCCGATTGTTGAGCCTGGCAGGATGGGTGAGCTCAAGGGAGCGTGTCCCCCAATACCCTTTGCGTCTGTTCGGAACGAAAGTGGTGCAGCCTTTCGCGCAGCTCTGGACGGTGGGTGGCGAGGATCGCGATGGCGAGTAACGCGGCGTTGGTCGCCCCTGCCTGGCCAATGGCCAGCGTGCCGACGGGGATGCCGGCGGGCATTTGTACGATGGAGAGGAGTGAATCCATACCCTTCAGGACGCGGCTCTCGACGGGTACCCCGAGGACGGGGAGCGTGGTTTGGGCCGCCGCCATGCCGGGGAGATGGGCGGCGCCGCCGGCGCCGGCGATGATCACCTCGATGCCGCGGGCTTCGGCGCCCGAGGCAAACTCAGCTAACCAGCCCGGAGTTCGGTGTGCCGAGACGATGCGGCATTCATGGGGCACGCCGAAGCGCGTCAGCACCTCATCGGCATGGCGCATGGTGTCCCAGTCAGATTTGCTGCCCATGATGACGGCGACAAGGGGGTTGGTATCGTCGGTCATTGCGGACCCCCGCGGAAAAACTCACGGAACGAAAACCGCCGCCCGAAGCGTGTCTCAGCCTCCTCCCGCACCGCCTGCATCACCTCGGGAGTGATGCGCATGATACCATGCGCGGCAGCATAACGCTCAACTCCCTTGATCACCATGCCGCGAGCAAAGGAGGGGAGCCGTTGCAGGCGAGTTTGGGCTTCCAAGCTCCATTCAATCGTCAGAGGGGCATCGAGGCCAAACGTCTGCTCATCGCTGAGGGTGATCACTCGGCCGCCGAACTGGCCGGGCTGGTAGGCGCAGGCCGGGTCTTCAGCCAAGTAATCGCCATAGCTGGCATAAGCCCGGCAACGGCATCCACCGCAAATCTTGGCGAATTCGCAGACGCCGCAGCGTCCGCCGAGATGGGGGTCACGCAGGTGTTGGAAGACCTCGGCCTGTTGCCAGATGTCGACGAAGGAACGCTGGCGCAGATTCCCGGCGACCACGGGCATATAAGGGCATGCGGTGACATCCCCCTCGGGCATGATCCGACAGTAGGCCTTGCCGGCCGGACAGCTCCCGTGCGCATAGTTTTGCAACAGCGGGGATTTGGCGTCAAGGGTATAAAGAATGCGGCGAAAAAAAGGCGCGCACTTGGCGCGAATGATCAACCCTCCCGAGCGCCCGGCGGGGACGGTCCACGGGTCTTCGGGCTGGTCGAAGGCTGACGGTCGCCCGCCGGAATCTCTCTCCTCAGCGCTTCCCAAACCCTGGATGCGCGCCAGAGAAGTGAGGATCTGCTCGTATCGATCGGGTGTGATATCGGTGATGCCCTCGCCCCGGCCGGTGCGGACCAGGAAGAAGAAATTCAACACCCTGGCTCCTAGCTCGCTCGCGAGATCGATCATCGCGGGGATCTCTTCCACGTTCCAGCTGGTGATGCTGGTATGAATGGAGAAATCCAACCCTTCGGCACGCAGCGCCTCGGTCGCCCGTACCGCCCCGCGCCAGGCTCCCGGCAGGTGCCTGAACGTATCGTGCTTGTGTGGGTCGGTGGAGTCGAGGCTGATGCTCGCCCCCTGAATCCCGCTCCGCCGCATCTGCTTGGCCTGAAGCTCGCGCAACAGCACACCGTTGGTGCCGAGCACGACGGTAAATCCCTTGTCAGCGCTACAGGCGGCCAGCTCGAAGACGTCCTTTCTCAGCAGCGGCTCGCCACCGGTCAAGATCAAGAAGACATTAGGGTTGGCCACAGCGATGTCGTCGATGACCCTTCGACACTCCTCCGTGGACAGCTCACGACTCGTATCGGCGCCCGCGAAGGCGCTCATGTAACAGTGCGCACAATGAAGATTGCACCGTTGGGTGAGATTCCATGAAACCGAGTACACCTGATGCGCCATGCTAACTCCCCACCGCTCTTACGCTTTGGCTTTGCGACGGGCAATAGCCGCTTCGGCGCGCGGGCTGATGGCGCGCTGCACGGCGACATTGACCAACGCGGGCTTGCCGGATGCAAAGGCGCGTTCCAGCGCTGGCGCCAGGTCTTCCAGGCGTTCGACGTACTCGCCATGCCCTCCCAATCCTTGCGCCACCATCTCGTACCGGCTCTGCAGGAGGTCGGTGGCCACGGGACGCCCGTATAGGCCGAGCTGGATCTGTCGGTCGATGCCCCAGGCCGAGTCATTTCCCAGAATGGCGACGACCGGCAGATTGTGGCGTACCGCGGTATCGAACTCCATGGCGTTGAAGCCGAAGGCGCCGTCGCCGGTGAGCATCACCACGCGCGAGTCAGGATAGGCTATCTTGGCCGCAATGGCCGTCGGTAAGGCTGACCCCAGCATGCCCAGCGTCGGGACATACCACCAGCGGCGCGGCATCCGCGCCGGCAGGTATGCCCGGCCGAAGTGGCAGAAATCACCGCCGTCGAAGACCAGGCAGTCGTCGGGCCGCAACATCTGCCCCAGAGTCTTATGCACGTACATGGCATGCATTGGTTGTTCCGCCTTGGCCAGACCATCCAGCCATGCCCCATGTGCGTCCTGTTCGGCCCGGAGTTGCTTGTGCCAGGGGAGCGGCTTCCAGGTCTTTTTCTCGGCCTCCTGAGTCATCTGCTCGACCACGGCTTCGATATCGCCGACGATCCCGACCGTCACCCCGCGGTTGCGGCCGATCTCGGCTGCCGAGGGATCGATCTGGATGATACGGGCATTGGCGGCAATCACCGGGGATTGCGCGTAGCTGATGGTGTAATCCTGCTTGCGGCCGAGGAGCACCACGACATCGGCCTCACGCAGCAGCCTGGCAGCGCGATTCAGACCGCGCTCGAAGAACCCCAAGCACAAGGGATGGTCATCGCTCACCAGGCCACGCGCCACGTCCTCGGTGAACAGTGGCATCTGCGTCAGCTCGATGAACCGCTGCAATACCGCCCCAGAGGTGGCGTAGCTCGTCGGCCCACCGGCGATGATGAACGGGCGTTGGGCCTGATGCAGGAGTTCGACGGCTTGTTGGATGAGCTTGGGGTTGGCGAAGGTGTGTTCTTCGGCACGGTACTCGCTGGGTGGGAAAAAGGTCACCTCGTCTTCGGAGACCTCTTGTTCCTGCACATCCATGGGAATCGTCAGATGTACCGGGCCACGCCGGCCAGCATACGCTGTGCGCACGGCGCGGGCGATGAAATCCGGGATGCGGCGGGCGTCATGCACCAGCCAGGAACCCTTGGTAAACGGCTGCGCGGCGCTGACCTGATCGATTTCCTGCATGGCGCCTCGCCCCAACTCGGCGAGGTCCGCTGAGCCGCTGATCGAGACCACCGGACTCTCACTGTGCAGGGCATGAGCCAGCCCTGGCAGTGCGTTGGCGAAACCGGGGGTGGTGTACATCGAGACACCAGGCTGTCCGGTTAGACGTCCCCAGGCATCGGCCATATGGACCGCCGCCTGCTCATGGCGCGTATCGACGAAACGGAAATCCATGTCGGCCATGACGTCCAGGACCGGCAGAATGTGATCGCCGGCGAGGGTAAAGATATTCTTCACACCCTCCAGTTGCAGGGCTTTGCCGATGAGGTGGCTACCGGTGACCTTCTTCGAGCTGCTCATGGAGACCTCCTGGAATGGTCAATCAGTCAAGCGTATCTATCTTGATGTCTGCACGTGGCCTGGCCATGATACCGGGGAGCGAGATCGCTTGCCATGGTTGTGACGGCGTCATCTCTATACCTATACTATTACTATACCCGAGAAGGTGCACTGCGTCGTCCGGGCCTGGCGGTTTGGCCAGGCGCCTCCCCCTCATTCATGGCGACAAGACGCGCATACACCCCACCCTTCTCGACCAACTCTTCGTGCGCGCCCTGTTCCACCACAGTCCCCTCGTCGAGCACCACCAGGTTGTCCGCCTCGCGCACCGTCGACAGGCGATGGGCGATCATCAGAGTCGTCCGCCCGGCCATCAGCCGCTTCAGGGCCTGATGCACCAGCCGCTCGTTTTCCGAGTCGAGGTGCGACGTGGCTTCGTCGAGGATGAGAATGGGCGCATCTTTGAGGATGGCTCTGGCGATCGACAGCCGCTGGCGCTGTCCTCCCGAGAGCTGGACGCCGCGCTCGCCGATCATCGTGTCGTAGCCGTCGGGTAAGCGCGCGATGAACTCATGCGCGTTGGCCTCGCGTGCGGCCTCGATCAACTCCTCCTCCGTCGCCTCCGGTCGGCCGATGCGCAGATTCTCGCGCACGGTCGTGTTGAACAGATAGGTATCCTGGGACACCAGAGCCATCCGCTGGCGCAGCTCATCGAGGCCGTAGTCGCGCAGGTCATGGCCGCCTAAGAGGATCTTCCCCTCGTTCGGGTCCCAGAAACGCATCAGCAGGTGTGCTGTGGTGGTCTTCCCCGATCCCGAGCGCCCTACCAGGGCTATGGTCTGCCCCGACCCGAGCGCGAAGCTGAGATGCCTCAATGCCAGAGGCTCCTGCGGGCCATAGGAGAAGCTGACGCCGTCGTATTGAATCAAGGGCTGACCGGCGCCATTCGGTCCGACCGACAGGGCCACCCCTGGGCCATCGACCACGGGAACCGGCTCATCTTCCACCGCAAAAAGCCGTCGTGCCGACGCCAGGGAATCGGCCAATTCTTTGCCGATCTTGGCGATCTCCGATACCGGCACGAACGACGTCTGCGCCAACAGCGTCAACAGCGGTAACACCGCAGCCGCGAGCCCCCCCTGCGACACTAGCACCGCCCCTGAGGTCAGTACCGCCAGGCTACCCGCCCCCATCAACCCTTCGACGAGGACGTTTTCAAAGCTCAGATGATTCAGGAAGCGGAGCCGGCCCTGATTCATCCCCTCACCATTGGCGCGAATGCTCGCCAATTGCCGCGGACCGCGCGAGAAGGCTACGATCTCCTTGAGCCCCTGCACGCTGTCGACCATCTGGGCATTGACGACCCCAAGCTGGGCACGAAACTCGCGCCCCAAGCGCTCCTGCACACGGCCGGCGATGAACGGGCTGAGCCCCACGGCCAGGAGAAATGGCAGTAACACCAGCGCCAGCGGCCAGGCGAAATACGCCAGCACCGCCAGCACCGTGCCTGGGACCATGATGGCGACGAAGCCGGGCGCGATGGTATGGGCGAAGAATAACTCGACGGTCTCGACATCGGCGGTGACCAAGCTGACCAGGTCTCCCGAGCGCCGGTGGAAGAGATAGGCCGGAGCCAGCCGATCCAGGAGTTGATATACGCGCACACGAAGCTCAGCCAATAAACGGTATGCCAGATCGTGGGCTAGCCAGGATTCCAGATAATGCAGGCCTGATGATAACGGAATCAGCGCCATCAGGATGATCAATGTCGTGGTGAATTCCTGGCCCTTGGCCACTTTGCCGACGATGAGCGCACTCACCACGCCGATGCCGATGATGGCCACCACATGCCCGATGCCGCACAGGAATGTAATGCTGAGCTGCAGCCACCAGTCTCGCACCAGGCCAAAGAGGCGGCTCCACAGCTCGAGCCAGCCGATGGGGGATGGCGCCAACGGCGATGCCATGACTGAGGGGGCGCGCTCTTCAGGCATGGGGGAGCCGTTGGCACCGGCGACGACGGCCTCGTCCCGCCCAGCCACGGTCTCGATGACATGACCGTTCGCGCCCGATGTCGTAATTTGATCGGCCATCAGCCGGGAGTAGGCGCCGTGACCGCTGACGAGGTCTCGATGCGTGCCGCTCTCGACGATAGCGCCGTCTTCCAAAACGACGATGCGATCGGCATCGATGACGCTCGACAGCCGATGCGCGATGATCAGCGTGGTGCGGCCCACCATCAGGCGTTCCAGCGCCTCTTGAATCAGAGCTTCGTTCTCGGTATCCACGTGGGAGAGGGCTTCGTCGAGCAGGAGAATCGGCGCATCTTTCAGCAGCGCACGGGCGATGGCAATGCGTTGGCGCTGGCCGCCTGAGAGGCGCAGGCCGCGTTCCCCGACGACGGTCTCATAGCCCTGTGGCAGCGCCTGGATGAAGTCATGGGCATTGGCCGCCTGCGCCGCCGCCTCCAGATCCTCCTGGGTGGCATCGGGTTTGCCGAAGCGCAGATTGTCCGCCACGGTGCCATGGACCAGGTAAGTGTCCTGCATGACCACCGCCATATGGCGGCGCAGCACTTCCAGCGGCAGGCCGCGAATATCATGGCCACCCAGCAGAATGCGCCCCTGCTGGGGATCAAAGAACCGCAGCAAGAGCCAGATCATGGTGGATTTCCCGGCACCACTCGGCCCTACCAACCCCACTTGCTCGCCGGGTTGAATGGTGAGCGAGATGTTCTTCAGCACTTGCGGACGATTGGGATAGCCGAAGCTCACGCCCTCAAACCGCACCTCGGGTTCGAGCATCAGCGAATCGGTGGGGCGTATCGACGGCTGCTGCGGTTGCTGGATCGTTGGGACGGTGTCGAGCAGCCCGAAAATGCCCTTCGCCTCGGACAAGGCCAGCATACCGCGGTGATAGAGCCGTGACAGCTCGCGCAGCGGTCGAAAGACCTCGACGCCGAGCATGAGGACGATGAGCAGCGTGGGCAGCGCCAATTCCCCGCGGCTGACGCGCATCGCCCCCCACCCCAACGCCACCCCTGCCCCTGCCGAGATGCCGAGGGTGATCAGGCCGGTGGTGGTGATGTTGGCCGCCAGCACCCCCATTGTGCTGCGATACAGATGGCGTGAGCGTTCGGCCAGCATGGCGCCATAGGTGCGACTCTGCCCGAAGGCTTTGAGCGTGGCCAGGCCCTGGACGGCATCGAGAAACTCGGCACCGAGAGCGCTGTAGGCTTGGCGCCGCTGTAAACTGCTCTCGCTCGTCCATTTGGTGGTGAGAAAGGGCAAAATCAACGTGAACAGGGCGAAGGCGAGAAACACGTAGGCCGTCTGGAGGTCAAACGCCGCCATGGAGATGAAGATCAATGGCGGTGTCAGGGCCGCCACGGCGAGTTGCGGGAAGTATTGGCCGAAGAAGGTTTCCAGTTGCTCGACCCCCTCGACCAAAGAGATCACCACGTCGCCCGTGCGTTTTTGATCAAAGTAGCCGGGGCCGAGTGCCAGGACGTGCTGGTAAAGGTATTCACGCAGGTTGAGTTTGATCTCCCCGGCGGTGCGATTGCCAAGGGTTTCTCGGAGATATTCCAGCGCGGCGCGCAGCAGAATACACGCCGCCACCCCTGCGATCGGCCAGAACACGGCGGTGAACGGTCGTCCCTGAAACACCTGGGCTAAGGCATATCCAGACAGCGCCAGCCGTCCGATCCCAGCGGCAGAAGCGGTCAGCCCTAACACAGCAGCCCACACGAGTCGCCAGCGAAACCCTTGGGTCAGCTGGAAGAGACGCCAGGTATGGTTCATTCCCCCTATTCTCCTGAATCGGTACGCCGTCGATGACTGCGTTCCGCCTCGGCGGACGCGTCTATTCTACAGGATTACGTCCCGCGGTCCAGTGAAATGTACGGATGTCCGGCACCTACCTGCCCACAGCCTACAGAGACTACCGCTGAACCGGGACGTTGCGATGTCGCTCCCTCACTGACGGCATGGGTCTCCAGACATCGCTGAGGCATGGAGCGTCGACCCTTCCTGCACAAGCAGGATGAGGCGCTCCAGACTGCAATTCCATCCGATGGTATGCTCCTCTTGTCCTGTCAGACCTGGGCAGCGCTCATGCGTGATGATGATGTCGGTCTCGCCCTGGATGTCGTGCAGCTCCACAGTTACCAGTGTCTCTGCACTATCGGGCTGAGGCGCCTCCCAGGCCCAAGAGAACACCAGTTTCTCCGGTGGGTGCACTTCATGGTAGGTGCCGCCGACCATGGCTGTGATGTCTCCATCTGGCGCTTGCATGGTGATGCGGTAACGCCCCCCCACACGTAGGTCTACCTCTACATGGGGCATAGCCTCTCCATTGGTACTCGGAAAAAACCAGCGCTGCAGGTGTTCGGCTTCGGTCCACGCCTGAAACACGCGCTCTCGCGGTGCGGCTACACGTCGCTTAATCACCGCGCGCTCCACGACCTCTTTGTGAACACTCATGATGAATGCTCCTCAGACTCCTCCTTCAAGTGGATATCACGCAGATAATCTGCCAGGGCCTCCAGCTGCTGTTCCCAGAAGTGCTGGTAGTGAGCGATCCATGCGGCAGCCTCGTGCAGGGGTTGCGCCACGAGGCGAAGGTGATGCACCCGGCCGTCTTTTGTGCGCTCGACCAGCCCAGCTTGCTCCAAGACCCGCAGGTGTTTGGAAATCGCCGGGAGCGACATGGCGAACGGAGCGGCGAGCTCACTCACCGAGGCGTCGCCCTGGGCCAAGCGGGCGAGAATCGCTCTCCGAGTGGGATCGGACAGGGCCGAAAAAGTTCTATCGAGGGCATCAGATGTATATTTAACCATGTGGTTAAGTATAAGGAAGCGCTTGCGCAGTGTCAAGCCAAAAAATGGGGAGACGACTTCGCTTTTGACGCGGTGAGTGCGGATGCGATCGGCGGGGCGGCTGGCATTTTCCTGACGCGACATCCTAGGCGCTCGGCAGGATAGGCGGGCTGAAGCTATGTGTCTCACGCAGTCAAGGGGGTGCAGCGCCGGCCGTTACGCCTGGCATAGGGCTTGCCTAAGGCTCTACCCGGAAATACGTCGAATAGCCCTGAAGACATCTTGTCGTTAAACAGTCATCATTGAACGGTGAGGAGAAAAATCGTGCTGCATTACGGAGTCTTGCGAGGACGCGTCGATGTCTTCAAGCGTGAGGACGACTTCAGCACGCCGCACCTGCAGGTTCGCGTGGTCGATGGTCATAACCGGGCGTGGCGCGTGCCGGTCAACGTCTTATCTGCGGACCAGTCGCGCCTGATTTTTCATCGGGCGGACCCGTTTCAGAACCACCCCATCCTGGCCGCATTGCCACAAGTCGCGGCCGGTTTCACGCCACTGCCGCACTCCGCGCGCTCGGCTTCCTCCGCCTTGGACTACTTTCGGGCTCCGTTGTTCGATTGGCCGACTGGAGTCGCCATCCCGCATACCGGCCCCGGCGCCGAGGATGATCTGCAAGACGTACTGTTCACCTATTTGAAGCAACTGCATGATCAGGACGGCGAGCTGTTCGCGTTCGGAGCGAAATTCCCGGAGCCCGGCGAACAACCCAACCCACGGCCCATCGATCGCGAGTTTCACACGGCCCAGGGAGTTCATGACATACACATGAACCAAGGCAATGCAAACCCCGGTCGGTTCGCGAAAGATAACGGGGTGTTTCAGGACGGAGGGTTGATCTTGAAGTTTGGCTCCCGATATGTCGGGCTCTTTCTCCGGTTTGCGACGCAGTGGCTGCCGACGGATGACGCTACGGGACACCGCTTACAGTGGGCCCGGCCGATCCCAGCCGGTGGTTCTCTCCCTCCGATCGACGGCCCGCAAACGCCTGTCACGCACCCGACCGTGTACATCGAAAGAGCCCTTGTCAATCCTGACGGTGACGAGCCGGGCAAAGAAGTCGTCGTGATCGGGAACACGACCACGGCGTCGGTGGACCTGACCGGCTGGAGCATCATCGACAAGAACAACAAGGCTGACGTCCTGCGTGGCGTGCTGTTGCCTGCCGGCGAGTCTCGGAACGTGGTCTTGTCGGGGAATGGAGCGCAGCTCAACAACAAGGGTGGGACGATCACATTAAAGAATCCTGAGGGCGAGCAGGTGCATGCCGTCAGCTACTCGAAAGAGGATGCCGGACAAGAAGACCGGTATATCCGGTTCAACACGTGATGCGGTGACGGAGCGGCGCGGGCAGGCGTCTGGTGATCGACGGTGGGCCGCCGATCGGCTAGATCGCCTGCATGAGGCGTAATAAACCCGCTTTCGGCCCATCGGTGTCGGCGAAAATGGCGGTGCCGGCCACCAACACATCGGCCCCAGCGTTCACCGCGAGCGGGGCCGTCTGGAGGTCGACGCCGCCATCGACCTCCAGCTCACAGTGCGCGTTGCACTGTTGCAGTAAGTGGTGTGCCCGTTGAATCTTCGGCAGCATGCTGTGGATGAAGCGTTGCCCGCCGAAACCCGGGTTGACCGTCATGATCAGCAGTAGGTCGATGTCGGCGAGGATGTCCTCGATCGTCCCGACGGGCGTCGAGGGGTTGAGGCCTACCCCGGCTTTTTTGGCGTGGTGCTTGATCAATTGGATGGTGCGGTGCAGGTGTGGGGTGGCCTCTTGATGGACGATGACCGTGTCGGCGCCGGCCTGAATGAAGGCCTCGACGTAGCGCTCGGGCTCTTGGATCATCAAGTGCATCTCTAAGGGCAGAGAGGTCCCGCGGCGCATCGCCTCCACGATCGGGATGCCAAGGCTGAGGTTCGGGACGAACCGCCCGTCCATGACGTCGATATGGAAGCGGTTGGCGCCCGCCTCCTCCGCGGCTTTCACCTGTTCACCGAGGCGCCAGAAATCTGCCGCCAGGATCGACGGTGCGAACTTGACCATGTGAGGCTCTCCCCCTCGC
>Ga0081538_10004426_pt1 | contig 12950 bp, 7 predicted proteins | sample TabmetS5T2R1_FD_71022 | JGI IMG/M metagenome (GOLD analysis project Ga0081538, IMG submission 71022) | Tabebuia heterophylla rhizosphere microbial communities from the University of Puerto Rico - S5T2R1 | ecosystem: Host-associated > Plants > Roots > Rhizosphere ...
GCCCGGCGAACGGGTCGATGGCCGCCGGGTGGGCCAGGGTGACGGTCACGTCCACCGCGCCGGCCCCGGCCCGGCGCTGGCGCCCGACCCGGACGGCGGTGACCGCCGCCCGGTCGGCCTGGGCGCGGGTGAAGCGGGCCAGCGACGGGTAGCGGCGGCGGCCGGCCCGGTCGAGCAGCCCGTAGGCCACGGCGTGGTCGCCGGCGGCGCCGGCCCCCAGGAACCGCCGCACCGCCGCCCGGGCCGACCCGGCCCGCACCGGCGCGGCCGCCACGCCCTCGGCCGGCCGGTCGGCGGCCGAGGGCGCGCCCGCGGGCAGGTCGAGGCGCTGCACGGACGCGGCCCGGCCGGCGCGGCCGCCGCCCAGTCCGTCCACGGCCAGGGTGGCCCCGACCCCCAGGGCGATCCCGAGCGCGCCGATCCCGGTGATGCGGAGCAGGCGGCGGGGAGCGGGCAGCGCGAATTTCCAGGGCACGGGAGGACCTCCTCGGCGCGAGGAATGAGCGGGGTTCAACGAGGGAGGCGCCGGGCCCTGGCGCGTCCACCGGGCTGCGCGCCCGGCTGGTTGCTTTGCCTGGTTGCTATGTCTGCTCGCGTTGTCTCGCTACCTGTTCGTCCCGCGCCGACGAACCGATTGCCCCCCGGTGAGCGTAATTCGCTCTCATGCATCCTTCGTAAGCTAGTTCATATCTCCCGTGCACGCGGAATCGGTCGGGAGCCGCTAGAGTTTTCCTCCTGTGGTGCGGGGGCAGATCCGGTTCGCTTAGGGGGGGTTCGAAGCCGTGTTCGACCTTGGTGTGACCCTGACCGGCCCGAGGGTCGACGGCGAGGTGGCAGCGCCGCGGTCATCTTCATGCGACAGCTGAGGAGGCCGCCTTGCCGATCATCTCCGTTCCTCAGGCCTTCAACGAAGACGACCTCTACGTCGACTTCCGGTCGATCATCGGCCACCAGCTCTTCCTGAAGTGCGAGGGCTTCAACTTCGCCGGCTCGATCAAGCTCAAGGCGGCGGCCGAGATGGTGGAGGCCGCCGAGCGGGAGGGGCGCCTCACGCCGGAGTCGGTCCTGGTCGAGTCCTCGTCCGGGAACCTGGGCGTGGCCCTGAGCGTGCTCGCGGCCAGCAAGGGCTACCGGTTCCTGTGTGTGACCGACTCCCGCTGCAACCTGTCGACCAGGCTGCTGATGGAGGCGCTGGGCAGCCAGGTCCACGTCATCACCGAGCCGGATGCCAGGAGCGGCTTCCTCGGCGCGCGGCTCAACTACCTCCGGGCGCTGTGCGCCTCCGACGACCGCTACGTGTGGCTCGACCAGTACACCAATCCGGGCAACTGGAGGGCCCACTACCGCACCACGGCGCCGGCGATCGCCCGCCAGTTCCCGCGACTGGACGTGCTGTTCGTCGGGGCCGGCACCACCGGGACCCTGATGGGCTGCGGCCGCTGGTTCCGGGAGTGGCACCGGCCGGTGCGGGTCGTCGCGGTCGACAGCGTCGGGTCGGTGACCTTCAGCGGTCAGGCGGGCCGCCGGATGATTCCCGGCCTGGGCATGAGCGTCAACCCGCCGCTGCTCGACATGTCCTATGTCGACGAGGCGATCTGCGTCGAGGAGGCGGACACCATCCGCGCCTGCCACCGGCTGGCCAGACACGGATTCCTGTTCGGTGGCTCCACCGGCACGGTGGTCAGCGGCGCGATTGGCTGGCTGGACCGAAACGACGCCGGTGAGCTCACCGCCGTGGCCATCGCCCCGGACCTGGGCGAGCGCTACCTCGACACCGTCTACCAGACCAACTGGCTGCGCAACCTGTACGGCCAGGAGGTGCTCGACTCCGACGAGCTGACCGCCGGGTTCCGGACCGTCTGGCCGCGGCCCCGACGCCGCTTCTCACGCGTCTTCTGACCATGTCCGTCACCCAGGTCAGCTACGCCGGCCCGACGACCGCCACCGAGCGGAGCCTGGCCCAGGTGCTGGCCGAGGTGACCAAGGTCGAGCCGGTGTCGGTGGACAGCCACTTCTTCGAGGACCTGGGTGCCGACTCGATGGTGATGGCCCAGTTCTGCGCCCGGGTCAGGAAGCGGCCGGAGCTGCCGTCGGTGTCGATCAAGGACGTCTACCAGCACCCGACGATCCGGAGCCTGGCGGCGGCGCTGGCGGACACCACGCCAGCCCCGGCCGAGTCGCCGGCCCCGGCGTCGACCGAGGCGCCGGCGCCGGTGGGCACGCCGCGGTATGTCCTGTGCGGAGCGCTGCAGCTGCTGTTCTACCTCGGCTACGCCTACCTGGCCGCGCTGATCCTCATCCACGGCTACCTCTGGGTCTCCGCCAGCTCAAGCCTGGTTCACGGCTATGTGCGCTCGGCCCTGTTCAGCGGCGGGCTGTTCCTCGGCGCGTGCATCCTCCCGGTCGTGGCCAAGTGGACGCTGATCGGTCGCTGGAAGCGCCGGCAGATCCGCATCTGGAGCCTGGCCTACGTCCGCTTCTGGATCGTCAAGACGCTGGTCCAGGCCAACCCGGTCCTGTACTTCCTCGGCTCACCGCTCTACGTGCTCTACCTGCGGGCGCTGGGCGCCAACATCGGGCGCGGCGTGGTGATCCTCTCCAGGCGCGTGCCCGTCTGCACCGACCTGCTCACCATCGGCGCCGGCACGGTCATCCGCAAGGACTCGTTCTTCACCTGCTACCGAGCCCACGCCGGCCTGATCCAGACGGGCGCGGTCACCCTGGGGAAGGACGTGCTGGTCGGCGAGGCGACGGTACTCGACATCGAGACCTGGCTGGGCGACGGGGCCCAGCTCGGCCACGCCTCCTCCCTGCACACCGGGCAGGCCGTCCCCGCCGGGGAGCGCTGGCACGGGTCCCCGGCGCAGCCCACCCAGGTGGACTACCAGGCGGCCGGCCCGACCCACTGCGGCACCTGGAGACGGGCGACCTACAGCGTCCTGCAGCTGCTGCGGGTGCTGACGGTGAACCTGCCGCTGGCCACCGGCGCCGTGGTCGGCCTGTTCGCCGCGGTCCCCTGGCTGGCCGCGCTGGACGCCAGCCCTCCGGCCGTCACGAGCTGGACGTTCTACCGGCACGCCCTCGTCACCAGCCTCGCGCTCTTCTTCGGCTCGGGCCTGGTCATGCTGCTCGTCATCGGCGCCGTCCCACGCGCGCTCAACCGCACCATCCAGCCGGACAAGCTCTATCGCCTGTACGGCTTCCACTACGCGATGCACCGGACGATCGCCCGCTTGACCAACAACCGGTTCTATACGGCGCTGTTCGGTGACAGCTCCTTCATCGTCCCCTATCTGCGCTGGATCGGCTATCACCTCACGCCGGTCGTCCAGACCGGGTCGAACTTCGGCACGCAGGTGAAGCACGAGACCCCCTACCTGGTCTCGGTCGGCAGCGGAACGGTGTGCGCCAGCGAGCTGTCGATCATCAACGCCGACTTCTCGAGCACGTCCTTCCGCGTCTCCCGAGCGTCGATCGGGGCCGAGAGCTTCACCGGGAACCTGATCGCCTATCCCGCGCAGAGCAGGGCGGGCGACAACTGCCTCCTCGCGACCAAGGTCATGGTCCCGATCGACGGGGAGGTGCGGGAGGGGATCGGGCTGCTGGGCTCGCCCAGCTTCGAGATCCCGCGAACGGTCCAGCGCGACACCAGGTTCGCCCACCTGGCCAGCGGAGACGAGCAGCGCCGGCGCCTCGCCGCCAAGAACCGGCACAACCTCGTCACCATCGGGCTGCACCTGCTGGGGCGGTGGTTCTACGCCTTCGCGCTCACCGTCATCATCACGAGCGTCGTCAACCTCCAGCACTCGTTCGGTCCGTTGGCGGTCGCGCTGGTCCCCGTCGTCATCCTCTTCCCGTTCACCCTCCTCTACGACGTGCTGATGGAGCGGGCCGGCAGGGGATTCCGGCCCCTGCGGCCGACGTACTGCTCCATCTACGAGCGCGGCTTCTGGCGCGTGGAGCGCTTCTTCAAGAACACCGCCGAGGCGCACATCGTGCTCAACGGCACCCCGTTCAAGAGCGTGATCTGGCGGCTGCTGGGTGTCCGGCTCGGCCGGAGGCTCTACGACGACGGCTGCGGCCTGGCCGAGAAGAACATGGTGGCCATCGGCGACGACGTCACCCTCAACGCCGGCTCGAACATCCAGTGCCACTCGCAGGAGGACTACGCCTTCAAGTCCGACCGCATCACGATCGGCTCCGGCTGCACCATCGGGGTCGGGGCCCTGGTCCACTACGGCGTGACCATGGGCGACGGCGCCGTGCTGGCCCCCGACTCCTTCCTCATGAAGGGCGAGGAGATCCCTCCGCACACCCGGTGGGGCGGAAACCCGGCCACGGAGCTTCCCGACGCGGCCCCGCCGCTCCCGGCCGTGAGGTCCCGCTCGGGCGGTCCTCCCACCGTGGCCGAGACGCCCATCTACGGCGTCGTCGGCGTCTCCCCGTCGATCTACCTGCAGCGCGACCCCAACCCACCCTATGTGCGCCGCGAGGCCGACGACCTGCTCGACCAGGCCCTCGACCGGCGGCGGTTCGTGCTGGTCGTGGGGCCCTCCAAGGCCGGCAAGTCGCGCAGCGCCATCGAGGCCGCGCGCCGGCGCCTCCCCGCGTCGCCGCTGGTCGCTCCCGCCGACGCGGCGGGGGCGCTGGCCGCGCTCGCCGGTGGCGCGCCCGCCGGCGCGGGCTTGCGTCCTCCCGTGCTCTGGCTCGACGACCTCGACCGCTATCTCGGGGACGCCAGCGGGTTCGACCGCGAGCTGCTCGGCTGGCTCCGGCGCCAGGACGGCCGGATGGTGATCGTGGCCACGATGGACCAGGCGCGGCGGGACCACCTGCGCGGGACCACGGGCGAGGCCGGCTGGGTCGCTCGCCGCATCCTGGAGCGCGCCACCGAGATCCAGCTGCCCGCCCGCCTGAGCGCGGCCGAGCTGACCGAGGCCAGGCGGCTGTACCCCGAGCTCGATCTGGACCGTGGCATCGGCGAGCCGCTGGCCGCCACCCCCGCCCTGGAGTGGCGGTACCGCCTGGGCCAGGTGGTCGCCCCGGTCGGTCGGGCCATGGTCGAGGCGGCGGTGGACTGGCGCCGGGCGGGGATGACCCGTCCGCTCACCGATCGGGAGCTCCGCCAGCTGTGCCGCCGGTATCTCGAAGCCGTCGACGTCGATCCACCCGCCGGCCGGCGCGGCTACGCCGAAGGGCTGGCCTGGGCGTGCCAGCCCGTGGCCGCGGAGATCGCCCTGCTGCAGCCGGCCGGCCGGCGACGGTCCCGCGCGTTCGTCGCCTCCGACGCCATCGTCGCCCTCGCCGATCAGCCGGGCGGTGACCTGGAGCGGGAGGTCGCCGCCGCCGCCTGGGACCTCGCCCTGGCCACGGTCACCCCCGAGGACGCCATGCGGGTGGGCTTCAGCGCCGCCACCCGCGGCAACTCCGAGGTCGCGGCGGCGGCATGGTCCCGGGCCAGCGCGTCGGGGCATGCCGAGGCGGCGCCGCTGGCGGCGGTGAACCTCGGGACGCTGCGCAAGCGGCTGGGCGACGCCGACGGGGCAGTGGCCGCGTTCGAGCAGGCCGCCGCGTCCCGGCACCCCCACGCGGCGCCGTGGGCCAGCGTCAGCCTGGGGCTGCTGCGCAAGCACCTGGGCGACGTGGAGGGCGCGGCGGCGGCGTTCGAGCAGGCCGGCGCGTCCGGACACCCCGACGCCGCGCCGTTGGCCAGCCTCAACCTGCGGCTGCTCCGCAACCGGCCGGGGAACGGGCAGCGGGCGCCCGGGGGCGCCGCGGACGTGGTCAGGTTGGTCGCCCAGGGAGACGTGGAAGCCGCCCGGCGGATCTGCGAGCAGATGATCGCCTCCGGCCATCCCGACGAGGCGCCCAGGGCGGCCGTCGACCTCGGGGCGCTGCTGGCCATGCAGGGGGACATCGACGGCGCCCGGGTCGCCTTCGAGCACGCCGCCGACTCGCGCCATCCCGACCATGCCCCGTGGGCGGTGCTCGGGATGGGCGTGCTCCTGACCCGTCTGGGAGACCCCATCTACGCCAGGCGCGCCTACCAGAGCGTCGTGGAGTCCGGGCATCCCCAGGCGGCGTCGGTGGCGGCCAGCAACCTGGAGCTCCTCGGGGAGGAACGGTGACCTGTCGGCGACATGGTGACGATGAGTGGAGGGACGACCTGATGGAGCTGCCAGCGGCGGCCGGGCGCGAGTTCTGGCGTGGTGTGCTCGTCGCCGGCGGGTTCACCGCGATCCCGCGGTGGACCCTCGATCCGGTGACCGGCGTGGCCGAGCACGAGGCGACGATCGACGACGACCTTGTCGCGGCGTTGCGCCGGCTGGCCGACGACCGGGGGGTGCCGCTCAGCTCGGTGCTCCTGGCCGCGCACGCCAAGGTGCTGGCCGCGCTGGCCGGCGAGCCCGAGGTCGTGACCGGCTACGTCGCCGTGGCCGGCGGCCGACCGTTGCCCTGCCGGCTGACGACCGAACCGGCGTCGTGGGGCGCGGTGCTGCGGGACACCCACCGGGCCGAGTCGCAGCTGCTGACGCACGGGAGCTTCCCGGTCGACGACCTCAGGCGCGAGCTCGGCCTGACCGAGCCGTTGTTCGAGACCGTGTTCGATCCGACCGGCGACGGCGGCGACCTCGCCGAGGGCATCGCGCTGCGGGTGGGCGCCGCGGGGTCCGGCGGCCACCTGACGCTGCGACTGCGGTACCGGACCGACGTGCTCGACGCCGACTGCGCGGCCAGGATCGCCGGCTACCACCGCGCCGCCCTCGCGCTGATCGCCGCCGATCCCGACGCCGGGCACGGGCGGCAGAGCCTGCTGTCGGCCGAGGAGCTCCACCTCCAGCTCGAAGGGCTCGCCGGACCCCGCCGGGAGCTGCCCGACCGCAGGGTGCACGAGCTGTTCGAGCAGCGGGTCGAGGCGCACCCGGACGCCGTCGCGGCCGAGCGCGCCGGCCGGCGGTGGACCTACCGGGAGCTCAACGCCCGCGCCAACCGGTTGGGCCGAGCCCTGCTGGCGCGGGGCCTGCGCCGCGAAGGGGTCGTCGCGGTGGTGACCGAGCGCAACCTGGACTGGATGGCCGCCGTCCTGGCCATCTTCAAGGCCGGTGGGGTGTACCTGCCCCTCGAGCCCCAGTTCCCGGCCGGCCGCATCGCGGCCGCGCTCTCCCGGGCCGGATGCCGGCTGGTGCTGACCGAGCGCGGCAGCGCCACCACCCTCGGCCAGGCCCTCGACACCCTGCCCGGCGTCCGGACGCTGTTCGTCGAGGACGCCTACGCGGAGGACCACGCCGACGGCAACCTCGGCGTCGCCGTCGCCCCCGACCAGCTCGCCTACATGCTGTTCACCTCCGGCTCGACCGGGGAGCCCAAGGGCGCGATGTGCGAGCACGCGGGCATGCTCAACCACATCTACGCCAAGCTCGACGACCTGGAGGTCGGCGAGGGCGAGGTGATCCCCCAGACCGGGCCGCAGTGCTTCGACATCTCGGTGTGGCAGCTGGTCGCCGCCCTCCTCGTCGGGGGCCGGACCCTGCTGGTCGAGCAGGAGGTGATCCTGGACGTCGAGCGGTTCCTCGACACGATCGTCGACGGCCGGGCCGGCGTCCTCCAGGTCGTGCCGTCGTACCTCGACGTGGTCGTGTCCTACCTGGAGCGGCACCCTCGCGAGCTGCCGGACCTGCACTCGGTGTCACCCACCGGCGACTTCCTCAAGAAGGAGCTGGTCGAGCGCTGGTTCGCCGTCCAGCCCAAGATCAAGCTGGTCAACACCTACGGGCTGACCGAGACCTCGGACGACGCCGTCCACGAGGTCATGGACCGGGTGCCGGACGCGGCGCGGGTCCCGCTCGGCCGCCCGATCAACAACACCCATGTCTACGTCGTCGACGAGCACCTGGCGCCGGTGCCCCTGGGCGCCCCCGGCGTGATCGTCTTCTCCGGGGTCTGCGTCGGGCGCGGCTACATCAACGACCCCGAGCGCACCCGCCGGATGTTCATGGCCGATCCGCACCGCGCGGGCCAGCGGCTCTGCCGGACCGGCGACTACGGCCGCTGGCAGCCGGACGGCAAGCTGGACTTCCTCGGCCGCCGGGACAACCAGGTCAAGATCCGGGGCTTCCGGATCGAGATCGGCGAGATCGAGAATGCCCTGTTGCGGGTGCCCGGTGTCCGCGACGGCGCGGTGGTGGTCGGCGAGGGGGCCGATCAGGGCAAGCGGCTGGTGGCCTTCTACACCGGCCAGCGGCCCCTCGAGGCCGACGTCCTGTCCGGCCGCCTGGCCGAGACGCTGCCCGCGTACATGGTCCCGTCGGTCTTCTCCTGGCGTGAGGGGCTCCCGCTGACCGGCAACGGCAAGATCGACCGGACGACGCTGACGGCGCTCGCGGGAGCGCTCGACGTCGTCGAGGAGGACCATGCCGCGCCGGTCACCCCGACCGAGCGGCGGCTGGCGGCCGCATGGGCGGAGGTGCTCGGCATCCCGCGGGACCAGATCGGCCGCCGGGACCACTTCTTCGACCGGGGCGGCACGTCCCTGTCGGCGGTGAAGCTGGCCGTCACCCTGAACCGCGCGGTGTCCCTGAAGGACGTCACCCGTCACCCGGTCCTGGCCGACCTGGCCGGGCTGGTCGACGGCCGGTCCGAGCGGCGGGCCGGGCTGCTGCAGGCCCTGTCGGAGCCGGACGGCCGGCCGGCCGGGGCCCTGGTGTGCTTCCCCTACGCCGCCGGCAACGCGGTGAACTTCCAGCCGATGGCCGGCGCGCTGCGGGGCAGCGGGCTGGCCGTCTACGCCGTCGAGCTGCCCGGTCACGACCTGGCCGCCGAGCGCGAGCCGTTCGCCCCCCTGGCCCAGGTGGTCGAGCAGGTCGTGGCCGAGATCACCCAGCGGCGCCTGGACCGGGTCCTGCTGTGGGGCCACTCCGCCGGCGCCGCGTTCGCCCTGGAGACGGCCCGGCAGCTGGAGCGGCGCGGGGTGGACGTCGAGCGGGTGTTCCTCGGCGCGCAGCTGCCCGGGAGCGCCACCGACCGGCGCGCCACCATCACCGAGCTGACCGGGCGCGGCAACGCCGAGATCGCCGCCGGGCTGAGCGCAGACAGCGGCTACACCGAGCTCGGCGAGCTGGACGCCCAGCGGGCCGAGCACGTCGGGGCCGCCTTCCGGCACGACTGCGTGTCCGCCCACCGCTACCTCGCCGACGCCCTGGACAACCCGCCCCCGGACAAGCTGTCGGCGCCGGTCACGGTGGTGGTGGCCGCCGACGACCCGATCACGGCCGAGTTCCCGAGCCGGCACCGCGACTGGCGGCTCCTGGCCGACCGCGTCGACCTGCACGAGCTCGCCGACGGCGGCCACTACTTCCTGCGCACCCGTCCCACCGAGGCGGCCCAGCCCGTGCGGCGCGCCGCCGCGCTGCTGGCCCTCTCCCCGAGCCGAACGTAGAGGAGATCGAGATGTCGCACCCATCCCCGGCGGCCCCGGTCGAGGTGGACCTGGAGGCGGGCAGACCTCCAGTGCTGCGCGCCGACGCCGCCGGCGACGCGCCGAGCTGGGCGGCCGAGCACCGGGACGCGCTCCGCGCCACCGTCACCGAGCACGGGTCGGTCCTGGTCCGCGGCCTCGGGCTGCGCGACGCCGACGAGGTCGGCGCCGTCTTCCGCCGGCTGGCCGGCGGCCTGCTGACCGAGCGGGAGGCGTTCGCGTCCCGGCGGACCTACGCCGACGGCGTCTACTCGGCGACCAAGTGGCCGCCGAACCAGCCGATGTGCATGCACCACGAGCTGAGCTACACGCTCGAGTTCCCCGGCCTGCTGCTGTTCGCGTGCCTCAGCCCGCCCACCGCCGGCGGGGCGACCGGGGTGGCCGACTCGCCGACCGTGCTCGACGCGCTGCCCACCGAGCTGGTCGAGCGGTTCGAGCGGGAGGGCTGGCTGCTCACCCGCAGCTACAACGACGAGATCGGGGCGTCCTTCGCCGAGGCGTTCGGCACCGACGATCGCGGCGCCGTCGAGCGCTACTGCCGCGCCAACGGGATCGAGTTCGAGTGGCAACCCGACGGCGGGCTGCGCACCAGGCAGCGCCGCAGCGCCGTGGTCCGCCACCCGGTCACCGGCCAGCGGTGCTGGTTCAACCAGATCCCGTTCCTCAACGAGTGGACGATCGCCCCCGAGATCCGCGAGTACCTGGTGGACGTGTACGGCGCCGACGGGTTGCCGTTCACCACCCGCTTCGGAGACGGCGACCCGATCGGCGAGGACGTCGTGGAGCTGGTCAACAAGGTGTACGAGGCCGCCACCGCCCGCGAGCCCTGGCAGGCCGGCGACCTGCTGCTGGTCGACAACGTCCGCACCGCGCACAGCCGGGAGCCCTTCGAGGGACCGCGCGAGGTGCTCGCCGCGATGGCCGATCCGGTGCGCCTGGCCGACTGCTCGCCGACCGTCGAGGTGACCGCCGGATGACCGCTCGCGGCGCCGCCGCCAGGGAGCCGGCGCGGTCGGAGCCGATCGGCGCGCCACCGTTCGCGGTCGTCTCCGGCGCCCAGGTCCAGGACGCGCTGCAGGGACGCGAGAAGCAGATCGTGGAGCTGGTCGAGGCCACCTACCGGCTGCACGGGGCCGGCGCCTCGGTCAACCCGCCCTCCTACTTCCTGCGGTTCCCCGACCGCCCGACCGCCCGGATCATCGCCCTGCCCGCCTCCATCGGCGGGCAGGCGCGGGTCGACGGCCTGAAATGGATCTCCAGCTTCCCGGAGAACGTGGCCGCCGGCATCCCGAGGGCCTCGGCCGTGCTGATCCTCAACGACCACGACACCGGCTACCCGTTCGCCTGCCTGGAAGGCTCGATCATCAGCGCCACCAGGACGGCCGCGTCGGCGGCGTTGGCGGCCGACTGGCTCAGCCGCGACCGGGGACGCCCCACCCGCATCGGGTTCTTCGGGGCGGGCCTGATCGCCCGCTACATCCACACCTACCTCGCCGGCACCGGCTGGTCGTTCGACGAGATCGGGGTCCACGACCTGTCCGCCGACAGCGCGGCCGGCTTCTGCGGGCACCTGGAGCGGTCGGGCGCCAGCGGCCGCATCACCGTGCGCGACAGCGCCGAGCAGCTGCTCCGCTCCAGCGACCTGGTGGTCTTCGCCACCGTCGCCGGCCAGCCGCACGTCAGCGACCTGTCGTGGTTCCAGCACCATCCGCTGGTGCTGCACGTGTCGCTGCGCGACCTCGCCCCCGAGATCCTGCTGGCGTCGGCCAACATCGTCGACGACGTCGAGCACTGCCTGCAGGCCGACACCTCGCCGCATCTGGCCGAGCAGCGCACCGGCAACCGGGACTTCCTGGACGGCACCCTGGACGACGTGATGGCCGGGCGGGTGACGGTGCCGACCGACCGGACGCTGGTGTTCTCGCCCTTCGGCCTCGGCGTGCTCGACCTGGCGGTGGGCAAGTACGTCTACGACGAGGTGGTCCGCTCCGGCGGCCTGCGCGTCGTCGACGACTTCTTCTCCGAGCTGCGCCGGTACGGATGAGCGGCCGCGACCGCCGGCGGGCGGCCACGCCGATCCCGCCGGACCAGCCGGGCTCGTTCACCATGTGGCGGTACCGGGAGCTGCTGCCCGTTCCCGACGGCCCGGTGCGGTACCCGGTGCCGGTCGGCGGCACCCCGCTGCTGCCCGCGCCCGCCCTCAGACAGGCCGTGGGCGCGCCGCGCCTGTGGATCAAGGACGAGACGCGCAATCCGACCGCGTCCAACAAGGACCGCGCCACCGCGCTGGTGATCGAGGACGGGCTGCGGCGCGGGGTGGGCACCATCACCACCGCCTCCACCGGCAACGCGGCCGTGGCCACCGCCTTCGGCGCCGCCGCGGCCGGGATGCGGGCCGTCATCTTCGTGTCCACCGCCTGCCAGCCGGAGAAGCTGGCGCTCATGACGCAGGCCGGCGCGTGGGTCTTCCAGGTGCGCGAGGGCTACGCGGCCGCCGTCGACCTCTCCCGGGCCGCCGCCCGGGCGTTCGGCTGGCTCGACCGCAACACCGGCGTCAACCCGCTGACCCTCGAGGCGAAGAAGACGGTGGCGTTCGAGGTGTGGGAGCAGCTCGGCCGCCGGCTCCCGGACCTGATGCTCGTCCCGGTCGGCGACGGCCCCACGCTGGTGGCGCTGGACAAGGGCTTCGCCGAGCTCGTCAGCCGTGGCCTCGCCGCCCGGCAACCCCGGCTGGTCGGGGTGCAGGCCGAGCGCTGCCAGCCGCTGACGCGGGCCTGGCTGGGCGCGCCCGCCGGACCGGCCGAGCTGGACCCCACGGCCACGGTCGCCGACGGCATCGCGGTGGTGCGCCCGGCCATCGGCGACGCCGTGCTGGAGGCGGTGCGCCGAGGCGGCGGCGGCATGGTGGCGGTCAGCGACGACCAGCTGCTGCGCGCGGTGGCGACGCTGGCCCGCCGGGCCGGGGTGGGCGCCGAGCCCGCCGGGGCGGCCGCCCTGGCCGGGCTGGAGCCGGCCGTCGACGGCGGGCTGGCCGGCCGGTCGGAGACCGTCGTCCTGCTGGTCACCGGCCGGGAGGTGAAGGTCGGCGGGGCGCCGACCGACCTGGGCCGGGTCGCGGTCGTGGACACCCTCGACGAGGTCGAGCGGGCGCTGGCCGGCGACCGCTGAGGGTCACCCCGCCGTCAGCAGCTGCTCCGCGGACCGCTCCCGCACGACGACGGGCCGAGGATTGAGCACGGCCAGGGCGCCGACGTACCCGAGGTCAGGGCTGAGGTCGCGGAGCTGCGCGGCCAGCCCGTCCGGTCGTGGGTAGCCGAGCAACCGCGGCGGCGTCCCGGGCGGGGTGACCACCACCTCCGGCAGCGGCACCGTGACCCCGGTCACCGGTCGCCTTGACCAGCGCCTCCTTCCGGGTCCAGCAGGTGAAGAAGTCTCGGGCGGCGGCGACGTGCCTGGCCTCTGACTCGGCGAGCAC
>Ga0081538_10004427_pt1 | contig 12947 bp, 13 predicted proteins | sample TabmetS5T2R1_FD_71022 | JGI IMG/M metagenome (GOLD analysis project Ga0081538, IMG submission 71022) | Tabebuia heterophylla rhizosphere microbial communities from the University of Puerto Rico - S5T2R1 | ecosystem: Host-associated > Plants > Roots > Rhizosphere ...
GAACTCGGCGTCCTGGAGGGGCCCGCCGCCGACCACGACCCGGGGGGCGTCCAGCCGGCGCAGCTCGGCCTCGGCCGCCTCCAGCGCCTCGTCGAAGCGGTCGTCGTCCAGGCCGGGGGCGAACTCGACCGCGACCAGGACGGCCCGGCCGTCGACGGCCGCCAGCTCGGGCGGGCCGCCGGCCACCGGGGCGGCGACCTCGGCCACCCCCGGGATGGCCCGCAGCCGCTCCACGGTGGCGGCGACGGCGGCCGCGGCCGCCGGGTCGCGCGGGTCGATCCCGTCGGCGACGGCGGCGATGCTCTCGCCGCCGGGGTCGAGGGCGTCCAGGCGGGCGTCGGCCACGGCCGACTCGGTCCCCTCGAGGTCGCCGACGTCGGGGTCGAGACGCTCGAAGACGCCGCTGCCGACGGCGATCCCGGCCACGAACAGGACCACCCAGGCGAGGGCGACCAGCCGCCGGTGACGCAGGCTGAAACGGGCGAGACGACGCAGCATGGGGGCTCCCTGCAGGTCGGGGTTTCGGTCGCCCCGACGCTACGAACCCAGGCCCTGCTCGCGGATCACCCGGCGCGGCCAACCCCGCGCTCCCTCCGGCGGGGGAGGCGCGAGCGGGCCCTGGTCCTCCAGGGGGAGTCCGGCGCGGTCAGCCTGGAGCTACTCGGGACCCCAGAGGAGGGCGGCCAGCTCCTTGCAGCGCGGGCACACCGGGAACCGCTGCGGGTCGCGGACCGGGGGAAACTTGTAGCCGCAGAGCGCGGTCACGGTCCCACCCTCGATCGCGGCCCGGGTGATCTCGGTCTTGTCGGCGTAGTGGGCGTAGCCGTCGCCCTCGCCGGTATCGGTGTCGGACTCGACCGGTCGGATCTCGGTGCTTGGCATCGTCGGCTCCTCGCAGGTCGCGCTGGCGCCTGCCATTCTGCGCCGCCCCGCCGCTCCCGCGCACCCCTGGCCGGGGTCCACCCGTCCGGGGGTCAGCGGCCGCCGGGGTCAGCGGCCGGTGGAGGAGAAGTGCTGGTAGTCCTTGGAGCCGGACCAGTAGCCGCCCCAGCGCCAGCCGGCGGCGTCGAAGGCCCGCACGACCGCGTCCCCGCCGTGGATCATCCCGGCGGCCCGGCGGGCCCGGTTGGCGTACGGCCGGCCGGCCGGGGGCGACACCCGGCCGCCCGAGGTCACGTACGGGTTGCGCAGCGGGTTGACGTCGATCGCGCGTCCGAAGGCGTGCTCCGACCAGCGGCTGGACCCCGACACCCGGCGGCAGTTGAACGCCGAGGTGTTGTTGGCCGCCATCGACCGGTCGTCGCTGGCCCGGTAGGCGTCGACCAGGCGCAGGCGCTGGATCGGGTAGCGGGCCTTGAACAGCTTCCCCATCACGGCCAGGATCCGCCGGGCGTGGTCGCGGTGGACGATCAGCTCGCCCCGGTGGACCCGCCCGTCCAGCCCCCAGTGGTCGACCCGCAGCAGCCGCAGCTCCACCGGCCCCACCGGGCACCCCCGCCGCCACGAGTACCGCACCCGCGACCGCACCGCCTCCCGCCCGGCCACGACGTGCCCCCGGAACCTCGGCACGGCCTGCGCCCCGACCGTGGACCCGGCCTTCACCGCCGTCCCGCCGTCCCCGGCGGGCGCGGTCGCGGCGGGTGCGGTCCCGGCGGGTGTGGTGCCAGGAGGCGCGGCGCTGGTGGGCGCCCTGGACCCGGCCGCGTCGCAGCCGGCCGCGGTGAGGGCGGCGATGATCAGCAGCAGCGGCAGGAGCCGCTTCGTCGCGGCGGGGCTCGGCTTCATATGGTCATGTGTCGTCCCGCTGGTCCTCCCCCTTGAGGGCCTGGCGGCGGCGTATGGTGTGGCCTGTCCCTTCCAGGCACAAGGAGCGTACCTGCGCACGCGCGGCCTCGGGCCCGACTTCGCCAGATTGTGGACGGCGAACGCCGTGTCCAACCTGGGCGACGGCATCACCCTGGTCGCCGGGCCCCTGCTGGCCGCGACCCTGACCCGCGACCCCCGCCTGGTGGCCGGGCTGGCCGTGGCCCAGCGCCTCCCCTGGCTGCTCTTCTCGCTGGTCAGCGGGGCGCTGGTCGACCGGCTGGACCGCCGCCTGCTGATGGTTCGGGTCGACGCCGCCCGCTGCCTGGCCGTCGGGCTGCTCGGCGTGGCCGTGCTCGCCGACGTGGCCAGCCTGCCGCTGCTGTACGTGGTGTTCTTCGCCCTCGGCACCGCCGAGACCCTCTTCGACAACGCGGCCGTCTCGATCCTGCCCGCGGTCGTTCCCCGGGACCAGCTGGCCAGGGCCAACAGCCGCCTTCTGGGGGCCCGCATGGTGGCCAACGAGCTGGTCGCCCCGCCGCTCGGCGGGCTGCTGTTCGCGGCCGCCGCCGCCGTGCCGTTCCTGCTCGACGCCGGGACCTTCGCGGCCGCGGCCGCCCTGGTCGCGGCCATGGGCGGCCGGTTCCGGGTCGAGCGGCCAGAGGGCGCCGCCCCGACCACCCTCCGCGGCGAGATCGCCGAGGGGGTGCGCTGGCTGGCCAGGAACCAGCTGCTCCGCATCCTGGCCGTGGCCATCGCGCTGATGAACCTGACCCTGTCGGCGACCCTGTCCCTTTCGGTCCTCTACGCCCAGGAGCGGCTCGGGCTCGGCTCGGTCGGCTACGGCCTGCTGCTGTCGTCGATGGCGGTCGGCGGCATCGCCGCCAGCCTGGTCGCCGACCGGGTCATCGGCCGGCTCGGCCCGGCCACCACCATGCGCGTCGGCCTGGTCATCGAGTCGTCGACCCACCTGGTCCTGGCCCTGGCCCGCAGCCCGGTCCTGGTCGGGGTCATGTTCGCCCTGTTCGGCTTCCACGCCATGACCTGGAGCGTGATCAGCGTGTCGCTGCGCCAGGAGCTGATCCCGGCCCGGCTGCTCGGCCGGGTCAACAGCGCCTACGCCCTGTTCGGCTTCGGCTCGCTGTCGCTGGGCGCGGTCGCCGGCGGCCTGCTGGCCGCCCGCTACGGGCTGACCGCGCCCTTCTGGTGCAGCTTCGCCGCCATGACCGTGCTCACCGTGACCTGCTGGCCGATCCTGAGCGCCCGGGCCATCGCCCGGGCCCGCGCCCAGGCCCCGGCCGAGGAGGACGGCTCGTGAACCTCCCGCCCGGGGAACCGCCGGCCGGCCCCTGGCGGGTCGAGCCGGTCGCGGCCGTGGCCGACCTGCTGGCCCGCCAGGCCAGGCCCACGGCCGGTAGTCCCGCGATCCTGGCCGTCGACGGCCGCAGCTCCAGCGGCAAGACGACCCTGTCGCGCCGGCTCGCCGCGGCCCTCCCGGGCGCCGCCGTCGTCCACACCGACGACATCGCCTGGTGGCACGCGGCCTTCGACTGGGCCGACCTGCTGGCCGCCGGGATCCTGGAACCGGTCCGCTCGGGACGGGCCGTCGCCTACCGGCCGCCCGCCTGGGACGCCCGCGACCGGCCCGGCGCCGTCCGCGTCCCGACCGGCCTGGAGCTGCTCGTCGTCGAGGGGGTCGGGTCGTCCCGCCGCGCCCTGGCTCACCTGCTCGACGCCGCCGTCTGGATCCAGTCCGACCAGGCCGAGCTGGAACGGCGCGACGCCGTACGCGTCCAGGCGGGCGAGATCTCCGCGGAGGACTACGCCTCCTGGATGGCCGAGGAGCGCCCGTTCCTGGCCGCCGACCGGCCCTGGGAGCGGGCCGACCTGGTCGTGGCCGGCACCCCCGGCCTCGGCCACGACCCGGCGACCGAGCTGGTCGTGGCCGACCCGCCCTCCCGGTAGGGCGGCGAGGGAACCGCCGGCGCGCCGCGCTCCGCCCTGCCGGCCGGCTCGTAGCTAGGCGTCGACGTTGGCCATGTGCACGGGCCCGTAGCGCTCGCCGGCCACCGCCCCACGGGGCGTGACCTCCTCGATCGCGGCCAGGTCACCGGGCCCGAGCTCGACCTCCAGGGCGCCGGCGTTCTCCTCCAGGTAGCCGCGCCGCTTGGTCCCCGGGATGGGCACGACGTCGTCGCCCTGGGCCAGCACCCAGGCGATCGCCAGCTGGCTCGGGGTCACCGCCTTGGCCGCCGCGAGCTCCCGCACCCGCTCGACCAGGTCGAGGTTGCGGGCGAAGTTCTCCCCCGTGAACCGGGGGTGGTCGCGCCGGAAGTCGTCCTCGCCGAAGTCGTCGGGCGAGGTGATCCGGCCCGACAGGAACCCCCGCCCCAGCGGGCTGTAGGCGACGATCCCGATCCCCAGCTCGCGCAGGGTGGGCACCAGCTCGTCCTCCAGGTCGCGGGAGAACAGCGACCACTCGTACTGCCCGGCGGTGACCGGGTGCACGGCATGGGCCCGCCGCACCGTCGCCGGCGCCGCCTCGGAGATGCCCAGGTACCGGACCTTGCCCGCCTCGACCAGCTCGGCCAACGCCCCCCAGGTGTCCTCGACCGGCACCGACCGGTCCACCCGGTGCTGGTAGTACAGGTCGATGTGGTCGACCCCGAGCCGCGCCAGCGACTCGTCACAGGCTTGCCGCACGTACTCCGGCTCCCCGTTGACCCGCACCCAGCTCCCGTCGGCCCGCCGCTGGTTCCCGAACTTGGTCGCCAGCACGACCTCGTCCCGGCGCCCGGCGATCGCCCGGCCCACCAGCCGCTCGTTGGCGAAGGGCCCGTAGGCGTCCGCGGTGTCCAGGAACGTCATCCCCAGCTCCAGCGCCCGGTGGATGGTGGCCACCGACTCCCGCTCGTCCGCCGGCCCGTACGACTGGCTCATCCCCATGCACCCGAGCCCGAGCGCCGACACCACCAGCCCCTGCCCACCGATCGTCCGCTGCTCCATGCCGTCTCCTCCTCGTGGTCGCGCTCAGCGTAGCGCGCGACCCGCGGCGGACGACCGCGGCCGCCGAACCTTCGCCCAAGTCGGAGCGGGCGGCGGGATGCTTCCCCGCCGCCCGCTCCAGCGTCCTGTCAGGCCGCTGGCCGGATGGTCAGCCGCTACGCCCTGACCTGGGCCCGGGTCTGGGCCGGAGCCGGGACCTCGGACCGTCGGCCGACCAGGATCGTCACCAGCCCGAAGGCCACCGCGACCACGATCAGGGCGATGCCGACGAAGAAGGACACCGTGGCCAGCAGCCACCAGCCGTAGGTGTTCCACATGATGGCCGCCAGCAGCTGCCCGTCGAGGGCGCTGCGGCGCACCTGGGCCGCCTCCTCGTCCTCCGGGTTGGCCCGGGCGGCCGCGCTGACCTCCGAGTAGGACCTGCCCCCGGTCGTCTCCATGACGTGGGCGTTGATGTAGGCAGCGAAGTCGCGGGCCGCGAGCCCGTCGGTGACCGTGGTCCCGGCGCGGTCCCGCAGCTCGGGGTAGGCCTCGTAGTTGTCGCCGTTCTGGCCGGACTCGTCATAGGGGGCGAACGTGATCTTCTGCGCGGCCAGCTGGTCGTGGACGAGCTGGCGGCCGTAGTTGCCCGCCAAGGTGAGGACAACGCCGACGACCAGGACCGCCAACGCCGCCGCCCAGAGCCACCGCTTCATGGTGTCAGGGTTCCTTTCCTTCATCGAACGACACCCTGTCGCTCGCTGCCCCCAGGGTCCCGCACCGCCCGCGCCCTGCCATGGGCCGAACGGCCCGGTCCCGGTGGGACCTACAGCGGGAACTCCCGGGTGCTGCCCGGGGCGAGCTCGACCACCTGGCCGCCGACGGCCACCCGGACGGGGGCGCCATCGCATGCGGCCACCCGGACCCGCAGCAGCTTCGGGGTCAGGTGGAGGTTGATGCCCCAGAGGCCGCGGTAGCGGAGGTCGAAGTCGAGCCCGTCCAGCTCCTCGGGCAGGCTCGGGTTGAGCCACAGGACGTCCTCGCGCATCTCCAGGCCGGTGTAGCAGCGCTGCACCAGGTCGACCGTGCCGGCCATGGCCCCCAGATGGATGCCCTCGGCGGTGGTGCCGCCCTGGACGTCCTGGACGTCGGAGGCGAGCGCCTCGGTGAAGAACCGCCACGACCGGCGCCGGTCGGAGCGGGCCAGCACCCAGGCGTTGACCACCCCGGACAGGGTCGACCCGTGCGAGGTGCGCTCCAGGTAGTAGTCGACGTTGCGCCGGATGGTGGCCGGCTCCAGGCGGTAGCCGAGCCGCTCCAGCAGCCCGCGCAGCTCCTCGGCCGACAGCAGGTAGAACAGCATCAGCACGTCGGCCTGCTTGGAGGCCTTGTAGCGGTTGACGGTGTCCCCCTCGGCCTCGAGGATCCGGTCCAGCCGGCGGATGTTCCCGTGCCGGCGCCGGAGGCCGTCCCAGTCCAGCTCCTCCAGGTCGTCGTAGCCCTCGAACTGGCTGATGATGTCGCCGCCGTGGAAGCAGACGCGCAGCTTGCGGCTGATCTCGTCCCAGCGCTCCAGCTCCTCCCGGGCCAGCCCGAGCCGCTCGGTCAGCTCGGTCCGGCGGTGGTCGGGGAGCAGCTCGACGGTCTCCAGGGCCCGGCACAGCACCCAGGCGGCCATCACGTTGGTGTAGGCGTTGTTGTCCAGGCCGGGCTCGTCCCGGTCGGGATAGCCGTCGTGGTACTCGTCCGGCCCCATCACCCCGAGGATCTGGTAGCGGTCAAGGGCCCGGTCGTAGCTGGCGATGCTGGCCCAGAAGCGGGCGATCTCGAGCAGCATCTCGGCCCCGTAGCCGGCCAGGAAGGCCAGGTCGCCGGTGGCCTGGTAGTACTGCCAGACGTTCCAGGCCACGGCCACGTTGACGTGGCGCTGGCGGTGGGACCGGTCGGGCAGCCAGCGGCCCGACTTGGGATTGAGGTGCAGCCGCTGGGTCTCCTCGCGCCCGTCGCTGCCGCTCTGCCACGGGTACATCGCCCCCCGGTAGCCGGCCGCCCGGGCCGCCTGGCGGGCCTCGGGCAGCCGCCGGGCCCGGTAGCGGAGCAGCGCCCGGGTCAGCTCGGGGAAGCGGAGGTTGAGGAACGGGAAGATGAACAGCTCGTCCCAGAAGATGTGGCCCCGGTAGGCCTCGCCGTGCAGGCCCCGCGCCGGCACCCCGACATCCAGGTCGATGGTGTGCTCGGACACGGTCTGGAGCAGGTGGAACACGTGCAGGTTGAGGACGCGGGCGACCTCGGGGTCGCCGTCGCCGCCCAGCTCGATGCGGCAGCGCCGCCACAGCTGGTCCCAGGCCAGGGTGTGGCGCTCCAGCAGCGCGTCGAAGCCGTCGTGCAGCCGGGCCAGGCGCCCCCGGGCGGCGTCGCCGGCCTCGGCGATGGCCCGGTCCCTGGAGGTGAACAGGGCCACCACCTTCTCGACGGTGACCGCCTCGCCCTGGCGGGCGTCGGTGGCCAGCTCCTCGGCGACCAGGCCGGGCTCCTCCAGGAACCGCCGTTCGGCGGCCAGCACCCCGTCATCGCCCGACACCCTGGTGCGGGCGGCCAGGGCCACCTGGACCCGCGAGGCGGTCGTCTCGACCAGCAGCCAGACGGCGTCGTCGCCGGCCCGGCCGCCGGCGACCGGGGCCAGGTGGCGGCCCTCGAGGTCGCGGTAGCGGGCCACCCCGGCGTTGGTTACCTGGCCGTCAAGGGACGAGCGGAGCCCGAGCCGTCCCGACCAGTCCTCGGGCACCACCGTCGTCTCCAGACCGGCCAGATGCGGGTCGGCCATGGAGACGAAGCGTCGCTGGGTGACCCGGGTCGTGCGTCCCTGGAGGTCCTGGACCCGCAGGAACCGGGTGAGGACCCCGCGGCGCAGGTCGAGCTCCTGGCGGAAACCGAGCACCTCCATCCGCGACAGGTCCAGCCAGTCCCCGCCCTGGGCCCGGAAGGTCAGCGGCAGCCAGTTGGGCAGGTTGACCAGGTCCTCGTTCTCGACCTCGCGCCCGGCGACCCGGCTCACGGCCCGGTTGTAGCAGCCGGCGGCATAGGTGCCGGGGTAGTGGACGTCGCCGGCCGAGGACTCGGGGGCGGCCCCGCGGGTGGCGAAGTAGCCGTTGCCGAGCGTGCACAACGCCTCCCGCAACCCCTCGGAGGCCGGGTCGAAGCCGTCGTAGGCCAGGGTCCAGGCGGTCACCGGCCATCCGGCCGGTGGTTCCCGCCCCCCTCCACGGCGAGCTCGCCGAGGTCGTCCACGACCACCCCGGCGCCCCGCTCGGCCAGGGCGGCGGCCTGGTCGCCACGGTTGACCCCGATGACCAGCCCGAACCCGCCGCGGCGGCCGGCCTCGACCCCGGCCAGGGCGTCCTCGACGACCGCGGCCCGGGCCGGGGCCACCCCGAGCCGCCGGGCCGCCTCCAGGAACAGCGCCGGGTCGGGCTTGCCGGGCAGCCCCAGCCGCCCGGACTCGACCCCGTCGACCTCGGCGTCGAACAGCCCCCGCAGCCCGGCCGAGGCCAGCACGGCGACCATGTTGCGGCTGGCCGACACCACCGCCGTCCGGACCCCGGCGGCCCGGAGCCGCCGCACCAGGGTCGCCGAGCTCGGGAACGCCTTGGCCCCGTGGTCGCGCAGGTAGGCGGTGAAGTGGCCGTCCTTGGTGTTGCCGAGCCCGCAGACCGTCTCGCGGCCCGGCGGATCGTCCGGATCCCCCCAGGGGAGGGTGACGCCCCGGGAGGCCAGGAAGGCGGCGACCCCGTCGTAGCGGGGCTTGCCGTCGACGTGGCGCAGGTAGTCGGCCTCGGTGAAGGGCCGGAACGGCTCGCCCAGGCGGGCCGCCCGCTCCTCCAGGTAGCCGTCGAACAGCTGCTTCCAGGCGGCCGCGTGCACGCTGGCCGTGTCGGTGAGTACGCCGTCGGTGTCGAACACGACCGCGTCCAACCGGTCCAGCTGGAGGACGGGCCGGCTCGGCCCGCTCACGGGACGGTCGGCCTGCGAGGCGGCATGGGCCAACTCCTCTCCTGTTCGGGACCACCCATGCTGGGATCCTCCCACGCCCGGGCCCCGGGCCGAACGGCCGATCCCGCCCGGGACCTCCGACCCTGGAGGCCCGGGCCGCGGGCGGCGACCCTGGAGCCTGGATCTGGAGGTGATGCCATGGCTGCCACAGTGGAGCCACAGACCACCGTGGAGCGGTCGCTGGGAACGGTTGGCGAGGCCATGACCCGCGAGGTCGTCCTGCTCGCGGCGGACATGACGGCGGAGATGGCGCTGCACCGCCTGGACGAGAAGGCGGTGTCGGGCGCCCCGGTGGTCGACCACGGCCGGGTGGTGGGGGTGGTCACGCGCCGCGACCTGACGGTCCCGACTCTGCTCGACGACCCCAGCGGGTTCGCCGCCCTGGTGCCCGAGCGGCGCCGCGACCGCCTCAGCGGCCTGCGGGTCAGCCAGCTGATGAGCGAGGAGCCGGTGACCGCCCGGCCCGACTGGAGGCTGGTGGCGGCGGTGCGGTCGATGGTGGCGGCCGGCGTCAACCGGCTGCCGGTGGTCGACCCGGCCGGCCGGCCGCTCGGCGTCCTGACCCGCGACGACGTGCTCCGGGCGGTGGCCAGGCCGCCAGGCGGCGACGAGGAGGCCGGTGGTGGACCCGGACGGTGACGCGCCGGTGGTGGTGGTCGGCGCCGGGATCCTCGGCTGCTCGATCGCCGTCCACCTGGTCGACCGGGGGGTGCGGCCGGTCCTGATCGACCCGGAGCGGCCGGGGCAGGGGACCTCGACGGGTTCGTTCGCGTCGGTCTCGGCGCTGGGCAAGGACCCGGCGGCCTGGTTCCAGCTCGCCTGCGCCGGCGTGTCCGGCTGGACCCGGTTCGCGGAACGGCTGGGCGGCGACGTCGGGCTGCGCCGGGCCGGCGAGGTCCGCTGGGCCGCCGACCAGGAGGCCGGGCGCCGACTGACCCGGCTGGTCACGAGCTCCCGGGAGCGCGGCTACCCGGTGCGGCCGATCGGCCGCGAGGAGCTGGGCCGGCTGCTGCCCGGCGCCCGCATCGGGCCGGTGACGGCCGCCAGCCACGCCCCCAACGACGGCCAGGTCGAGCCGCCGCTGGTCCTGGCCGCCTGCCGCCGCGTCCTGGAGGAGGCCGGGGCCCGGCTGCTGCCCGGCCGGGCCCGGGTCCGGCTCGACGACGACGGGGTGCGGGTCGAGGTGGGGGAGGAGGTGCTGCGCCCCCGGACCACCGTCCTGGCCGCCGGGGCCGAGGCGGTCCAGGTGGCCGCCGAGGCCGGCCTGGAGGTCCAGACCGTGTCCAGCCCGGGCATGCTGGTCCAGACCCGGCCGTTGCCGCCGCTCACCGACCGGGTGGTCTACCTGCCCGGCGACCCCGGGCCGCCGGTGCACCTGCGCCAGCGGGCCGACGGGTCGGTCCTGATCGGCGAGCGCACCCAGGAGACGGTCGCCACCGACCCGGGGAGGCACCACGCCCGCGCCCTGCTGGCCCAGGCGGCCCGGTACTTCCCCGTGCTCGCCGGGGTGCCGGTGGACCGCTGGTGGCTGGCCTACCGGGCCATGCCGGCCGACCGGCTGCCGATCGTCGGCCCCCTGCCCTGGCTCGACTCGCTGTACCTGGCCGTCAGCCACAGCGGCGTCACCCTGGCCCCGGTGCTGGGCCGGCTGGTCGCCAGGGAGGTCGCCGACCAGGTTCCCGACGGGCTCCTGGCCCCGTTCCGGCCCGGCCGCTTCGCCGAGCGCGCCACCCAGGTGATGCTCCAGGTCGAGTCCGTGTTCCGCGAGCCACCCCGCCAGGACCGCTCGACCTGACCCGGGTCCGGCGGGCCCTCCGACGGCCTGCTGGCCCCAGGCAGGCCCGGCGATTGACTATCGTACGTGGCCCATGCCCGCCCTCGAACCCGCCCAGGTCGCGCTCCTCGCCGGGGCGGCCCTGCTCGCCGGCGCCGTCAACGCGGTCGCCGGCGGCGGGTCGCTGCTGTCGTTCCCGGCCCTGCTCGCGGTCGGCTACCCGGCGCTGACGGCCAACGTCACCAACACGGTCGCGCTCACCCCCGGCTACTTCGGAGGGACCCTCGGCTACCGGCGCGAGCTCGAGGGCCAGCGGGGCCGGGCCCTCGCCCTTGGCGCCATCAGCGCCGTCGGGGCCGTGCTGGGCGCCTGGCTGCTGCTGATCAGCTCGGCCGAGCTGTTCGAGCGGGTCGTGCCCTTCCTCATCTTCCTGGCCTGCGGGTTGCTCGCCGCCCAGCCCCGCCTGGCCCGGCTGCTCCGGGAGCGCCGCCAGGACGGCGGCGCCCCGCCACCGGCCGGCGCCGGGGGCGACGCCGGTCCCCACACGCTGCCGCTGTTCGGCGCCCAGTTCCTCGCCGCGGCCTACGGCGCCTACTTCGGCGCCGGGGTCGGGATCATGATGCTGGCCATCCTGGGCATCTTCGTCGCCGACAGCCTGCAGCGGCTGAACGCCCTCAAGGGGCTGCTGTCGCTGCTGATCAACCTCATCGCGGCCGTCTCGTTCGTGGTCTTCGCCGACGTCAGCTGGGTCGCGGTGGTGGTGATGGCGGTGGCCAGCCTGCTCGGGGGCCAGCTCGGCGTCGTCCTGGCCCGACGCCTCGACGACCGGGCCCTGCGCTGGCTGGTGATCGCCTTCGGGGTCGCCGTCGGCCTGTGGCTGCTGCTGGCCGGCTAGGACTGGAACCGGGTCTGGGCGCGGAGCACGTCGTGGTGGCGCTGCTCCAGGCTCTCCTCGTCGCGCACGACCAGGACCGGGCAGGTCGAGAGCTGGGTCAGCTTGTGGGCGACGCTGCCCAGCAGCAGCCCGCCCAGGGTGGACCGGCCGCGGGAGCCGACCACGATCATGCCGGCGCCGACCTCGCGGGCGTAGTCGAGCACCGCCCCGGCCGGCGAGCCGCCGCTGCTGGGCCGGACGGCGCCCTCGGCCGTCACCCCGGCGCCCTGCAGCTCCTTGACGATGCCGTCGACCAGCTCCTGCGCCTCCTCGGCGGTGTCGCCGCGGACGGTCGGCGGCACGGGGTAGTAGAGCTCGCGGACGTGCAGGACGTGGACGGTCCCCCCGCCGGCATTGGCCAGCTCGACCACGGCCGGGACGGCCTTGCGGCTGTCGTTCGACTCGTCGACGGCCAAGAGCAGCTTCTCGAGCATCGAGCACCTCCAGAGTTCGGCGCCAGACTAGCTAGCTTTCCACCCGGTACCGCCAGGAAACCCGGCCGGCGCGGGACCTCCGGCCCTGTCCCGGCGCCGGGCCCGGTGGTGTGATCGGGGAGGAGACATCCACCGGCGCGAGGGAGGGAACCAAGATGCGCGCGCTCGTGGTCTACGAATCGATGTTCGGCAACACCCAGACGATCGCCGACGCACGCCTTCAGCATGAGCCGGCCCCGGACCCGGCAGGACGCCGCCGCCCAGGCCCCCGAGGGTCTGGTGTCCACCCGCACCGGGCTGCGGGAGTGGCTGGCCACCCTGCGGGCGCCGGCGGGCATCGCCGCGGCCGCCTTCGACACCAAGGTCAGCAAGCCCCACCTGCCAGGGTCGGCCGCCCGGGCCGCGGAGAAGCGGCTCCGCCGCCTCGGCTTCCGCCTGGCCGCCCCGGCCGAGAGCTTCTACGTCGGCGGAACCCTCGGCCCCCTCCTGGACGGCGAGCAGGAACGCGCCACCCGCTGGGGCGACCAGCTCGGCGCCACCACCCGCGAGCTCGGGGGCGGCGTCCGAGCCTGACCGGCACGACCTGGACCCACCCGTGGGACAATCGTGACCGAGGCCTACTACCATGCCTCCGTGCCGCCGCCACGGCTCCCGGGCGTGTAGCTCAGCTGGCCAGAGCGCGTCGCTTACAACGACGAGGTCACAGGTTCGAGCCCTGTCACGCCCACCACACACCGTCTGACCAGCGCATTCTCTCCGCCAGCCGGACCCGTCGGCCGGCCCGCGAGGCCGCATAACGGATGGAGAGCGCATCACTGCGCTACGGTCCGGCCATGGACGGCAGCGGACCCTTCAGCCTCAGCCACTCGTTCGAGCGGCACCTGCGGGCCAAGAACCTCTCCGACGGCACAGTCGCCAGCTACCTGGTCGGCGTCCGCCAGTTCACCGCCTTCCTCCATCCCCGCGG
>Ga0081538_10004428_pt1 | contig 12947 bp, 14 predicted proteins | sample TabmetS5T2R1_FD_71022 | JGI IMG/M metagenome (GOLD analysis project Ga0081538, IMG submission 71022) | Tabebuia heterophylla rhizosphere microbial communities from the University of Puerto Rico - S5T2R1 | ecosystem: Host-associated > Plants > Roots > Rhizosphere ...
GATGGCGTCCATGATCTTGTCCCTGGCGTGGTTGAGCGCCTCCAGCGACGCGTCGGGCGCAAGGCCGAGGTCCATCGGCGGGCCGGCGCGCACCACCACCGGGATGCCGCGCCGGAACGGCCCGACCTTGCCGCGGGTGAACAGCAGGTGCGCGCCCCACATGCCGACCGGCACCACCGGCGCGCCGGTCAGCGCCGCCAGCCGCGCCACCCCCGTCTTGGCCTTCATCGGCGAGAAGTCGGGGTTGCGGGTGGTGGTGCCCTCCGGGTAGATGGCGACCGCGGCGCCCTCGCGCATGGCGGCCACGGCGTCCTGCAGCGACCTGGCGGCGTCGCGGCTCTCGCGGTAGACGGGGATCTGGCCGGCCGAGCGCAGCATCCAGCCGAGCAGCGGGTTGCGGTACAGCTCGGACTTGGCGAGGAAGCGGACCTCGCGGCCGGCGGTGTCGATGAACACGGCCAGGCACAGCGGGTCGAAGTAGGAGATGTGGTTGGCGGCGATGATCACCGGGCCCTGCCGCGGGATGTGGTGAAGGCCCTGGCAGTCCAGCCGCACCCAGAACCGGATCACCGGTGGCACGACCAGCTTGGCCAGGGCGTAGACGGGTGCGCGTCGACGGGCCATGCTCGGCGCATAGTACCGTTCGGGCCGATGCCTGTTCCGCTGGTCCCCGTGAAGGCCCTTGCCGAGGCCAAGGGCCGGCTGCACCCGTGGCTGTCGCCGCTGGAGCGCCGCCTGCTGGCGATCGCCATGTTCGAGGACGTGGTCGCCGCCCTCCAGGCCACCCCGGGCCTGGAGGCGCCGCTGGTGGTCTCCCCCGACCCGGAGATGTGGCGCCGGGCGGAGGCGATCGGCTGCCGGGTGGTCGAGGAGCCGGCCGCCGGCGAGGGCCTGAACGCCGCCCTGGCGGCGGCCGCCGGCAGCGCCGCCGCCGGCGGCGACGGCGGGCTGCTGGTGGTCGCCGCCGACCTGCCGCTGGCCACCGCGGCCGGGCTGGGGCGGGTGCTGGAGGCGGCGGCGCTGGCGCCGGTGGTGGTGGTGCCCAGCCACGACGGCGACGGCACCAACGTGCTGGCCTGGCGCGAGCCGTCGTCGTTTCAGCCCCGCTTCGGGCCCGGGTCGGCCGCCAGGCACCTGGCGGTGCCCGGCGCGGTCCGGGTCGACGACCCGGGCCTGGCCATGGACGTCGACACCGTCGAGGACCTCCGCCTGGTGGCCGGCCGGGTGGACCCGGCAGCGGTGACCGGCCGCCGCCTGCGCGACCTGCGCCTGCCCGCCCGCCTCCCCGAGACCGGGTAGCCGGTCCGCTATGCTGCGGCCTGGCCGACCGACCAGGAGGAGCCGATGCTTCAGGGCACCGTGAAGAGCTTCGACCCCGACACCAAGGCGGCGGTCGTGCTCACCGACACCCGCGTGGAGTACCAGGTCCCGCCGGAGGCGTTCCGCAGCTCCGGCCTGCTGCGGCTCACGCTCGGCCAGCGGGTGAAGTTCCGGGTCGAGGGCGAGGGCGACGGCGCCCGCGTCACCTACGTGAACATCCTCACCCTGCCCGACCCGTCCTAGAGACGTCTGCGGCCCAGCGCGAGGCTGGGCCGCAGCGGCGCGTCGGGCGCCTACTTCTTCTTGCCCTTGGCCTTGCCGCCGGCGGCCTTGGCGGTCGCCTTGGGACGGCTGGCCTTGGTGGCGGTGGCCTTGGTCGACCTGGACGCGGTCGCCTTGCTGCTCACCCGGGCGCTGCTGGTGGCCTTCGCGGGGGCCTTGGCGGCGGTGAGCTTGGGCGCGGGCGACTTGCCAGCCACCACGTCCTTGAAGCCCTGCCCGGCGCGGAAGCGCGGGACCTTGGTGGCCTTGACCTTGACCGGCGCCCCGCTGCGCGGGTTGCGGGCGGTCCGGGCCTTGCGGTCCTGCCGCTCGAAGGTGCCGAAGCCGACCAGCGCAACGCGCTCGCCCTTCTTCACGGCGACCTCGGTGTGCTGGATCAGGCTGCCGAGCACCCTGTCGACGTCGGCGCGAGCCACCGCGGTGTGCTTCTGGATCGAGTCGACGAGTTCCTTGCGGTTCAAGGGCGCCTCCTTGCCCGATGAGGGGAATTCCCCGCTGGGACCGGACCCCCGTTAGCCCCGCCCCCTTCGGGCGTGCATGCTAGAGACGCGGTAGACAAAGGTCAACAACCCTCGGGAAGCCGAATCCGTTGCGGGACAACGCCGTCGCCCGGTCTGATTCCGGGTAGTTCGCTGAATCCCTTGCCGGCAAAGGGACTCAGCCCCCGCCGTGGCCGCCGGGCGCCGCCGGATGCTTCGCGTTTGTCCCTTGTCAGTGGCGACGTCATATGCAACGCTGCCTCCAACGTTGAGGTGCTCAAGCATTGATTGGGGCGGGCATGCGGGGACCGGGTCGATGACCGTGAAGGCGCCGGGCGGCGCGCCGGCCCGGGCGCCGGCGGCCTCCAGGGAGATCTGGACGCTGCTGGTCGAGCTGTCCATGTCGCACATGCGCGAGCGGTTCATCGGCACCGTCACCGAGCTCGAGCTCTCTCCCCCGCAGGCGCACGCCCTGAAGGTGCTGCGGCCGGGCAACCCCATCGCCATGCGGGAGCTGGCCGACGGGCTGCACTGCGACCCCTCCAACATCACCGGCATCGTCGACCGCCTGGAGGCGCGGGGCCTGGTCGAGCGCCGCGCCGCCGCCGGCGACCGGCGGATCAAGACGCTGCTGCTGACCGGCCGGGGGGTCGAGCTGCGCGCCCGGCTGCTCGACCGGCTCTCCGAGCCGCCGCCGACGATCGCCGCGCTCACCGCCGACGAGCAGCGCCAGCTTCGCGACCTGCTGCGCCGGGTCGTCGGGAGCCGCTGACCGGTCAGGTGCCAGGGACCATGGCCGCCGCCGTGCCCCGCCGCGCCGCGCTGCGCGTCCTCGTCTGGGCGTTCCACCTGGCGCTGCCGCTGCTGGGGCTGTGGCTGCTGCTCGCCCAGCCGCACCTGGACGCCCTGTGGCGGCACCAGGCCGGCCACTTCGTGCTGGTGGTGTCGGTGGCGGCCGTCAACGTCGCTCTCGGCATCCGCATGAGCGAGGTGTCCCGGCGGCGCGCCGACGCGCGCCTGTTCCTGGTGTCGCTGGTGTTCCTGTCCAGCGCCGGGTTCCTGCTGCTGCACGCCCTGGCGACCCCGGGGGTGCTGCTGGAGGGCGGCAACGCCGGCTTCGCCATCGCCACCCCGGTCGGCCTGCTGCTGGCGGCCGGCTTCGCCGCCGTGTCCGGCGTGGAGCTGACCCCCCGGCGGGCGGCGGCGGTGCTGCGCCGCCAGGCGCTGCTGCGGGGCGGGCTGGCGGCGCTGCTGGTCGCGTGGGCCGCCGTGTCCCTGCTCGGCCTGCCGCCCCTGGACGCCCCCCTCACCGAGGAGGCCACCCGGACCGAGCTGGAGCTGATGGCCGGCGCCGGGGTGCTGCTGTACGCCTGGGCCGCCGCCCGCTTCTGGCGGCTGCACCGGCGCCGCCCGTCGGTGATGCTGGTCGCGGTCATCACCGCCTTCGCGCTGCTGGCCGAGGCGATGGTGGCGGTCAGCGTGGCCCACAACTGGCACGCCTCCTGGTGGCTGTGGCACCTGCTGATGGCGCTGGCGTTCGCGTTCGTCGCCTACAGCGCCCAGGTCCAGTACGCCCGCGAGGGCTCGTGGTCGGCCCTGTTCCACGGCATCTACCTCCAGGAGACCATCGGGCAGCTCCAGCGCGAGCACGCGGCGGCGCTGGAGGCGCTGGTGGACGCCATCCAGCGGCAGGCCGGCAGCGACGCGCCGCAGCCGATCGCGCGGGTGGTGGCCGCGCTGGCCGCCCGCTTCGACCTGACCGAGGGCCAGGCGCAGGTGCTGGAGCGGGCCGCCGAGGCGCTGGTGGCCGAGCGCGAGCAGATCAGGCGGCTCCAGGCGCTGGTGGCCGTCGGCGCCGAGTCACGGGTGATCGTGGACGAGCACGACCTGCTGGAGCGCGGGGTGGAGCTGACCGGCCGGGCCATGCGGCCCGACGCGCTCCAGGTCGGCCTGGTGGAGGGGGAGCGGCTGGTGTTCCCGGCCTCGCTCCGCGCCGGCGCCGCGACCGGGCAGGCCGACGGCGGCGGCGGGGACGGGCCGGCCGAGGCGGCGCTGCGGTCCCTGGAGCCGGTCGAGGAGCCGGCCGGCGGCGGCGGGCGGCTGGTGCTGCCGCTGACGGTCAAGGACCGGCCGGCCGGGGTGCTGGACGTGCGGCGGCAGCGCGGCGGCTTCGCCGACCGGGACCGCTGGCTGCTGCGGGCGCTGGCCAGCCAGCTCTCCATCGGGCTGGAGAACGCCCGCCTGTACCGGCAGCTCGACGGGCTGTTCAAGACCTACATGGCGCGCGACGTCGCCACCGCGCTGCTCGCCGACCCCTCGCAGGCCCGCCTGGGCGGGGTGGTCGCCGAGGTGACCGTGCTGTTCGCCGACCTGCGCGGGTTCACCCCGTTCTCGGAGCAGGCGCCGCCGGAGCGGGTGGTCGCGATGCTGAATGAGCAGTTCGGCCGGGCGGTGCCGGTGCTGCTGGCCCACGGCGGGTCGGTGACCCAGTTCGCCGGCGACGCGGTCATGGCGCTGTTCAACGCGCCCACCCGCCAGCCCGACCACGCCCTGCGCGCCGCCAGGGCGGCCCTGGCCATGCAGCGGGCCGTGGAGGCGGTGGCGGTGCAGGAGCCCGGCTGGCCGCTGTTCCGCGTCGGCGTCAACACCGGCCCGGCCGTGGTCGGCAACATCGGCAGCGCCGAGCTGCGCACCTTCACCGCGATCGGCGACACCGTCAACCTCGCCGCCCGCCTCGAGGAGCTCGCCGAGGACGGCCAGGTGGTGATCGGCCCGGCCACCTACCAGGCGATCGCCGAGGTGGCGGTCGCCCACCCGCTGGAGGAGATCGAGATCAGGGGCAAGCGGCAGCGCGTGGCCGCCTGGGTCCTGGACGGCCTGCATGCCGGCGACGAGGCTCAGCGGGGCGCGTAGGCGGCCACGCGGAAGTCGGCGGTCACCTCGATGCTACCTAGCCGCTCGGCGGCCGCCAGCGCCTCCGAGGGGAGGTGCCAGGCGCTCGGGCCCATCCGCGCCAGCTCGGCGGCTGCCGGCCCGTCGAGCCGCATGGGGTAGCGGAGCCGGCGCACCGGCCCGGGCCGGAACCAGGGCGCGAGACCGCCGGCGACCGCGCGCTGCTTCTGCGGCTGGATGCCGACCAGGCCGACCCGCTCGGCCAGCCCGGCGAGGTGCCCCGGGCCGGGGGTCACGACCACCAGCAGGCCGCCGGGCGCCAGCAGGCGGGCGAGCTCGGCCCCCTCGCGCGGCGCGAACACGTCCAGCACGGCGACGGCGGCGTGGTCGGCCAGCGGCAGCCCGGCGCGGGTGTCGGCGACCAGGAAGGTCGCGTCCGGGTGGTCGCGTGCGGCCCGCCTGACCGCGTGCTTGGAGACGTCGGTGCCGAACAGGCAGGGCGGCGCGGCGCCGTCGGCGAGCAGGCGGTCGCGCAGCCGCCCGAGGTGGTAGCCGGTGCCGCAGCCGACGTCCACGACGCAGCCGGGCTCGGCGGCGCCGCGCGCGCGCAGGTGCCCGGCGACCAGCTCGGCGACGGCGTCGGCGAGGCGGTCGTAGTGCCCGCGGGCCAGGAAGCTGGCACGCGCCGCCACCATCGCCTTGGTGTCGCCCACCATGCGCGTGCGCCGGTGCCTGGTGACCAGCAGGTTGACGTAGCCCTCGCGGGCGACGTCGAAGGCGTGGCCGGTCCGGCACCGCAGCGCCGTGCCGGCCGGCCGCAGTGCGGCGCGGCACACGGGGCAGGCCAGGAACCTCGCGCACGGGGCCTGCATCCAGATACCCTCCCGGGGTACTCTGTGGTGGTCGGGAACGGACGGATGCGGAGGATCGGCATGCCAGGGTACGTCGGCAACAAGGAGGACTACCTCAGGCGGCTGCGCCGCGTCGAGGGGCAGGTCCGCGGCCTCCAGCGGATGATCGAGCGCGACGAGTACTGCATCGACGTGCTCACCCAGGTGTCGGCGGCGACCAAGGCGCTCCAGTCGGTCGCGCTCGGGCTGCTGGACGAGCACCTCGGCCACTGCGTCGCCGAGGCGATCGCCGAAGGCGGCCAGACCGCCGACGCCAAGGTCCGCGAGGCCTCCGACGCCATCGCCCGCCTGGTGCGGTCGTAGACCGGCGGCGCCGGCGTGCCCGCTACGGCTGCCAGCGCGTCACCCAGACCACCAGGCGCAGGCTGCTGCCGTGGTAGTGACCGGTGAGCTCCCAGCATCCCCCGGCCGGAAGCTCCAGCCCCACCAGCATGAACGCACCCATGGACTGTTCGAACCCGTTGGTGGCATCGGAGACGGTGACCGCGGGCGCAGAGGCATCCAGCCGCCTGCCGGTCACCCGCAGCCGCGGCGCGGTCTCGGTCCGCCAGTCATAGCCCTGGCGCCACCAGAAGCTCTTGTCGAACAGGCCGTGCTCGTCGCGGGCCATCTCCCAGGTCCCGTCGGCATCCAGCCAGGTCCACAACTGGTTGGTGCCGTACCAGACCTTGTCGCTCTCCACCGATGGGGGCGTGGACGGGTAGGGTGCGGGCGGCACGAACGGGGGATCGGGCGGTCGCGTGGTCGGGCACGACGCCGGTGCCGCGTTCGGCCGTGTGGCAACCGACCGGGCAGCCTCCACCGGCGGCGGGGCTTCGGCGGCGGTCGCGGCACACGCGGCCGGCAGCAGGGACAGGGCGGCGATCAGCCCGAGGGCCAGCCGATGGCGCATGCGGCACTCCTATCGCGCGCTCGCGGATGGCATCTGCCCTGTCTACAACCGAACCCGCCGGTCGGTTCCCTCCCCGTGCGGCGTCGGGAAACGGCTGGACCGGTGGTGGCGGCGCTGGCTAGGGTCTTCGCATGGACGTCGCGACGGTGCTGCGCGGCATCGACGACGCGCTCGCGGGCGACATGGGCCGCGCCGACAAGGCGGTCCGGGTGGCCGAGCTGATCCGGCAGGCCGGGAGCTACCGCTGGGTCGGGCTGTACGCCGTGACCGGGCAGGAGATCGCCGCCGTCGGCTGGAGCGGCCCAGGGGCGCCGGCGCATCCGCGCTTCCCGGTGACCCAGGGGCTCAGCGGGGCGGCCGTCGCCAGCGGGCGTGCCGTGGTGGTCAACGACGTGACCGCCGATCCGCGCTACCTGACGGCCTTTGCGAGCACCCTGTCGGAGGCGATCGTGCCGGTGGTGGACCCCGGCACCGGCACGGTGGTGGGCACGCTGGACGTGGAGAGCGCCCAGCGGGACGCCTTCACCGATGCCGACCGGCACGCGCTGGAGGCGTGCGCCGCCGCGCTCCCGCCCCTGTTCGCCGACGCCGGGCGGTGAGGCCGGGCGGCTAGGCCGATGGGCCCGTGCCGTGCAGGCGGGCGCGGACGCGGCGCATGCCGGCCAGCCAGCGGTCGCGGTCGGCGGCGCGGCGCCGCTCGAACTCCGCCACCTCCGGGTGCGGCAGGATCAGGAAGCGGCCGTCGGCCAGCGCGGCCACCACCGCGTCGGCCACGTCCTCGGGGTCCAGCAGCGCCCCGGCCGCCAGCACCGCCGGGCTGCCGCCCTCGCGCTCCAGCATCGGCGTGCGCACGCCCTGCGGGCACAGGCACGACACCGTGACGCCGTCGTCGCCGTGGCGGATCGCCAGCCATTCGGCGAGCGCGACCGAGCCGTGCTTGGTGACGCTGTAGGCGGCGGCGTCCATGTCGGTGAGCAGCCCGGCGGCCGAGGCGGTCACCAGCAGGTGGCCCCGGCCCCTGGCCGCCATGCGCGGCAGCAGCGACCGGGCCACGTGCACGTGCGCCATGACGTGGACCTCGAAGGACCGCCGCCAGTCCTCGTCGGCGCCGAGGTCGGCGCCGAGCGCCACGCCGGCGTTGGAGCACCACAGGTCGATCGGGCCGACCTCCCGCTCCACGCGCTCGACCAGCGCGGCCACGGCCGCCGGGTCGGTCACGTCCAGCCCGGCGCCCAGCGGCGTCGGGCAGGCCAGCTCGCGGGCGACGCGGCGGGCGCCGGGCTCGTCGAGGTCGGCGACCACCACGGCGCGGGCGCCCTCGCGCGCGAACCGCAGCGCCAGCTCCCGCCCGATCCCTGAGGCGCCGCCGGTGACGACGGCGACCGCGCCCTGTAGGTTCATCGCTATGGAACCCTACGGCATCACGATCCCCTTCGACGGGGTCCCGCTGCCGCGGCAGCGCGAGCTGGTGGCCGCGCTGCCCGACCTCGGCTACACCGACGCCTGGTCCTCGGAGGCAGGTGGCGCCGACGCCTTCACGCCGCTGGCGCTGGCCAGCGTGTGGGCGCCGACCCTGCGGCTGGGCACCGCCATCGCGCCGGTGTTCACCCGCGGCCCGGCGACCCTGGCGCAGTGCGCGGCCACGCTTGCCGCGGCGGCGCCGGGCCGCTTCACCCTCGGCATCGGCGCCTCCTCCGACGTCATCGTCGAGCGCTGGAACGGCCTCCGGTTCGACCGGCCCTACCAGCGGGTCCGCGACACCGCGCGGTTCCTGCGGGCTGCCCTGGGCGGCGGCAAGGTCGCCGAGCGCTACCCGACCTTCGCGGTCGACGGCTTCCGGCTGGGCCTGGTCCCCGAGCAGCCGCCCGGGCTGCTGATCGCCGCGCTGCGGCCGGGGATGCTGCGGCTGGCGGGCAGGGAGAGCGACGGCGCGGTGGTCACCTGGCTGTCGGCCGGCGACGTGCGCACGGTGGCGCCGTACGTGCACGAGGCCGGCCCCGGCAGGCGGGTGGTGGCGCGCATCTACGTGGCGGCCACCGCCGACGCCGAGGCGGGGCGCGCGGTCGCCCGCCGGGCGATCGCGGCCTACCTCACGGTCCCGGTGTACCGCGCGTTCCACACCTGGCTCGGCCGCGGCGAGCGGCTGGCGGCGATGTGGCGGGCGTGGGAGGCCGGCGACCGCAAGGGCGCGCTGCAGGCGATCCCCGACGAGGTGGTCGACGAGCTGGTGGTGCACGGCCCGCCGGAGCGCTGCCGCGAGCAGGTGGCGCGCTACGTCGAGGCGGGCGCGACCACGCCGGTGGTGGGGCTGCTGCCCACCGGCGGCGACGTCGGCGAGCAGGTCCGCGCGCTGGCGCCCGAGCGCTAGCGGGTGGTGGCGATGCCGCCGTCGACCGGGATGACGGCGCCGGTGACGTAGGCGCCCGCCCGGCCCGCCAGGTACAGCGCCACGCCGGCCATGTCGTCGGGACGGCCGATGCGGCCGAGCGGCGAGGCGGCGGCGATCTGCTCGCCGAAGTCCCGCAGCGTCTGCGCCATCATCTTGGACTCGAACGGGCCGGGGGCGACGGCGTTGACGGTGATCCCGCTGGGCCCGAGCTCGCGCGCCAGCACCCGCGTCAGGTGGTGCAGCCCGGCCTTGCTGGCGGCGTAGGCGTAGGTGGGGAAGGTGGGCACGGTCAGGCCGTCGATGGAGCCGACGTTGATCACCCTGGCGGGGTCGTCGGGGGTGGCCGCCGCCTCCAGCAGCGGCAGCAGCGCGCGGGTGAGGAAGAACGGCGCCTTGAGGTTGAGGTCCAGCAGCTTGTCCCAGGCCGACGCCGGGAACTCCCGCAGCGGCGCGCCCCAGGTCGCGCCGGCGTTGTTGACGAGAACATGCAGCTGCCGCTCCCGGGAGGCAACGGCCGCGGCCAGGCGCCGGCACTCCTCCTCGCTGGACAGGTCGGCGGGCAGCGCGACGCACTCGCCGGCGCGCGACAGCTCCTCGGCGACCTGCTCGCACACCTCGGCCTTGCGGGAGCTGATGTACACCCGCGCGCCGGCCTCCACGTAGGCGCGGGCGATCATCAGCCCGATCCCGCGGCTCCCGCCGGTGACGACGGCGGTCTTCCCCTTGACGGCGAACAGGTCGCGCATGGCGGCTCCCGGGTTGCGAGGTATGGTGCCCCTATCATGCGCCGTCCGCCGCTCCGTCCCGTTGTCTGGCGGCCGCCCGCCATGCCCGAGCGGGCGCGCGCCCGCAGCGGGCCGCTGCCGCTGCCGCCGCTGCGGCGGCTGGAGGTGGACGGCGCCGCCCCCGAGGACGTGGTGGTGGACGAGGCCGGGCGGGTGGTCACCGGCGTCGACGACGGGCGGCTGCTGCGGGTCGGCCCGGACGGCCGCGTCGAGGTGGTCGCCGACACCGGCGGGCGGCCGCTCGGCATCGAGCTGCTCGGCGACGGCCGGCTGCTGGTGTGCGACGCCCGCCGCGGCCTGCTGGCGGTGGACCCCGCGGCCTCGGCGGTGGAGGTGCTGGTGGACCGCGTGGCCGGCGAGCCGATGCGCTTCTGCAACAACGCCGCGGTCGCCGCCGACGGGACGGTGTACTTCACCGACTCCTCGCGGCGCTTCGGGATCGACCACTGGCGCGCCGACCTGCTGGAGCACTCCGGCACCGGCCGGCTGCTGCGGCGCGACCCGGACGGCGCGGTGGAGGTGCTGCTGGACGGGCTCCAGTTCGCCAACGGCGTGGCGCTGGCCGCCGACGAGTCGTTCGTGGCGGTCGCCGAGACCGGCGCCTACCGGCTCACCAGGCTGTGGCTTGGGGGCGGCGGCGCTGGACGGACCGACCTGCTGGCCGACAACCTGCCCGGGTTCCCCGACAACCTCTCGACCGGGCCCGGCGGGCTGCTGTGGGTGGCGCTGGGCAGCCCCCGCAACCCGCTGCTGGACCGCCTGCACCGGCGCCACCCGGCGCTGCGCCGCGCCGTGTGGGCGCTGCCCGAGCGGCTCCAGCCCAACCCGGTGCGCACGCTGTGGGTGCTGGCCGTGGACGCCGGCGGCGCGGTGGTGCACGACCTCCAGGGCCCGGGAGACGACTACACCATGGTGACCGGGGTGCGCGAGCACGGCGGCAGGCTCTACCTCGGCAGCCTCGCCGAGCGCGCCGTCGCCGTGCTCGACCTGCCGTCGTAGCGGCGGCGGCTACGGCGTGTGCTGGGCGGGCTGGGTCCTGCTGTACAGGTTCTTGAGGACCTTGTAGGCGTTCTGCTCCAGCTTGGTCGCCTCCTCGCGGGCCTGCGCCAGCTCGCCCGCGTCGAGGTGGCCGAGCCGGGTGAGGATCATGGTCTCCTTCTCCTCGTCAGCCCCTGACCAGCCGATGCGGACGTTGCCCACGTCGGCCGCGTAGTACTTGAGCTGCTTGGCGGCGGGGTCGGCCTCGTCCCACTCCTGGGTCAGCAGCACGTCCTCGTAGCAGCCGAGGGTCACGCAGGTCTTCTGGCCCGTCTTCAGCACCTTGGCGCGGTCCGCGTACTCCACCGCGGGGCCCCAGCCCTGGGAGTAGTCGGAGGTCCCGAGCCGCGGGTCCGCCCGCATGAGGATCCCCGGCTTGGCGCCCTCCAGGCCGGCGATCCAGGCGGGGGTGCCGACGAGCTTGCCGTCCTCGTACTCCTCGGGGTACTGGCCCATCTGCCAGACGTTGCCGTCGTCGTCCTGCGCGAAGTAGGCCAGCTCCGCCTCGACCAGCACGTCGTTGTTGTAATCCCTGTCCCAGATCACGACGCTGCGCACGCCGTCGATCACCTTGGTCAGGTCGGTGACGGTGAACACCACGCGGCGACGGATGCGCTCGCCGTCCACGGTGGCCCCTCCCTCGGTGACGAATTGGGCACCGGGCTTCAGCGGAGTCCACCGGTTGTCGATCGTCGTCGATTTCGAGAACTTATTGCGGTCATAGTCCGTCTCGACCGCCTGCTTCACGGGCGTGTTGACTGTGGTCGCCGAGGCCACCTCGATGCCGCTGTCGCCGCCGCTGTCGGTGCCGCATGCCGTCAGCGGCAGCGCCATCGCCAGCACGGCCGCCACCAGCGCAAACCTGATGCGGGAACGCCGCATCCTGTCTCCCCTCCCCCTGCCTGCACGCGGGCACGACTCACGGTGCGGGATTCGTCGCCCGCGAATCGGCATGAAGCTTGTATCCCCCCGCTGCGGTCGAACCGGATGGAAATCGCCTGGCACGTTTCCCTGACACCGCTCTCATCAAGCGTTCATAGAATACGGCCGGCCAGGGCTGCTTGACAACCCCCTGTTTTCGCCGCCGGACTGGTTAGCGCCGTTGGTCGGGAAGCGTCAGCCAGGCGTCTGCGCCGCCGTCGCGGTTGGCCGCGTGCGCGGCGCCGCCGTGGGCCCGCGCGATGACGTCGACGATGGCCAGGCCCAGGCCGGCGCCGGGACCCACCCGCCCCGGGTCGCCGCGCGTGAAGGGCTCGAAGGCGTGCTCGAGGAAGCCGGCCTCGAACCCCGGGCCCTCGTCCCGCACGTGCAGCTCGACCCGGCCGTTGCGCCGCCGGGCCTGAAGCAGGATGCGGCCGCGTCCGTGCCGCAGGGCGTTCTCCACCAGGTTCCCGAGCGCCTGCTCGGCGCGCAGGCGGTCGACGGAGAGCTCCAGGCGGTCGTCGACCTGGAGCTCGAGCGACCGGCCGGCCTCGGCCGCCCGGCGGGCGTACCGTTCCCGAACGTCGGCGAGCAGCTCGGCGGCTGGCAGCCGCTCGCGCCGCACGGGCAGGCTGCCGCCCTGGGAGCGGGCCAGGACCAGCAGGTCCTCCGCCAGCTGGGAGAGCCGGTCGCTCTCTTCCGCCGCCGACTGGAGCGCCTCCCGCAGCTCCCCGCGGGTGCGCTCCCGGCGCAGCGCGAGCTCCAGCTCGGTGCGGAGCGCCGCCAGCGGCGTCCGCAGCTCGTGGCTGGCGTCGGAGACGAAGCGCCGCTCGCGCTCGAGCGCGGACTCCAGGCGCCCGAGCATGGTGTTGAGGGTCTCGCCGAGCCGGGCGATCTCGTCGTGGGCGGGCGGGAGCGGCAGCCGCCGGCCCGGCTCGGCCGCCGACACCGCCTCGGCCTCGCGCCGCATCGACTCGACCGGCCGCAGCGCCGCCGCGGCGAGGGGGGAGGGCAGCAGGGACGACAACAGCAACGCGA
>Ga0081538_10004429_pt1 | contig 12947 bp, 13 predicted proteins | sample TabmetS5T2R1_FD_71022 | JGI IMG/M metagenome (GOLD analysis project Ga0081538, IMG submission 71022) | Tabebuia heterophylla rhizosphere microbial communities from the University of Puerto Rico - S5T2R1 | ecosystem: Host-associated > Plants > Roots > Rhizosphere ...
GGCCGCCAGCCCGACCTGGTGGTGGCCGACGTCTCGGTCACCCCCTACGGCGGGTTCGGCCTGACCCGCGACCTCAAGGCGCGGCCCGAGACCGCCTGCCCGGTCATCCTCATCCTCGACCGGGTCCAGGACGAGTGGCTCGGCCGCTGGTCGGGCGCCGACGCCCTGGTCAACCGGCCCGTGGACCCGTTCGCGCTGGCCCAGGTGGCCAGCCAGCTCCTCGAGGAGGAGGAGCAGGGCGAGGCCACCCTGGAAGGAGCGACCTCGTGAGCATCCCCGCCCACTGCGGGTCGTGCCGCCGCGAGGTCCTCCTCGACCAGCTCCTCCAGCCCAGCGACGGCTTCCGCTGCCCCTTCTGCGGGTTCGCGTTCGCCCCCTCCTACGCCACCATCGCCCCCGGGGTCGCCGCCCGCATCCTCGACGCCCACGGCGCCCTGGTCCGCTCCCTGGGCGAGTTCCAGTCGATGGTGGACGGCCGCCTCCTGCTCGACCGCTCCGCCGTGGTCGCCCCCGTCGCCGACACCCTCCCCAACGAGCCTCAGCCGGCCTGACCCCTCCCCGTCCGGAGGTGGCCGGGGGCGCGCCGTGACGGAGCCCACGTCGCGACGGCGCCCCCGGACCGCTCAGCGGTCCTCCTCCGGGTCCTCGGGAGGAAGGACCGCCCGGACCTTGCGGCGCAGCGTCGCCGCCTGGAGCAGGCACACCTCGGCGAGCACGGCGAGGACCACCACCAGCGCGATGAGGACCACCACGAACACCCGCACCGGTCGCACCCTCCTCTGTCACTGCCGCCTGGTAGGTTCCGCGTCCCTCGGACGCTTCGGCCGACAAGGTGACGTCGCCCGGTGCGGGTGTCCAGAGGTTGGGGTGCGAAGGTTCTGCCTTCGCATGAACCTTCGCACCCGTTCGCATTCATTCGCATGCGAGAGGAGGCCGCCGATGCCCGCGGCGCGGGCGCTCGACCCCGGCGCGTCGTCCGCCGCCTGCCTCGGCGCCCTCCTCCGCCGCCTCCGCACCCTCCGGGGCCTGTCCCAGGCCGGCCTGGGCCGCCTGGCCGGCTACGACGGCTCGTACATCGGGGCGGTCGAGCGGGCCGCCGTCCGCCCCTCCCGCGAGCTGGTGGAGCGCTGCGACCGCGCCCTCGGCGCCGACGGCGTGCTCCTCGCCGTCTGGTCCCTCACGTCGGCCGGCGCGCCGGAGGCCTCCCCGCCGGCCGGCGGGCCGGTCGCCGCCTCGCCGGCGGCCGGGCCTGGTGACTCCACGGCCGCCGAGGCGCCGGACGACGGTGGGTCGGCCGGCCTGGCGGCGGACGGCGGGCGAGGCGGGCGGACCTGGGGCGCACGGCCGCTGCGGCCGGACCGGCCGCCTCCCGGCCGCGGGGGCGCGGTCGTCGAGGCGATGGAGGTGGCCAGGCAGGCGGAGGCGTCCGAGGCCGGGCCGGGAACGGTGGAGGAGATCGAACGGGCGCTGGAGCGGCTGGGCGATGACGCGGCCAGGACGCCGCCCGAGCTGCTCATCCCGGCCGTGTCGAGGCGGCGGCGCTACGTCGGGCGCCTGCTGGCCGGCCGGCTGACCCTCGGGCACCGGCGGCGGCTGCTGGTGGCCGCGGGACGGTTGTCGGCCCTGCTCGCCGACCTCCACTTCGACGCCGGCCAGCGGGAGGCGGCCGAGGCCAACCGCGACGCCGCCTACCGCCTGGCCGAGCAGGCCGGCGACGCCGAGCTCGCCGCCCGGGCCGTCGGGTCGCTGGCCTCGTGGGCGCTGGCCGACGGTCGCTTCCGCGACGCCGCCGAGCTGGCCCGGGCCGGCCAGGACCTGGCCCCGCCGGCCAGCGCCGTCGCCCTCCAGCTGGCCCTCGACGAGGCGCAGGCCTGGGCCTCCCTTGGCGACCGCCGGCGGGCCGCGGCCGCCCGCCACCAGGCCGCCCTCACCCGCGCCATGCTCCCCGGCGCCGAGGTCGGGGCCGCCGTGCTCCCCGGGGCCACGGTCGCTGGGGCCACGGTCGCTGGGACCGGGCTCCCCGGGGTCGTGCTCCCTGACGCGATGGTCGCCGGCGCGGCGGCGTCCCCGGCCTGATCCCGGGGCGCCCGGTATTGCCCGAGTCGATTAGGCTTGGCCCCTACAGCATCGATGTGACCGGGAGCTCGCCGTGTCCGATCTGTTCGCGTGGCCCACCGTGCTCGGGCCGCTCCTGCGCCGTCAGGACCTCACCGAGGAGCAGGCCGGCGCCGCCATGGGCTCGATCCTGGCCGGCGAGGCCACGCCGGCCCAGATCGCCGCGTTCGCCACCGGCCTGCGCATCAAGGGGGAGACCGCCGCCGAGCTGACCGGCCTCGTCAAGGCGATGCTGGCCGCCGGCGCGCCGCTGCAGGTGCCCGGGCCGCTCCTCGACACCTGCGGCACCGGCGGCGACCGGGCGGGGACGTTCAACGTCTCCACCCTGGCCGCCCTGGTCGCGGTCGGGGCCGGCCAGCGGGTGGCCAAGCACGGCAACCGCGCCGCCTCCGGCCGCTGCGGCAGCGCCGACCTGCTGGAGGCCCTCGGGGTGGCGATCTCCCTGCCCCCCGAGGGGGTGGCGGCCACCATCGGCGAGGTCGACATCGGGTTCTGTTTCGCCCCCGTGTTCCACCCGGCGATGCGTCACGCCGCCGTGCCCCGCCGTGAGCTGGGCGTGCCGACCGTCTTCAACTTCCTCGGCCCCCTGGCCAACCCGGCCAGGGCCGGCCACCAGGCGCTGGGCGTCGCCGACCCGCGGATGGCCCCGGTCATGGCCGAGGTGCTGCGCCGCACCGGCGTCCACCACGCCCTGGTGTTCTACGGCCACGACGGCCTCGACGAGCTGACGACCACGACCACCTCGACGGTGCTGGACGTCAGCGCCGACGGGGTCCGCGAGCTGGTGGTCGACCCGGTCGAGCTCGACCTGGCCGCCGCCGAGCGCCAGGACCTGCTCGGCGGGGACGTCGACCGCAACGTCGCCATCGCCAAGGAGGTCCTGGCCGGCCATGGCGGCCCGGCCCGCGACATGGTGCTGCTGAACACCGCGGCCGCCCTGGTCGCCGCCGACGCCGCCATCAGCCTGCCCGACGGGCTCGAGGCCGCCGCCCGCTCGATCGACGAGGGCCGGGCCCGCGACACCCTCGACGCCTGGGTCGAGAGCTCCCGCCAAGCCGCCGCCGGCGCCTAGCCGGCCACCCTCGCCGCCGGGCTACCGGCGCCTGATGGTGATGCGCTGGTTGTCGACCCGGGTGGTCTGGGTGAACGGCTCGCCGCCGACGACGCCCTGGGCGTAGCCGGAGGCGGTGACCCTGGCCGCGCCCCGCGTGAACCGGCGGTCGCTGTTGGAGACCACCTCGGCCTGGTAGGGCTGGGCGGTGCCGTCACAGGTCAGGATCGGCACGTAGCCGAAGCCGGTGGTGCGGCCCTGCCGGACGGTGAGATCGACCACGCCCGCGGTGGTGGCGTCGAACGGGCCGCAGGTGTAGGTGCCGCCGACGACCACGGTGCGGCGGTCGGCGGCCAGCCGGGCCGTGTCGACGGTGAAGCCGAAGGTGTCGTCCAGGGCCCAGGCCGCGGGGGCGACGGCCAGGGTCGCCGCCACGATCACCGCCAGGACCGCCCGCCGGAGCGCCGTCCTCATGTGCGCCTCCTGTTTCGTCCCGGTCGGGGAATGTCCTGGTCAGTCCGGCTGGCCGGCCTCGAAGCCGACCGAGAACATCCGGTCCAGGTCGTGACGGGAGTAGGTGCGGAAGGCGATCAGGGTGCGCGTCGAGGCGACGCCGTGGACCTTGCGGATGTGCTCGGTGACGGTGGCGGCCAGGTCGTCGTGGCCGCCGACCCGGACCACCGCGACCAGGTCCCAGTCGCCGGCCACCGAGTAGACCTCGCTGACCCCGTCGAGGTCGGCCAGGGCCTGGGCGGTCTCGGGGGTCTGGTCGACCTCGCAGGTGACGAGCACGATGGCGGTGACCAACTCCGAACCCTCCCACCTCGGCGAACAGAGCGGGACCGTAACAGCCCGACAGCGGCCGGCGCAATCGGCCGTCAGGTCCGGGGCCGCAGCCAGAGCGACGCCGTGGTGGGCTGCATCGTCTGGTCGGCGACGGCCAGCAGTTCGGTCGAGAGGGTGTCGAGGTCGACCTGCCCGCGCAGCCGGGCGCTGAAGGCGGCGATGGTGCGGGCGGCGTCGTAGCGGTGGCGGTCGAAGCGGCGGTCGACCACGCCCTGGACGCGGCGGCGGGCCGGCTGGAAGGCGGCCGCGACGGCCAGGGTGGCGGCGGCCACGGCCAGGCTGGAGCTGTCGGGCAGCAGCCGCCCCAGCCCCAGCACCACCGCGGCATAGCCGAGGCCGAGCAGGACGGTGAGGACCGTCCAGGCCAGGGTGCGGCTGATGAGGCGGTCCAGGTCGTACAGCCGGTAGCGCAGGATCGACGCCCCCGTGGCCAGGGGCAGGCCGACCAGGTACAGCGCGGTCGCCCACTCCCACAGCGGCTGGGCCGCGCTCCCCATCGTCGCCCAGCTGACCAGGATGACGGCGATCGCCAGGCCGGCCACGGCGGCGGCCAGGGCCACCCAGCGGAGCTGCAACCGCTCGACCCCGCGGGCGCGCCGGAACCGCACCACCAGCGACCCGGCCGCGACCAGCAGGCCGAGGAGGGAGATGACCGAGCCCAGCCAGGCCACGGTCGCCAGCGGCCCGCCCCCGATCATGAGCGGGCGGGCCACCGCCTGGTACGGCGGGTCCAGCGGCCGGGTGCTGAACAGCAGCCCGACGACCGCCCCGCCCACGACGAGCCTGGCCCACCAGCGCCAGCGGGGCGAGGGCAGCGACCCGGTGGGCGTCAGCAGCAGCACGAACCCGAGCAGGGTCGTCAGCACCACCCAGCTCTCGTCCACGTAGATGGCCGCCCAGCGGGCGCCGGGCAGCGACCCGGGCCGCACCAGCAGCCCGTAGGCGGCGTACGCGTCGGCGATCCCCAGCCCGATCACCGACAGCTCCAGTCCCAGCAGCAGCCACCCGACCGGATGCCGGGGCCGCCGGCTGGCCACCACCGCCCCCACCGTCCCCGCGCTGACCATGGCCAGCACGTACAGCCAGGCGTCCCCGGACAGCGACACCAGGTCGGGCCGCCCGGCCCGCCGCAGCAGCCCGTCCACCCAGGCCACCAGCACCAGCCCGGCCAGCAGCAACGCCCACAGGGTCCAGGCCAGCACCGCCCACAACCTGGGCGCCCGGGTCGTTCCTGGGTCGCCGGCGGGCACGGGTCGGTCCCGCCGGCGGGTCGGTCTCATGCTCGGCACGGGCAGCCCTCCGCCTCCGCGGTTCCGCCGCGGCTCTGGTGGAGCCACTGTCGCCGCCGGCCGTGACGGGTCCGTTACGGGCGTCAGCCGCCGACCCGCTCCAGGGCGATGGCCATGCCCTGGCCGCCGGAGATGCAGAGGGTGGCCAGGCCGCGGCCCGCCCCCCGGTCCTGCAGCTGGTGGACGACGCTGCCGGCGATGCGGGCGCCGGTCATGCCGATCGGGTGGCCGAGGGCGATGGCGCCGCCGTTGACGTTGGTCCGCTCCCAGTCGAACTTGAGCTCGCGGTCGCAGGCCAGGACCTGGGCGGCGAAGGCCTCGTTGACCTCGACCACGTCGATCTCGGGCAGGGCCCAGCCGAGCTTGGCCAGCAGCTTCTGGGTGGCCGGGACCACGCCCCAGCCCATGATGTGGGGGTCGACCCCGGCGCTGGCCCAGCCGACGATCCTGGCCAGCGGGCGGATGCCCCGGGACCGGGCCGTCTCCTCGGCCATCACCACCAGGGCGGCGGCGCCGTCGCAGATCCCCGAGGAGTTGCCGGGAGTGACCGTGCCCGGGTCGCGGAACACCGGCTTGAGCTTGGCCAGGCCCTCCAGAGTCGTGTCGGGCCGCAGGTGCTCGTCGCGCTCGACCGTGACCGCGCGCCGCTTGGCGTCGAAGGTGTCGACCGCGACGACCTCGTCGGCGAAGCGGCCGGCCTCCCAGGCCTCGGCGGCCCGGCGCTGGGACTGGAGGGCGAAGGCGTCCTGCTCCTCGCGGCTGACGGCGTAGCGCTCGGCCAGGTTCTCGGCCGTCTCGCCCATGGCCTCGCCGGCCAGCGGGTCCATGAAGCCGTCGGACGACATGCCGTCCTCGATGGCCGCCGGGCCCATCCGGTAGCCGCGGCGCATGCCCCGCAGCAGGTAGGGGGTGCGGGTCATGTTCTCCATGCCCACGACCAGCGCGACGTCGATCTCGTCGAGGATGATCGAGCCGGCGGCCAGGGTCAGGGCCTTGGAGCTGGACCCGCAGGCCTTGTTGACGGTGTAGGCGGGGACGGTCTCGGGCACGCCGGCCCGGATCGACACCTGACGGCCGGGGTTGGGGCCGTTCCCGGCCTGGCGGCCGTGGCCGGCGACGGTCTCGTCGACCTCGCTCGGGTCGACCCCGGCCGCGTCCAGCGCCGCCCGCGCGGCCACGATCCCCAGGTCGACCGCGGGCACGTCCGAGAACGCCCCCAGAAACCGCCCCATCGGGGTTCGCTTGGCGGCCACCACGACGACCGAACGCTGCTCCATGACTCCTCCCGACCGGCCACCAACCGGCGCCGTGACCATCCCGAGGCTCCATCACCTCGTGGAGCCCCGGCCATTGTAGGAGCGGCCGGTCGGAGCCCGACCCGGAGGCTAGGGCTGGGGCTTGCCCTCCTTGGCGGTGGCCTTGGCGGCCTCGGGCTTGCCGCCGGCCGGCTCCAGGCGCTGGGTGGCGTCCCGGTCGGAGGGCCCGGCCTGGCCGTCGGCGGTGGAGCCGGGGGGCTCGCCGGACCCGACCGGGTCGGTGAGCTCGGCGGTGCTGTCGGCCGGGGCCGGCTGGGCGGCCTCGACCGGCTGGGTGGCCTCGGCGTCGTCCGCGTCGGGGAGCGCGGGCTGCTGCGGGTGGTCGCTCGGGCCCGAGCCGACGGACGCCGCTTCGGAGGTCGCCGGCGCGGACTCGGCGGTCGGCATCTCCGGGCGGGTGGCCGAGAGCATGCCCTCGCCGGCGGCGGACCCGTCGCGGGGGGCGGGGAAGCGGGGGCTCTCCTCGGGGCTGCTGGCGGGGGGCTCGACGCCGAGCCGGGCCGCGGCCGCGACGGTCGCCTCCTCCAGGTCCTCCTGCTCCTCCTCGACCCGGCCGATGCCGACCCGGACCTCGTCCAGCACCGACTCGAGGTGCCCGTAGACGCGTCCGAGCTGCTCCAGCGACCGGTGCCGCAGGGTCTCGAGCCGGATCGTCTCGGCCTCGACGCCGAGGCGCTCGCGCTCGGCCTCCTGCCAGATCATGTCGGTGGCGTCGCGGGCCTCCTCCAGCACCGTCCTGGCGTCGTGCTCGGCCTGGGCGCGCATCTCCTCGGCCGCCTGGAGGGCGTCCTCCTCGACCCGCGCCCCCTCGGCTCTGGCCTCCTCGAGGATCCGGCGGGCCTCCTCCTCGATCTCGCCGGCCCGGTGCTCGGCCGCCTTGACGATCCCGGCGGCCTCCTCCTCGATCTCGCCGGCCCGGTGCTCGGCCGCCTTGATGATCTCGCCGGCCTCCTCCTCGGCCGCGTCGATCGCCTCCTGGGCCCGCTCGGCCGCGTCGGCCAGCATGTTCTCGGACGACCGGCCGGCCTCCTCCAGGATGCTGGCCACGTGGCTGCCGAGGTGGCTGAAGGACGGGGCGCCCTTGTTCTCGATCTGCACGCGGTAGGCGCGCTTCTCGGCCTCGTCGGCCCGCTGCCGCTCCTGCTCGATCTGGCTGGCGACCTCGGCGGCCCACATCTCCACCTGCCGGCGGTCGAAGCCCCGAAGGACCACCATGAAGTCGGGCATGTCGACCTTCGGCTCGGTCGGCAGCTCTGGCTCGAACGCGCTCACGCGGGAGACCTCCCTCTCCTCGGGTGGGGGACCGGGGGCGAAATCCTATCTCGCCGGACAGACCCGCCCGGACGAGCCATAGCCTACCGCTCCCGCCACGGACAACCGAATCCGGCACCATCGGCCCAACCGGCGCCACCGGCCAGTTACGGCCAGCGAACCAAGCCGGCGTGGCGCCGGGCCGGCCGGTGGGAGGGTCGGGCCTCGGGCCGACCCCGGGCCTCGCCGGGCAGCAGGGCGTGCCGGTGCCGGCCCGGGTCGTAGCTTATTTGCAGTCGGGCCCCACCAACCGCCGGGCTGGCGAGCCGCCCCCGCACCCACAGCAGCTCCGCCTTGCCGGCCGCCGCCTCCATCCACCGGGTGACCAGGTTGACCTCGTCCACCAGATGCCGCGGCGGCGGCCCATCGAAGACCTCCGGCGCCGACGCCCCGGCCAGCAGCCGCCGCAACCCTGGGTCGCCGTCCGGCGCCGGGTCCTCGGCCGCCGGGGCGTCGGGGGTGGGGAGCAGGGCGACGGCGGCGAGTTGGCCGCGGCGAACGACCGTGACCTCTCGACCCTCGGGGTGGGGGCGGGCGAGGACGATCTCGTCGGCGGTGGCGAGGGCGGCGGCCCGGCGGGCCTCGGCCAGAGCGCGGGTGAGGGCCTCGAGGCGGTCCCTGGCGCCGGCCGCCTGCTCGTAGCGCTGGCCGGCGGCGTAGCCGGCCATGCGTCGGCGCAGCGGGCCGAGCACGGGCTCGGGGTCGCCGTCCAGGGCCGCCTCCAGGGTGGCGATCAGGGCGGCGTAGCGCTCCTCGGCCACCGCGCCGGTGCACGGCCCCAGGCAGCGGCCCAGCTCCAGCAGCGCGCAGGCCGACCCGCCGCCCCGCGCCCCCAGGCGCATGGTGCAGCGGCGCAGCGGCAGGGCGTCCTCGATCGCCGCCTTGACCAGCTCGGCTTGGCCGGCCGAGGGGAACGGGCCCAGATAGCGCGCCCCGTCGGGCAGCACCCGGCGGACCAGCGACAGCCGCGGGAACCGCTCCCGGGTGAGCTTGAGGTAGCAGTAGCGCTCGGGGTTGCGGCTGCGGCGGTTGTAGCGGGGGCGGTGGTGCTGGATCAGGCGGACCTCGCGGACGCTGGCCTCCAGCTCGGTGGCGCACGGCTGGTGGTCGATGGCGGCCAGCTCGCGCAGCAGGTCGGCGATCTTGACCCGGCCGTCGCCGGAGAAGTAGCTGCGCACCCGGGCCCGGAGGTCCTTGGCCTTGCCGACGTACAGGACCCGCCCGGCGGCGTCGCGGAACAGGTACACGCCGGGGCAGCGGGGGAGCCGGTCGGCCAGGTGGACCTTCTTGAAGCTGGCTCCGGCCCTGGCCGAGGGGAACTCGATCAGGTCCTCGAGGGCGAGCACCCCGTAGGAGCCGGCCCGCTCCAGCAGGCTGTGGAACACGTCCACGGTGGCCTGGGCGTCGGTCAGGGCCCGGTGGCAGGGGGTGACGGTCGCCCCCAGGTAGGCGGCCAGGGTGGCCAGGCGGACGTTGGGCACCTCGTCCCGGGGGAGCAGCTTGCGGGCCAGCCGGGCCGTGCACACGACCCGGTTGGCGATCCGCTGGTAGCCGTGGCGCTCCAGGTTGGCCTGGACGAAGCGCCGGTCGAAGGAGGCGTTGTGGGCCACCAGCACGGCCCTGCCGAGGAACTCGAGCAGGCAGGGGAGCACGACCTCGATCGGCTCGGCGTCGGCCACCATCGGGTCGGTGATGCCGGTGAGGGCGCTGATCAGCGGCGGAATGGGCACCTCGGGGTTGACCAGGGTGTGGAAGGTGCCCAGGACCTCGCCGCCGCGGATCTTGACCGCCCCGACCTCGGTGATGCGGTCGTGGGCGGGCGAGCCGCCGGTGGTCTCGAGGTCGAGGACCACGAACTCGACGTCGAGCAGCGGCGTCCCGAGGTCGTCGAGGCGACCCTGGATGGCGACGGGTGCGGCGGGCATCCCGGCGGTTCCCTTCGTCCGCTCTGGGCTGTCGTGGCCAGACGCTAGACGAACACCTGTTCGAGGTCAAGGACCTCGGGAGGATTGCGGGCGCGGGCGCTCAGCCGCGTCCGGCGAGCAGGGTCACGCCGAGGCCGAGGGCCAGCAGGCCCAGGGCGACCAGCACGCCGGCCAGCTCCGGCACGGCCACCGCGAGCACCGTGGCCGCGACCAGGCAGGCGAAGAACAGCGGCCCGGCGGTGGCCCGGACCAGCACGTCGGGGAGGGCCGGGCCCTCGAGGCCGCTGCGGCGCATGGCCCGGCGGACGGCCAGGGCGAGGTCCAACCGGCCGGCCGCGGCCGCCTCGACCACCAGCCGGCGCCAGAACACGGCCGGGCCGGAGGCCCGCTCCAGCCCGGCCAGCAGCGTCCGGACGCCGGCCAGGTCGCCGAGGCGGAGCATGGCGGTGGCGCGGATGGCGACGGCCTCGCCCCCGCCGTCCCGACCGGCCCGGCCGGCCAGCTTCTCGGCCAGGGTCGGGTCGCCGGCGGTGAGGGCGACGGCGGCGCAGCGGGCCAGGTGCTCGCCGCCGGCCGCCGGGTGGCTGGCGGCGCGGTGGGCGTGGGCGAGGGCCAGCTCGGGCGCGAGCGACCCGGGCAGCAGGTAGGCGGCGGCGAGCAGGCTCAGGGCCTCGGCGCCACGCTCGGGGTCGTCCGCGGCGCGCTTGAAGCAGGCCATGGCCTCGCGGACCCGGCCGGTGGCCACGTGCTGGCGGCCGGCCTCGACCAGTTCGTGCGCTCGCACCGCGCACCTCCTACCTGTCGGCCACCGCGAGGTCCGCGGTGATCGCCATCGTAAGCGACCCGGAGGTCGCTCCGGCAGGGGGACAAAGAGGACGCGGGGGCCGTACGGCTCGACTTCGGGGGGCTGTGGACGACCGAGCGCCGCCAACGCGCGTTGGGGCTACCCTCCCGTTCGGGGGCCCATGGCGCCGGGGTCGAGGCTCAGGCGTGGGCGCCGGGTCGAGGCTCAGGCGCGGGCGCCGGGGTCGAGGCTCAGACGCGGGCGCCGGGGCCGAGGCTCAGACGCGGGCGGCTTCGGCGAGGGCGCGGACCTCGTCGGGCGTGGCGGCGATGGAGACGACGGCGCGGGGGTCGATGCGGCGGATGAGGCCCTCGAGAACCTTGCCCGGGCCGAGCTCGATGTAGCTGGTGGTGCCGAGCTCCCTGAGGCGCTCGACGCAGCTGGTCCAGTGGACGGGGCTGGTGAGCTGGCGGGCGAGGAGGCGGCCGGCGCGGCGGCCGCTGCGCACGACGCGGGCCTTGGCGTTGGAGACCAGGGGGACCTCGAGGTGGAGGAGGTCGATGCGGTCCAGGGCCTCGCGGAAGGGGCGCTTGGCCGCGCGCATCAGGGGGGTGTGGAAGCCGCCGCCGATGGGCAGGGTGAGGACCCGCTTGGCGCCGGCGGCGAGGGCCCGCCGGGCGGTCTCCTCGACGGCCTCGGACTCGCCGGAGATGACCACCTGACCGGGGGCGTTGGAGTTGGCCAGGAACACCTTGCCGACCTGACGGCGGACGGTGCGGCAGAGCTGACCGACGGTCTTGTCGGGGAGGCCGAGGACGACCCGCATCACCCCGGCGCCGCCGGCCTGGTGGGCGAGCTCGGCCCGGCGCACGACCAGCTCCAGGCCCTGCTCGAAGCTGACCCCGCCGGCCGCGAACAGAGCGGCGTACTCGCCCAGGGAGTGGCCGGCGACCAGGTCGGGGCGGAGGCCCTCGGAGCGGGCCAGCAGGTGGCAGGCGGCCGAGTGGACGTAGATGGCCGGCTGGGCCTTGCGGGTGTCGGAGAGGGCGGCGTCGCCGGACTCCAGCACCTCGATCACATCCCAGCCGAGGATGTCGGAGGCGCGGACGAACGGCCAGCCGGCCGGGTCGCCGGCCCACGGGGTGGCGCTGCCGGGGGCGATCCGGCCCTGGCCAGGGAAGGTGAAGGCGATCTTTTCCACGAGCTTGGAATCCTACCGAAAGGGCGGTCGCAAACAGGGAACCGATGGTTACGACCCTTCGGCGGCCGCCGCGGTTACCCTTGACGGCAACTTCGTCCAGGTCCGCCCAGGAGGACGCGTGCTCGACCACCTTCCCGGCCGCGGGGAGCGGCTGCGCTGCGCCGCCTGCGGCAACCTGACCCGCTTCGACGTGGTCGCCAGCCGCCGCACCAGCGCCTACTGGCACTACACGGTGGCCGGGGAGCTCTCCCTGGAGGAGGAGCGGGACCTGGCGGTCCAGGTCGAGGAGGTCCGCTGCCGCTGGTGCGGCTCGGCCGGGGACGTCGAGGTGGTCCCGGTGATCGGCGAGCCGACCTCGGCCGAGCCGTGAGCGGGCCGGCGCATCCGGAGGGCTCGCGCCCCCGGCCGGCCCCGGCGGCCCAGCCCGAGCCGGCGGGCGGCAACGGGCAGGGAGGCCCGGCGCCGCTGCCCGACCTCCCCGAGGGGCTGCTGGCCGGGTACCTGGACGCCGCCCTGGCCACGCTGCGGGCCGCCGACCAGACCGACCTGCCGGGGCCGCTGCGCCAGTACCAGACCTGGACCCCCAAGCGGCTGCGGCACCCTCGGGTGCTCGACCTCGTCCGCCGAACCCTCGGCCTCGACCAGAGCTTCAGGCAGGCGGTGGACGAGCGGGTCCTGGACGAGGAGGAGGCGCTGGCCCGGCTGGTCCGGGCCGGTCGGCACGCCGAGGCGCTGGCCAGCGGGGAGACCCCCGAGGCGGTGGCCAGGGTCGGGCTGGCCCTCGGCCGCGAGGGGGTGGAGGCGGTCCAGGCGGCGGTGGCGGCGGCCGCGGCCAGCCAGGCGCGGGCCGAGGCGGCGGCGGTGCGGTCGGCCCTGGCCGGGGCCGAGAGCGAGCTGGACGTGGCCAGGGAGCGGGCCGAGGCCGAGGCCGCGGCGGCGCGGGCGGCCCGCGAGGAGCTGCGGGCGGCCCGGGACGAGCTGCGGCGGGTCGAGCGGGAGCGGCGGGCCCTGGCCGACCGGGTCGAGGGGCTGGAGCACCAGCTGGCCCAGTCGGCGGCGACCCTGCGGGCGGCCCGGGACGAGGCCGCGGCCGAGCAGCGCCGGCTGGG
>Ga0081538_10004430_pt1 | contig 12946 bp, 8 predicted proteins | sample TabmetS5T2R1_FD_71022 | JGI IMG/M metagenome (GOLD analysis project Ga0081538, IMG submission 71022) | Tabebuia heterophylla rhizosphere microbial communities from the University of Puerto Rico - S5T2R1 | ecosystem: Host-associated > Plants > Roots > Rhizosphere ...
GCCGGGATATTTCGCCATCATCGGCGGGGTCGAGCCGCCGCCGAACAATCCCAGATACCCAGAGTCGCCTGGAACAATCGCGCCATGCAGAGTGCCTTCGTTTAGCATTTGAGACAGCTGGAGCTTTTCCTGACCGAAGGGTGGGGGCGGATCAATCCGCTCGACTTTTACTGGGAGTTCGTGGCCGATATAAACCTCTCGGCCCGACACAAACCACTGCATGTCTGTGGTCTTGATGGCGTGCGCGTCGAGTAGATAACCGCGCGCCCAAACCACAGCCGTCGCGCCGTAACGGAAGCAGCCGAACTTTTTTCCTTTTAGCTCAGAGGGGTGATTCAGTTTGCCTTCGCAATGGTAGATATTTCTCTGGCGTGGTCCGCGTTCAAAAAAGACTGGGATGGCAAGGAACGGCTGCCTTTTTTCGATGGCCCGCCAGAGACTCGCCGCGGAAACCTCGCCCACGTCCCACTCGCCGTGAAGAAATTTGTAGTGACGCTCCCCGGAGGAGACGAAGTTGGGATCGATATCGAGCTCATAGCCTTCGATGCCGACCTTACCGTCGATCAGGGCGCGGCAACGGGGATGATCGGGAAGGCCAAGGGTGATGCGAGGTTTGTTTGCCATAAGAATTCCTTTCGCTTAGTGGTTCAAGGATATTATTCCAATCGTTCCAGACGTTCCAATCGTTTCCGGAACAGAGGGAACGTTTGTAACCACTGGAACGATTGAAACGACTGGAACTGCTGGAACATTTTGAACCATGAGTCTCACAGGTAACCGCGCTCGCGAAAATATTTTTTCGCGCCTGGATGGAGCGGAATATTCAGCTGGCCGGCTTCGCCGCCGCGACAGAACTCCTGCATGGTCATGGGCCGTTTGTCGAAATGATCGACCGGGATCTGTTGGTAACAGAGATCCACTGCCTTGGCCATATTGTAGGCGATCTGTGACGGCAGATCCGCGTGGCAAAAAAAAGTCCAGCCGCTAAAGTCCACGGTACGAATATCCCGCTCCATCTTCGGGTAGTGTTCCCTTGACAGCATAGCGCTGGGAAAGCCCAGCCTTGTCATTTTGTGCAAAACCGCATCATCAACCGGCAAGAATTGCATGCCTTCGTCGAGGGCGGTTGCGCCCCAGCTTTTCACGCCTTCGTCGAAGACGGCATCGGCCGTTCCAGAGCGAATCGCGACCGCGCGGTCCGGGCTGGAGGGGCTTGCGGCTTCCATGACCTTCCCGCCCCACTTTTCGATTTCCGAGAGACTCATACCATAAGCTTTAAGTACTTCTTCAATCACGTAGAGCGTCGTTTGCAGCTTTCCTTTGCGGCGGGTCGAGATGCGCAGTGGATATCTTTGCTTCTTAATATCGGCGATGGACTGAATGCCGGTGGTTTTGTGCACGGCGAAAATCAATCGGTCCCAGGTCGGAAACACGCCGATAGCGCGCAGCGGTATTTTCTTCTTATAAAAGCCGCGCCCAAGATAGGCCATGCGCGATAGGCCGACGGGATTACCGAAGCCGAAGTCGTATTTTTTCTTGTCCACCAGAAGGGCGGGGCCGGTACCGCCCAGTTCCGAGTCGCGCCAGCCCATGGCGACATCCAGCTGTGATTTGCGCGGCAGATTGACGTTGTTGAAGAAAGTCAAACTCACCAGATTCGCGATATCAACGCGCTTGGAGGTCGCAGCGATGGAGAGTCGGATTGGTTCGTCCATGAATGGCCTTACCTCCGTGAATTCTTTTCACCGCCTCGATCCCCGGACGATGGGAAGTGAAGTTCGCGATAGTTGACTTCCTTATCGAACATATCGTTTGTTTGCCGCTTTCGCCGGCTGTGCGGGCGTGATTCTCTGACTTAGAGTCTCGCATGTCAAGAGAATCGGGTGAAAATCGCGATTTGCTTCCTATGAATGCTTCTGCTTATGATTCTACTTCAGGTAACGCAAAAATGGCGCAGGCCTTTTTCAAAGTCGTCCCACCCAAGGAAGCGTTGGCGGCGGTGCTTCAAGTTTCCCCAGTGGGAACGGAGCGGGTGCCAACCGTCCGGGCGCGGGCCCGGGTTTTGGCCGAGAATCTTAATTCCAGCGTCGATTTGCCGCACTTTCACCGCGCTGCCATGGACGGGTACGCTGTTAAAGCCAAGGACACCTTCGGCGCCAGCCAGAGTCTACCCGCCTATTTGAAGCTCGCCGGTGTCGTTGAAATGGGCAAAGAGGCGACACAACCCTTAGGAACTGGAGAGGCGATACGTATCTCTACAGGCGGCATGATGCCGCCTGAGAGCGACGCGGTGGTGATGGTCGAGTACACCGACGAGACAGAGGCTGGGCTGGTGGAGATTCATCGCGGCGTCTCGCCGTGGCAAAACGTCATCCAGATCGGCGATGATATTAAAAAGGGTGAAGTGGTTTTTCATCGCGGGCGGCGGCTCAAGGCGCACGACTTGGGCGCGCTTACGGGTATTGGGATTTCGTCGGTTTCGGTCTACCAGGAACCGCGGGTGGCGTTGATTTCCACCGGTGATGAGATCGTCGACGCCGAGGCGACGCCGCGTCTCGGCCAGGTGCGAAATATTAATCAACACTCGCTCGCCGGTCTGATTGAAGAATGCGGTGGCAAATTGCGAGACTGGGGCGTGATCCGGGACGACAAAGAACAGTTGACCCAAGCCATCGGGGAAGCTCTGGGGTGGGCCGATCTCGTGTTGCTTTCAGGCGGCAGTTCGATGGGCGCGAAAGATATCGCTTTGGAAACGATTTTGTCTTTTCCCGATTCGCAATTTATCTTTCATGGCATATCGGTTAGCCCGGGAAAGCCGACCATTTTTGCCAAGGCGTGTGGCAAACCGATCCTGGGCTTGCCGGGCTATCCGGTTTCGGCATTGGTGATTTTTGATCTCTTTGGCGCCCCGTTGATCCGGAGAATCGGCGGCGAAGAGGGAGCGCGTATCAATCAGTTTGCCAGAACCCTGCGCGCCACTTTGAAAACCAACATTGCGTCCCAGATCGGCCGCGAAGACTATGTACGTGTGGCTTTGGCGCGTGATTCCGAACGGTGGCTGGCGACGCCTCTGCCGAGCAAGTCGGGGGCCATCTTTACCTTGGTGAAAGCCGATGGCATGGTCCGTATCGACCTCAATCAGGACGGACTCGAGCAGGGAGAGGAAGTCGAAGTGATACTATTCTAGTGTCGAGTGTCGGGTGTCGAGTTTTCTTATCACTCGAGACTCGGGACCCGAAACCTGGTTTGTCTCGCGTCTCGGGTCCTAAGTCTCGCGTTTCTTATTAACCCGAGACTCGAAACCCGAGACTTAAATTCCCATGGCCCGTAAGAGATACCTCAAGAAAACGCCGCTAGAAGAAGCCCGGCAGCTCATCTTGAGGAAGGTCGACCCCGCCGCGCTACGAAGCGAGACGGTCGCGGTCGAGCAGGCGCTCCATCGAATCACCGCAGAGCCGGTGTTCGCGAAAATTTCTTCACCCCACTATCACGCCGCGGCCATGGACGGTATCTGCGTGCGCGCGGCAGATACCTTCGGTGCCACGGAATTCGTGGGCAAAAAATTAACGCGAGCAACGGACGATGCCGCCGGACCGAGTACGTTTGCTTATGTGGACACGGGCAACTCTCTCCCGGCTTGGGCCAACGCGGTCATCATGATTGAAAAGGTCCGCCAACTGGATAACGAAACCGTGGAGATTTTTGAATCGGTGGCGCCCTGGAATCATGTCCGTCTGGTGGGCGAGGATGTGGTCGCGACCGAACTGCTTTTGCCGCGGGCCCATCGCCTTCGTCCCTACGATCTGGGGGCGTTGCTGGCGGCGGGGCACACCTCGGTGCAAGTAAAAGCTTATCCCAAAGTGGGGATTATCCCTACCGGCGACGAATTGATTCAGCCGGGTGAAGAGGTAAAACCGGGGGCCGTGATCGAGTTCAACTCGACGGTATTGGCCGCGTTCGTTACCGAGTGGGGTGGCGTGCCGGTCAAGTATAACAAAGTGAGAGACAACCCCGAGGCGCTCAAACAAGCGTTGTGCCGGGCGGCGCAAGAGTGTGACGTCGCAACGATCATCGCCGGCTCTTCCGCTGGCGAGCATGACTTGACTGCCGACGTGGTTGCCGCCGCGGGGGAGTTGGCGGTGCACGGGATCGACGTCATGCCGGGCAAGCCGGCAGTTTTGGGAGAAGTGGCGGGCAAGCCGGTCGTCGGGTTTCCCGGCTATCCGGTTTCAGCTATCGTTATTGCCCGGGAAATCTTGCGTCCCGTCTTAGAAAAATTTCTTGGCTGCGGATCGCCTTCCTATCCCAAGGTCCGCGCCGTTGTGCCGAAGAAAATTGCGTCTCATCTCGGACTCGAGGAATTTCTCCGAGTCACGTTGGGTCGCGTTGGCGAAAAATTGGTGGCTGTGCCGCTGGGACGCGGTGCCGGAGTTATTACGACGATGGTGCATGCGGACGGCTTGCTGCGCATTCCAAGCTTGATCGAGGGCTTGAATTCAGGCGAGGAAATGGAAGTGGAGCTTCTGCGGCCCGAAGAGGAAATCGAAAACACGATTCTCTGTACGGGCAGTCACGACCTTGCCATCGGCGTGTTGGAAGACCAACTGAAGCTGCGCTTTCCTGACCTGAAGATCGCGGCGACCAATGTCGGTAGCTTGGGCGGTTTGCTGGCCCTGCAACGAGGCGAGACCCATATTGCGGGAACCCATCTGCTCGATGCCGAGACAGGCCTCTACAATATTCCGGATATCAAGAAAATCATCCCCAAAGTTTCCGTCACCCTGATTCACCTGGCCCAACGGGAACAGGGGATTCTCGTCGCGCAGGGCAATCCCAAGTTGATTGCCAACCTCAAGGATCTGTCGCGAAAGGGAATTCGTTTCGTCAATCGGCAACCCGGCTCGGGGACCCGTGTCTTGCTGGATTACGAGCTCAAGCGGCTCGACGTCGATCCTGCTTCGGTCAACGGTTATGAGCGAGAAGAATTCACCCATATGGCGGTGGGCGTAGCCGTCGCTAGCGGTCTCGCCGATGCCGGCCTCGGCGTGCGCGCGGCCGCCCACGCCCTCGGGCTCGATTTTATTCCCATTGCCAACGAGCAGTACGATTTGTTGTGTCTGCGCGCTTTTTTCGAATCGGCAAGAGGTATGCAATTGATGGAGATCATCCGCTCGAATTCCTTAAAGTCAGCCGTCGCTGCACTCGGCGGCTATGACACGGCCCAGAGCGGCGAAGTGCTTTATCAGCAGTAATCCTCGCGTTGACGTTAACGTATTCCGCATGCTCACGCAGCTGTTTTCCTCCTTTCCCACGAAGTTTGTTGCAGCAGCCAAGATCGTGATCAGCTGTACGGTGTTTTCCCGGCTCGTCCTCTGATGCGCTAACGAGTCGTGCCTTGTCCCCGGTTGTCCATTTTTGTACTCGAAAGCTTCCCCCTCTCTTGCCCTTCCCTTTCTAAAACAGCCAGTTAGAAGCAAATTTTTGCTGGCATCGGCATTGCGTTTGCGTCCGCCAAAGGCGTCTTTCTATGGAGCTAGAAAACATTCGTTTGCTGACTCTTTCCGAAGCGGCAAATCTTCTACAGGTTTCAACGCGCACACTGCAGAGAATGATCCGCAATGGTGAGCTGCCGGCATTCAAAGTCGGAGGACAGTGGCGTGTGCGGGAAACACAACTGAGACAGTGGGTGGAAAGTAGGGAAGGCTCAATTGCCGAAGCAAAAAAAACATTCCGTGAGCAATGAAACGTGGCGTGCTCTCGCCGAGTTGCGTCAGGCGAACCACGCGCTGGAGAAATCCAACCGGGTGAAATCGGATCTGTTGAGCGTCATGTCTCATGAATTTAGAACCCCCCTTAATCTCATCGTCGGATATGCCGGGATGCTGAGAGAAGGATATTTGGGAGCCATCAGCGAGGAACAACAGAAGGCAGTCGAGCGTATCCTCGCTTCGGCTGATGATCTTTTTGCATTAGTCATGACTCTACTGGAGGCCGCCGGCATTGAGGCCAACGCTGTGCAGCTCAAACGTGAAGAGGTAGGCGTCAGCAAGCTCCTCGCGCAACTCAAAGCGGCGCTTCGCCTGCCCTCCAATAAAGACTTGGATCTCGTGTGGGACTATCCAACAGACTTACCGGTGGTGACGACGGACGCAGAGAAATTGAAACATGTATTGCGCCATTTGATCGATAACGCGGTCAAGTTCACGCCTCGCGGACAGATCAAGGTTTCCTCGCGCGCTTTGCCCAAAGATAAAAAAGTCGAATTCGAGATTTCCGATACCGGGATTGGTATCCCAAGGGAAGCCCTACCGGCCATCTTTGAGAAGTTTCAGCAGTTGGATGGCTCGGTGACCCGGCCTTACGCAGGCTTGGGTTTAGGACTTTACGTTGCGAAAGAGTTTACCGAGCTTCTCGGCGGCGAACTCAGCGTGAGCACGGAAGTCGGCAAAGGTTCGACGTTCACGGTTGCCCTGCCGGTCGCCTAGTCTAGGCGTATTTTTCCGGCTGCCCGTGAGCGGAATCAAAGGTGAGGACACTGCAGAAAAGAAAATCTCGTCTGGCTTGGTCCCGTCCGTACGGACTTCGCGGGCGCCTCATCCTGTTAGTTTTTATCAGTATCGTCCCGGCTCTCATACTCATCCTTCACAACGCCAAGCGCGATCGCGATGTGAGTGCCGGCAGGATTCAAGAAGACGCGCGGCGCATTGTTGAGATCGCCGCCAGTCGCCAAGCGCGGTTCGTCGGCTCCGCGCGCGAGTTGCTGGCCGTGCTTGCAGAAGTGCCGGAAGCGGCAAGCGGCAACCCGATGGCCTGTAATCGGTTTGTTAAAGGGCTGACCGATCGTTATAGCGTCTACGCGAACCTTGGCCGGATCGATCTCGACGGCAATCTAGTCTGTAGCGCCATCGGATTTTCGGAAAGGCTTAACCTCGCTGAGAGTTCCTATTTTCGCAGGGCGAGGGATACCAAGGATTTTGCCATCGGCGATTATCAGGTCGGCAAAGTGATTGGCAGAAGCAGCCTCAATTTTGGCTATCCCGTACTGAATCCAACCGGAGAAGTGACGGCCGTGATGTACGCCGCCCTGGACTTGACCTGGCTAACCCAGTTGGCGGCGGAGGCGCGATTGCCAGAAGGAGCATGGCTTTCGATTTTGGATAGCCAGGGAACCATCCTAGCGCGATTTCCGGACCCGGAGAAATGGGCCGGAAAACCAGTCCCGGATGCACCTCTGTTCCAGCTTCTTCAGGTGGGCGATCATGCCGCCCAGGAACTTATCGGAGTGGATGGAGTGAAGCGGCTCTACGCCTTTACGGTTATCAGCGGGAAGCCTCAGGCCGGGCAGATCTATATCGTCGTCGGTATCCCAAAAGAAATTGCTTTTGCCCAGGTCAACCGCACGCTGCAGCGCAATCTCGTCTGGCTCGGAGTAGCCTGCCTGCTGGCCCTGGCGACGTCATGGTTTATCGGCAATCGGTACGTCGTGGATTACGTCCACGAGCATGCAAGAGCTGAAGAGGCCCGTCTCAGGTTAGCGTCTATTGTCGAGTCTTCGGAAGATGCGATCATTGGAAAATCGTTAGACGGCACCATTGTCAGTTGGAATGACGGGGCAGAAATGATGTACGGCTACACAGCCGATGAAGTCAAAGGCCGTTCGATTACCATCCTCAACCCACCCGACCGGCCTAATGAAATTCCCCAGTTGCTGGAAATCGTCAAGCAAGGAAAGGGTCTCAACCGCTACGAAACAGAACGGATCCGAAAGGACGGTCGCCGGTTATACGTCTCCGCTTCCGTATCCCCAATTCGGGATTATGAGGGAGCCGTCGTCGGCGCGTCGACCATTGGCCGCGATATTACTGCGCTTCGGAAAGTAGAAGAGAAACTTCGCGCTCACGCCAGTCAGATGGAAACCCTCTACACGATTGGGCAGGAAATTGGCAGGACCCTCGCCCTCGAAGAGGTGATCCAACAGTCGTTGGATAGAGTCGTTTCGGCATCCGGTTTTGACGTTGCTTTTATACACTTCCGAGGGAAATCATCCGCTCCGATGATTTTCGCCGCCTGTCGCGCATCGCCATCGTCGACAGAACCCACCGAGCTTCTGGCCCGCCTGGGAAAGGATTTTGAACGAAAGATAACCGCCCGCGACGAGCCGTGGTTCGTCGAAGATACGACGGTTGTCGCTGAGCTAAGAGAAATGCTGCCCGCTGGGGGAATGAGGGCATTGGTGGTGTTGCCGCTTGCCGGGGGCGAGCAACGTCGGGGCACACTCACGTTGATGAGCCCGCGATTTCACAACTTTAGTCCGGAGGAGTCTCAGTTCCTCCAAGCCCTAGCGCAACAGATCGCTTTGGCGATTGTGAACGCCCAGCTTTATGGCGCCACCGTAGAAATGAATGCCCATCTCCAGGAAGAGATCGAAGAGCGCAAGCGGGCAGAGAAAATGCTGGCCGACTTCACGGCGATGGCGGTTCATGATCTGCGTTCGCCCTTATCGAACGTGGTATCGATCTCGGAGTCGCTTCAGGATGGCCTGTTTGGGCCGGTCAACGAGCAGCAAAACAAGTGGCTCTGGAAAATTGAGGCCAACTGCAAAAGCCTCATCGATCACGTCAGCGATTTCCTGGATCTTTCTAAAATCGAAGCGGGGCATATCGAGCTGGTCAAAAGGCCGGTTAATCTTGAGGCGCTGATCAAGGAAAGCTTGCTGGAGCATTCGATCCAGGCCGGCAAACGAGAGATGTCGCTCAAGAGTCAAATAGAAAACGGGCTGCCGACTCTCTGGGTCGACTCACGCCGCCTCAACCAGGTGTTAAGCAATCTGCTTAGTAACGCGTTCAAATTTTCCGACGACGGGGTTGGCATCGAAGTGGGCGCCCGCCGCGGCGACGGAAACGAAGTTATTGTGTGGGTCAAGGACATCGGCATCGGCATTCCGAGCGAAGAAATCGGCCGAATATTTGAAAAGTATCGGCAGCTCTCGAGCGCGAGAAACTCGAGTCACAAGGGAACCGGCCTGGGATTGGTGATCTGTAAGAAAATCATCGAGGCTCACGGCGGACGCATTTGGGCTGAAAGCGAAATCGGGAAAGGCGCAACGTTTTTCTTTTCCTTGCCGGTGAATGTTTCTGGCGCTGGAGCGAACTGCGAGTAAACGGGTGATGGCTTTGCGGAATCAAACTGCGACCGACGGGAGTTTCAAAGCGGCTTATCTTTTTGGAGCGAAGTCGCATGAGTGAGCTCGACACTTCAACAAACTTTAGAGGCGACCAGGGCCGTTCACCAAACGATCCGGGGGACGGCAAGGGGGAGCTCCAGACGCTGCAAGAGATCAGCCGCACGATTCTAGATTCGCTCGACCTCAAGGTGATGATGGAAGGAATCCTGAATAAAGCCCTCGAGATTTTTGATTTCGACATCGGCATGATTTGCTTCGTGACGGCCATGCGGCAGACACTAGAACCCTTCGTTCACCATGGATTTCGCGATCACGAGAATTTGACAAGCTATCGCGAACACATGAGGGAGCAAGCCATCGCGGGGATCGTTGATCGGGTGATCGCGACCAAGGAGGTCCGCGTCATCGACCTCCGCGAGACTCGGGGAATACGGACGTTTAGGCGTGAAGCTGTCCGTTCTTTGGTCATGGTGCCGCTGCGGACGGATCAGGATGCTTTGGGCATCCTGTATCTCGGCAGCCGACGTTTCAGAGAGTTTGCCCAAAGTCATATTCGCCTCCTCGAAGCCATCGGAACCCAGGCCGGAATAGCCGTGCAAAAAAACAGGTTGTTCGAGGCGGCGGAGCGGCGCGCCAAAGAGCAAGAAGCATTGAACGTGATCGCCGTCGCTACCAGCCAGTCCCTTGATCTCAAGGAGCTTTTTGAGATCGCCGCGGACAAGACCGTCGAGGTGACAGGACGACGACGGATCAATTTCAGACTCAAAGATTCCCTGACTGGCAAGGTCAACGTAGTCGCTTATCGAGGGTTTACGGAGGATGAAATCGAGACGCTTCGTCGCCTAACGCCGCATCCAATGAGCGAGCAGGTTTTCGCATCGGGAAAACCACTCGTCATCAATGATCCCGCAGGGCCGGGCGTCCCAGGCCTGTTGGCACGGACTCAATCGGTCGCCTGGATTCCCGTCAAGGCCGGAGTCAAGACCGTCGGCGTCTTGGGTATCTCCGACGATCAATCCAAGCCCTTTAACCCTAACGAAGTGGAGCTACTCCAGGCCATCGGCAACGTGATCGGTGTCGCCATCGAAAACGCCCGACTGTTCGAGCAGACGAAAAAGCAGGCCGCGGAACTGGAGAAGTCAAACCAGGCGAAGGATGAATTATTGGCCGGCATGGCGCGACAGAAGGAAGAATTATCCCGCCTCAATGCCGGATTGGAGTGTGAAATCGCCGAACGAGGGCGCGCCCGGGCGGAAATCGCCGCTAAGAATCGGGACCTTGAAACTTTGCTTTACGTGACCTCGCACGATCTTCGAGAGCCGCTGCGCGCCATCGAAAACTTCTCGCGCATCGTCAATGACCGCTATAGCGACCGGCTCGACGACAAAGGCCGGGATTTTTTGCGGCGGGTCATATCGGGAGCCCAGCGGTTGAATCGGCTGCTCGACGATATCCTGACACTCTCCCGCTCGCAGCGGATGGGAGCGCCCACCGAGGAAGTCAGCGGCGAAGCCATTGTCAGCGAGGCCTTGAAACGTCTCGAAGGAAAAATCAACGCTAGCCGCGCTCGGATTAACGTGGCGAGCGATTTTCAGGGACTGCGGGTAGACAAGACATGGGCGACCCAGGCGGTCTACAATCTTATCGCCAACGCGCTTAAGTTTACTTGCGACGGCGAAGCCCCGGATGTAGAGATTGCGCCCTATCGATCGCCGCAACCGGGCCGACAAGCGATCGGCATCGCGGTTCGCGACCGAGGCTCGGGAGTCACGCCGGAGCATGCAGAACGGATCTTTCAGCTTTTCCAACGGGCGGTGGGGCGCGAAGTCGAAGGAACGGGCGCAGGACTTGCCATCGTGCGGCAGATCGCCGAGCGGCACGGCGGCAGGGCATGGGTTGAGCCGCGGCAAGGGGGAGGTTCAGAATTCATCATCACGTTCAGCCAAGACTGAGATTGGCAAGGAGACGCTGATCAATCATGGACAATCGAATTATGGAAATTCTTTTGGTGGAAGATAATGAAGACGATATCTTGCTCGAGCAAGAAGCCCTGGCCGATGCCAAGCTCGTCAATTTAATGTGTGTGGTGCGCGACGGAGAGGAGGCGATGGCTTATCTGCGACGCCAGGGCAAGTACCGAAATGTCCGGATGCCCGGTCTTATCCTGCTGGATATCAACATGCCTAGGAAAAACGGCTTTGAGGTGCTCAACGAAATAAAATCCGATCCGGCGCTAATGCACATTCCGGTGGTCATGCTGACCACCAGCGACAGTGAAGCCGACATCGTCAAGTCCTACGCCAAGGGGGCCTGCTCGTACATCACCAAACCGATGGACTTTGATAAATTCAGAGAAGTGGTCAACCAATTCGCCCTTTATTGGGTGCTGGTGGCTCGGGTTCCATCGCGCCAGGGGTAAAGGCGATGCACGTTTTACTCGTCGAAGACAACGACGACGACGCTCTGTTAATTGGAGAATCGCTGTCCGGGACGACGATTGACCTGGAGCGTGCTGAGCGACTCTCGACGGCGCTGGGGCGGCTGAATCCGGAAAAATTTGACGCCGTCCTGTTGGATCTCTCGCTTCCCGACGGCTCGGGACTGGATACGATCCGCCGTTTGCGAGCCCAGGCTGCTGCTCTGCCCATTGTCGTTCTGACCGGCTTGAACGACGAAGAGGTCGCAGTGAAAGCGGTGGAAGAAGGGGCTCAGGACTATCTGGTCAAAGGGCAGGCGGATGGTCATCTGCTGGCGCGTTCCTTACGCTACGCGATTCAAAGACACAAAGCGGAAGAGAATTTGAAAGAGCGTAATCGAGAGCTTCTGATTCTGCAAAAAATCAGCGAAACGATTCTGGGTTCTTCGGGCATCGAGGCCGTTCTAGAGAAAATCTTAGAGGAAACGATGGCCAGCGACTCCTTCGATCTCGGCAATATTCGATTGTTGGACCGCAGCGGCGAAATGCTCGAAGTGGTCGCCAGCCGGGGTTACCGGCACCCCGAGAGTGCCCTGGGCCACCGCGCGCTGGCGCGAACGACGGAAAGCCAGCAGTCAAAATTCGGCGAGCGGCTGTTCAAGGAGCCCTGCGTCGAAGAACAACTGCAGCAATGCCCAGGGTTTCGAACCTTAAAAAAGGAAGGCGTGCAATCTTTTGTCATCGTTCCGGTTCGCGCCGGCGGTGAAATGCTGGGTACGCTCCAGCTGGCGAGCCGGACGCCGCGCAAGTTCAAGCCCGAGGAGGTAAACCTGCTCCAGACCATCGGCACCCAGCTCGGAATTGCAGTCCAGAAAGCCGAGCTGCACGAGGAGACCGTCAGACAGGCGCTCGAACTGGAAAGGGCGAACAAACTGCAGGCGGACTTTACCGCGATGATCGCCCACGACCTTCGGTCACCGCTGATGAATATCATGGGGGTCGCGGAGGTCATGGTCGCGGGGATGTTCGGCGGTGTGACCAAGGAACAAAAAAAATGGCTGGGAAGGATTCAATCCAACAGCCAAAGCCTCGTCGATCTGGTGAGCGACTTTCTCGATGTTTCCAAACTTGAATCCGGCTATATTGATCTCAGCAGAGAAGCGGTCAATCTCACCGGACTGATTCAAAAAAACATCGATAGCTATCGGGTTGTCGCGCTGGAGAAAAGAATCTCGATCCAAGAGGCGGTCGATTCATCTCTTATTGCAATCCATGCCGATCCGCGGCGCTTGGATCAAGTCCTCAGTAACTTGATCAGCAACGCCATCAAGTTCACCCGCGAAGAT
>Ga0081538_10004431_pt1 | contig 12943 bp, 15 predicted proteins | sample TabmetS5T2R1_FD_71022 | JGI IMG/M metagenome (GOLD analysis project Ga0081538, IMG submission 71022) | Tabebuia heterophylla rhizosphere microbial communities from the University of Puerto Rico - S5T2R1 | ecosystem: Host-associated > Plants > Roots > Rhizosphere ...
AGAGCCCTAGCCCCTCGTTTGGCCGTTGCGACCGCGTCCTCGCTCCCGCCTGATCACCGATCTGCCAGCCCTCGCTGGCTCGGTGTTCGTCACCCATGCTTATGGTGGTTAGCTCTATCCATGGTGTTCATTTCTAACCAATTCCCCGGCGGCTTGGCCATGCAAGCTGACCCGTGCGCTTTCGGTGGGCGAAGCCCCCTGGGAGGTCGAATATGGCACGTCCGTGCAAGGCCCCCTCGCCCCTACCTGCCCAAAACTTGCCCAGGCCTGCCAACGTGTTCACGCCATTACCCTGCACCGGCATCGCTCTTGCTCATTGAACAGTGTTGAGCCGCTGGGCATGTCTCTAACGCCAGGGATGACGGCATAGACATGGATCCTGGCCTGTGTCGGGTGGATAGATCAACCCTCGTTGCATGCAGAGGCCAGGAGGTGCACCCATGGATCAACGTCAGGGGCCAATGATAGATGTACTCTCCATAACATTAACATTCCACGGCCATACCGGATGCCACCAAGCAGATGTCTCGGCCGCAGGGGATGACTGGTGTGCTCATGGGCGACTCACACGTGTCCTAACCGGTAAACCCAGCCGAATATTTCGATTGACACACACGGCCAGCTTACATACACTCGCGGCCAACTTCCACTCGCAGACGGGTCAGACCTCATCCGTGCATCCGATTGACACACACCAGGGGACACAAAATGAGCAGCTATACCAGTGCTACCCCTTGGACCAACCAGTTTAACAGCACATTGCTCATTGCCTGCAGCGACGGTCGCTTCGGCGCACAGTTAGACAACTTTTGCAAGGAATGCCTCGGTGTGGGAGCTTGTGACCGCTTCCTGGCCCCTGGTGGCATCGCTGGGCTGCAGATCCTCTCGGAATGCTTTTATGCGGACAAGGAGCGCATCACTCTGTTGGTGACCCATCACGCCATTCGCAAGATCATCTGCGTGGCCCATGAAGACTGCGGCTACTACCGCGACAGATACCCAGGCGTCGATGACCTCTTTCTACGGCAACAGGAAGACCTCCGGACGGCGGGAGAGAGCCTGCGCTATTGGTTCAGCGGCATCGATGTTGAGTTGGTTTATGCAAAAGTGACCCAAGACCGATACGTGCAGTTTGTTCGGGTGACGCCGGAGGGGACACCTGGGCATCGCTGAGCCTTCTCAAGCCGCCGTCGAGCTCATCATGGCACAGGAGGGCCTATGGGGATCGAGGCGATATATCTGCTTAGCTTTGTGGCCGGAGTCGTGTATGCGCTCGTGGGAGGGGTGATGACCGGCATCTTGGGCGGGCACGGCCATCACGCGGGGGCAGCGGGCCACGATCTACATCAGGGTATAGGTCATAGCGCTGATTCGCTCCATGCCGATTCGCCCCATGCGGATACCGGGGGGGAGGTACAGCTCTCCCCCATTAGCCCTGTGACCATCACGATGTTCGGCACGGCCTTCGGCGGCGTCGGCCTCATCGCCTCCCACCCCCTCGCTCTGCCCGTCCTGTTTAGCCTTCCCATGGCCCTGCTGTCAGGGTTTATCATCGCGGGTGTAGCATTCTATGCCTTCTCGAAGCTCTTCCAAGCCACCGAGAGCAGCAGCGAGGCGCGCATCAGCGAATTGGTCGGCCTTATGGCGGAGGTTATTACCCCCATTCCGCTGCAGGGCTTGGGAGAAATCGCCTACGTGGCGCGGGGCAGCCGCTTTACGGCGCCGGCACGATCCGAGGACGGGAAGCCGCATCCCGTGCCGAGCACGGTGCTGATCGAGCGCATCATGGGCAACATTTTCTGCGTGAGAGAACCGGTCCATCGGGACCGGTCATTAGCCACCGTTCTCTTCACGGACATCGTCGGTTCGACGGAGCAGGCTGCCACGCTTGGGGACCGTCGGTGGCGCGATCTCCTGGAGACCCATCACACTTTGGTGCGCAGGGAGATAGCGCGGTTCCAGGGTCGTGAGATCGATACGGCTGGCGACGGCTTTTTGGTCATCTTCGACCAACCGGCCCAAGCGATTCACTGCGCCTGTGCCATTAGCGACGCCGTCCGACAGCTCGGGATCGAGATCAGGGCCGGGTTGCACACAGGAGAGTGCGAGGCGGTTGGCGACAAGATACGTGGCGTCGCTGTGCATATCGGCGCCCGGGTGGCGGCGCTTGCCACCTCTGGGGAGATCCTGCTCTCCGGTACGGTGAAGGACTTGGTGGCCGGCGCCGGCATTCGATTCGAGGACAGGGGCAAACGAGTGCTGAGGGGGATTCCTGGGGAATGGCGGCTGTTCGCCGTGGCTCGTGGTGATGCCCCAGGGCGCCGAGTTCCCCGTTGACTGCGTGTTCCAGGGACAGGCTATCGAAGCTCGTTGCGGCTCTCAGATCGCCGGGATGACCTTCGGTCAGGGTATCGAGTTTGTACGGGGTTTCAACGGCAATGGCCAGGCATCCCCGAACCTTGGGCCATCGGCAGGATTGCCAAGCGGTAGGAGTACATATGGGGATCGAGGAGGTCTACATTTTCTTTTTTGTAGTGGGAGCGATCTATGCCCTGATAGCCGGGGTGGGTGCGGGAGTGTTCGGCGGACACACCCACGATGGGGGGCTCGGCGGCCATGATCTGGGTCATGACATCAATCACGGCGCCGTCCCGGGTTATCCAATTGCCCACGGGGAAGTGCATTTGTCCACCGTCAGCCCCGTGACCATCACGATGTTTGTGACAGCCTTCGGCGGCGTCGGCCTCATCGCTACCCGCACCCTCGCCCTGCCAGTCCTGATCAGCCTCCCCATAGCCCTGGCTTCAGGGCTCCTGCTCGCGGCCATGACCTTCTTCGCTTTTGCCAAGCTCTTCCAAGCCACCGAGGGCAGTAGCGAGCCGCGTGTCAGCGAGTTGGTCGGCCTTGAAGCAGAGGTGATCACGCCTATTCCATCTCAGGGATTGGGGGAGATTGCCTATGTGGCACGAGGTAGCCGTTTCACTGCACCAGCGCGTTCCGAGGACGGGAAGCCACACTCCGCGCACAGCACGGTGCTGATCGAGCGCGTCGTGGGAAGCGTCTTCTGTGTCAGGAAGTCGATGGATGAGCGGTTTCGCGACCTGGCACTCGGCGAAGATCAACCGCGGGGATTCCTCCGCTAAGGCTGGGCAAGGCACTGTAGAGTGGGAGGGGGGACGATGGGCGTGGTGATCATGGCAGCCGTCGGTATCGTGGTGGTGTTCTGTGTCTTTGTCCTGGTGTATGCCAGCCGCTACACCAAGGTAGGTCCCAACGAGGTGCTGGTAATCTCGGGCCGGCGACGGCGAATGATCGGCCCAGATGGGACCCCGCAAACTGTCGGCTATCGCATCGTGAAGGGTGGAGGGGCATTCGTCTGGCCGGTATTCGAAAAGGCCGAAACCCTCTCTTTGGAGCTCTTGACCCTGGATATCAAGCTCCCCGAAGTGTATACCACAACCGGTGTGCCGGTGGTCGTCGATGGCGTGGCGCAAATTAAGGTCAAGGGGGAGGATATCTCCATCGCCACGGCTGCCGAGCAGTTTCTCAGCAAGAGCCGTGGGGAGGTCATGCCGATCGCCCATCAGACGCTGGAGGGCCACCTCCGGGCGATTCTGGGGATCATGACGGTAGAGGACCTCTACAAGAACCGGGAGGCTTTCGCCCAACGTGTCCAGGAAGTTGCCGCGACGGACTTGGCCAACATGGGCCTGCAGATCGTCTCCTTCACGCTGCGGGACATCAAAGACAATCAAGGGTATTTGGAGGCTCTGGGAAAGCCTAGGATCGCCGAGGTTCGGAGGGACGCCCTGATCGCCCAGGCCGAGGCCGATCGTGACGCCACGATTAAGAGTGCAGAGGCCCGGCGGGCAGGAGAGGAGGCCAAGTTCCAAGCTGAAAGTCAGATCGCCATGGCCCGGCGTGACTTCGAAATGAAGCAGGCGGACTACCAAGCAGCCGTGAATCAACGTAAGGCGGAGACGGACCTCTCTTACGACCTCGCGAAGTATAAGGTCAGCCAAGCGGTGAAGAGGGAAGAGATGCAAGTGTCAGTCGTGGAAAAGGAGAAGATGATCGATCTGCAGGAAAAAGAGATCTTACGGCGCGAGAAGGAGCTCCAAGCGACAGTTCACAAGTCCGCCGATGCTGAGAAGTACCGCATCGAGACTTTAGCCGAAGCCTATCGCCTGAAGATGCAGACGGAGGCGATCGGGGAAGGCGAGGCGAAGCGGGTCGTGGGTATCGGTGAGGCGGAGGCACAGAAGGCGCGAGGCTTGGCTGAGGCCGAGGTCATCAGAGCCAAAGGGGAGGCCGACGCCGCGGCCATGTCGCGGAAGGCCGAGGCCTGGGACATGTATAACCAAGCGGCGATCTTACAGCTCTTTATCGAGAGGATGCCGGAGGTCGCTAAGGCTATGGCCGAACCCCTGACGCGTATGGAAAAGATGGTCGTGATCAGCAACGGTGGCAACGGCTCCGCCGGAGCTGCCAAAATCACCCAGGATGTGACCGCGATGATGGCCCAGCTCCCCGAGGTGCTGAAAACCCTGAGCGGCGTCGATATCACGCAGTGGCTTCAGCACATCCCAGGCCCCGGGCAAAAGACATCAGCCCGCGCCGAGCCGTGACTTGGGTGTTAGCTTCTGGGACGGCGTAGTTCATACTTCCCGATTTCCTGATGAGGCCGCAACTCCGCACACTTGTCGACCCCCCACCCCGTGGGGGCAGGGCAGAAGAGGAGACATCGTTCCATGGCCTCACAATACCCACGCGACATGGTCGGTTATGGGGCTCATCCGCCGGACCCCAAATGGCCCGGGGACGCTCGGGTCGCGGTGCAGTTCGTCATCAACTATGAGGAGGGCAGCGAGAACTGCATCCTGCACGGCGATCTGGCGTCGGAGGCTTTTCTTTCCGAGATCGTCGGAGCCCAGTCATACGCCGGCCTCCGGCACATGAACATGGAGTCGCTATACGAATATGGCAGTCGAGCAGGGTTCTGGCGGCTGCACCGCCTGTTCACGGCACGTGCTATTCCAGTGACCGTGTACGGCGTCGCCATGGCGTTGGAACGTAATCCGACAGCGGTAGAGGCCATGCTGAGCGCTGGCTGGGAGATCGCTAGCCATGGCTATCGCTGGATCGATTACCAGTTCGTCGCGGAGGAGGTCGAGCGTGAGCACCTGCATAAGGCCATCGCCCTTCACACGCAAGTGACCGGTAGCCGGCCCTTAGGTTGGTATACGGGCCGCTGCAGTCCCAATACCCGTAAACTGGTGGCGGAGGAGGGCGGATTCCTCTACGACGCCGACAGTTATGCCGACGAGCTGCCCTACTGGGTGGCTGATTACGGCACACCGCATCTCGTCATCCCCTACACGCTGGACGCCAACGACATGCGCTTCGCCACCAACCAGGGGTTCAATAGCGGCGATCAGTTCTTCGCCTACCTGAAGGATAGCTTCGACATCCTGTATGCCGAGGGCGAAGCCGCCCCTAAAATGATGTCGGTCGGCTTGCACTGTCGCCTCGTCGGACGTCCCGGACGTGCGGCTGCCCTGGCACGGTTTCTCGATTATGTGCAGGGGCACGATCAGGTGTGGCTCTGTCGTCGTCTCGACATCGCCCGCCATTGGCGAGCGCATCATCCCTATCCCTCTTCATAACTACTCTATAATTACGATCGTGAATACGAACCAACCGGGGCGAGTCGTTTCCGGTCAACCATCAAGAGCCCTCCGAAGCAGGGGGTGCCACACATGGAGCGTACACCATGCCGGCACGGACAGGGCAGGACTACATCAGGGGTTTGCAGGAGCATCCACCGGAGGTTTGGATCGGTGGCGCACGCGTCGCCGACGTGACCACGCACCCAGCGTTGCGTAATGGGGTGCGCTCGATCGCGGCACTCTATGATCTGCAGCATGACCCCGACGTCAAGGATGAGATGACCTACATTTCTCCGACGAGCGGTGAGCCCGTGGGGCTGTCATTCATCATCCCACAGAGTCATCAGGACGTGGAACGGCGGAGCAAAATGATGCTGCACTGGGCGCGTGCGACCTGCGGCATGATGGGGCGGTCGCCTGATTTTCTCAACGTCAATTTTGCCGCCTGGGCTGCTGCCGCTGATTACTTCGCTCAGAACCGACCGGCATTCAAAACGCATATCGTGCGCTATTACGAGTACATCCGGGAACATGATCTGACGCTCACGCATGCGCTGATCAACCTGCAGCGTCAACGCTCGCCGTCAGGAGTGCAGCACCTCAGCGAGGACACCGCGCTGCGCGTGGTCCGTGAGACGGATGCTGGCATCGTCGTCAAGGGATCCCGTGTCCTGGCGACGCTGGGTCCGATCTCCGACGAGATCGCGGTTTACTCGCCGCGTCTGCGCAGGATGAGTGAAGGGCACAGCCCCTATGCGCTGAATTTTTCCATCCCCTGCAGCACCCCGGGCGTGAAATTCCTCTGCCGCGAGAGCTTTGATCTCGGCCGTTCACCGTTCGATCATCCCCTGGGCTCACGCTTCGAAGAGATGGACGCCATCGTCTTCTTCGACGATGTCTTGGTCCCCTGGGAGCGCGTGTTTCTGCTCGGCGATGTCGACTTGGTGAACGACACCGCCGTGGCCACCGGCTCCCATATCCATACCGCTCACCAGGGCGCCGCCAAGAACATCGCCAAAAGTGAACTCGTCCTCGGTGTGGCGCTGTTGATGGCGGAGACGCTGGGATCGACCCAGGTACCACATGTCCAGGAGCGCTTGGCAGAGCTCATGGTGCACACCGAGGTCATGAAGGCCTCCTTGCGGGCTGCGGAGGCGGATGCCCAGCTCGACCGCTGGGGGGTGATGTGTCCCGCGGGATTGCCGTTGGAGGTGATCCGCACCCTGTTTATGAACGTCTATCCGCGCATGGTGGAAATCCTGCAGCTCCTGGGCTCCAGCAGCTTTATGATCATTCCTTCCGAGGCGGATTTCGAGAGCGCGCTGAGGCCTGAGATCGAACACTATTTGGCCACCGATACCGCCAGCGCCCGCGAACGCGTCAAGCTCTTCCGCCTGGCCTGGGATATCGCCTGTAGTGCCTTTGGTGGAAGGCAGGTGCTCTATGAACGCTTCTTCGCCGGCGACCCGCTGAATCGGGCCCAATTTCTCTACAATATCTACCCCAAGGACGGCGTCATGGAGCGTGTTCGCGAATTCTTGGCGGGAAACGGTGAGGGCTAGCACCATCGCGGGCGCATTCCGTGGTTTCTAGGACGTATATGGTGAGCCTTATCAGTGGGATACGATGGTGGCGGACCCGGCAGGGTTCGATCGGCAAAGCCGATCATGCCCGAGCCCATCGAGCTCTGGAGGCAGGCATGGGGGCGGCGCCGATACGCGCCGCGGCGGGACCACGGCGATTGCAGATCGAGCACTGCTAAACCCGCTCAAGGCGACGGCGGAAGGCCGAAACTCCTCTTCGCCTGTCCGAGGCGCGTCATCACCACATAGAGATGATGCGCCTCGTGAAGCAGGAAGAACTCGACCCAGAGGGCCAGGCTCATGTCCCCAAACAGGGGGTGGATGCCCACTCGGCTCGCATCCGTGTGGGACAGCCCCTTGCCAAGGCGGATGAATTCCGCCCTGCCCGCCGTATGGCGACGCAGCACTTCCGCGGTGGACAGGCAGGACCACTCAGGCCAGGCTGGGTCCTCCTCTGCCCGGTACCGCCCCAGCTGCGGAGCGCTCTCGTCGAGGATACGACGAAGCCGTTCCAGGAAGACCGTCTGATGGCGGGCCAAATGGGCAAGGTTCTCGTGGGCCGACCACTGGCCCGAAGCTGGACGGGCCATGATGGCCTCAGGGCTGGCACCGCTCAAGAGGAGGGGTATGACTTCAGGTTGCGTCTCCAGACGCAGGAGCGTGGATTGGCTCAGCATAGAGCTTATCTCCCATTTATCGGGGGCCTCATACGTGTTAGGCGGGTGAAGGCTTCAGCTTCCGCGTAAGACCGAAACGGGCAGCTGTAGCGCAGCCTGTGCGTCGCTATGCGCGAGATACACTGCTTCATTGATGAATCGTCTGAAGTCCTCAACCACCCGCTCGAGGTGTGTCCAGTCAGCCAAGTCCGACGACCGCGCTTCCATTGGTAGCTTAGGACGAAGCGGGATCAGTATCTCCTGCATCGGCGCAATGAGACTGCGAAGGGGGTGACCATCCGGCACGCCCAGACGCTCGTAGAACCCGTGAGGTGGGTCCGATCGGATCTTGCCCCCAGCGAAGCCGGACTGGCGATGCTTGGTCACGTCGTGGTTGTCGGCAACAAGGGTTAGAAGAGCCGAGTGGTCGACGCAGTGACGCTGGAATCGTGGGAAGAGGGCAAGCCAGCCGGGAAGGGGCGGTGTCTGGGCGGTTCCCGTTACGTCCCGAGGCGAGATCCGCCGTAGCGCACCCTCGTCTGTCACAGTGCGAAAGCCTGTCGGCTGGCGCGCCTGACCGAGGGCGTTTAGGGCAAACACCGTACATTCAAAGGCGGAATCCATACAGAAGAGGATGATCGCGATGTGGCGTTCGTGGCCGGGCAGCAGGGCGTTTGGATGCCACTCATAGACCAACGCGCGGTGCTCCTCCAGGCTCGCCATGCGGGAATGGAATCCGCTAAAGCCACTGCGGAAGCTGAAAAACCAGTTTCCTTGGTTGCCGAGATTGTAGTCTTGGCAAGCGAGAAGCCCCAGAGCGTCCAGCTCCTCATCGCATTTTCGGCCGTCTGACAGCATTCGTGTGGCTCCTGTGGATGACGCCTAACGCTGAGGATAACCTGCTGGTATGCAGCGCAGCGAAATACCTGTCAGGTTCATCCTATGGTTAGGCGTGGCATCTGAATACCGTGGCGAGGAATGTCCCAAACGGCCTTGGCCCTTCGCACCTAGCGCCACTCCTGGGACGTCCCTCGCCTTTATCCCACTTGATAAATGACCGGCCGATAGCGGGGTTCTGGGATGGGCTTGCCACTGGCGTGAGCGGCCTCCAGCCATGCCTGCTTGGCTCTCAGGACCTCCTGCAAAGCCTCTTCGGGGGTCTCGCCAAACGCCGAACACGCTTGGAGGTCAGGGATGTCCGCAATGTACCCTTCGTCGTCTTCACTATAGAACACGTTGATATGATAATCTTTCATGCGCCATCCTCCATGGCAAGATTATAGCGTTCAATAAGCCGGAGGAGTTGCTTGATCTGATACGGCTTCGCTTGCCCGTGCACATTCTGCAGATTGAGCAATTCGGGAACATTCGGATGGATGTAGATGTGGTGACTGCCATGAATCCGAGAGAGACGAAAGCCGAATGCTTCTGTACAGGCTACGGCTTCTGTAAAACGGATGTTTTTGGAACCCGAGAGAAGTCTTTGGAGTAACCTACGTCTTCTGTGCTCTGCCATCGGTATAATGCTCTCGTATCATACCAAAGCCTGAGCTTACCGCTTTTGCCTATGCACTCGTCCGTGCCTGCGACGCCCAGACCCTATGATTTGCCATGCGTGCAAATCAGAAAATAATGATGATTGACGCCACGGTTGCGCCAAAAGTCGGATTTATAAGTCCTTTTGGCACAACCGTTTGCAATGTCAATCATATCAACGCCGGGCATCAGGTGAGGGACTCGACCAACTACATACGGCAGGGTAGGGGAATCCGAGTCCGCCCCCGGCTTTCCCAACGCACGAAGGCGCATCATTAATGTTGATGCGCCTTCCAAAGGAAATACATATCCGATAGTGACACATCCCTCCGAATCGCAAGATGATCGTCAACCGCCTTCTTCAACGAGGCCGCGCCCATAGTAATCGCCCCACCCACTGTTAGGCCTGCGCCAATCGGATTGGTGTTAAGTGGTGTAAAAAGTCCCACCGTTGCCGCAACGGCACCCAATCCGAGTCCTGTGCCAGCGCTTCGGACTGCAAGCGTGCGGGAAGCTGCTAGCCTGTCCCGGATTCGGCGCAGTTCCGGATCAATGACGTCACGCTTTATCTCCCGAGCGTACACGGCTGCAGTTGGGGAGGAGGCTGTCTTGATGCGCTCACTGATTGCAGTTCGGAGAGCGGCCTGGAAACGCTCAAAGCACTCTCCCTCAGTCTTACGAAACTTGATAAGCGATGCCACCGAAATATTAGGGGATATCGGCAGAGCAAGTTCGAACGCGATATCCTCGATTTGAGGGGACGGATGGGTTGCCAGAAGACGTTTGTAAAATGGGATGGTCGTGCCTAGCGCTGTGCGCGCACGCCGTGCCGCTAGCGCATCAGCGCTCAACTCGGCCAGATATTTCTGTACTACCGCGGTTGCGACGGCGTCTCGGATTACTGTCTCTTCCTCTGGAAGAGGGTTGCGGAGAGAGCAAAGGCTCCCCCATTCGGAGTGCTCGAAGGCGGGATGGTCAAGACGGAAGTTGAGGTGTGCATGACCATCCTCGTCTCCGAGGCTCCAGGAGATGATCGCCGAGCCTGCAACCTCTCGAACGAGGGAAGCGGTGTTCGTGAACGCTTGATCGATCTCGGCATTGCGGGCGTGCTCCTCGAAGTGTTGGCGACAACCTGGTGTTCGCGTTTCGAATCGAATGAGTCGATGGCCTCCGCCTTTCTCTATCAATCGCAGTACGAGGACGAAAGGCAACAATCTCTGGATGAGCCTCTTGACGTCTTTATGTTGTTTGAATTCCATTATGCGGAAGAGTGCCTGATCGGGGAGAACGATGCGGTCGAAATAGTGCCAGGCATGCCGGAAGAGTCCGCCAACCTCTTTCGCTAAGCAATCGATGTGGTGGCAACCGAGTTCACCCGTTAGGTCAATGCCCTTGCCCCCCGTCAGTTCTATTGAATCGGGCGGTTCGTCCCGTACAGGAACGACGGGTGGCGGCGAAGACTCGAGGAGTGAATCGATTGCCCGAGGCCGGCTCAGAGCCTTTTGGAGTGATGCCTCGTCCCTGACCCGATGTGTCTTTAGCCAAGCTGTGAACCAGTAGGTGTCCATGACATCCTCCAGGGCTTGGGCAAGGCGAGCAGGAGGATTATCGACGTCCTCTTCCTCGCTTGACTGGTGCGGTTATCACATCGACACTGCGGGGACATTGTAGCATGCGCTATTAACCGGGTCTCGCTTGATGCGTCGGCTGGTGGGAGACCACAGCATAACGCCCAAACTCACCTGCCGCCGGAAGCCGGAGCGAAGCGTAGGCTGTAGGCGGTCAGGTGCAGTGCTGTGATACTTATTGAGGCCCCCTCCTCGGCATACCGCCGTGGTATGCTGGCGTTGGGCAAACAACCTACAGAAGAGGAGGAGACCTCATGCGATTCTACACTAAGCCGCACCAGTTTTACTGCGGCATCGACCTGCATGCCCGGAGCATGTATGTCTGTATCGTGAACCATGACGGGGAAATCCTGGTGCACCGGAACATGAAAGCCGCTCCTGAACCGTTTCTCAAGGCCGTTGCGCCCTATCGTGACGGCTTGGTGGTGGCGGTCGAATGTCTCTTCACGTGGTACTGGCTGGCCGACCTCTGTGCGCAAGAGGGGATTCCCTTCGTGCTGGGTCATGCCCTCTACATGAAGGCGATCCACGGGGGCAAGGCCAAAAACGACAAGATCGATTCACGCAAGATTGCCGCGCTGCTTCGTGGCGGCATGCTGCCCCAGGCGTATGTCTATCCCGCGGCGATGCGGGCGACCCGAGACCTGCTCCGGCGCCGCATCCACCTGATGCGCAAACGGGCCGACCTCTTGGCCCATGTGCAAAATACCAACAGCCAGTATAACCTGCCTGAGATCGGCAAGAAAATCGCCTACAAGGCCAATCGCGACGGCGTGGCCGAACGCTTTGCCGACCCGGCCGTGCAAAAAAGCATTGAGCTCGACTTGGCGCTGATCACCTACTACGACCAACTGCTCACCGCTCTGGAACTCTCCATCGTCAAGAGCGCCAAGCAGCACGACGCCAACACCTTCTACCGCTTGCGTTCGGTGCCAGGGGTGGGCAAGATTTTGGCGCTGGTGCTGCTCTACGAAATTCACGACATCCACCGGTTCCCTCGGGTGCAGGACTTCGTCTCGTACGCTCGCCTGGTCAAATGTGCCAAGGAATCCGCGGGGAAACGGTACGGCACCTCGGGCAAGAAAATTGGGAATGCCCACCTCAAGTGGGCCTTCTCCGAAGCGGCCGTGCTGTTTCTGCGCCACAATCCGGCGGGGCAGAAGTTCCTGGCCAAATTGGAGCGCAAACACGGCAAAGGCAAAGCCTTGACGATCCTGGCCCACAAACTGGGGCGGGCGGTCTATTACATGCTCAAACGGCAAACGGTGTTTGATATGGAAACGTTCCTCCATAGCTAGAGGGAGCAGAGCGGGTGAGCCTGGCGTCTAACTGGGCACCCAGGGGATGAGCCTGCATCGAGCGCGCTTGAAGCCCTGTGTGGCTGCGTCCTGGAACGCTAAGGTGCGCATAGGCCCGGTCTATCCCTGACCCTTTGCGCTTGATTGGACACCCCGCTCTGGCTCCTGAAGAGGCGGCGATGGTCACAAAAAGGTCACGTGTGCTGCCCCTTCCCCGAGCCTGACGCTCACTGGCGAGCGGAACACGTTCAGCCACCCGTATGAATAGGACGGTATGAGGGCACAGCATCATTTCTAGGTCGCAGAGACTATCCCGAACAGCTCTCTGCACTCGCCATGAAGGTGGCGACTGAACCTCAATACGTGTGTGGTGCAGCCACGTTGGTTGGCACCTGCACATGGAAATCAAGTCAGAACACGCGGCCAATTGCTGACTACGCTGGGACCAAAGGCGGAAAAAATAGAAAAAATCCGCTCACAGGGGTAGTGTGTCTCTTGACAAAGGGAGACCTCATAAGTGATAAGGCCACTGCCCAAATACTTCTGGAGACCCTGGAGCGTAGCCGGCACAAT
>Ga0081538_10004432_pt1 | contig 12943 bp, 13 predicted proteins | sample TabmetS5T2R1_FD_71022 | JGI IMG/M metagenome (GOLD analysis project Ga0081538, IMG submission 71022) | Tabebuia heterophylla rhizosphere microbial communities from the University of Puerto Rico - S5T2R1 | ecosystem: Host-associated > Plants > Roots > Rhizosphere ...
TGATGGTCGGGGCGCCCCACTTCTTGTCGAGCACGACGTTGCGGCCCTTGGGGCCGAGCGTGACCTTCACCGCGTCGGCGAGCTTGTTGACGCCGGCCTCGAGCGAACGGCGGGCCTGGTCGTCGAACTTGAGGATCTTGGGCATCAGCCGCTCACTTCTTCACTAGTGCGAGCACGTCACGGGCCGACAGCACGAGCACGTCGTCGCCGTCGATGGTGACCTCGGTGCCGCCGTACTTGCTGTAGAGGACGGTGTCGCCAACGCTCACGCCGATGGGGATGATCTCGCCGGTCTGCTCGGAGCGCTTGCCCGGGCCCACGGCCAAGACCTCGCCCTGCTGCGGCTTTTCCTTGGCGGTGTCGGGGATGACCAGGCCGCTGGCGGTGGTCTCCTCGCTCTCACCGGGCTTGACGACGATGCGGTCGTCGAGGGGCTGCAGATTCATGCGTGTCGCCTCCATTGGCGCGTCGCTCGGCTAACCCCGTTGGGTTAGCAGTCTCCCTATGTCGACTGCTAACGCTAGGCCGCGCGTCTTAGCACTCGCAACCCCCGAGTGCCAGCGGCCTCACGCGGGCTGCGGCACCGGGTCGCCGGCACGGACGCGCCAGCTCGCACCGGTCGACAACTCCGCCGTGGGCTCGGCCGTGGTGCTCACGTAGCGGTAGTCCGCCCGGAGTTCGTCGGGCGTCACCTCGACCACGACGTAGCCCCGATGGCGGGCCTCGGCGTAGTGGATGGCCGGTGACGCGCTGGCGATCGCGCCGATCGCGTCGACGAAGGCGGCCGGGAACGACGACGAGATCGACGTGCCGACCAGCTCGGTGGCGACCGGCGCGGTGGTGGGGTCGCTGCCGTCGCGGGTCACGACGCCGAGCCCGCTGAGGTGGATGTCGCCCGTGATCACCACCGGGTTCGTGACCCCGGCCAGCTGGTCGATGACCCGCTGGCGACTGGCCGGATAGCCGTCCCACTGGTCGAGGTTGAACAGGTCGTCGGTGCCCGGGATCAGGGCCAGCCTGGTCATGACCACCTGTTGCGCCAGCACGTTCCAGGTGGCATCCGATCCCGCGAGCGCATCGCCGAGCCAGGCCTCTTGCTCCTCGCCCAAGATGGTCCGGGCCGGGTCTGCCACGTCGGAGCACGGGGCGCCGATGTCGGAGGGGCGAGCGCACGCCTGATCGGTGCGGTGCTGGCGGGTGTCGAGGACGTAGAACCGCGCCAGGGCGCCCCAGGCGAGGTCGCGATGGATGTGGGCGTCGCCGCCGCTCGGCGGCTCGACCCGCAGCGGCAGGTGCTCGTAGTAGGCCTGGTAGGCGGCCGCCCGCCGCTGGCGGAACGCCTCGGGGTCGCTGCCGGAGCCGCCGTCCTGCGGCGGTTCCTCGTCCAGCCCGGCGTAGTTGTTGTCGACCTCGTGGTCGTCGGGCGTGCACACCCACGGGAAGCGAGCGTGGGCGGCCTGGAGCCGGGGATCGGACCGGTACTCGCCGTGGCGCAGGCGGTAGCCCGCCAAGTCGACGGGCTCGGGAGTTCGCCCGGGACGGACCGCGTCGGTCCGGGGATCGTCCTCGTAGATGTAGTCGCCCAGGAAGAAGACCAGATCCAGGTCCTCGGCGGCCAGGTGCTCGTGTGCGGTCCAGTGGCCCTCCTGCTGGTCCTGGCACGACGCGAACGCGAACCGGAGCCGGTCCACGGCGGCGTCGGCCGCCGGCGCGGTCCGGGTGCGGCCGACGGGGCTGGTCACGTCGCCCACGGTGAACCGGTACCAGTACCCGGTGTCGGGCTGGAGGTCGCCGGCGTCCACGTGGACCGAGTGGGCGAGGGCGGGCTCCGCGCTGGTGGCTCCCTGGACCACGACGTCCTCGAATTCCTCGTCGATCGCCACCTCCCAGTTCACGGGAACCGGCGCCGAGGGCATGCCACCGCCGTCCGTCAGCGGGTCGGCCACGAGCCGGGTCCAGAGGATCACCGAGTCCGGCAGCGGATCGCCCGACGCCACGCCGAGGGCGAACAGCGACGTGGGCAGGTTGTCCGGGAGCGGCGGCAGGTCGCTGGCGGCGGCCTCACCGTTCGCCGAACCATCGGACCCGGACTCGCGGCCGGCGTCGCCGGAGTCGCCGCCGCGGCAGCCGGCGGCGACGGCAGCGGCGACGATGCCCGCGAGGAAGGTGCGACGGTCGATCAGCGAGCCGGCGGGTCCGGTCACGCTCTGCCTACCGCCTGCGCCGCCGACCGGATCTCGGGGGTCAGGCGACGGGGAGGCGAAGGTTGGGCGTCGCGCCGGTGTCGAGCGACGAGGGGCCGTCGGACCGGAGCCGCCACCACCCCGCGGCCGCGATCATCGCGGCGTTGTCGGTGCACATCGAGCGGCTGGGGACGAACGGACGGATCCCGTCCTCGTCACACGCCTCCACGAACCGGGAGCGCAGCGAGCTGTTGGCCGCCACCCCGCCACCGAGGCACAGCCCCTTAGCGCCCACATCTCGGGCCGCCTTGCGGGCCTTGGTGACCAGCACGTCGACCACGGCCTCCTGGAAGCTGGCAGCCACGTCGGAGGTGGCGACGTCGGGGTGCTTGCGGACGTGGTTGACCACCGCGGTCTTCAGCCCGCTGAAGCTGAAGTCGTAGTCGCGGTCGAGCATTGCCCGGGGAAACGCAATGGCGTGGGCGTCGCCGTCGACGGCGATGCGGTCGATGACGGGCCCGCCGGGGTAGCCGAGGCCCAGGAACCGGGCCACCTTGTCGAACGCCTCGCCGGCGGCGTCGTCGATGGTCGAGCCGAGGATGCGGTAGCGGCCGTGGTCCTCCATGTGGACCAGCAGCGTGTGGCCACCCGACACCAGCAGCACCACCAGCGGCAGCTCGAGGTCGGGCTCCTCGAGGAACGCGGCGTACAGGTGGCCCTCGAGGTGGTTGACGGCCACGAAGGGCACGCCCCAGACGAGGGCGAAGGCCTTGGCGGCGCTGACGCCCACCAGCAGCGAGCCCACGAGGCCCGGCCCGGCCGTGGCGGCGACGGCCTCGATGTCCTGGTCCGCAACGCCGGACTCCACCAGGGCCTGGGCGACCACGGGCGTGAGCAGCTCGACGTGGGCGCGGCTGGCGATCTCGGGGACGACGCCGCCGTAGCGGGCGTGACGGTCGATCTGGCTGGCCACCACCGACGAACGAACGCGGGTGGCGCGCTCGACCACCGCGGCGGCGGTCTCGTCGCACGAGGTCTCGATGCCCAGGATCACGTCGGCCATCGGCCACGAAGCCTACGGCCGAAACCGGCGGGGGCGTGGAGGCGGCGGCCCTGCCGGAGACCCTCGGAGGCTAGATCCAATCGCCCTCGATCACCGTGCGACCCGGCACGCCACCCTCGAGCTCACCCAGGCGGGAGGCGTAGGCCGCGGTGTCGATGTCGTTGGCCCACATGACCAGGGCGTCCTCGCCGGTCTCCGGGTAGTAACCCTTGCGCATGCCGGCCGGCACGAAGCCGAAGCGCTGGTACAGGGCCTGCGCCCCCGAGTTGCTCATGCGCACCTCGAGCGTGAGGTTGTGGCACCCGCGGTCCACCGCAGCCCGGGCCAGGGCGAGCAGCATGCGGGTGGCGATGCCCCGCCGCTGCCACACGGGATCGACAGCGATCGTGGTGATGTGGCCGTCGTCGACCGCCCGGAACATCCCGGCGTAGCCCACGACCTCGGACCCCACGCGCGCCACGAGGTAGACGCGGCTCGCGCGCTGGCTGATCTCGCCGAGGAACAGCCCGAACGTCCACGGGCGGGGGTACACCTGCTGCTCGATCCTCAGTACCCCCCGGAGGTGGCGGCGGCGCATGGGCGTGATGCGCACCTCGAGCGCATCGGGATCGCCCGGTAGGCGCAGGGCGCGGGCCATCAGCGCGGACTCCCGTGGCTGTCGAGCATGCCGCGGGTCGACCAGTTGATCTCGGCGTCCGGCCGTCGCAGGTAGAGGGGCTCCAGCTCCCACGGCTTGACGAAGTCCTCGCGCAGGGCCCGGGCGTGGGCGAGCTGGACCAGCGAGGCGGCCGACGGGTAGGCCAGCCCCTGGTCCCCCATCTCGACGTTGGCCAGGTCGGCGAACGCGTCGCAGTAGCGCAGGCCGCCGTCGCCGACCAGCAGCACGTCCTCGCGGGTGGCCTCGAGGTCGCCGGCCAGGTCGTCCGGCGACGAGATCTGGTAGCCACGCAGGCGCTGCACCCCGCCCGGCACCTGCCGGTAGGTGGCGGTGAACAGCTCGCCACGGCGGGCGTCGATGGCCGCCACGATCAGCCGCGGGCTCCACCGCACGGGGAACGCCAGGAGGTCGAGGCTGGCCACCCCGATCATCGGGATCCGCAGCGCGTGGGCGATCGCCTTCCCCGCGGCGATGCCCACTCGGAGCCCCGTGAAAAGACCCGGGCCCACGTCCACCGCCACGCAGCCCATCTCCCCGAGGTCGACCCGCGCCTGGCGGCGCAGGAACTCGATCGACGGTGCCAGCGACTCTGCGTGGCGCTTGCCGCGGCTCGACTGGGTCGACGCCAGAACGCCCTCGTGCCCGCCGATCGCGCAGCCGACCTGCGTTGTGGAGGTCGTGATTCCGAGGATCAGCACGGCGCCGCCCTGTCGGGCGCCTCCGACCAGGGGGCCACCGCCTCGATCAGCGACGCCATGCGCCGCAGCCACGACCGACCGGAGCTCCGCAGCACGATGGTGCGGTCGTCGTCGGCGGCCCCGAACGTCAGCCGCACCTCCAGGAGGTCGGCCGGGAGGAGCGGGAGGATGGCGTCGCCCCACTCGATGAGCACGACCCCCTCGTCGTCGAGCAGCTCGGACAGGCCGAGGTCGACGACCTCGCTGAGCTGATCCAGGCGGTAGACGTCCACGTGGTGCACGGGCAGGCGACCGACGTACTCCTGCACCAGGGTGAACGTCGGGCTGGTGATCGGCTCGCCCACCCCCATTCCCCGACCGAAGCCCTGGACGAACGCGGTCTTGCCGGCGCCCAGGTCCCCGGCCAGCACCACCAGGTCGCCCGGTTGCGCCAGCGAGGCCAGCGCCGCCGCCAGGCCCTGGGTCGCCTCGACGGAGGACGTGCGGGCCACGAGGGTGGCGGCAGCGCGGGGGTCCACTGGCACTCGTGTCAGCCTAGGTGGCCTGCGACGGGAGACCCTCGCCGTCCAATCCGCTCGGCCTCTCAGAGCACATCGGTGGTGCCCGGGCCGACCGCCGCGAGGTCCCGGCGGCGCATCCCGTCGAGCTCGATCTCGACGGACAGGACCATGTGCTCCTCGATCACCTCGCCCCCGCCGAGGGTGGGGGACAGCACCGGGGTCTCGAACCCCATCCCGCTGCCCCGCACACGCCAGCGGGCGGAACCGCCGGGGAGGGCGCTGCGGAGGTCCGCGGCCGTGGCGCCGGGGCGGCACGCGTCGATCAGCCGACGCTGCGCCGCCACCAACGGGGCATCGTCGCCGGAGCCGGGCAGCGTGCGGCCGAGGCCGCCCTCGTAGCCGGCGACGAGGAACCCCGCATCGACATGGAAGCGGGCTCCGCCGGCCGGATCGGCCGGCCCCACGTCAACCCCGGACGTGGGCACCGTGACTCCTCGCCCGGCGGCCGCCTCCCACGCCGCCGACCGCGCCGCGGCCGGACCGGCGCCGCCGGCCAGGGCCGCGTCTGCGGCCTCGATGGCCACCCCCGCGACGGCCACCGCGGCCCGGACCCGCGCGACCTCCGCCGGCAGCTTCAGAGCCCGGACGGCGCGCATCAGGTCGTCGGCGGGCACGAGCTCGGCCGCCGGGGCGAGGCGCTGGGCCATGCGTTCGAATCCCGGCGACAGGGCCTCGACGCCGATCCGCGTCGCCGCGGCGAGGCCGGGGATCGCCGCCAGGGCGCCGGCCAGGATCGCCCCGTTCCACGTCACCCCGTAGAGGTGCTCGAACGGAACCTCGGGGGGCACGCCCTCGTCCCAGGTCGACAGCAGGTGGACCGACCGGGCCGCCTCCACCAGCACGCACGCCGGCCCGAACGGGCGGCTGCCGGCCGTCCACAACGAACGTGCGCCGGTGGCGTAGGCCACGGAGTCGCGGCGCCCGAGCACCAGCACGTCGAGCCCGACCATGGCCATGGCGTCGAACACCCGGTCCCGGCGTGCCGACCGCAGATCGGCATCCTCGTTGGTCGGGATCGGGGTCGGGGCGGTCATGAGTGGGAGGGGCCCCTCATGCGAACGGCGGGTAGGGATGCCCGCCACCGAGATGGCGCCAGCCGTCCTCGGTGACGGCCACGATCTCCTCGGCCCGGTAGCCGCCGACGCCGTCGTCCCAGATCACCGGTTCCAGCACGAGCACCATGCCCGGGGCCATGATCAGGCGATCGTCGAACTCGGGCCCGAGGTCGGTGCCCACCAGGGGCATCTCCGCGCTCTCCACCCCGACGCCGTGCGCCAGGTAGAAGTGCGGCAGCCACGGGCGGTCGCCGCCGTTGGCCGCCTCTGCGGCCCGGCAGAGCTCACCGGCGGTCGCGCCCGGCTTCAGCACCTCGAGGACGGCGACCATCACGTCGCACCAGCGCTCGAACAGCCCCCGCTCGGCCGCGTCCGGGTCGCGCCCGACCACCCAGGTGCGCCCGAAGTCCGAGGCGTAGCCGAGGTGGTCGATGCCGCTGTCGACCCACACGACGTCGCCATGGGCGAAGGTGGGGTCGCCGACGCCGGTCGGGAACGCGATGGTCTCGGTGGTCGTACGCGGCCCGTCGGTCACCGTCCGCGGCAGCGGCTGGAAGATCGGGTCGATCAGGTTGGACTCGACCCCCAGCTCGAGCAGCCGCGCCAGGAACGCGCCGGCGACCTGGCTGCGGGTGGCGCCGACCCGAGCCGTGCCCTGGACGGCGGCCATCGCATCCTCGTTGCGGCGCTGGGCCTCGGCGATGCAGGCGAGCTCGTCGTCGTTCTTGGTGAGCTTGGCGGCGCCGACGAGATGGGCCGCGTCGGCGATGTCGGCGCCGTCCAGCACGCCGGCGCGCAACATCGCCCCGGTCTGCTCGTCGACCGCCACCCGCCGACCGGCGACGGTGCCCACGACCTCCCCCAGGACGCGGGCGAGGTCGTCGGCGCCCTCGTCGAGCTCCGGCCACGCAGCGGGATGGCGCTCGACGTCGAGGGTCGGGTCGCCGCGGTCGGCCAGGAGGTGCGGTCGGTCCTCGCCGGCCACCACCAGGGCCACCGGGCGTTCGAAGGTCGCGTACGACACGTCGACGCCCCGCACGTCCTCCCCCGTCGCATACGCGACGTTGGGCCCGTGCAGCAGGAGCGCGGCCTCGACGCCCTGGCGCGCCAGCTCGGCCTGGAGGCGAGCGTGGCGCTGGCGGCACATCCGGCCGGCGTCGATCGGCGCCATCTCCGTCCGCCGCTCGGCCAGCAAGCGGGCCAAGTCCTGCCCCACGCCGCCATTCATAGCCCAACGCTGACGCGGACGTCAGAAACGGAGCGCCGGACGTGCTATCACGGTGACCTCCGGCTGTGCGGGACGAAGGGAAGGCGCCGCGATGGCCGACGCGATGGCCGACCGGGCGACGGTCGACTTCGACCACCACGATCGGGGGTTCCACGAGGAGCGCCACGCTCGCTGGGCGGAGCTGCGCCGATGTCCGGTCGCCTACAACCCCAACTACGGCGGGTTCTGGGTCGTGAGCGGCTACGACGAGGTCGCCATCGTCTCCCGCGACGCCGAGACGTTCACCAGCCGCTACGCCGCCGAGCCCGACGACGGCATCGACTACCTCGGCATCGCGGGGCTGCCGCGGGGGCGGATCCCTCCGCAGGGGATCGCCGAGGTGGAGGGCCCCCGCCACGGCGCGCTGCGCCGGGTCCTCAACCGGTTCCTGGCGCCGCCCGCCATCGCCCGCCTCCAACCGCTGATGGAGGCGGCGACCACCTGGTTCATCGACCAGCGGATCGAGACCGGCGGCATCGACCTCGTCCTCGACCTCGCCAACCCGGTGCCGGCGATCCTGACGATGGAGCTGGTGGGGCTGCCGCACGACAGCTGGCCGCACTACGCCGCCGTGTTCCACGGCACGGTCTCGTACCGGCCGGGGAGCCCCGAGTACGAGCGGGCGATCGCCAACGTGCCCGGGATGGTGGCCGAGCTCCAGGGCGAGATCGACGCACGTCGGCGCCAGCCCCGCGACGACCTGCTCACCCAGCTCGTCGAGATGGATGTCGACGGCGACCTCGACGGGGGCCGGCGGCTGACCGACGGCGAGCTGGTGTCGGTGTTGTGGAACCTCGTGGCCGGGGGCCTCGACACGACCACGTCGCTCACGTCGCTGACCCTGTACCACCTGGACGAGCACCGCGACCTGCGCCGGCGCCTCGTCGATGAGCCCCGCCTGCTGGGCGCCGCCACCGACGAGTTCCTGCGCTACTTCTCGGTGAACGAGACGCTGACGCGCACCGTCACCCGCGACGTCGAGCTGGGCGGCCAGCAGCTGCGGCGCGGCGACCACCTGATGTTGAGCTGGCTGTCCGCCAACCGCGACGAGCGGGCGTTCGAGCGCCCCGACGAGGTGGACCTCGACCGCGAGCGCAACCCGCACCTGGCCTTCGGTGTCGGGCCGCACCGCTGCATCGGGATGCACATGGCCCGCACGATGTTCCAGGTCCTCGTCCGCCAGGTGCTGGACCGCATGCCCGACTACGAGGTCGACCGGGCGGCCACACGCTTCTACCAGGGGAACCCGCAGCTGAACGGTGCGGTCCGCATGCCCGCCAGCTTCACCCCCGGGCCGGTGGTCGGCCCGCCCGAGCGGCCGTTCTAAATCCGTTCTGGGTGTAGCTGTGCGGTCATATGCCGCACAGCTACACCCAGTTGCGGGTTAGTTGGCCAGGGACCGTACGGCCTCGGCGACCACGTGGACGGTCAGGGCCCGCACGACGTCCACGTCGGCCTCCACCTCGCCGGTCGCCGCCGCCACGAAGGCGTCGCCGTCGGCGCGGGTGTGAGCCGGGAACAGCGACCTGGCCAACCCGTCGTGACCCCCCTGGGCCACCAGGTGGCAGGCCAGCTTGTCGAGGCGGGCGTTGGTGGCCACGACTCCGATCGTGGTGTTGACGAAGCCGGTTCCCGTCACCCGGGCCTCCGCCACGTCGTCGGCGCCGGCGAGCTCGAGCGCCATCCGGTCGTCGGCACCGGGTGTGCCCGAGGCGTTGACCGCCACCAGGGCCGCCACCCGCAGGCCGCCCCCCTCCGCCCCCGCCGAGACCAGGCCCCCGGGGCGGCGGTCCCCGGGCGCGCCGACCTTGGCCACCGTGGCCCCGGCACCGGCGCCGATCAACCCGAGCTCGACGGGGCCGTCGGCCGCCGCCACGCACGCGGCGTAGCCATCGTCGGGTCCGGGACGGGCGGCCGGGTCGCCGACGCCCAGGTCGAACAGGGCGAGGGCCACGACGATCGGGACCGGGCCCACGGGCGTGACGAAGCCCATGCTCCGCTCCTCGCAGAAGCGCATCGCGCCGTCGGCAGCCGCCAGGCCAAAGGCCGAGCCACCCGTGAGCACCACGGCGTCGATGCGGCTCACGGTGCGGCGGGGGTCGAGGAGCTCGAGCTCGCGGGTGGCCGGCGCACCGCCGCGCACGTCGCCGGACGCCACGGTCCCATCGGGGAACAGGACCACCGTGCAGCCGGTGCGTGCCTCGGGATCCGTCCAGTGCCCCACCCGCAGCCCGGCGACATCCGTGATCATGCTTCGCCGTCCTATCGGTAGCGCCGGGCCACGCGGGCGCCGATCGCACACACCACCTCGTAGGAGATGGTGCCCAGGCGGCCCGCCCACTCGTCCGGGGTGATGCGCTCGTCCCCTTGGCCTCCGAGGAGCACGACCCGCTCGCCGGGTGCGACATCCGAGCCGGGGCCGCAGTCCACCATCAGCTGGTCCATCGTGACCACGCCGACGATGGGGCGCCGCTCACCACGGATCAGCACCTCCTGCCCGGCCAACGGGAGCGAACGGAACACACCGTCGGCATAGCCGATCGGCACGGTGGCGACCACCGTGTCCCGGGCGATCTCGTGACGGTGCCCGTACGACACCCGCTCCCCCGCCGCCAGCGGCTTCACGAACGAGACCTCGGAGGCGAGGGTCAGGGCCGGCTGGAGGTCGGCGGCCTGCGCCGCCAGTGCGGGTGCCGGCGGGATGCCATACACGGCGATGCCACACCGCACCAGGTCGTGGCGCGCCTTGGGCTGCGCGATCGTGCCCGCCGAGTTGGCCATGTGGACGATGCCGGGATCGATCCCGGCCGCCCGCAGGTCGGCCACGACGGCGTCGAACCGGGCGATCTGGTCGTCGGTGAACGGGTTGTCGGGCTCGTCGGCGACGGGGAGGTGGGTGCACACGCCGTCGAGCCGCAGCTCCGCCAGCTCGCCAATGGAACGAGCGAGCGCCACGGCATCGCCCGGGGCGGCGCCCACGCGATGCATGCCGGTGTCGACCTTGAGGTGGACGGCGACGGTGCTGCCCCGACGGGACCGCACCGACTTCGCCAGTGCCGCGATGCACGGGGGGCTGTAGACGGTGAGCCGGGCGCCGGTGGCGATGGCGTCGTCGACCTCGTCGAGACGTGGCTCCGACAGCAGCAGCAGCGGGACCTCGATCCCGGCGTCGCGCAACCCCACCAGCTCGTCGACCTGCGCGACGCCCAGCCAGTCAGCGCCGGCCTCCACCGCGGCCCGACCGACGGCGGCGGCACCGTGCCCGTAGCCGTTGGCCTTGACGACTACGCACATCCGGGCCGGGGCGGCGATGGAGCGGAGCGTGCGGACGTTGTGCCGGATGGCGCCGAGATCGACCTCGGCCCAGGCCCGCGCCACTAGGCGGCACCACCGGTGGCCGACCCGGACACGGCCGCCAAGGCCGCCGGCAGCCCCTCGACGACATCGGACGCGATCAGCCCCCGCGCCGGGCCCTCCTGGGCGGCCCGGGCGTGCAGCCACGCCCCCGCCGCGGCCGCGTCGAACGCGTCCACCCCCTGGGCGAGCAGGGACCCGATGATGCCCGAGAGCACGTCCCCGGTGCCGGCGGTCGCCAGCCGGGAATCGGCGGCGACGTTCAGCCGGACGCGCCCGTCGGGGTGGGCAACGGTGGTGGTGGGGCCCTTGAGCAGCACGATCGCCCCCACGGCCGCGGCCAGGCCGCGGGTGGCGGCGATGCGGTCGGGCCCCGGAGGATCGCCCGCCAGGCGGGCGAACTCGCCGTCATGGGGCGTGAGCACGACCGCGGCATCCGGGTCGCGGCCGGCGATGACGTCCCCCGCCTGGGTGCCCAGCGCCGACAACCCGTCGCCGTCGACCACCACCGGCACCGGGGCGCTCGCCACCAGGTGGTGGATGGCGGCCACCGTCGGGGCCCCCCGCCCGAGGCCGGGACCGAGCACGAGCGCGCCCATGCGGGCCAGCTGGTCGGTGACGACCGCGTCCCACCCCGCGGCCGGCACCGCGACCCCCACCGCCTCGGTGGGCAGGGCGGGGTCTGATTCGAGGCCGGGGCTTGCGACGCGGACCATCCCCGCACCGGCGCGGTAGGCCGAGCGGGCGGCCAGGTGGGCCGCGCCCGTCATGCCGGGGGAACCGGCGGCGAGCATGACCGCCGCCCGCCACTTGTGCGCGTCGGGGGGGCGGGCGGGGATCCACGCGGCGACGTCGGCGGCCTCGACCACGCCCGCCCGGGCGCCCGCCGCGTCGAGCCCGATGTCCGCCACGGTCACGGCGCCCGCCAACGCGCGACCCGGGTGGAACACGAGCCCGGGCTTGAGCGCCGCGAACGTGACAGTGCGGGTGGCGGCGACCGGGCGGCCGGCGGCCTCGCCCGTGAGCCCGCCGACCCCGCTGGGAATGTCGACGGCCAACACCGGGGCGCCGCCGGGATCGGGGGCGGTGTAGTCCCCCCGAAAGCCCGTGCCGTAGGCGGCGTCGATGACCAGGTCGCAGGCCGGCAGCACCGGCGGGGCATCGTGCGCGGCGACCAGCTGGACCCGGATGCCCCGGCGCTCGAGGCGGCGGGCGGCATCCCGGCCGTCGTTGCCGTTGTTCCCCTTCCCGGCCACGACGACGACCCGGCGACCGTACGCACCGCCCAACATCGCCAGCGCTTCGCGGGCGACGGCGGCGCCGGCACGGCCGATCAGGACCTCCACCGGCTCGGTGGCGGCGGCATCGACGGCCGCCATCTCGTCGGGGGTGAGGACCGGCCGCATGACTCTCCGAGGCTACGTCGCGCCCACCCCCCTAGCGGCCGGGGGTTCAGCCGCCGACGGCGATCACCAGCGCCTCGGCCATCGTGGAGGTGTGGGCGAGGCTCATGTGCCAGGCGCCGATCCCCCGTGCCGCGGCCAAGCCGGCGGCGGCGCCGTGGAGGGCCAGCGACGGCGCCCCCGACTCCGCTCGCACGACCTCGATCTCCCGAAAGGCGCACGCGCCCAGGCCGACCCCCATGGCCTTGAGCACAGCCTCCTTGGCGGCGAAGCGGGCGGCGAACCGCTCGACCGGGTCGCGCCGTTCCCGGCAGTACGCCTGCTCGCCCTCGGTGAACACCCGGCCCACGAACCCCGGGGTGCGCGCCAGCACCCGGCGCATCCGGTCGACCTCGCACAGGTCGACGCCGACGCCCAGCACGGTGCTCACCGGAGGGAGGCGTTCTTTGAAGATCTTCCGGGCCACAGGCCCGGAAGATCTTCAAAGACGAGGTTCATCCCGCCCGCCAGTGGTCGGCCAGCTGGCTGATGGGCTCGGTGAGGAGCACGTCGACCGGCAGCTCGGACAGCAGGTCCTCGCGGAACGTCGGCTCGGTCTCGAGCACGGCATCCCGGAGCACCGCGTAGCGGTTCCGGTATCCCTGCAGGACGCCCCTGACCGTCGGCGCCGGAAGCTGGTCGGCGAAGCGCACGTGCAACAGC
>Ga0081538_10004433_pt1 | contig 12939 bp, 12 predicted proteins | sample TabmetS5T2R1_FD_71022 | JGI IMG/M metagenome (GOLD analysis project Ga0081538, IMG submission 71022) | Tabebuia heterophylla rhizosphere microbial communities from the University of Puerto Rico - S5T2R1 | ecosystem: Host-associated > Plants > Roots > Rhizosphere ...
TGCTTGCGGCGCAGATCCACGCCGAAAGCGGCTTCAACCCGTTCGCGGGCAGCCCGGCGGGCGCGCAGGGGATCGCGCAGTTCATGCCGGGCACCGCCCGCGGCCTCGGCCTCACCGACCCCTTCGACCCCGACGAAGCCATCGACGCCCAGGCGCATCTGATGCGCGACCTGCTGCGCCGGTTCAGCGCGGTCCCGCTCGCGCTTGCCGCCTACAACGCGGGTCCAGCGCCGGTCGCAGCGTGCGGCTGCGTCCCGCCGATCCCGGAGACGCGCGGCTACGTCGCCCGCGTCCTCGGTCTCATGAGCGGCGCCGGCGAGCCCGTGCTCGGCGCTGACGACGGACTGATTGTGCGGCTCATGGAATGAGAGCAATCGCCGCCAATCTGCTCGCGCTGGCGCCAAAATGGCGCTACGCTCGATCCATGCCGAGCGTCCAGATCAAGAACGTGCCGGAAGACGTTCACCGCACCCTGCGCATCCGTGCGGCTGAGGCCGGGCAGTCGCTGCAGGAGTACCTGCTGGCGCTGCTCGTCGACGAGGCGCGGACGGAGTCGATGAATACCGTACTCGACCGCATCGGCAGCCGTTCCGGCGGGCGAATGTCGTTCGACGACGCCGTCAAGTGGCTGCACGAGGAGCGCCGCCGCGGGTGATCGTCGTCGATGCATCGGTCATCGGCCCGGCGGTGGCCGACGATGGCCCGTATGGCGATTTCGCGCGTCAGCGGATCCGTGACCAGGTTCTCATCGCGCCGTCGCTGATCGACCTCGAGGTGCTCTCGATGCTCAAGGGCCGGTCGCGCGCCGGTGTGCTCGACAAGCGGCGGGCGCGTGAAGCGGTCGCCGACTACCTCACGATGCGAATGCGCCGGATGCCGCACATCCGCCTGCTGCCGCGCATCTGGGACCTGCGCGACAAGCTCTCGATCTACGACGCCGCGTACGTCGCTCTGGCCGAGGCGATCGGAGTCCCGCTGCTCACCGCTGACCGCGGGATCGCACGCACGCCACGCCTGGCGTGCGAGGTCGAGCTGATCCGCTGAAAAGACCGCGGAACGAGAACGGGGAGGCCGCCGAACCGGCCGGCCTCCCCGTGCGCATCGGGGCCTCCCGCGACCCCGAACCGCAAGCCTCTAGCGGTCGTAGCGCTTGGCGAGCTTCCTGAACTGCCGGTACGCCTTGCGCGCCGAGCCGTTCGGGTTCACGAGCCCGGCGTCGAAGCGCGCGCTCTTCCGCACGCCGGTCCACTGGTAGTTGTAGAGCCGCGTGATTCGCGACCGCATGCCGCTGCGGCGCCGGTCGTACTTGTCGACCATCTGGAACATGTACTTCGTCCGGTCCGCCTGGCGGCGCTGGTTGCGCTTGAACGCCGGCAGGAACTTGAGGATGCCGCCGGTCTCGGTCAGCCAGACCTGACCCGGCACGATCCGGAGCAGGCGCCGCGTCCCGGTGGAGCGCCGGCGGTTGACGTCGGAGTAGTTGTGCAGGCCGTAGATGCTCGCCTTGCCCTTCGCGGCGCGGCGGAACGTGGCCAGCCACGAGGCCATGTTCGACGAGTCGAGCACGTCCGCAGCCACGAACGTGCACGAGCGGCACGACTTGCGCGCGGCGAGGAAGTACTTGGCGGCAAGCCGCGGCTTGCGCACCGTCGGCTGCGAGACGTGGTTCGCCTCGTTCCAAACCCCGAACGTGTCGATCTCGGGGAACGTCCGCCGGAACCTGTTGAACTGGCTGCGGTAGGTACGGACGCTGGGCGCCCTGCACTTCTTCTTGCGCGAATAGCGGCCGTTCTTGTAACAACCGCGCTTCGCCGTGAAGTGCACGAGCACCTCCGCCCCGTCCGCGCTCGCGCGGCTGAGGAAGTGGGTGACCTCGTCGACCTGGAAGCGGTGCTTGTACCAGTCGAACGGCACCAGGTAGCGGATGCGCTTGATGTCGAGCTGCTGGAACTTCGCGTTGTCGAACATCCTCGCGTCCTGGTCGGCCATGCCGACCTTGAAGTCCGCCGCCGCCGGGGCGGCGAAGATGGCGCACGTCACAAGCGCCACGAGTGGGAGCAAACGTCTGTGCATGGTCATCCGAACCGACGTCAGCCGCCAGGGTTGCGGAACCGGTGCGAAAGAATCCGACCGCACGGATCGTAAGCTGAGCGAAACGTGGCAACCGAGACGATCCGGACGGACAAGCTGGCGGAGCAGCGGCGGTCGCTGCCCGACGAGCCCGGCGTGTACCTGTTCCGCGACGCGCGCGGACGCGTGATCTACGTCGGCAAGGCGAAGTCGATCCGCAAGCGCGTGGCGTCGCACTTCGGCTCGCGCAGCGGCCTCGCCGCGATGATCGACAGCATCGAGTCGCTTGTCGTCCACACGGAGGCCGAGGCGCTGCTCGCCGAGCAGAACTTCATCAAGCAGTACCGACCGCGCTTCAACATCCGGCTGCGCGACGACAAGTCGTACCCGTACATCGCGATCAGCCTCGACGAGGACTTCCCGCGCGTCTACTTCACGCGCGAGCGCCACCGGCGCGAGCGCGTTTACTTCGGCCCGTACTCGAGCGCCAAGCGCGTCCGCGGCACGCTGGACCTGCTCGGCAAGATCTTCCTGTTCCGCTCCTGCGAGGGAGCCGAGCCCGGCCGCCGCTCCGGCTCCCCGTGCCTCGACTACTACATCAAGCGCTGCGGGGCGCCCTGCGTCGGCTACGTGACCAAGGAGGAGTACCGCGAGGGCATCGACGGCGTCATCGCGTTCCTGTCCGGCCGCTTCCGCCAGATCGAGCGCGACCTCGAGCGCAAGATGCACTTCGCCGCCGGCGAGCAGGACTACGAGCAGGCTGCGCTCGAGCGCAATCGGCTGCAGGCGGTCAGGGCGCTGCTCGAGCGCCAGCGCGTCGCGGGCGACGGATCGGGCACGTTCGACGCGGTCGCGGTCGACCTCGACGGGATGGAGGCGAACGCGCAGGTCTTCCAGGTGCGCGACGGCGTGCTCTCGGACCGCCAGTCGTTCTACCTCGACAACCAGGGCGAGCAGGGCCGCGCGCTGGTCGCCGAGGAGTTCCTGCTGCAGTACTACACGAGCGCGCTCGCAATCCCGTCGCTGATCGTCGTCCAGCAGGAGCTGGCCGAGGGATCGGAGCTCGACGTACTGGCGGAGCTGCTCGGCGAGCGCCGCGGCGGGACGGTCGAGATCCGCGCGGCCGAGCGCGGCGGCAAGCGGCGCATCCTCGAGCTGGCCGAGCGCAATGCGACGCTCGCGCTCGACCAGGAGAAGCTGCGTGCCGAGCGCCGGCGCCAGCAGCGCGTCGAGGCGCTCTCCGGCCTCCAGCGCGCGCTCGGCCTAGACGCGCTGCCGGTGCGGATCGAGTGCTTCGACATCTCGCACGTCGGGGGCACCCACACGGTCGCGTCGATGGTCGTGTTCGAGGGCGGCGCGCCGAAGAAGGCCGATTACAGGCGCTTCACGATTCGTACGCACGAGCGCAACGACGATTACGCATCGATGAACGAGGTGCTGTCACGCCGGCACGCGCAGTTCGAGCGCCAGCGCGAGCGCTCGCCCTACGACGCCGACCGCGACGCCGCGTTCGCCGCGCTGCCGAACCTGATCGTGATCGACGGCGGGCCCGGTCAGCTCTCGGCCGGCCTGGAGGCCGTCCAGGGCTTCCGCGAGCGCGGCGTCGCGGTCGTCTCGCTGGCGAAGCGGATCGAGGAGGTGTTCGTCCCCGGCGTGCAGGAGCCGCTGCGGCTGCCGCACGACACGCCCGAGCTGCAGCTGCTGCAGCGCGTGCGCGACGAGGCACACCGGTTCGCGATCACCCACCACCGGATCCGCCGCGACAAGGCGATGACCGAGTCGATCATGGACGACCTGCCTGGCGTCGGGCCGAGCCGCAAGCGCGCGCTGCTGCGCCACTTCGGCTCGCCGGAGGCGGTTCTCGGCGCGACGCGCGAGGAGCTCGAGGCGGTCCCGGGCGTGCCCGCGAAGGTCGGCCGCGACCTCTACCATCACCTCAACCGCACGGGGCGTTGATGGGACGCCTGACCGATCTCGTCGTGATCTCCGGGTTCTCCGGGGCGGGCAAGTCGTCGGCGATGAACGTGTTCGACGACGCGGGTTACTTCTGCGTCGACAACCTGCCCGCCGGCATGATCCGATCGCTCAGCGAGCTGTTCATGCACGAGGGCTCGAAGGTCGAGCGCGCCTGCGTCGTGTCGGACCTGCGCGCCGCCGAGTACCTCGAGGTGCTCGCGGAGGTGCTCGACGAGATCGAGTCCGCCGACAACGTGCAGACGCGGCTGCTGTTCCTCGAGGCCGACGACGACGCGCTGCTGACCCGCTACCGCGAGACGCGCCGGCGCCACCCGCAGGCGCGCAACGGCAACGTCGCGGACGGGATCCGGCGCGAGCGCGAGCTGCTGGCGCCGGTCCGCGAGCGCGCCGACGCGGTCATCGATACCACCGGGCTCAGCGCCGCCGCGCTGCGGCGCAAGGTCGCATCGGAGATGCTCGCGCCCACCGAGCCGGGCAAGCTCGCACTGACGTTCTGCTCGTTCGGCCACAAGCACGGCCCGGCGCGTGACGCCGACCTCGTGCTCGACGTGCGCTTCCTCCCGAACCCGCACTGGGAGCCCGCGCTGCGACCGCTCACCGGCTTCGACCGCCGGATCATCGAGTACGTGGGCCGCGACGGCCGGCTGAAGGAGTTCTACGACCGCATCCTGCCGCTGTTCGAGTACCTGCTCCCGCAGTACGTCGCCGAGGGCAAGGCGCACCTCGTCATAGCGATCGGATGCACCGGGGGGCGCCACCGCTCGGTCGTGATCGCGGAGGACCTCGCCGCCAACTTCCGCGGCGACGGGCGCTACTTCGTCGAGGTCCAGCACCGCGACGTCGATCGTGCGCCGGCCCGCGTCGAGTAGGAGGCGAAGCCCGGTCACTACGGCACGGACGCCGTAGACGCGGTCAGAACGCCGTCCGGATGACCGGCGGGGCTAACCTATCCCGCCCGTCTGACGACACGAGGAAAGGGCTCAGAGCCATGCCAGTACGCGTCGGCATCAACGGCTTCGGCCGCATCGGCCGCAACGTCTTCCGCGCCGCGCACGAGTCAGGCGCCGACGTCGAGATCGTCGCGGTCAACGACATCACCGACAACGAGACGCTCGCGCACCTGCTGAAGTACGACTCGGTCTACGGGCCGTTCCCGGGCACCGTCGAAGCGACCGGCAAGTCGCTGACGGTCGACGGCCACGAGGTGCACGCGCTCGAGGAGCGCGATCCCGCCGCGTTGCCGTGGGGCGACCTCGGTGTCGACGTGGTGATCGAGTCGACCGGCCTGTTCACCAAGCGCGCCGACGCCGCCAAGCACCTCGACGCCGGCGCGAAGAAGGTGGTCATCTCGGCGCCTGCGACCGAACCGGACACGACGGTGGTGTTGGGCGTCAACTTCGACGACGCGTACGACCCCGACAACCACACCGTCATCTCGAACGCGTCGTGCACGACCAACTGCCTCGCGCCGGTCGCGAAGGTGCTGAACGACGGGCTCGGGATCGAGCGCGGGCTGATGACGACGATCCACGCTTACACGGCCGACCAGCGGCTGCAGGACGCGCCGCACAGGGACCTGCGCCGGGCCCGCGCCGCCGCGATCAACCTCGTGCCGGCCTCGACGGGCGCGGCGAAGGCGATCGGCCTCGTGATCCCCGAGCTGAACGGCAAGATGCACGGCGCCGCCGTGCGTGCGCCCGTCCCGACGGGCTCGGTCGTCGATCTCACTTTCCAGGCCGCGCGCGCGACGACCGCCGAGGAGGTCAACGAGATCGTGCGCGCCAAGTCCGACACCGGCCCGCTGGAGGGGATCCTCGCCTACAACGAGGACCCGATCGTCTCGTCCGACATCGTCAAGAACCCGTTCTCGTCGATCTTCGACGCGCCGCTCACGTCGGTGGTCGACGGCACGCTGGTCAAGGTCGTGTCTTGGTACGACAACGAGTGGGGCTACTCGAACCGCTGCGTCGAGATGGCGCAGAAGGTGCTGGTGCGTGCGCACGCTTGACGACCTCGACGTAGAGGGCAAGCGCGTACTCGTCCGGGTGGACTTCAACGTCCCCCTGGACGACGGGAACATCACCGACGACTCGCGCATCCGGGCGGCGCTGCCGACGCTGCGCGAGCTGCGCGAGCGCGGCGCGCGGCTGCTGCTGACGGCGCACCTGGGGCGGCCGAAGGGGCGCGACGAGAAGTTCTCGCTGCGGCCGGTCGCCGACCGGCTGGCCGAGCTGCTGGGCGCGGACGTCGCGCTCGCGCCCGCGCTCGCCGAGGTGCCCGACGGCGACGTGGTGATGCTCGAGAACGTGCGCTTCGAGCCGGGCGAGACCCAGAACGACCCGGAGCTGGCGCAGCGCTACGCGGTGCTCGCCGACGCGTACGTCAACGACGCGTTCGGCGCCGCCCACCGCGCGCACGCCTCGACGGAGGCGGTCGCGAAGCTGCTGCCGAGCGCGGCCGGGCGCTTGCTCCAGCGCGAGGTCGAGACCCTTCAGGGGATCCTGCGCGACCCGCAGCGCCCGCTCGTCGCGGTCGTCGGCGGCGCGAAGGTGACAGACAAGATCGGCGTCCTCGACGCGTTCCTCCTGCGCGCCGACCGGATCCTGATCGGCGGCGCGATGTGCTTCCCGTTCTTCAAGGTGCAGGGCCACGAGGTCGGCGACTCGCTGTGCGAGGAGGAGGGGCTGGAGCCGGCGCGGCGCGTGCTCGAGGGTGGCGGCGAGCAGCTGCGGCTGCCGACCGACCTCGTCGCGGGCCGCGAGTTCAATGCCGACACCGAGACGCGCGCGCTCGACGGGGTCGACGTGCCGGGGGGGTGGATGGGGCTCGACATCGGGCGTCGCAGCGCGACCGGCTACGCCGAGGTGATCCGCGACGCGGGCACCGTGTTCTGGAACGGGCCGATGGGCGCGTTCGAGCTCGAGCCGTTCGCGGCCGGCACGCGCAGCGTCGCCGAGGCCGTCGCGGAGTCGGACGGCGTCACCGTCGTCGGCGGCGGCGACTCGGCCGCAGCGCTGGCCGAGTTCGGGCTGGCCGACCGCGTGACGCACCTCTCGACCGGCGGCGGCGCGTCGCTGGAGCTGATCGAGGGCAAGCCGCTGCCCGGCGTCGAGGCGCTCGGCGGATGAGCCGCACGCCCTTCATCGCCGGCAACTGGAAGATGAACAAGACGGTCGCCGAGGCGGAGCAGTTCATCGCCGCGCTGCTTCCGCGCGTCGCGACCGTCGACGGGCTCGAGATCGTCATTTGCGCACCGTTCCTCGCGCTCCAGCCGCTCGTCGAGTCCGCGCGCGGCTCGCAGGTCGAGATCTACGCGCAAACGATGCACGAGGAGGAACAGGGCGCGTTCACCGGCGAGGTCTCGGCCGAGATGCTGGCCGAGATCGACGTCCAGGGCGTCGTGCTCGGCCACTCCGAGCGGCGCCAGTACTACAACGAGACCGACCGCGCGCTCAAGCTCAAGGTGCCGAAGGCGCTCGCGGCCGGCCTGACGCCGATCCTGTGCGTCGGCGAGACCGAGGAGGAGCGCGAGCGCGGCGAGACCGAGCGCAAGCTGCGCCATCAGGTGCAGGAGGGGCTCGAGAAGGTACCGGTCGATCGGCTGCACGAGGTCGTCATCGCGTACGAGCCGATCTGGGCGATCGGCACCGGCCGCGTCGCGACGCCCGAACAGGCGCAGGAGGCGGTCGCGTTCGTGCGCGCGCTGGTCGGCGGCTTCGACCGGCAGGCAGCCGAGCACACTCGGATCCTCTACGGCGGGTCGTTCAAGCTCGACAACGCCGAGGAGCTGCTCGCGCTGTCCGACGTCGACGGGGCGCTGATCGGCGGCGCGAGCCTGGACCCCGGCGAGTTCGCCGCGATCGTGGAGCTCGCCGCGCGGTGACCGTCCCGGCGGTCTGCCTCGTCGTGCTCGACGGCTGGGGGCTCGCGCCCGACGGGCCCGGCAACGCGGTCGCTCTCGCCGCCACGCCGGTGTTCGACCGGCTCTGGGAGGAGCACCCGCACACTACGCTGACCGCGAAGGGCGAGGCGGTCGGCCTGCCGGAGGGGCAGATGGGCAACTCCGAGGTCGGGCACCTCAACCTCGGCGCGGGCGCGATCGTGCCGCAGGACCTCGCGCGCATCGACGCCGCGGTGCGCGACGCGACGCTGGCGCAGAACGAGACGCTGCGCGCGGCGCTGCGCGGCGCCGAGCGCGTGCACCTGATCGGGCTCGTCTCGGCCGGCGGCGTGCACTCCTCCGAGGAGCACTTGAAGGCGCTGATCGGGCTCGCCGCGGACTGGAACGTGCCCGACCTCGTGATCCACGCGTTCACCGACGGGCGCGACACGTCGCCGACGTCGGGCGCCGACTCGGTCGCAGGGATCGAGGCGGTGTGTCGCGAGCGCGGCACGGGCCGCGTCGCCTCCGTCGTCGGCCGCTACTACGCGATGGACCGCGACCAGCGCTGGGAGCGCACGGAGGCGGCGGTCAACCTGCTCTGCGAGGGCGTCGCCGAGCACCACGCGGAGACGGGCGAGGCGGCCGTGCGCGCCGCCTACGAGCGGGGTGAGACCGACGAGTTCATCACCCCGATGACGGTCGGCGAGGAGGGCCGCATCCGTCCCGGCGACGCCGTGCTGGCGTTCAATTTCCGGCCCGACCGGATGCGCCAGATCGTCACGAAGCTGTCCGAGGTCGTCGACTCGCTGACGACGCTGACGCAGTACGACGAGGACTGGACGTTCCCGGTCGTGTTCCCGCCGCACCGGCCGGCGCTGACGCTCGGGCAGGTGATCGCCTCCTCCGGTCGCGCGCAGCTGCACGTGGCGGAGACGGAGAAGTACCCGCACGTGACGTACTTCTTCAACGGCGGCGAGGAGGACCCGTACGAGGGCGAGGTGCGCGAGCTGGTGCCGTCCCCGCGCGACGTCCCGACCTACGACCACAAGCCGGAGATGAGCGCGCGCGAGGCGACCGAGGCGTTCCTGCGCCACTGGGGCGAGCAGGACTTCGCGTTCGCGATCATCAACTACGCGAACCCGGACATGGTCGGCCACACGGGCGTGATCCCTGCGGCGGTCGCGGCGGTCGAGACCGTCGACGAGTGCCTCGGCCGGATCGTCGAGGCGGTCCACGCCAAAGGCGGCGCCTGCATCGTCACCGCCGACCACGGCAATGCCGACGAGATGCTCGAGGAGGACGGCTCGCCCGACACCGCGCACTCGCTCAACCCGGTGCCGTTGGTCGTCACCGCCGGCGCTGCCGCGCTCGGCCGGGACGGCATCCTGGCCGACGTCGCGCCGACCGCGCTGGCGCTGCTCGGGATCGAGCAGCCGCCGGAGATGACGGGCCGCTCGCTGCTGGCGGGGAAGCCATGAAGGCGATCGTCCAGGACATCTACGGCTCGACCGACGTCCTCGAGCTCAGAGACCTAGACAAGCCGGCGATCGGGGATGACGACGTGCTCGTGCGCGTGCACGCGGCCGGCGTTGATCAGGGCGTCTGGCATCTGATGACGGGCCTGCCGTATCTCGTGCGCGTCATGGGCTACGGGCTGCGAGCGCCCAAGACCCGGGTACGCGGCACGGAGTTCGCGGGGCGCGTCGAGGCCGTCGGTGCAAACGCGACGCGGTACCAGCCGGGCGACGAGGTGTTCGGCATCTGCGACGGCTCCTTTGCCGAGTACGCGCGCGCGCGAGCGGACAAGCTCGCGCCGAAGCCGGCCAACCTCAGCTTCGAGCAGGCGGCGGCCGTCCCCGTCTCCGGCTGCACCGCGCTTCAGGGTCTGCGCGACAAGGGAAACGTCGCAGCGGGTCAGCGGGTCCTCGTGATCGGTGCCGCGGGAGGCGTCGGGACGTTCGCCGTCCAGCTCGCCAAAGCCTTCGGCGCGGAGGTGACGGGCGTTTGCAGCACGACGAAGATCAACCTCGTCCGTTCGATCGGCGCCGACCGTGCGATCGACTACACGCGCGAGGACTTCGCCGACGGTGCGCAGCGCTACGACGTGATCATCGACACGGCGGGGAACCGCTCGCTGTCACACCTCCGCCGCGCCCTCGCGCCGCGGGGCACGCTGGTGATCGTGGGAGGCGAGGGAGGCGGACGCTGGACCGGGGGCTTCGAGCGCCAGATACTCCAGGCGCCGCTGCTCTCGCTGTTCGTGGGCCAGAAGCTGCGCCCGCTGGTCTCGACGGAGCGCAGCGAGGACCTGCAGTTCCTGCGAAGGCTCATCGAGGCCGGCAAGGTCACGCCGGTCGTCGACCGGATCTTGCCGCTGAGCCAGGCCCGAGAGGCGATACGCCACATGCGAGAAGGTCGTACCGGCGGCAAGGTTGTGATCACGGTCGACTAGCGTGCGCCGCCATGGGCACACGTGACGGCTACCCGTTCGGGACGTTCTGCTGGGTCGACCTGGCCACCGGCGACGCGGGCGCGGCGAAGCGGTTCTACGGCGAGCTGCTCGGCTGGTCGGCTCCGGACGGCGAGCGGTACGCGCACGCGGTGCTCGAGGGGCGCGACGTTGCGGGCGTGTATGCGGTGGACGGCGTCGAGCCGCACTGGACGAGTTACGTCGCGGTGGACGACGCCGACGCCGTGGCAGCGAAGGTCCCGGAGCTCGGCGGGACGGTCCTGGAGCCGCCGTTCGACGCCGGCGACGAAGGTCGTAGGGCGGTAGTTGCCGATCCCGTCGGCGCGCGGTTCGCGCTCTGGCAGGCGGCGACGCACCCCGGCGCGGGGTTGGTCAACGACGTCGGCGCCTGGTGCTCGAATCAGCTGGTGGCGCCGGACGTTGAGCCGGCCGTCCCGTTCTACCGCGAGCTGCTCGGTTGGGAGGTCGAGCCGGAGGGCGACTCGTACTGGTCGGTGCGCAACGCGGGTGGGGACAACGGCGGGATGCTCGCTTCGCCGGGGCCGCCGGGCTGGCTCGTCTACTTCCACGTCGCGGATACCGACGTTGCGGCGGCGAGCGCCGAGTCCCTCGGCGCGTCGGTGCTGCTCGCGCCGGAGACGATCGGCCTCGGCCGGATCGCTGTGCTCGCCGACCCGCAAGGAGCGGCGTTCGGCGTCTTCGCGGGCGCGACCGACCCGTGACGCTCAGCGCAGGTCGGCCTGCGCCCGATCCGGCTGTCGCGCGGCGGCGTCGCGCGGCCAGAGGCGCGGGAACAGCGGATGCTCGAGCCGGTCGCCGTCGGCGAGGACGCCGTCGAGCTCGGGGAACGACGGGCTCGTCTTGTGCGGGCGGGCGGCGAGTCGCACGTCGTCGCCCACCAGGCGCACCGAGAACGCGCGCCGGCGGTTGCGCGAGCCCGCCGCAGCGTGCAGCGTGAGCATGTTGAACGCGAGCGCGTCGCCCGGCTCGAGCGGCCAGCCGAGGATCGTGTACGCGTCGCGGTCGGCCTCGACGTCCGGCACCTCGTCGAACGTTCCCTCGTCGAACACAAGCGCACGATCGTCGAAGAAGCTGCGCGGCATGTACCAGGTCCGCGTCGCGTGCGAGCCGGCGACGAACTCGAGCGTGCTCTCGCGCGGCACCGGGTCGAGCGGGATCCAGAACGAGACCGTCTGGAAGCCGTCGATGTTGTAGAAGGGCTGATCCTGGTGCCACGGCGTGCGGATCGTCGTGCCGGGCTCCTTCACGAGCAGGTGGTCGTGATGCAGCCGCACCGTGCGCGAGCCCGTCAGCTCCGCCGCGACTTCGCCCAGGCGGGACTCGCGGATCACCCGCTCGTAGCCGGAGATCCGCGTCCAGTTGCGGAAGTCCTCGAAGAACCGTCCCGAGCCGGCGTCCCCGCCGCCCTCGATCGCCCGCTCGCTCGGCTCGGCGAGATTCCGCTCGACCGCCCCCTCGAGCAGCGCGAGCTCCTCGGCGTCGAGCAGCCCGCGCACCACGCACGCCCCGTCGCGCCGGAAGCCGGCCGCGCGCTCGGTTGCGTCCGCGTTGGACGGCATGCCGCTCAGCGCTTCTTGCGCGTGAGCCTCAGCGTCTTCTTGTACTTCTGGCCGCTCGGCAGCCGCAGCTCGAGCGTGACCGTCTTTGACTTCCCGCGCCTGATCGCCCGCCTTCCCTTCCTGCTCAGCCGCAGCGTCTTGACGACGGTCCGGCCCGCCCGCACCGGCGTGGTCGCCCGCGCGAGCCGCTTCCCCTTCCGGCTCAGCACCGTGAAGCGCGCGTCGCCGGCCGGCGCGGCGTCGCCGAAGAAGACCTTGACCTTGAAGATGCCCTTCCGGCTGGCGCTCAGGCTGCTGTCCATCAGCGCGGTCGCCTTGGGCGCCGGGACGGGCGTCGGCGTGACGGTCGTAGGCGGCGTGGGCTGCGTCGCAGGCGGTGCCGGCGCGGTCGTGAAGACGCGATCCTGGCCGGCGAGCTGCACGGCGCCTCGGAGAGCGACGACGCGGTAGTGATACGTGGTCCCCGGCTTGAGCCCGCTCACCGCCGTCGCCACGCCGACCGGATCGTTTCCGCCGACGGAACCGAGCGCGGTGGCTCCGCCGTAGCCAGTGGTCTCGCCGAACTCGAAGCGATACGACGTCGCTGTTCCGTTCGGATTGATGGTCCCGTGCAGCGTCGCCGTGGTTTGCCCCACCAAGGACGCGCCGCCGGTCGTAGCCGACGGCGGAAGATCGAAAGCGGCCGACGGGTTGAGGTCATCTGGGCCGGTCGTCGTCGCCGACCAACCCATACCCCGGCTTGCGAACACCTGCCACAGCGTGGTGAGCTCCTGGTCGCTGGCGCCGGCGGCGAACCCTGCCAGCACGATCGCGTTGCGCATGTCGAGGAACGTCGGATCGACCGGTGCGACTCGGAGACCGTTCGTGACGTACGTGCGGACGCGCGCGAGCTTCTCGGGCGTCGGGACGGCGCCGGCGATCGCGGTGCGAATCGACCACAGCGTCTGTGCCCAGATCTC